>Ga0101943_1000166_pt1 | contig 158371 bp, 176 predicted proteins | sample DewCreD2012metaG_5_FD_75244 | JGI IMG/M metagenome (GOLD analysis project Ga0101943, IMG submission 75244) | Hot spring sediment bacterial and archeal communities from British Columbia, Canada, to study Microbial Dark Matter (Phase II) - Dewar... ... | reverse complement strand
CGCAGCGTCGCCGGCACGGGGGCGAAGGCCAGGACGTCGGTGTGCTCGGTGGTGGTGCCCATCTCCACGAACCAGGTGGTGGTGCCGTCGGGGTTGGCGGTGCGTCGCGGCTGCTGGGACAGGAGCCGCTGCTTGGCCGCCCGCCCCTCCTGCAGCCACTGCTGCAGCTCCTGGTCGCCCCGCTGGGTTACCTGCTCCTGGGTGTCGGCCTCTCCGGCGTTTTCCGTGACCGTCACCTTCCCTGTCATGCCCGGGTGGATGACGCAGACGTAGTTGTACTCCCCTGCCCGGGCGAAGGTCACCTGGAAGGTGACGGGGTTGGGGCTCAGGGGCTGCAGGCCGGAGTTGACCAGGGCGGTGCCGTCGTAGGGGCCGCTGGGGGGCGTGGGGGCGAAGAAGGGCTGCGCCTGGTCAGGGCTGGGGGGCTGCTGGCCCGGCGGGAAGAAGGTGACGGTGTGGGGCTCGGGCCCCGTGAAACGCCACTCTACCGTCGTCCCTACCGGCACGGTGATGGACTGGGGCAGGAACTCCAGCACGGCGATGTTCACGTCCTGGGGGTCGTTGAGGCCGGCCCGCAGGGCGATGACGCCCGGCGCGGTGGGCGTCTGGCCGACGGGGGTCTCCTCTTCGCCGCCGCAGGCAGCGGCCAGGACAGCCACCGCGGCCAGGGCCAGGGCGACGGCCACCCACGCGGCGCGGCGCGAGCGGCCGGATAAGGCTCCGTCCTTGACTGACTCCTGCATGCTCTTCCTCCTCCTCACTCCTCCGCAGTCCCGGGCCGGATGTTCTGGTTCAGGCGGAAGAAGTTGGTGGGGTCGTAGCGCGCCTTTAGGGCGGCCAGCCGGCCGTAAGCGGCGCCGTAGGCCTCGTGCACCCGCTCCCTGCCCTCGTCCATCAGGTCGTTGACGTAGACGCCGCGCGACCAGTGCTGCTCCAGCGCGCGGTGAAAGGCCCTCGTCCACTCGATGTTGGCCCTGTCCTCCCCCGGATGACGCCACTGGGAGAAGGCGACGAAGTTATAGGCTGCCTGACGGTGGGCGAAGGCGCTGTCGTCGTCACGGCGTCGCGAGACTGCCCCGCCCATCTGCACCAGCAGGACCTGGGTGAGGGGCGATGGCACTCGGGCGAAGTGGTGGGCGCAGGCCTCGATGACCTCGTCGCCCAGGCCGGCCAGCATACCCGCCTTCACGTAGTAGCGGGAGCCGTGGGGCGCAGTCTCGTCCAGCATGGACTGGACGGCGGTGTAGGGGACGGGGCCCACCTGGTCCATGACCACCGTGCCCATGCCCCGCAGGGGTGCCACCGTCCGCTCCCCCTGGGTCAGGTCGCCGGCATAGCACACGCCTATGCCCAGCGCCTTCTGCCCCTCGGGGGTGGTGAGGAAGGCGACGGTGCAGGTCAGCTCGTCGGGGGCGGCGTCGGCGAACTCGCGAAAGGACCGCAGCACCTGACGAGTCTCGGGAAAGGGGAAGGCCATCAGGCCGCCCACCACCTGCGGGCCGACGCGGTGCAGGCCGAAGCGGAAGGCGGTGACGATGCCGAAGTTGCCTCCACCGCCGCGCAGTCCCCAGAGCAGGTCGCTGTACTCGTCGTCCACGGCGATGGCCTGGCCTTCGGCCGTCACCAGGCGGGCGCCCAGGAGGCTATCGCTGGTCAGGCCATGGCGGCGCATCAGCCAGCCCATGCCCCCGCCTAGGGTGAGGCCGGCGACGCCGGTGTGGGAGATCTGGCCGCCGGTGACGGCCAGGCCGTGCGCCTGGGTGGCCGCGTCCAGTTCTCCCCAGACCAGTCCCGGGCCGGCCCATGTCATCCTTTGTTTGGCGTCGATCTGCACGCCCTTCATGGCCGACAGGTCCACCATCATGCCGCCGTCGCAGACCGAGTGTCCGGGCAGGCTGTGGCCGCCCCCGCGCACCGACAGCAGCAGGCCGTGCTCGCGGGCGAACTGCACCGCCCGCACCACATCGGCCTCGGTCTGGCAACGGGCGACGAGGGCGGGGCGCCGGTCGAACATCGCGTTCCAGACGCGCCGGGTGGCCTCGTACTCTGGATGCTCCGTTGAGAGCAGGTCACCTTCCAGGGCATCGGCCAGGGCCCCCACCCTGGCGGCGGCGATGACTACGGGGCCGCCGTCGGTGCCGGTCGCTATCGTCTCTCGCATCGCTATCTCCTCTCTTACCTTGCGGACTGCCGCGTTAGTGGGAGCGTCGCTGCAGGATCTCGGGGCCTACCCGCATCCCGCCAGGGCCTCGTCCATCTGCTGCCGGTCGAGCCCTGGCTTCCAGCTCAGGAGCATGGTGTAAAGCACAGCCTCGTCCCCTTCCTGCCGGCCTTGCCGGCCTACGTAGCGGTCGGATGTTCTGCCTGTCAGGCGCTCCAGTCGAAGGCGGCCATCTCGCTGTGGCCGCGGCTCTCCCACTGGCGCATATCGGGGTCGCGCCAGTAGGAGCCGTGGCCCTTGGCCAGCACCACTTCGTCGCGGAAGGCGAAGGCGGCGTGCAGGAGCTTGGTCGGCTCGCCGGTGGCGCCCTTCATGGGGCGGGTGACGAGCAGGCCGAAGTCCCCCACCTGTATGCGCGTCTCCTCCTCGCTCTTCTCGAGGCGGATGGGCGCCTCGCGGGAGGGCAGGAAGCGCGGCACCAGCCCCGCTATCGCCTCGAACACGCCGCCCTTCTTCCCCTGCAGCACCGCCTCCAGGGACTGTCGCTGCTCGGACGAGACGGACGGGTCGAAGTAGAGGCGGGCGGTGCCCTCGCCGGAGATGAAGCCCTTGGGCCAGTCGCCATCGAAGACGACACGGCAGCCGCTCACGTCCACGCCCTCCACCTGGCCGCGCTCGATCTCCAGGGCCAGGGCGCCGGAGCAGTAGCCGTCGTCACCCTCGGGCTCGCCCAGTTCGCAGGGGCAGCTCACCTTGCAACTGCACGGGCCCCAGTAGGTGCCCATGATCTGCCAGGACATGACCTCCCCTCCCTTTCCGGCCCGCGGATCAGCCCCGCGGGCGCCCTACCTCACGCCTGGCGGCCGCCTCGGCCGCCGAGTCCCTGAGCGTCTGGAGCCGTACCACCTCCTCACCGTCTAGCGCTGCTGCAGGAGACCGAGCTGGCGCAGGATGCGGACTTCATGCGGGGGCGGCGCATGGTGGCCCTGCCCCAGCGCACCCTGGCGGGGACAGAAGTGCGCTCTCTTGCGGCGCCGTCCTCCACCCCCTTTCCCTCTCTCCCCCATGGTGGACACGTTTTCGGCGCCCGTCCAGGCCTGAAGGCCCCGGCGGGTGTGGGTCACTCCGGCCAGCAGTAGGAGGGTGCCCGGCGCAAGCCGTCGGCGTGGCCCTCGACGATGCGCATGGCCGAGACGCCCTCGCGGAAGCGGTTGGGGGCGGGCACGCCGATGGCGTCGCGGGGGCAGGAGGGCAGGCAGTTGCAGTTCTCGAGATACTGACCGCGCATGAGCCACCCGACCATGAGACCACCCCCTCCCTCGGCAGAAACGAAGCTCGCGGTCGGTCAGCGCTGGGGCTTCGGCGAGACCCCGCACCTGTGCAGCTACCCTCCCCTCGGTGCGGGGGCGGCCTCCTGGCCGCGACGGAGGACGGATGTAAAATAGTCTAACAGCCCTGCCACGCCTTGACAACCGGCCAGGCATTCTTTAGTCTGCTATCAAAAAACTGGCCATCGCTGTAGGAGGCGTGAGGAAATGACCCGTCCAGTCTTGCGGACGCCACTGTGCGACATGTTGGGCATCGAATACCCCGTGATCCTGGCGGGCATGGGCGGTAGCGGCGGCGGTCCCACCATGGCCAAGGCCGAGCTGGTGGCGGCCGTTTCCAACGCCGGCGGCCTGGGCGTCATCGGCGGCGTGGCCATGTCGGTGGAGGAGCTGCGCCAGGAGATACGGAAGGTGCGCGACCTCACCGACAAGCCCTTCGGCGTCGATCTCATCTTCCCCACATGGGGACAGGTTCAGGGGGAGTCCGGCGGTACCCAGTTGAGCTTCCTAGACGTCCAGCAGTTCATCCCCGAGCAGACGAAGAAGTTCATCCTGGAGGTCCGGCAGAAGTTCAATCTCCCCGATGTGCAGCCGCCTCCTGCCGGCAATCCCCAGCTCTTCAGCCCCGATTACATCAGGCGGAAGGTGGAGGTGGTGATCGAGGAGAAGGTGCCCGTTTTCGCCTCGGGCCTGGGCAGCCCTGGCCCCTTCGTGCCCGACATGCACGCCGCCGGCATGGTGGTCATGTCCCTGGTAGGCAACGTCAAGAACGCCCGCCGCGTGGCCGAGGCAGGGGTGGATATAGTGGTGGCCCAGGGGTACGAGGGCGGCGGGCACACGGGAAGGGTCGGCACCATGGCCCTGGTGCCCCAGGTGGTGGACGCGGTGGCCCCCAAGCCGGTGGTGGCGGCAGGAGGCATAGGCGACGGCCGAGGCCTGGCAGCCGCCCTCTGCCTGGGCGCTATCGGTGTCTGGGTCGGGACTGCCTTCCTGGTAGCCGAGGAATCGCCCCTGGACCCCCTGTTCAAGCGGCGCATCCTGGAGGCCAGCGAGGAGGACACCCGCGTCACCCGCATCTACTCGGGCAAGACCATGCGCAACATCACCAACCCCCTCATCGAGGAGTGGGAGAGGGCCGGCGCTCCCACCCTGCCCTTCCCCTTCCAGATGGGGGTCGTCCGCCAGATCACCTACGCCGCCGAGCAGGCAGGGCGCAAGGAGCTGCTCATGAACGCCGCCGGACAGATAGCGGGCATGCTGCGCCGCATCCGCCCCGCCCGCGAGATCCTGGAGGAGATGGTGGCCCAGGCAGCGGAGATCCTGGGCCGCGTCGCCCCCTCCTACACCCAGGCCTCCCTTGTGGGCAAGGATGGGCCATGAGGTGTGGTCATGTTGTATAATCATGGCAAGCGTTCGACCTCCATCCTGAAGGAGGAGCAGTCGCTCCCGACCCCTCGGGGGCTGCAGCACGGGCGGAGGTGAGACCGATGACGACCGAGCTGAAGGACGTCAACCTCCTGGACCTGGACGTCTTCCTTTCGGGGCCGCCCCATCACCTTTTCAAGGTCCTGCGCCAGCAGGCTCCCGTCTACTGGCATCCCGACCCCGTCGCGGGAGGCTTCTGGGTTCTCACCAAGTACGAGGACCTGGTGAAGGTCTCCATGAACACGTCTACCTTCTCCTCGTCCAGGGGTATCACCCTGGAATCCATCGTGAGCCCCAACCAGTTCCCCATGATGGTGACCACGGACCCGCCCCGGCACACCAAACTGCGGCGTCTCGTGAGCCCCGGGTTCACGCCGCGCATGATAAGCCTCCTCGAGCCCGACATCCGCGAGATCGTGAACGAGTTGTTGGACAGCGCCATCGCCAAGGGTGAGTGCGACTTCGTCACCGAGGTATCGTCCCAGCTACCCCTCCTGGTCATCGCCCGCTTCATCGGCGTTCCCAAAGAGGACCGACACCTCATCTTTGAATGGAGCAACGCCCTGATCGGCGCCATGGACCCCGAGTACAGCCGTGCCGGAACGACCGAGGCCGAGGCGGCTCCGGCGCCGCAGCAGTTCGTCCGTCGCTCCGAGAACACCATCGCCGCGATGGCCTCTTACCTTCGGCGGCTGGAAGAGGAGCGAATGCGCGAGCCGAAGGAAGACCTGGTGACGGTGTACCTGAACGCCGAGGTGGACGGCGAGAGGCTGAGCGATCTGGAGCGGTTCGCCCAGTTCGTGCTGCTGACGGTGGCGGGCAACGAGACCACCCGCAACCTCATCTCGGGCGGCCTCTTGGCCCTGACGGAGCACCCGGAGCAGATGGAGCTGCTGCGCAGCGACCTCTCGCTGGTGCCCACGGCAGTGGAGGAGATGCTCCGCTACGTCTCGCCCGTCATGTACATGGCGCGCATCGTCACCCGAGACACGGAAGTGCGCGGCGTGCCCATGAAGGCTGGCGACCGGGTGACCATGTGGTACGTCTCGGCCAACCGGGACGAGGACGTCTTTCCCGACCCTGACGCCTTCATCGTCACCCGTCAGCCCAACGACCATGTGGCGTTCGGGGCGGGCGGCCCCCACTTCTGCCTGGGTGCCTCTCTGGCGCGGCTGGAGGCGCGGGTGCTGTTCGAGGAGCTGCTGTCGCGCCCCTACGACGTGGAGGTGGTGGGGCCGGTGGAGTGGCTCCGCTCCAATTTCGTCAGCGGCATCAAGCACATGCCCGTCCGCTTCCGCCGCCGCTCCCGCTAGGGGGCTGTCCCCAGCTCCTCGGGCGGCCGCAGGCGGGCGCGGCATACCCTAACGGAGGGCGAGAGAGACGACGTCAGTCGGGGGTATCAGGATGGACTGGCGCGAGGAATACAAGCGTAAGCTCGCATCGGTGGACGAGGCGGTCAGCCGTGTCCGGCCGGGGCACAGGGTGGTGGTGCCGCTGGCCGGCCCGAGAGTCCTGCCCGAGGCCGTCTTTCGCCGTGGGCAAGAGCTGGGGGGCCTGGAGGTGCGCCTGTCGGCCCCCACCAGCGACCCTGGCTGGCTGCAGCCGGGGCTGCAGCACCTGTTCACGGTGGAGATAGAGCTGTTCATCGGCAACGTGGCCCGCGAGGCCCACGACGACGGCAGGGTCACCTACCTCCCAAACCTGTTCACCACCCAGTTCAAGCCTCTGGACGAGGGCCGTCCCGAGGCGCGGCCCATAGATGTGGCCCTGGTGACGGTCTCGCCCCCCGACGAGCAGGGGAGGGTCTACTTCGGCCCCCATCACTGGAACAAGCGCAGCTACCTGAGGCGGGCCAAGACCGTCATCGCCGAGGTGGACGCCGGCATCCGCCCCATGTACGGCGAGAACTACGTACACGTGTCCGACATCGACGTATTCGTGGAAGTGCCGACCGTGGAGCTGACCAAGGAAGTTGTGAAGGGCTGGCTACAGCAGATACCCGACCCTGCCCTGCGGGCCGACTACGAGGCGCTGGTGGACTCCATAGAACAGATCGGCCCGGAACATGTGCTGGCGCTACGGGCCGGCATCGCTCGCCAGCTGCCGGCCGAGTCCATCAAGACGGCCCTCCTCATGCGCGAGCCCGGCCCCGAGTGTCAGACCATCGCCGGCTACCTCAGCGAGATAGTGCCCGACGGTGCCACCCTCCAGATCGGCATCGGCGAACCCAGCATGTTCATGGTCAAGGCCGGCGCCTTCGACCGCAAGCATGACCTGGGCATCCACACCGAGATGTCGTGTCCGGGCATGGCCGAGCTGGTAGAGCGGGGCATCGCGACCGGCCGTCGCAAGACCTTGCATACGGGCAAGGCTGTGGCCGCCGCCTGGTCCGGCCTCACCGGCCGCGAGCTGGCCATGGTGGTGGAGAACCCCGCCTTCGAGGTCTACGACGCCGAGTACGTCCTAGACCTGCGCAACCTCTCGCGCCTGGACAACCTTTACGCCATCAACAACGCCCTTTCCATCGACCTGTTGGGCCAGATCAACTCCGAGAGCGTCTTCGGCTCCCGCATGATCAACGGCACCGGCGGGCAGCCCGAGGCCCACATCGGGGCCGTCCTCTCCCGCGGCGGCCGGGCCATCACCCTCCTCCTGTCCACCGCCCTCAACGGCACCGTCTCCCGCATCGTGGCCAAGCACGAGGAGGGGTCTCTCATCACCATCCCGCGCTTCTTCGCCGACACCGTCATAACCGAATACGGGGTGGCCAGGCTCATGGGCAAGAACCATCGCCAGCGGGCGGAGGAGCTCATCGCTATCGCCCATCCCGATTTCCGTGCGGAGCTGAGACGGGCAGCCCAGCGGCTCCTCTGAGGTAGTGGGGCCGGAGACGGCGGGCCGGAGCCACCACGGCCGTCGTCGTTGACCCTAGCCCCCGCTGTGGGATGATGGGACGTGTCTGTGGCCTGGCTCCCGGGGCGAAGGCCCCCCACCGCTCGGCGGCGGCGACAGGGCTGGCCCCTCGCCGGCGCACCGACCATGCCATCCAGGAGGTGAGGATTTGGCCATCCGCATCGAGGAGAAGTTCCAGGTAGAGGCGCCCAAGGAGCGAGTCTGGGCCTTCCTGCTGGACCCTCACAAAGTAGTTGCCTGCGCCCCCGGCGCCCAGCTGACCGAGGTGGTGGACGACCGCACCTTCAAGGGCAACGTAAGGGTGAAGGTGGGCATGATCACCGCCAGCTACTCGGGCCAGGCCCACCTGGAGGAGGTGGACGAGGCAGCCGGGCTGGTGCGCATGCTGGCCCAGGGGAAAGAGTCGGCCGGGAGCGGCAGCGCCCGCGCCACCCTGCAGGCCCGCGTCCGCCCCCTGTCCGACTCGGCCACCGAGGTGGAGGTCACGGCCGACATCGATGTGGTGGGCAGGCTGATGCAGTTCGGCCGGGGCATGGTCCAGGACGTGTCGCGACAGCTCTTCCGGCAGTTCGTGGCCTGCGTCAAGCAGCAACTGGAGAACCCCGAGGCCGGGGCGCCACCCAAGAGCGGCGAGCCTATCTCCGGCATATCGCTGGCGGCGGAGGCGGCCCGCTCCTCTTTAGGCCGCCTCATGGGGCGCCTGCGCAAGGGAGACCGAGAGACCTAGCGGTGGCCCTCTCCCGCGGCGCCATAGCGGGGCCAGGGAGGGGTGGGGGGTATAATGGAACGGCAGGAGGGGGTGGACAGCCGTGGCCTTCGTCTCCCGGAACCCCGCTACTGAAGAAGTTCTCGCCACCTTCGAAGAGCACAGCCCCCAGCAGGTGGAGTCCGCCCTGGAGCGTTCCTGGCGCGCCTATCAGGACTGGCGTCGCCTTCCCCTGGAGCGGCGAGGGGAGCTGATGCGGGCGGCTGCCAGGCACCTGCGCCAACAGAAGGACCGCTACGCCCGCCTCATCACCCTGGAGATGGGCAAGCCCATCGTCGAGGCCGAGGCGGAAGTCCTCAAGTGCGCCTGGTGCTGCGACTACTTCGCCGACAACGCCGCCCGCTTCCTGGCGCCCCAGGAGGTGGAGACCAACGCCACCCGCAGCTACGTGCAGTTCGTCCCCCTGGGGCCGGTGCTGGCCATCATGCCCTGGAACTTCCCTTTCTGGCAGGTGTTGCGGGCGGCTGCCCCGGCCCTCATGGCCGGCAACACCTTGCTGTTGAAGCACGCCTCCAACGTCCCCCAGTGCGCCCTGGCCATCGAGGAGGTCTTTCGCGCGGCGGGGTTCCCCGAGGGCGTCTTCCAGACCCTCCTTCTGCCGGCAGCGGCGGTGGAAGGGGTCATCGCCGACGAGCGGGTGCGGGCGGTGACCCTCACCGGCTCCGACGCCACCGGCGCCAAGGTGGCCGCGGCCGCCGGTCAGCACCTGAAGAAGACGGTGCTGGAGCTGGGCGGCTCCGACCCCTTCATAGTCCTGGCCGACGCCGACCTGGAGGAGGCGGCCAGGGTGGGCGCCCGCGCCCGCAACCAGAACAACGGCCAGAGCTGCATCGCCGCCAAGCGCTTCATCGTCGAGGAGCCGGTGGCGGAGCGCTTCAGCGAGCTGTTGGTGGAGGCGGTGAGGTCCCTGAGGGTGGGCGACCCCCTGGACCCGGCCACCAACATCGGCCCCCTGGCCCGGAGCGACCTGCGGGAGGAGCTGGACCGGCAGGTGCGCCGCTCCCTGGACATGGGCGCCCGCCTGCTGCTGGGAGGCCACAAGCTGGAAGGCAGAGGCTACTTCTACGCCCCCACCGTCCTGGCCGATGTGACGCCCGAGATGCCCGCCTTCCGGGAGGAGACCTTCGGCCCGGTGGCGGCCCTGGTGCGGGCGCGGGACGCGGGCGAGGCGGTCCGCCTGGCCAACCTGTCTCCTTACGGCCTGGGTGCCGCCATCTGGACGGGCGACCCCGAGCGAGGTCAGGCCCTGGCGGCCGAGATCGAGGCCGGAAACGTCTTCGTCAACGGCATGGTGGCCTCCGACCCGAGGCTTCCCTTCGGCGGCGTCAAGCGCAGCGGCTACGGACGCGAACTGTCGGTGTTCGGCATCCGCGAGTTCGTCAACATCCAGACAGTGTGGGTGGGGCCGGCCCGCGGCCCCCAGCTCCCGCCGGCCGAATAACGATGAAGGCTGCCGAGCTGCTGGTGCGCTGCCTGGAGAACGAGGGCGTCCAGTTCGTCTTCGGGGTGCCGGGGGAGGAGGTGCTGGACATCATGGACGCCCTCGCCCGCTCCTCCATACGCTTCATCGTCACCCGCCACGAGCAGGGGGCAGCCTTCATGGCCGACGCCTACGGCCGCCTGACGGGCAAGGCGGGCGTCTGTCTCGCCACCCTGGGGCCGGGGGCCACCAACCTGACCACCGGCATCGCCGATGCCCAGCTGGACTTCGCCCCCCTGGTGGCCATCACCGGCCAGACCGGGCTGGAGCGGCTGCACAAGGAGAGCCACCAGTTCGTGGACGTGGTCAAGATCTTCGAGGCGGTAACCCTGTGGAACATCCGCGTCCACCGCCCCGAGACCATCCCGGAGGTGGTGCGCAAGGCCTTCCGGATGGCGGAGCAGGAGAAGCCAGGGGCCACCCACATCGAGCTTACCACCGACGTCCAGGAGGCGGAGGTGGACGACGGCCTGCGGCCTCTGACGCCCCGGCGGGCGCGGCGCCCATCGCCCGACCGCACCGCCCTGCGGCATGCCGCCGACGTCATCGCCCGCGCCCGCTTTCCTGTCATCCTGGCTGGCTACAGCGCCGTGCGGCGACGCGAGGCCGCTATGGAGCTGCGCCGGTTTGCCAGCCGCTTCGGGATCCCCGTCACCCACACCTTCATGGGCAAGGGGGCGGTCTCCGACTACGAACCCCTGTCGCTGATGCCGGTGGGGCTGCCCGGCAACGCCGACCTGTGCACCAGCGGGCTGTGCGGGGCCGACACCGTCATCTGCGTCGGCTACGACCAGGTGGAGTACCATCCCGAGCGCTGGAACCCCCGCTGTGACAAGCGCATCGTCCACATCGACTACACACCCTCGGAGGTGGACCGCTTCTATCGACCCGAGGTGGAGGTAGTGGCCGACATTCGCGAGAGCCTGGAGCTGCTGGGCTCCGTCCTCCAATACCAGCCCTCCGAGAAGGCCCAGGGCAAGCTGGCGGAGCTGACGGCCCTCGTGGCCCGGGAGCGGCGGCCGGCGCCCGTGGAAAACGGTGTCCCGGTGCATCCCATGCGCCTCGTCCAGGCAGCCCGGCAGGCCCTGGGAGAGGAGGACATCCTCATCAGCGATGTGGGCGCCCACAAGCTGTGGCTGGGCCGCTACTTTCCCACTTACCTGCCCAACACCGTACTCATCTCCAACGGCTACTCGGCCATGGGCTTCGGCCTGCCGGCGGGGCTGGCGGCCAAGCTGGTCTACCCGGACCGCCGCGTGCTGGTATGCACCGGCGATGGCGGATTCCTCATGTCCTGCGCCGAGCTGGAGACGGCCGTCCGCCTGGGTCTGGCGGTGGTGGTCCTGGTCTGGCAGGACAATTCCTACGGCATGATCAAGTGGAAGCAGCAACTGGAAGGGAAGGCCCCCTTCGGGGTGGACTTCGGCAATCCCGACTTCGCCGCCCTCGCCCGCTCCTTCGGCGCCTTCGGCTACCAGGTGGGGCCCGACGACGACCTGTCAGCCGTCCTGGAGGAGGCCTTCCACCAGGGCAAGCCGGCAGTGGTGGCGGTCCCCGTGGACGGCGACGAGAACCTGCGCCTCAGCCACCGCCTCCGTTCCCTCCCCTGCCCCTTCCCCGACGACTGCCTCAGCCGCCGCGACGGCTGAAGGCCCGTCCCGCCGTGCTATCCTTTTCCCTGGGTGAGGGAGATGCGCGTGCACGTCCGCGGCCCCAGGCGTCAGACCCTCGAGCTGGACGGTCGGCGCACGGTAGCTCAGGTGCTGGCCCACCTGGGTATCGACCCGGGCACAGTCCTGGTCATCCGCGGCGACGAGCTTCTCACGCCCGACGTTGTGCTGGGGCCCGAGGACGAGATCGAGGTGCGGCCCGTCGTCTCGGGAGGCTGAGGGGGGAAGCCGTGCGGTGTATAGTGTGTCGCTCCCAGGCGGTGGTGGACATACCTCGCCACCGCTCCGCCTTCTGCCGCGACCATTTCTTCAATTACTTCGAGAACCAGGTGCGGCGCGCCATCCGCGACTGGGAGATGCTGGAGCCTGGCCAGCAGGTGCTGGTGGCCGTCTCGGGCGGCAAGGACTCCCTGGCCCTCTGGGACGTCTTGCTGCGCCTGGGGTATGAGGCCCACGGCCTCTACCTAGACCTGGGAATCGGCGACTATTCCCGGCAGTCGAGGGAGGCCTGCCAGCGCTTCGCCCAGGAGCGCGGCGCCACCCTCCACGTGGTCGCCGTCGAGGAGGAATACGGGCTGTCGGTGCCGCAACTGGCGCGTGCCAACCGACGGCCCACCTGTGCCGTCTGCGGCACCACCAAGCGCTACACCTTCAACCGCACCGCCCGCCAGCTCGGCTACGATGTGCTGGCCACCGGCCACAACCTGGACGACGAAGCGGCAGCCCTGCTGGGCAACCTGCTGCACTGGAACGTGGACTACCTGGCGCGGCAGGCGCCGGTGCTCCCCGCCCGCGAGGGCCTGGTGAAGCGCATCAAGCCCCTCTACCGCCTGGGCGAGCGGGAGACCGCCGCCTATGCCGTCCTGCGCCGCATCGACTACGTCGTGGACGAATGCCCCCACGCCGTAGGGGCCAAGGAGCTGCTGTACAAGGAGGCCCTGAACCTCATCGAAAGGCAGTCGCCGGGCAGCAAGCAATCGCTCCTGTTCGGCTTCCTGGAGAAGGGGCGCCAGTTCTTCGGCATCTACGAGCCGCCGCCCCTGCGGCCCTGCGCCGAGTGCGGCGAGCCCACCACTGCCGAGGTATGCGCTCAGTGCCGCACCGTCCGTCGGGCCCGCGAGGCGGTGGCCTTCATCTCCCCGACCGGGGAGGAGGGATAGCTGTGGTCCTCGCCATCGCTCCCGACATCCCCAGGGAGGTGCACGGGGACGGTCGCTTCGTACTGCCCCGTCGCAACTTCGTCCCCGCCTACCTGAAGACCTATGAGGAGGGACGCCTGAAGGAGAAGGTGGAGGAGGCCCTCGCTGCCCTGGCCGACTGCACCGTCTGCCCCCGCGACTGCCACGTGGACCGGCTCCACGACCGCTTCGGCGTGTGCAGGGTGGGGCGCTACGCCCGTGTCGCCTCCTTCTTTCCCCACTTCGGCGAGGAGGACGTGCTGCGGGGCTGGCGCGGCTCGGGCACCATCTTCTTCTCCTGGTGCAACCTGCGTTGCGTCTTCTGCCAGAACTTCGAGGTGAGCCAGATCGGTGAGGGTGAAGAGGTATCGCCGCGGGACCTGGCCCGCATCATGCTCCGCCTGCAGGAGATGGGCTGCCACAACATCAACTTCGTCACTCCCGAGCACGTGGTGCCCCAGGTGCTGGAGGCGCTGCCCTACGCCATCGAGATGGGCCTGCGCCTGCCCATCGTCTACAACACCAGCTCCTACGACTCCCTGCACTCCATCCGCCTGATGGAGGGCGTGGTGGACATCTACATGCCCGACTTCAAGCTGTGGCAGCGGGAGCACGCCCGCAAGTACCTGCTGGCCCCGGACTATCCGGAGGTGGCGCGGCGGGTGGTGAAGGCCATGCACGAGCAGGTGGGGGAGCTGGTGGTGGACGAGAACGGCCTGGCCCTGCGGGGAGTGCTGGTGCGCCACCTGGTGATGCCGGGCCTCCTGGAGGACACGCGGGAGATCATGCGCTTCCTGGCCCGCGAGCTTTCGCCCGATACCTACGTGAACATCATGGACCAGTACTACCCGGCCTGGAAGGCGAAGACGGAGCCCAAATACGCCGAGATCAACCGCCGCGTCCGCAGCGAGGAGATGGCGGCGGCCTACGCCTGCGCCCGCGAGGCGGGGCTGTGGCGCTTCGACACTCGCTGGCGCCTCCTGCGACGCCCACGGCCGCTGGTGCTGTAGAGCCGCGGCCGGCCACCCGCCCAGCGAGGGTCCGGCCTGAGCGGTCAGCGGATGTCGGGCGTCTCGTGGCCCCCGTCTCGACGAAAGGGCCGCTGTAAAATAATAAGTGGAGGCCGCCCCTGAGGGGCGCGGGCCCGGTGGGGCCGGGCCCGCCCGGGCGCCCGGGGCCGAGGGCGGCCCACCCGCAGCTCCGGCTGTGCGTGGGCCTGTCGGAGGCCCTGGGCGGAGCCCCCCGCCGGGCACCGGTTCTTCGGGGCGACCTCCCTAGCCAGCGGAACGCCGAAGCGAAGGGGGGTGATAGCCATGAGCCAGGAGAGGAGTATCCGGCGCGTGGCATCAGTCTCCGTTCGCTCTCGGTGGGCCGCCCTTTTTGTTTAGTGGGCCTGCCCCGGGTGCCCGAGACCGCCTTCAGACCCCCGGCGCGTGGTGGGCTGCCTCTTCCACCGGCAATAGCCAGGGCATCAGCAGCACCGCCAGCCCGATGACGATGAGGGCCACTCCCCAGGCCAGGTCGAAGTTGAACCAGTAGCGGCGCAGGGCCATCAGCCCCAGCCAGCGCTGCACGGCCACGGCGCAGGCGGCCATGGTGGCCATCGCCGCCGCCCCGTGCACGGCCGTGGGCAGCACCCAGTGCCCGAAGTCGAGCAGGCTGCCCCTCCCCTCCCCCAGCACCAGAGGCGCGAAGGCCAGCCCGCCACCGTGCAGGAGGCCCATGACTGCCGCCCAGAGCACCAGCTCGCCGTATCCCAGGTTGAGGCCCCGCCAGCCCGGGTGCCGCCACCAGGAGAGCAGCCTCCCCAGGCCCAGGACGAGGGCACCGGCGCCGGCGGCGATGCGCAGGGGGCCGATGGGCACGGTGGAGCTGGCAGCCAGCAGCAGCACCAGCGAGAGGGCCAGCGCTAAAAGGTGCCCCAGCCCCACGGCGGCCAGGGCCAGCCACAGGGCCCGCTGGCCGCCGCGGTGCAGGCCGAAGAATAGGGCGAAGAGCCAGCCCATGGCCGGGTTGATGCCGTGCAGCACCCCGGCCAGGGCCAGCCCGCCCAGGGCGGAAAGCTCCCAGACGCCCATGCCCCGCTACGGATAGCAGAAGGAGTCGGACGAAGCGTCGCCGCCCAGCAGCCGCACCTGGTGGGCCCGCGCCTCGCCGAAGTCCACGAAGAAGTCCCTGTCCACCTCCATGCCCCCCTCGGCGCCCACGTCCAGCTTCACCAGCCAGCCCCTGAGGCCCTGCGGATAGAACTGGACGTCCCAGGAGCTGTAGAGGGAGTTGGTGACGTAGACGCGACGGCCATCGCGGGAGACCTCCACCATCTGCGGGCCGCCCGTCAGGACGTGGCCGGCAGGGTGGGCGCCGGGGTCGACGATGCCGCCCAGCTTCACGGTGGAGACCAGCTTGGGACTGAAGGGGTCGCTGACGTCGTACTGGCGCAGCTCGCCGGTGCCCCAGCAGGACACGTAGAGGAAGCGGTCGTCCAGGGACAGGTTGATGTCGGTGACCAGGGGCGGCACCGCGCCCACGTCCTGGAGGGCCGGCGGCAGCTTGTCCTTATCGGCCGGCTGGGCGGGGATCTCGATGACCTTGCGCGCCGCCCAGGAGCCGTTGTCTCGGTGCCAGACCCAGATGGAGCTGGACAGGTCGTTGACGTTCACCACCACGTTGACGAAGCCGTAGGTCTTGGTGGGGTCGTGGGCGGGACGCAGTTCCAGCACCATCTGGTGCTCGTCGCCGAAGTCGACGGTGGCCACCTTCTTGCGTCGGCGCGCGTCCCAGAAGTGGAGGCGGTGGCCGAAGCGGCGCCCCACCAGGTCTTCCAGCCGCAGGCCGTTCTCGAACAGATCGGGGGTGGCCCACTCGCTGGTCACCACCACGTCGTGGGCCAGGTGCCACCAGAAGTCGTAGGCCAGGAACTGGTCGCCACGGTCGATCTCCCAGCGGCCCAGCACCTCGAAGGTGTCGTGGTCCAGCACCAGGATGCCGCCGGGGCCGTCGCCGTCGGCCCCGCCCAGGGCCGAGATGTAGATGCCGTCCAGGCCGCAGTGGACGGTGTGCAGGCGGGAGTAGCCCGCCCGCCCCTTGACCTCCTCGGGCTCGATGGTCTTGACGATGCGCGGCCTGGCGGGGTCGGGCCGCGTGTCCACCACGTAGATGCGGGAGGAGCGCAGGCCAGGCACCAGCAGGTAACGCCGCTCCAGGTGGGGATGGGGCATGTGGGGGCACAGGGCCGAGGAGCAGGCGTTCCAGCCGAAGTGGTGCAGCTCGTCGCCCACGTTGGGCAGCTCCAGCCGGTCGACGACCTGGCCATAGCTGGACGACCTGGGGTCCACGTCCACCACGGCCAGGGCATCGGGGCGGCCGTTGCCTACATTCAGCAGGGCCACATAGGCCAGGGTCTCGGGCGGGGCCTGCATGGCCAGCCGCGGCGAAGGGTAGAAGGTGGGGTCGGGTCGGAAAAGCGCCATGGTCGGTTCACCTCCTGGTCGGTCGGCCCCCACGGAGGGGCATGTCCCAATTGTGGACTTTATCGATGGAGTAAGTCAAGTATCGCAGCAGGTGGACGTCCCCGCCGCGGGAGGATAGCATAGGCTTGCCGAGGCGAGAGGATGCCCGAGGAGCCGGTCATCGCCCTGGACGCCATGGGCGGAGACCACGCCCCCAGGGAACCGGTGCGGGGGGCCGTGATGGCGGCCCGTCGCCTGGGGGTGCGGGTGGCCCTGGTGGGCCAGCCCCAGGCCATCGCAGCCGAGCTGGAGCGCCTGGGCGGGCGGCCCCCCGCCCTGGAAGTGGTTCCCGCCGCCGAGGTCATCGGCATGGACGAGGAGCCGGCCCGGGCCGCCTGGCGCAAGCGAGACTCCTCCATCGCCGTGGGGCTGCGTCTGCTGAAGGAGGGCAAGGCCCAGGCCTTCGTCTCCGCGGGCAACACCGGCGCCATCATGGCCGCCGCCATCATGCACCTGGGGCGCATCCGCGGCATCGAGCGCCCCACCTTGGCCGCCCTCATGCCCCTGGGCCGCCCCCTGACGCTGTTGCTGGACGTGGGCGCCAACGCCGACGTCAAGCCCCATTACCTGGTCCAGTGGGCCCAGATGGCCTCCGCCTACCTGGAGCGGGCCTGGAAGGTGGAGAGGCCGCGCGTGGGCCTGCTGAACATCGGCGAGGAGGAGACCAAGGGCAATGCCCTGGCCCAGGAGGCCTATAAGCTGCTGAGGGAATCGGGCCTGAACTTCATCGGCAACGTGGAAGGGAAGGACATCACCCGCGGCCTGGCCGACGTCATCGTCACCGATGGCTTCACTGGCAACGTGGTCATCAAGACCATGGAGGGCATGGTGGACCTGATCAAGCGGCTGGGGCGGGAGGCCCTCCTGGGGCGTCCCTACCATGTCCTGGCCCTGCCTCTCCTGCTGCCCGCCGTCCCCTTCCTGTTGCTGGCGGGGGTGGTGCTGGCGCCGGCGGTGCGCGACCTCCTGCGCCGCACCAGCTGGCGGGAATACGGCGCCGGCCCTCTGCTGGGGGTGGACGGGCTTGTGTTCGTGGCCCATGGCCGCAGCGATGCCCGCGCCATCTACAGCTCGCTGCGGGTGGCCCGAGAGGCGGCCCGCTCGGGCATGCTGGACGCCCTGCGGCAGGTGGCTGCCCCCGTCGCCTGAGGGGGGCTTCAGGGGCCCTGGCGGAACTCCTGCCAGGCCCGCTCCAGCAGGGAGGGGTCGGACAGCAGGTCCACCGCCGTCATGGCCAGGGCCTTGGCCGCGTCCACCAGTCCCCGGTGCCCGGACTCGCTGCGGGCGAACTCGCGGAACTCCTCGGTGTGGATGGAGACCTCCGGCGGCGCGATGGCCACCGTGGGGTGAATGGCCGGTACCAGGTGGCTCACGTTGCCCATATCGGTGGACCCCAGGGCGCGGCGCTCCCGCGGCTCCTCCGGCCGGCGGCCCAGCGCCTCCAGGTTGGCGGCGAACACCTGGGCCAGCACCCGGTTGGTGCGCATGGTCATGTAGCGGGACTCGTCGCCAAAGCGATGCTCCAGGCGGCAGCCGCTGGCCTCAGCCCCGGCCCGAAAGCAGGCCAGCACCCGCTCCCGCAGCTCGTCCAGGTAGTCGTCGTCCAGGGCCCGCAGCAGCAGCTTGGCTGCCGTGTGGTGGGGTATGACGTTCACTGCCTGGCCGCCATCGGTGATGATGCCGTGGATGCGGGCGTCGCTGCGCACCTGTTGCCGCAGGAGACCGATGGCCGAAAAGGCGATGACCATAGCGTCCAGGGCGTTGACTCCCAGCTCGGGGGCAGCGGCGGCGTGGGACGCCCGGCCGAAGAACTCCACGTCCAGCTCGAGGCAGGCCAGGGCATAGGTGACGGCCGAATCGCGAGAGGCCGGGTGGACCAGCATGGCGCAGTCGAGACCATCGAAGGCGCCACGGGCGGCCATGTAGACCTTGCCCCCCGCTGCCTCCTCGGCCGGGGTGCCGATGACGAAGATGGTGCCCCCCAGAGCATCTACGGCTGCCTTGGCGGCGATGCCTGCCGCCACCGACGAGGTGCCGATGATGTTGTGTCCGCAGCCGTGGCCGATGCCGGGCAGGGCGTCGTATTCGGCCAGAAAGGCGATGTGGGGCCTCCCCGAACCGTAGGTGGCCCGGAAGGCCGTCTCGATGCCGCAGATGCCTCTCTCGACCCGAAAGCCGTTGGCCTCCAGATAGTCGGACAGCCACCGGGCTGCCTGATGTTCCTGGAAGGCTGTCTCGGGGTGGGAGTGTATGCGCAGGCTCAGCTCCACCAGGTCCGGACGCCGCTGGTCTATAGCCTGCGCTACAATCTGCTTGAGGGCGTCGTGCGCGGACATTTGCTCCGCTCCAGCCTGCGGTGTCGGCCCCATTGTAGCATGGGAGGCCTACGGTTCTCGTTGCCCGGACTGCGAAGCGCAGCCCTCGCCCTGGCGGCCATGCCGGTGGCGTTGATGCTGGCCTGCGGCGGCCGCCAGGCATCGCCCCCTCCCGCCGACGAGATCCGCCTGCCGGGCCTGGCCGAGCTTCTGCAACGGGCCTTTCCCGCCGTTGCCCTGGAGTCGGTGCCCGGGCAGGGGCTGTCGCTGGCCGCCGACCCCCGCTGGCGCATCGTCTCCCTCCCGCCGCCCCTACAGGGGCAGCCATGGGGCCTCCTGTCCTTCTTCGCTCTGGAAGGGCCCGAAGGCCTCGCCCCTGGACTGGAGCTGCCCAGGGGCACCTACGCCGTCACCGCCGAAGCCTCGACCTACTTCATCGACCTGGACGCCTCTCGCCTGCTGCCCCTGACGGAGATGGGGCAGGGACTTTCCGCCCGTCCAGCACCACCTGGCGCCGTGCGCCCTCTGCTGGCCCTCGACGCCGACGGCGATGGCCTCGACGAGATCGCCCTCGCCTGGCAGGGGCCGGAGGGTGCTCTCCGCTATCGCATCTACTGGCGGCAGGGCCAGGGCTGGACGTTGCGGCGAGAAGTGCACACGCCCGCCCAGGCCGCCCTGGACTACTGGTCGGCCGTGGGTGCTGCCCTGGAGAAGGCCTCGGCCTGGACGCCCGTGCAGCGCTATCGCTACGTTTGGCCCTGGCTGGGGGCGCAGGAGCAGGGGCAGGAGGAGGACATGGCCCAGGTGGCCCAGGAGCTGGCCCAAGAGCAGGCACGGCCCGAGGAGGAAGTGCGGCAACATCTAAAGGCCGTGTATGACGCCTTCCGTCAGGCTTGGGAGCACCTCTCGCCCCAGTTCCAGCAGCGCCAGACCTGGCGGGGCTTCATCAACGGCTTTCGCTTCAGCGAGGCCGTCCAGGTGGAGGCGGTGGAGCCGCCGCGTCGGTTGGACGACGACCGCGCCCTGCTGGCGATGGTGGTCTCCCTGCGCCAGCGGGAGGGGGAGGACGTGGTCTGGCGCCGTTTCGAGGTGCGCTTCCGCACGGTGCTGGCCCAGGAGGGCCGCTGGCTCCTGGACGATGTGGATGCCCAGGAGCTGCCCTAGGGCGTCCACCCTTCTGATAGCATGGAAGGCGGAGGCAGCCTAGGCATGAAGGCTATCGCCTGGTCGAGAGAGGGCCTGCGCCTGCTGGACCAGACCCTTCTGCCTGCCCGGGAGCGATACCTGGTGGCCCGCGATCACCGCGCAGTGGCGGAGGCCATCCGCTCGTTGCGGGTGCGGGGCGCTCCCCTCATAGGCATCGCTGCCGCTTACGGTCTGGTGCTGGCCGCCCGCAGCCTCCGGGGCAGGGACATGGCGGGCTTCCTAGCGGGCCTCGAGGAGGCGGCCGGGGAGCTGGCCTCCACCCGCCCCACGGCGGTCAACCTTTCCTGGGCACTGGAGCGCCTCCTCGGGCGCGCCCGGACCTGCGCGTCTCCCGATGAGGCGACGGAGGCCCTGGAGGAGGAGGCCCGAGCGCTGCACCGGGAGCAGGTGGAGGCCGACCAGCGTCTCTCGGAGCTGGGGGCGTCGCTCTTGCCCACGGGGGCCGTCGTCCTCACCCACTGCAATACCGGCGCCCTGGCCACCGGTGGCCTGGGCACCGCCCTGGGCATCCTGCGCGTGGCCTGGCGGACGGGACGGCTGTCGCGCGTCTACGCTACCGAGACTCGTCCTCTCCTGCAGGGCGCCCGCCTCACCGCCTGGGAGCTATGGCGGGAGGGCATCCCCTGCACCCTCATCGTCGACGGAGCGGCGGCTGCCCTCATGGCCCGCCAGCGGCTGGACGCGGTGGTGGTGGGGGCCGACCGCATCGCCCGTAACGGTGACGTGGCCAACAAGGTGGGCACCTACGCCCTGGCCGTCCTGGCCCGCGCCCACGGCGTCCCCTTCTACGTCGCCGCCCCCACCAGCACCCTCGACCTCTCCACGCCCGACGGCTCCCGCATTCCCATCGAGGAGCGGCCGGCGGAGGAGGTGCGGAGGGTGGGCGGGGTGGCCCTCGCCCCCGAGGGGGTGGACGTCCTCAACTGGGCCTTCGACGTGACGCCGGCCGCCTGCGTGGATGCCATCGTCACCGAGCGGGGCATCGCGAGACCCCCCTATGCCGAGTCGCTGCCCCAGCTCCTCTGCGGAGGTAAAGAGCATGGCTGAGGCGAAGGCCCGCGTAGCCGTCATCGGCGGCAGCGGCTTCTACGAGATGGAGGGCATCGGCGGGCTGGAGGAGGTGCGGCTGGAGACGCCCTTCGGCCCGCCTTCCGACGACATCGTCATCGGCACCCTGGACGGGGAACGGGTGGCCTTCCTGCCCCGGCACGGTCGTGGCCACCGGTTGCTGCCGGCGGAGGTGCCCAGCAGGGCCAACATCTATGCCCTGAAGCTCCTGGGGGTGGAGGTGGTCATCGGCGTCAGCGCCGTGGGCTCGCTGCACGAGGACTATGCCCCCCTGCACCTGGCGGTGCCGGACCAGCTCATAGACCGCACGCGGGGGCGGCCGGGCACCTTCTTCGGCGGAGGGCTGGTGGCCCACATCGCCTTCGCCGACCCCTTCTGTCCGGTCTTGCGGCGTGCCCTGGTGACGGCGGCGCGGGAGGCAGGGGCAACGGTGCACGACGGCGGCACCTACGTGGTCATCGAGGGCCCCGCCTTCTCCACCCGCGCCGAGTCGCAGCTCTACCGCTCATGGGGCGCTCACCTCATCGGCATGACGGCCCTGCCCGAGGCGCGGCTGGCACGGGAGGCCGAGATGTGTTACGCCACCCTGGCCGTGGTCACCGACTACGACGTGTGGCACCCGCGGGAGGCGGACGTGACGGCGGAGCTGGTCATCGCCAACCTGCGCCAGGGCGTGAGCCTCGCTCAGGCGGTGGTGAGGCGGGCGGTGGGCCTGCTGCCGCGGCAGCGGGCCTGCCCCTGCGCCGAGGCATTGCGCGACGCCCTCATCACCCCCTTCCACCTGGTCCCCGAAGAGACGAAGGCAAGGCTGCGCCCTATAATCGGGAGATACCTGGAGGGGGGCGGCGGTGGCTGAGACGGCGCTGCCCGTGGGCAGGGCACGTCGCACCTACCTGGTGCGGCCTCTCACGACCCCCTCTGCCTTGCGTCCCTACCTGGAGCCCCAGCGACCCTACGCCGCCTTCGCCATCGCCCACCTGGCGCCGCGTCTCTTCCCCCTCAGCCGCTTCTTCCTCTGCCAGGGCGAGGACGGGGGCTGGGGGATCGTCTTCTACGCCCGCAGCGGCGCCGGCCCATCCCTCCTCACCCTGGGGGAAGCGGAGGCGGTGGAGGCGGGGCTGCGGCTGCACCCTGGCCCCCGCTACTCCTTTGCCACCTGCCGTCCCGAGCACCTGGACGCTCTGCGCCGCCATTTTCTCCTCTCTCGAGAGCGCCTGATGTATCGCATGGGGGTCACCGCCGATGGCTTCCGGCCTCCGCCCCCGGCGGGTCCTGCCTACCAGGTGGTGCGCCTGCGCCCTCGGGAGATAGGGGCCGTCAACCGCCTCTACGGCGCTGAGGGGGGCTTCACGAGCTACCCGGCCCGGGTCCTGGAAGAGGGCGTCTATTACGGGGTCGTCGCTGCCGGTCGCCTGGTGGCCATTGCCGGCACCCATGTCTTCGCGCCGGAGGAGGGGGTGGCGGTGGTGGGCAACGTCTACACTCACCCCGACTGGCGGGGGAGGGGACTGGCCACGCTGGTGACGGGGGCCGTCACCCAGGAACTCCTGCGTTCCTGTTCTAACGTGTATCTGACGGTGGAAACGGAGAACGCGGCGGCGGTGCAGGTTTACCGTAAGCTGGGATATAGGGTAGAGTGCACCTTGTATGAAACGCCCGCCCTGCGGCGGGAACCCCTCGGCCTTCTCTCCCTGCTGAGGCGGGCAGCCGCCCGCTGGCGGGGGCGTAGCCTGGGGGCCGAGGTGGTCGTATTATGAGGGACTAGGGGGTGGCCCCCGTCCCCGGAGGAGAGAATGGCCCGACCAGCCCTGGAATACGATGTCAAGGACCTGTCCCTGGCCCCCGAGGGGGTCAGGCGCATCGAGTGGGCCGCTCGGGAGATGCCCGTTATCGGGCTGATCCGTCAGCGCTTCGCCCGCGAGCGGCCCCTGGCAGGCATTCGCATCTCTGCCTGCCTGCACGTCACCACCGAGACTGCCAACCTGGCCCTGTGCTTGAGGGACGGGGGTGCCCAGATCGCCCTCTGCGCCTCCAACCCCCTCTCTACTCAGGACGACGTGGCTGCCGCCTTGGTGCGGGAGTACGGCATCCCTGTCTTCGCTGTGCGGGGGGAGGACAACGCCACCTACTACCGCCACATCCACCAGGCCCTCGCCCACGGCCCTCAGATCACCCTGGACGATGGGGCCGACCTGGTGACCACCCTGCACAAGGAGCGGCAGGAGCTGATAGAGGGAGTGCTGGGGGGGACGGAGGAGACCACCACCGGCGTCATCCGCCTCCGGGCCATGGCCAGGGAGGGGGCCCTTCGTTACCCCATCATCGCCGTCAACGAGGCCCAGACCAAGCACCTGTTCGATAACCGCTACGGCACCGGCCAGAGCACCATCGATGGCATCACCCGCGCCACCAACATCCTGTGGGCAGGCAAGACGGTGGTGGTGGCCGGCTACGGCTGGTGCGGCCGAGGGGTAGCCATGCGTGCACGGGGCCTCGGGGCCAAGGTCATCGTCACCGAGGTGGACCCGGTGCGGGCGCTGGAGGCGGCCATGGACGGATACCAGGTGATGCCCATGGCCGAGGCCGCTGCCATCGGCGACATCTTCATCACCCTCACGGGCAACGTCAACGTCATAGACCGCCCCCACCTGCAGGCCATGAAGGATGGCGCCATCGTGGCCAACTCGGGGCACTTCAACGTGGAGATCAACATCCCTGCCCTGGAGGAGATGGCCGAGGCCAAGCGTCGCATCCGCCCCAGCGTGGACGAATACCGGCTGCCCGACGGCCGCCGCCTCTACCTGCTGGGCGAGGGGCGCCTCATCAACCTGGCCGCCGCCGAGGGCCATCCGGCCAGCGTCATGGACATGAGCTTCGCCAACCAGGCCCTGGCAGTGGAATACCTGGCTACCAGGAAGGAAAGGCTGCCGCCGGGAGTATACAATGTCCCCCAGGAGCTGGACCAGGAGGTGGCGCGCCTGAAGCTGTCCTCCATGGGCATTCGCATCGACGAGCTGACGGAGGAGCAGCGGCGATACCTCTCCAGCTGGGAGGAAGGGACCTGACGGGAGCAGACCCCCAAATACAGGAGGTAGGGCCATGGCACTGACCCTCATGAGCGCCCCCTCGGTGCTGATGACCGCCGAGTCGGTGACGGAGGGGCACCCCGATAAGGTCTGCGATCAGATCGCCGACGCCATCCTGGACGAGATCCTGGCCCACGACCCCGATGCCCACGTGGCCTGCGAGGTGACGGCCACCACCGGCCTCATCGTCATCCTGGGCGAGATCACCACCAAGCACTACGTCAACTACGACGACGTGGCCCGTCGTGTCATCCGCGAGATCGGATACACCAGCCCGGAGTACCGCTTCGACGCCGACTCCTGCGGCATCATCGTGGCCATCAAGCGCCAGTCGCCGGAGATCTTCCAGGCCGTGGGCGAGGACGAGGGCGCCGGTGACCAGGGCATCATGGTGGGCTTCGCCTGCCGCGAGACGGAGGTGCTGATGCCCCTGCCCATCGTCCTGGCCCACCGCCTGTGCATGCGCCTGGCCGAGTGCCGCAAGCGGGGCATCATCCCTTACCTCCGGCCCGACGGTAAGTCCCAGGTCACCATCGAGTACTCCTACGGCGAGCCCAAGCGGGCAGCGGCGGTGGTCATCGCTGCCCAGCACGATGACCGCGACGACCGCGGCCCCATCACGCAGGAACGCATCCGCGCCGACGTCATAGAACACGTCGTCCGCCCCGTGCTGGGCAACTGGATGGACAGCCAGACGGACATTCACGTCAACCGCAGCGGCAGCTTCGTGCTGGGTGGCCCGGCTGCCGACTCGGGCCTCTCGGGGCGGAAGACGATGGTGGACACCTACGGCTCCGCCGCCCGCCACGGGGGAGGGTCCTTCTCGGGCAAGGACCCCTCCAAGGTGGACCGCTCCGCCACCTACGCCGCCCGCTGGGTGGCCAAGAACCTGGTGGCGGCGGGCCTGGCCGACCGGGTGGAGGTGGAGCTGTGCTACGCCATCGGCCATCCTCAGCCCATCGCCATCTCGGTGGAGACCTTCGGCACCCACAAGTTCGACCACGGCGGGCTGGTGGAGCTGGTCAGGCAGCACTTCGATCTGAGCCCACGGGGCATCATCCGCCGGCTGGACTTGCGGCGTCCCATCTACCGTCCCATCGCTGCCTACGGGCACTTCGGCCGCACCGACCTGGACCTGCCCTGGGAGCGCACCGACATGGCCGAGGAGCTGCGGCGGGCGGCGGGCCTTGCCCAGCGGGCCTGACCCGGACCGGTAGCGTGGCCCGAAGGGGGGAGGTGAGGGTAGTTGCTGTATGCCCTCATCATCGCCGGTGGCGAGGGGGAGCGGCTGCGGCCCTACACCTGGGACCGCCCCAAGCCCATGGTGCCCGTCAACGGGCGTCCCATCCTGGAGTACCAGGTCCTCTGGCTCAAGTCCCAGGGCGTCACTCACATCGTCATGCTCTGCCACTACAAGGCGGAGGTGGTGCAGGAGCACTTCGGCGACGGCTCCCGCTTCGGCGTGCACATCACCTACACAGTGGAGCCGGAGCCTCTGGGTCGCGGCGGCGCCCTGCGCCTCGGCTACCAGCAGGTGCCACCCGACCAGGAGGTGGTCATCGGCCTCAACGGCGACATCATCACCAACCAGCGCCTGGCCCCCCTGCTGGCCTATCATCGGCGCAAGGGGGCGACGGCCACCGTCATGCTGGTACCCCTCATGAGCCCCTACGGCGTCGTCCGTGTGGGCAGGGACGGCCACATCTCCCAGTTCCTGGAGAAGCCTCCCCTCCCTTACTGGATCAACGCCGGCATCTACGTCCTCTCGCCGGAGTTCTTCGCCCGCCTGCCCGAGAAGGGCGACCACGAGACCACCACTTTTCCGGCGCTGGCCGCCGAGGGGAAGCTGTTCGGCTACCGCAGCCGCGCCTACTGGCGGGCGGTGGACACGGTCAAGGACCTGCGGGAGGCGGAGGCTGAGGTAAAGGCGCTGGCCCTGACATGAGCCCCATTCGTTTCGGGACCGACGGCTGGCGGGCCGTCATCGCCGACGAATACACCTTCGATGCCGTCCGCGCCTGTGCCGAGGGCTACGCCCGCTATCTTGCGGAACGGGGCGTGCGGCGGGGCGTGCTGGTGGGATACGACCGCCGCTTTGCCGCCGAGGACTTCGCCGCCGCTGTCGCCGAGGTGCTGGCCGCCCACGGCGTCCGCGTCTTCCTCACGCCCCGGCCCACGCCCACGCCGGTGGTGGCCCACGGCATCCTCCAGCTGGGCGCCGACGGTGCCGTAGTCATCACCGCCAGCCACAACCCCTGGCGCTGGCTGGGGTTCAAGGTGCGGCCCGACTACGGCGGCGCTCCCCCGCCTGAATACACCGCCGCCATCGAGGCCCTCATCCCTCCCGAAGACGAGTGGGGGGCCATACCCCGCTTGCCCCTGATGGAGGCCAGACGCCGGGGCCTGGTGGAGGACTACGACCCCGACCCCGCCTACCTTCGTCACCTGGAGGAGATATTGGACCTGGAGGCGCTGCGCAGGGCTGGCCTGCGGGTAGTGGCCGACCCCATGCACGGCGCCGCCGCCGGCTACCTGCGCCGCCTCCTCGAGGGCGACAGCACCAAGGTGTGGGAGATACGGGGCCGCCGCAACCCCATCTTCCCCGGCATGGACGCGCCGGAGCCCATCGCTCGCAACCTGAAGGCCCTCATGGAGGCGGTGCGCCGCCACCGTGCCCAGGTGGGCCTGGCCAACGACGGCGACGGCGACCGCCTGGGTGTGGTGGACGAAAGGGGGATGTTCCTGGACAACCAGCGCACCTTCGCCCTGCTGGCCTATTACATGCTGCATGTCCGCGGCGAGCGCGGGCCCATCGTCAAGTCCCTGACCGCCACCCGGATGGCCTTCGCCCTGGCCGAGCCTCTGGGGCTGCCCGTCTACGAGACGCCGGTGGGCTTCAAGTTCCTGGGCCCCAAGATGCGCGAGACCGATGCCCTCATGGCCGGTGAGGAGTCGGGAGGCTACGCCTTTCGCGGCCACCTGCCCGAGCGGGACGGCATCCTGGCTGCCCTCTGCTTCCTGGACCTGATGGTGCGGCGGGGCAAGACGCCCTCGGAGCTGCTGCGGGAGCTGTTCGACCTGGTAGGCCCCCACTACTACGACCGGGTGGACGTGCACCTGCAGGAGGGGCAGCGGGAGCGGCTGCAGGCCCGCCTGCGGGACCTCTCGCCGGACCGCATAGGCGGGCTGAGGGTCGTAGGCCAGGACGACCTGGACGGGTTGCGCTTCCTCCTGGAGGGGGGCTGGGTGGTGTTCCGCTTCTCGGGCACGGAGCCGCTGCTGCGCATCTACAGCGAGGCTCAGGGCGAGGAGGCGCTGGTCTACCGCGTCCTGGACGACGCCCGCCGGCTGCTGGGAGTATAGCCTTGGACGTGCTGGACGACCCCGCCCGCATCGCCTCCCTCGATCCGGGCGGGATGCTGGAGTCCATTCGCGACCTGCCCCGCCAGTGCCGCCAGGCATGGCAGGAGGCCCGCTCGCTCCAACTGCCCGAGAGCTACCGCCGCGTCGGCAAGATAGCCGTGCTGGGCATGGGCGGCTCGGCTATCGCCGGCGACTACCTGCGCGCCCTGGGCACGAGGCTGCCGGTGGGCATCGTGCGCGCCTACGACCTTCCGCCGTGGGTGGACGCCGACACGCTGGCGGTGGCCTCCAGCTATTCGGGTAACACCGAGGAGACTCTCTCCGCCTGCCAGCAGGCGCTGGAGCGGGGGGCCAGGGTGGTGGCCATCACCGGCGGCGGTCGGCTGGGGGAGCTGGCGAAGGAGCGGGGGCTGCCCCTGTTCACCATCGGCTATCGCGCCCAGCCGCGGGCCGCCCTGGGCTACAGCCTGATGCCTTTGCTGCGGGTGGCCCACCTGGCGGGCGCCCTGGACGATCCTGCGGCCCTGGTAGAGGAGGCCCTATCGGTCATGGAGGCCGAGCGCCAGCGGCTCGATGCCGGGGTGCCCACGCCCAGCAATCCCGCCAAGGCCCTGGCCCTGCGCCTGCACGGACGGCTGGTCGTGGTCTTCGGGGCGGGACCCCTGGCCGAGGCCGCCCACCGCTTCAAGACCCAGGTGAACGAGAACGCCAAGGCCTGGGCCTTTTACGAGGAGCTGCCCGAGGCCGACCACAACGCCGTTGTCGCTTTCGCCCGGCCTGAGGAGGTGGCCCGCCGCACCTGTGCGGTGTTCCTGCGCTCGTCGGGGCTGCACCCGCGAGTGCTGCTGCGTTACGAGTTCACCCAGCGGGCGCTGGAGGAGGCGGGGGTCGAGTGCCGGACGGTGGACGTGCCCGGCACCGGCCCCCTGGCCCAGTTGCTGGCCGCCACCCTCTTCGCCGACTACACCAGCTTCTATCTGGCGCTGTTGAACGGGGTAGACCCGACGCCTGTGCCGGAGATCGAGCGCCTCAAGGCCTGGCTGGCGCAGCGCTAGGGCGTCACCGCTTGCTGTACTGGGGCGCCTTGCGGGCCCGCTTGAGCCCGTACTTCTGCCGCTCCTTGACGCGGGGGTCTCGAGTGACCAGCCCCGCTCGCCGCAACACCGGCTTCAGTTCAGGGTTCCACTCGATGAGGGCGCGGGCGATGCCGTGGGAGACAGCCCCGGCCCAGCCGCTGATGCCCCCACCACGACACTTGACGCTGACGTTGAACTGCTGCAGCGTGCCCGTCACCTCCAGGGGCTTGCGCACCATCACCTGGTGCAGCAGGCGGGGGAACACCTGAGTGTAGGGCCGGCCGTTGACAATGATGTGGCCGCCCTCGCCCTGGGCCGGGAATAGGCGGACGCGGGCCACTGTGGTCTTGCGGCGGCCCACCCCCTCGTAATAGGTGCCCTGGAACAGCTCGTCGTAGGGGCTGGGGATGGTCAGCGTCTCCTGGGCCATGGTCCGTCACTCCTTCGTCGGCAGTTCGCTGGCCGAGGCGGCCCGGCACTTTCGGCTGGCCGCTACCTGGGCCTCGTGGGGGTGGTCGGGGCCTGCGTAGACCTTCAGCCTCCCCAGAAGGTAGCGGCCCAAGCGGTTCTTGGGCAACATGCGCCTCACCGCCAGCTGGATGACCCGCTCGGGGTGCTTGGCCAGCATGTCCCGCAGGGTGACGGCGCGGATGCCACCCATGTAGCCCGTGTGCCGGTAGTAGACCTTGTCGGTCAGCTTCTTGCCCGTCACCCGCACCTTGGCGGCGTTGACGATGACCACGTAGTCCCCCACGGGCAGGTGGGGGGTGTAGGTGGGCTTGTGCTTGCCCATGAGCAGGCGGGCGGCCTGACTGGCCAGACGCCCCAATATCTGGCCGTCGGCGTCCAGCACATGCCAGTCGGCCACCAGCTCCCGTTCCTTAGGTTGGTAGGTCTTGGGCCTCTTCAAAGGCATGGTCGAATATCTCCTGGTCATAGTATACCCGCATCAGGCACAGTCCGTGAGGGGGTGCGGCCCAGCGGGCCGCACCGGGCCTGGGCCGCGCGAGCATATCCACCAGCTCGGCCGGCGACAGCCTCCCTCTTCCCAGCTCTACCAGGGCGCCGACGGTGCGCCGCACCTGCTGGGGCAGGAAGGCGTTGGCCTCCATGTCCAGCAGCAGCAGGGGACCGCGGCGCTGCAGGCTGCAGCGATAGACGGTGCGCACGGTGCGCCTGCCCGCCTGGTCCGGCCGGGTAAAGGAGGCGAAGTCGTGCTCCCCTTGCAGCAGTCCCGCCGCCCGGGCCATGGCCGCCACGTCCAGGGGCCCTCGCAGGTGCCAGGCGAAGCTTCGCAGCAGGGCCGACCTGGCCGGCCGCAGCAGCAACGTGTAGCGGTACCAGCGGCGGCGGGCGTGGCGGCGCACATCGAAGCCCAGGGGCACCTGGGCGGCCGCCACCACGGCGATGTCCTCGGGCAGGTGGGCGTTGAGGCCATCCACGAATGCCTCCAGGGGGTAGTCCCTGGCGGTGAGGAAAGAGGCCACCTGCCCCTTGGCGTGGACGCCGGCGTCGGTGCGGCCGGCCAGGGCCAGACGGACGCGTTCGCCTGTTAAGCTGCGTAAGGCGGCCTCCACCGTCCCCTGAACGGTGGGGGCATTGGCCTGCAGCTGAGAGCCAGCGTAGGCCGTCCCCTCGTATTCCAGCAGGAGGGCGATGCGTCGACGGGTGCCCTCCCCACCCACGTCCCGCCCTCGGTCGGGCTAGACCAGCTCCAGCTGCACCAGGTGCGCCCCGTCGCCTTGCCGACGTCCCAGCTTGGTGATGCGGGTGTAGCCGCCTGGGCGGTCGGCGTAGCGAGGGCCCAGCTCGTCAAAGAGCTTGCGCACCACCTTTTTGTCGTAAATGAAGGCCAGGGCGCGACGGCGCGAGGCCAGGTCGCCCTTCTTGGCCAGGGTTATCATCTTCTCGGCCAGGCCCCGCACCTCCTTGGCCTTGGCCTCGGTGGTGACGATGCGCTCGTAGCGCAGCAGGTCGGTGACCTGGTTGCGGAAGAGGGCCAGGCGGTGGTCGGTGGGCCGACCGAGCTTGCGTCCGTCCACCTGGTGGGCCATGGCTCACTCCTCTTCCTCTGCCTGTTGCTTCAGCTCCCGCAGCTTGGCCCAGCGGGGATCGATCTCCTCGGCCTCGGGCGCCTCCTGGCCGTCGCCGCCGGCGATGGTCTCGGCTGGGGCCTTCTCCTTGCGCCGCTCCCGCTTCTTCTCCTCTTTGGGGGTCGGCGCCTTCATCTCCGCCTCTGGCGGGGCCTCCGCGACCGGTTCCTGGACAGCCTCGGCGGGGGCGGCCGCCTCGGGCTGCGCCTCTTCGGCCAGCTCCCCCTCCTCAGCCAGCTCCCCCTCCTCAGCCAGCTCCTCCTCTTCTTCCTCTTCGGTGGCGCCCGTCAGGGTCTCGGCCGTCAGAGGAAGGATGCCCAGCTCGGCCAGGCGCTGTCTCAGCTCTTCGTAGGACTTGCGGCCGAAGTTGCGCAGGGACAGCAGCTCCTCCTCGGTGCGCTCCAGGACCTGCCCCACGGTGGTGATGCCGCTGCGGCGCAGGCAGTTGTAAGTCCGCATGGAGAGGTCCAGGTCGTCGATGGGCATATTGTACTGGTCCTCGGAGATCAGGAGGCCAGCACCGATGCCGCGGCTGAGGACCGGGGCGGCAGCGCGGCCCATGCTGGTGAACAGCCGCAGGTGTTGCAGGAGCATGTCGGCGCCGCGGCTGACGGCCTCCACCGCACCCACGGTGCCGTCGGTCCACACCTCCAGTATCAGGCGGTCATAGTTGCTGGCCTGCCCCACGCGGGTGGGCTCCACCCGGTAGCTGACGCGGCGCACAGGGGTGAAGATGGCGTCCACAGCGATGGTGCCTATGGGCAGGCCATCGGTCTGGCTGGCGGGACGGTAGCCGCGGCCCGTCTCCACCGTGAACTCGATGTGCAGACGGGCCTCGGGAGAGTCCACGGTGAGCAGGTGCTGCTCGGGGTTCACCACCTCGATGTGCTCGGGGACCTGGATGTCGGCGGCGGTTATCTCCCCTTCCCGCCCCTGGATGTCCAGCACCAGGGTGGCCGGACGGTCGGACAGGGCCCGCAGCCGGATGGCCTTCACGTTCAGGAGGAACTCGATGGTGTCCTCCTTGACGTGGGGTATGGTGGAGAACTCGTGCAGCACCCCCTCGATGAGCACCTGGGTGATGGCTGCCCCGGGCAGGGAGCTCAGGAGCACCCGGCGCAGGGAGTTGCCCAGGGTGATGCCGAAGCCGGGCAGCAGGGGCGCCACCACTACCCGGGCGTAATCGCCCTGGTCCTCCTCGATCTCGATGCGGGGCAGTTCGAGCACCTCTTGCAGGGTCAAGGCAGACCCACCTCCAAACCTCAAGAACGACTGACGGACTTCGATCAGCGCGAGTAGTATTCCACGATGGAGGCCGTGTTGAAGAACACGGGCACCTCCTCCAGGTTGGGCTCCGAGAGCACCCGCCCCGTCATGGCCTCAGTGTCCAGAGAGAGCCATGAGGGCACCTGCCTGGAGCCCACCTGGGCCTTGGCCATCTCGAACAGGGCGGTGCGCTGCCCCTGCGGCGTCCAGCCCACCGTGTCGCCCGGCCGCAGCAGCATGGACGGGATGTCCGCCTTGCGACCGTTGACGGTGATGTGGCCGTGTCGCACCAGCTGCCGCGCCTGGTTGCGCGACTCGGCGAAGCCCAGCCGGTAGACCACGTTGTCCAGCCGCCGCTCCAGCAGCTTGACCAGGTTCTCGCCGGTGACGCCCTTCTGGCGCCGGGCCTCTTCGAAGAAGCGGCGGAACTGGCGCTCCATCATCCCGTAGATGTAGCGCGCCTTCTGCTTCTCCCGTAGCTGGATGCCACGGTCGGACAGGCGGAACTGACGTCGCTCGGGGCCGTGCTGGCCGGGCGGGTAGGGCCGCTTCTCCAGGACGCAGTTGGTGTAGCACTTGTTCCCCTTCAGGTAGAGCTTCACGCCCGCCCGCCGGCACAGGCGGCAGACAGGGCCGGTGTAACGTCCCATGGCCTGACTTCCTCCTCCCTCTGCGTAACCCCGAGCTAGACGCGGCGCCGCTTCGGCGGCCGACAGCCGTTGTGGGGAATGGGGGTGACGTCGCGGATGCTGGTGACCTGCAGCCCGGCTGCCTGCAGGGCGCGTATGGCCGGCTCGCGACCGCTGCCCGGCCCCTTCACCAGCACCTCCACCTGGCGCAGGCCGTGCTCCACGGCGCGACGGGCGGCCGTCTCGGCAGCCACGCTGGCGGCGTAGGGCGTGCCCTTGCGGGACCCCTTGAAGCCCACGGTGCCGCCGCTGGCCCAGGAGATGACGTTCCCCTGGGGGTCGGTGAGGGTGACGATGGTGTTGTTGAAGGTGGACTGAATGTAGGCGCGCCCCACAGGGATGTTCTTGCGGTCGCGCCGCCGGACGCCGCTGCTGGGTCTCGGCCGTGGCATCTCCTCTTACCCCCTTACTTCCTGACCTTGGCCCGCCGCTTGCCAGCCACCGTCTTGCGGGGGCCCTTGCGGGTGCGGGCGTTGGTGCGGGTGCGCTGCCCCCGCACCGGCAGGCCCCGCCGATGACGTATGCCACGGTAGCAGTTGATCTCGATGAGCCGCTGGATGTTCTGCCGCACCTCCGCCCGCAGCTCCCCCTCCACCTTGTAGTTGCGGTCGATGAACTCCCGCAGCCGGTTCAGCTCCTCGTCCGAGAGGTCCCTCACCTTGCGGGCGGGATCGATACCCGTGTTCTGGCACACCTCCAGGGCGCGGGTGCGGCCGATGCCGTAGATGTAGGTCAGGGCCACATCCAGCCGCTTGTCATTGGGTATGTCTACTCCGGCGATTCTCGCCATGGCCTTCCTCCTAGCCCTGGCGCTGCTTGTGGCGCGGGTTGGGGCAGATGATGTAGACCACGCCCCGGCGCCGCACCACCTTGCACTTGTCGCAGCGACGGGTCACCGAAGGTCGCACCTTCATCGCGCTGCCTCCCCGCTCTCGCGAAAGCGGTAGGTTATGCGCCCACGGCTCAGGTCGTAGGGAGAAAGCTCCACCAGCACCCGGTCCCCGGGCAGGATGCGGATAAAGTGCATGCGCATCTTGCCCGAGGCGTGGGCCAGCACCATGTGTCCGTTGGGCAGCTCTACTCTGAACATGGCGTTGGGCAACGACTCCCTGACGATGCCCTCCACCTCGATGGTGTCCTTTTTTGGCATAAGGCCTCTTTCCGTTCCCTCCTCAACAGGCGACCAAATTTTTATTATACGCCTTCAGGGCAGCGTTAGCACTACCGGGTCCCCATCGGTTATGGCGATGGTGTGCTCGAAATGGGCCGAGAGGGAGCCGTCGGCGGTGCGCACGGTCCAGCCGTCGGGGTCCCGCTTGGTGCGCCAGGTGCCCATGTTGACCATGGGCTCGATGGCCAGCACCATCCCCTTCCTCAGCACCGGCCCCCAGTCGGGGGGACCGTAGTTGGGGACCTGCGGGTCCTCGTGCATCTGCCGCCCCACTCCGTGCCCCACGTACTCCCGCACCACCGAGAATCCCTCCGCCTCCACGTAGGTCTGGATGGCGTGGCCGATGGCCCCGAGACGCGACCCTGCCCGGGCTGCCCTTATCCCCCGCCACAGGGCCTCCTCGGTGACGCGAATGAGGCGCTCCGCCTCCGGGCTGATGCGGCCCACTCCCACTGTCACGGCGCAGTCGGCCACGAACCCCCGGTAGGTGCAGCCCAGGTCGATGCTGACGATGTCCCCTTCCTGGAAGGCCCGGTCGCCGGGGATGCCGTGCACGATCTCGTCGTTCACCGAGATGCACACGGTAGCCGGATACCCCTGGTAGCCCAGGAAGGTGGGAATGACGCCCCGACGGGCGAACTCCCGGCGCACCAGCTCGTCCAGCTCCTTCTCCACCACTCCCGGGCGCACGTGCTCCACCAGCATCTGCAGGACTTGGGCCACGTGGCGGCCCGCCTCCCGCATAATGGCGATCTCCTCGTCGGACTTGATGACGATGGGCACGTCCCCGGTTCACCTCTCCCGGGCAGCCGTCACCAGGGCGAGGAGCCGCTCCCTCACGGCCTCCACAGGCTGCTCCCCGTCCACCTCCTGCAGCTTGCCCTGGCCCCGGTAGTGCTCGAGCAGCTCCCTGAGCTGCGCCATGTTCACCTGCAGTCGGGTGCGCACCACCTCAGGGCGGTCGTCCTCGCGCTGGTAGAGCCGCGAGCCATCGCGGTCGCAGATGCCCGGCACTCTGGGCGGAGCGTTGGTCTCGTGGTAAACGGCGCCGCAAGTGGGGCAGTTCCATCGCCCCGACAGGCGGCGCACCAGCTCCTCCTCCGAGACCCGCAGGTAGATAGCCATATCGATGCCCTGCCCCCGCTGGGCGAGGGCCTCGTCCAGCGCCCGCGCCTGGGCCAGGGTGCGGGGAAAGCCGTCCAGAAGGCATCCTCGCTGGCAGTCGGGCTCCTCCAACCGCTTCAACAACATAGCGATGGTGATCTCGTCGGGCACCAGTCGCCCCGACTCCACGTAAGGCCGCGCCCTCTCCCCCAGCTCCGTGCCGCGGCGGATGTTCTCGCGGAACAGCTCGCCGGTGGTGATGTGGGCCAGCCCCAGGTGTTGGGCCAGAAAGGCAGCCTGGGTGCCCTTGCCGGCCCCAGGCAGACCCAACAGCACCAGGAACATGTCCCTTACCTAGCGAATGAAGCCTTCGTACTGGCGCATCAGCAGCTGGGCCTCGATCTGGCGCATGGTGTCCAGCACCACTCCCACCACGATGATGAGGCCGCTGGCGCTGATGCCCAGGGCGGCCGAGCGCCCTCGCAGGCTCACGTCCTGCTCCATCAAGGCGCCGATGAGGAAGGGCGACACGGCCACGAAGCCCAGAAAGAGCGCTCCCGCCCAGGTGATGCGCATCAGGACCCGGTTGATGTACTCCTCCGTGGGCTTGCCGGGACGGATGCCGGGGATGAAGCCGCCCTGCCGCTGCAGGTTCTCGGCCAGGTTCTGCTGCTGGAAGATGACCAGCGTGTAGAAGAAGGTGAAGATGACGACGCTCAGGAACAGCAACAGCCAGTAGAAGGGGTTGCCCGGGGTGAAGGCCCGTTGCGCCCACTCCCCGAGGTTGCTGATGAACTCGTTGCTGTTCTGGGCCAGCACCTGTCCCACGTAGGCCGGCAAAAGGATGATGGAGTAGGCGAAGATGAGGGGCACCATGCCCACCGAGTTCACCCTCAGGGGGATGTGGGTCTGCCCCGACTGCCGGTACATGCGCCCGCCCCGGAACACGCTGCGGGAATATTGAACCGGTATCCGCCGCTGCGCCTCCTGGAAGAAGACGATGAGGTAGACCAGCCCCAGCGTGAACAGACCCAGCATCAGGGTGCTGGTGACGGTCCCGCCCACCCCCGTGAACAGCCGCGCCCCCACGTACTCCGGCAGGCCCGACACTATCCCGGCGAAAATGAGGATGGAGATGCCGTTGCCGATGCCCTTCTCGGTGATGAGCTCCCCCAGCCACACCAGGAACATGGTGCCGGCGGCCATGGTGATGAGGATGGTGATCGTCCGCAGCCCCGTCTCGCCCGTGAAGCCCACCTGGATGCTGCCGGGCAGCAGGCTCTGGATGAGGATGAGCTGCCCGTAGCCCTGCAACAGCGCCATGGGCACCGTCAGCCAGTGGGTGTAGATCTCGATCTGCCTGCGCCCGTATTCGCCCTCCTGGGAGAGGGCCCGCAGGGTCGGCACCAGCGGCACCAGCAACTGCATGACGATGGCCGCCGTCACGTAGGGGTAAACGCCCATGGCGGCCACGCTCATGTTCTTCAGGGCGCCGCCCGAGAAGAAGTTCAGAAAGCCGAGGATGGTGTTCTGTCGGAACAGGTCCTGCAGGACCCTCGGATCCACCCCTGGCACCGGCAGGTTGGAGATGAACCGAAAGACTACCAGCATCGCGAAGACGAACAGGAGCCGCTGGCGCAGGTCGGGCTGCAGCAGGGCGTTGAGGGCCGCCTGCAGGAGCTGGGGCTGGGCCTGACGCTGGCCCCTAGTGGCCGCCGTCACCCTCGGACGCCTCCAGGGGCAGGGCGCGACCCCCCGCAGCTTCGATCTTCTCGCGCGCCGACTGGCTGAAGCGGTGGGCGCGCACCGTCAGGGCCACCTTCAGCTCGCCGCTGCCCAGCACCTTTAGGGGGCGCTTCTCGTCCCGCACCAGACGCTGCTGGCGCAGCAGCTCCGGCGTCACCTCGCTACCGGCGGGGAAGCGGTTCAGCTGGCCGACGTTGACCACCTCGTATTCGACCCTGAAGGGGTTGACGAAGCCGCGCATCTTGGGCAGCCCCTTCACCAGCCGCGTCTGGCCGCCCTCGAACCAGGGGGGCACGGGCTTGCCAGCGCGGGCCTTCTGGCCCTTGATGCCGCGGCCCGAATAGCTGCCGTGGCCGCTGCTGTCGCCCCGGCCGACGCGCTTGCGCCGGTGCTTGGCCCCCCGTGGCGGCCTCAGTTCGTGGGCCAGCATCAGTCCCTTACCTCCTCCACGGTCAGCAGGTGGCGGACCTTGAAAATCATTCCCCGGATGGAGGGGGTGTCCTCGTGCACCACCGTGTGCCCCAGGCGCTTCAGGCCCAGAGCGCGGATGGTCTCCTTCTGGTCGCGGCGGTAGCCGATGGCGCTCTTGCGCCAGGTGATGCGCAGACGGGGCACCGGAGCTACACCTCCTCCGCCGCCACGCGGGCGCGCAGGGCCCGCACCACCTCGGGCTCTTTGATCTGGGACAGGGCGTAAATGGTGGCCTTCACCAGGTTGACGGGGTTGGTGCTGCCCAGCGCCTTGCAGACGGCGTCCTTGACGCCGGCCAGCTCCAGCACGGGCCGCATGGCACCGCCGGCGATGAGGCCGGTGCCCGGCGGCGCGGGCTTGATGATCACCCGCGAGGCGCCATACTTGACCACCAACGGGTGGGGGATGGTGCCGTTGACCAGTGGCACCCGTATGAGGAACTGGCGCGCCTTGTTGGAGGCCTTGCGAATGGCCTCGGGCACCTCGGTGGCCTTCCCTAGGGCCGCCCCCACGTGCCCTTGGCCGTCGCCCACCACCACCAGGGCGGTGAAGTGGAAGCGACGCCCTCCGGCCATCATCTTCGCCACCCGGTTGATGTAGACCGTCCTCTCCTGCAGGGGCAGGCCCGAGGAGTCCTTTACCACCCTGTCGCGGTCGGCGATGTACTTCAGCGGGATACCCATGACGTCACCTGCCTAGAACTGGAGGCCGGCCTGCCGCGCTGCCTCGGCCAGGGCCTTCACCCGTCCATGATATTTGAAGCCGCCGCGGTCGAACACCACCTTGGTGATGCCCCTGTCCAGGGCACGGCGGGCCACCAGTTCCCCCACTAGGGCAGCCATCTCCGCCTTGGACTTGCCCTGGCGCAGCGCCCGCAGCTCCGGCTCCAGGTCCGAGGCTGCGGCCAGGGTGTGGCCTCGCGTGTCGTCGATGACCTGGGCGTAGATGTGCTTCAGGCTGCGGAACACCGCCAGTCGCGGCCGCTCCGGCGTGCCGAAGACCTTCTTGCGCACCCGCAGGTGGCGGCGGATGCGTGCCTGGCGGGGCGTTTTGACCTTGACCATGGCCTAGCGCTTGCCTCCCTTGGCGCCCTTGCCCGCCTTCCGGCGGATGGCCTCACCCACGTAGCGGATGCCCTTGCCCTTGTAGGGCTCGGGCGGACGGATGGCACGGATGTTGGCTGCCACCTGCCCCACCAACTGCTTGTCGCTGCCGCGCACCACCACCTGGGTGGTGCCCTCCACCTGGATCTCCACGCCGGGAGGCGGCTCCACCTCCACGGGGTGGGAGTAGCCCACCGTCAGCACCAGCTTGTTGCCCTGCATCTGGGCGCGGTATCCCACGCCCACCAGCTCCAGGCGCTTCTCGAACCCCTCGCTTACCCCCGTCACCATGTTGGCGATGAGGGCGCGGGTGAGGCCATGGAGGGCGCGGTGGCGCGGCAGGTCCGAGGGCCTCCTGACGACGATGTGCCCGTCCTCCACCGCCACCTGCATGTCCCGCGGGTACTCCCATGACAGCTCGCCGCGGGGGCCGCGGACGGTGATGCGCCCCCCGTCCAGGGAGACCTGGACCCCCTGGGGTATCGGCACGGGCTTGCGTCCGACGCGCGACATGCCCTTCAGCCCCCTCACCAGACGTAGCACAGCACTTCGCCCCCCAGGTTGCGGCGCCAGGCCTCCTGGCCGGTCATGACCCCCTGGGGGGTGGAGAGGATGGCGATGCCCAGGCCGCCGTAGACGCGGGGTATCTCCTTGCGCCGCACGTAGATGCGCAGGCCGGGCTTGCTGACTCGCTGCAGTCCCGAGATGAGGGGCTCCCCCTTCTCCGTGTAGGCCAGGTAGATACGCAGCGTCTTCTTGGGCCCCTCGCCCCGGACCTCGTAGCCCTTGATGAAACCCTCGCGCTTCAGCACCCGCGCGATGTCCAGCTTCAGCCGCGAGGCGGGCACATCGGTGTAGTCGTGCCGCGCCATGATGGCGTTGCGGATGCGCGTCAGCATGTCGGCGATGGGGTCCGTCATCATGGCCAGCATCACCAGCTCGCCTTCTGCACGCCGGGCAGCTGCCCCTCGTGGGCCAGGCGGCGGAAGCAGATGCGGCACAGGGCGAACTGGCGCAAATAGGCCCTGGGCCGCCCGCACAGCCGACAACGGTTGCGGTGGCGCACCCGGAACTTGGGCGTCTTCATGAAGGTCTTGACGTAGAGCGCCTTCCTGGTCAACCTCCCTACCTCCTGGCGAAGGGCATGCCCAGCAGCTCCAGCAGTCGCTTGCCCTCTTCGTCGGTGCGCGCAGTGGTGATGATGTTCACCTGAAGCCCGCGCACCCGGTCTATCTTGTCGTAGTCGATCTCGGGGAAGATGACCTGCTCGCGGATGCCCAGGGAGTAGTTGCCGCGGCCGTCGAAGGAGTCGGGCGGCACTCCCTGGAAGTCGCGGATGCGGGGCAGGGCAGCGTTCATGAGCCTGTCCAGGAACTCCCACATGCGGTCGCCCCGCAGCGTCACCATCAGCCCGATGGGCATCCCCTTGCGCACCTTGAAGTTGGCGATGGACTTGCGCGCTCGGGTCACCACCGGGCGCTGGCCGCTGATGAGGGCCAGGTCGTTGCTGGCTGCCTCCACCGCCTTGGGGTTCTGGACTGCCTCCCCCAGGCCGATGTTGAGGCAGACCTTCTCGATGCGGGGCACCTGCATGACGTTGCGGTAGCCGAATTCCCGCATCAGGGCCGGCACCACTTCCTCTCGGTAGCGCTGCTTGAGCCTGGGTATGTAGCCGTTGCTGCCCTGCATGGCCTCAGCCGATGTTGGCGTCGCACTTTTTACAGTATCGCACCTTGCGCCCGTCATCCAGGCGGCGAAAGCCCACCCTGGTGGCCTTGCCGCAGGCCGGACAGACCAGCTTGACCTTGGACCAGTGGATGGGCGACTCCCTCTGGACGATGCCGCCCGGCCGGTTGGGCATGGCCCGCAGGTGGCGCTTGACGACGTTCACCCCCTCCACGACGATGCGCTGCTCGCGGGGAATGACCTGGCGAACGGTGCCCACCTTGCCGCGGTCGCGGCCCCGCACCACCAGCACAGTGTCCTGGCGCTTGATCTTCTGGGCCACCTCAGACCACCTCCGGCGCCAGGGAGATGATCTTCATGAAGCCCTTCTCCCGCAGCTCGCGGGCCACCGGGCCGAAGACGCGGGTGCCGCGGGGGTTCTGGCCGTCGGGGGCCAGGATGACGGCGGCGTTGTCGTCGAAGCGGATGTACGTGCCGTCGCGGCGGCGGGTGGTCTTGGCCACCCGCACCACCACCGCCCGCACCACGTCCCCTTTCTTGACGGGCGCGTGGGGTATGGCATCCTTCACGGAAGCGACGATGACGTCTCCCAGGCCGGCATACTTCCGGTTGGAACCCCCGAGCACGCGGAAGCACATGATCTCCCGCGCCCCCGAGTTGTCGGCCACCTTGAGGCGAGTGTAGTTCTGGATCATGGCTGTTGCGCCTCCCCAGCGGCCTCAGGCGTCTCCTCCTGTCGGCGGCGCTCGCCCAGGGTCTCCAGGTCCACCTCTTCGGCCTTGACCTCCACCTGTTCGGCCCGCTGCAGGATGCGGACCACCCGCCAGCGCTTGGTCCGGGAGAGGGGTCGGCTCTCGACGATGAGCACCCGGTCGCCCACGCGGCATTCGTTGTTCTCGTCGTGGGCGTGGTACTTCTTGGTGCGGCGGATGGTCTTCTTGTAGAGGGGGTGACGGGTGAGCCGCTCCACGGCCACCGTCACAGTCTTCTGCATGCGGTCGCTGACCACGACCCCCTCCAGCACCCTGCGCCGCCCGAACTTCAGCTCTTCGCCGGCCATGACCAGGTGTGCCTCCCCTACCGGTTGATGCGGGCCAGCTCCCGTGCCCGCTGCTCCGTCTTCAGTCGGGCCAGGTGCCGCCGCAGCTTCTGGAGCTGGCTGGTGTCCTGGAGCTGGCGCGTCTGTTGCTGCAGCCGCAACTGAAAGAGGCGGCGATAGGTCTCCTCGATCTCCTCCGCCAGCTCCTTGTCCGATAGGCGGCGGATCTCGTCCATGGTCTTGACGTAGCGGCCCATCTCCTAGGCAGCCTCCCTGTGGACGATGCGGCAGGGGATGGGCAGCTTGTGGGCGGCCTGTTCCAGGGCCTCCTTGGCCAGGTCCTCGCGCACGCCCGCCACCTCGAAGAGGATGCGCCCGGGCTTGACCACCGCTGCCCAGTACTCCACCGGCCCCTTGCCGCTGCCCATGCGCGTCTCCAGGGGCTTCTTGGTGATGGGCTTGTCGGGGAAGACGCGGATCCACATCTTCCCGCCACGGCGCACCATGCGGGCGATGACGCGGCGGGCGGCCTCGATCTGGCGGGCGGAGAGCCAGCAGGCCCCCAGGGCCTGCAGGCCCCACTCGCCGAAGGCCACATAGTTGCCCGAGTTGGCCCGCCCCTTGAGGCGGCCCCGCTGCTGCTTGCGGTACTTAACCTTCCTGGGCTGGAGCACCTTCGCTCACCTCCGCTGCCGCCTCGGCGGCCTCGGCCCGCTCCCGCTCGGGGAGGACGTCGCCCTTGTATATCCAGACCTTGACGCCGATGACGCCCAGCTGGGTGCGGGCCTCGGCGAAGCCATAGTCGATGTCGGCCCGCAGGGTGTGGAGGGGCACCCGCCCCACCAGCTCCACCGCCTTACGGCTCATGTCGGCGCCGCCCAGGCGGCCGGCCACCCTGATCTTGACGCCCAGGGCGCCCCGCTGCATGGCCCTGGCTGCCGCCTGCTTGATGGCCCGCCGGTGGGAGATGCGCTGCTCGATCTGCCGCGCCACCGTCTGGGCCACCAGGCGGGCGTCCAGCTCCGGCGCCGGCACCTCGGTGATGTTCACCCTTACCCGCTTGCCCGTCAGCTCCTCCAGGCGGTTGCGGATCTCCTCCACCCGCTGGCCGCCCCGGCCGATGACGATTCCCGGCCGGGCGGTGTGGATGGTCACCGTCACCTGGTTGGCGTTGCGCTCTATCTCCACCCGCGAGATGGCGGCGTCCCGCAGCATGTCCAGGATGCTGCGGCGAATGGTCAGGTCCTCGTGCAGCAGCTCCCGGTAAAGGGGGTCCTTGTCCGAGAACCACTTGCTCTGCCAGTCGTATATGATGCCGATGCGCAGGCCGGTGGGGTGCACCTTATGCCCCATAGCTCACACCTCGTCCACCACGATGGTGATGTTGGCCCGCCTCTTCTGGATGATGTCGGCCCGGCCGCGGGCGCGGGGGTTGAGGCGCTTGAGGCGGATCCCCTCTCCGGCCCAGCAGGCGACGATGCGCAACCGGCGGGGGTCCAGGTTGTAGTTGTTCTCGGCGTTGGCCGCCGCCGAGCGCACCGCCTTGGCCACGATGCGGGCCTTGGGCGAGGTCATAAAGCGCAGGATGGTCAGGGCCTCGTCCACCCTCTTGCCCCGTATCTGGTCCAGGATGAGGTTAACCTTCTTGGCCGATACGGGGGCGTTGCGCACGAAGCTCCGGACCTCCATGGCCTTCGCCCTACCTCTTCTTCATGCGGGCCACCTGGGCCGTCTTGCCGCTGTGGCCCCGGAAGGTGCGGGTGGGAGCGAACTCCCCCAGCTTGTGGCCCACCATGTTCTCGGTGATGAAGATGGGCACGTGCCGCCGCCCGTCGTGCACGGCGATGGTCAGGCCTACCATCTCGGGCACGATGGTGGAGCGCCGCGACCAGGTGCGTATGACCTGGCGCTGGCCCGTCTGCCGCGCCCGCAGCACCTTCTTCATGAGCTTGGGGTCTACGTATGGGCCCTTCTTGCGCGAGCGGGACACGCCCCAGCACCTCCTAGCTCTGGTAGCGACGACGCACGATGTACTTGTCGGTGTCCTTGCGCCGCCGCGTCCTCACCCCCAGGGCCGGCTTGCCCCACGGGGTCTTGGGGTGGGGCAGGCCGATGGGTGCCCGTCCCTCGCCGCCGCCGTGGGGGTGGTCCCTGGGCGTCATGGCCGAACCGCGCACCGCAGGCCGCCAGCCCAGGTGCCGCCTGCGGCCCGCCTTGCCCAGCACGATCTGGTCGTGCTCCACGTTGCCCACCTGGCCCACGGTGGCCATGCAGTCGCCCAGCACTCGGCGCACCTCGCCCGAGGGGAGGCGCAGCAGGACGTAGCGCTCCTCGCGGGCCAGGATCTGGGCCGCCGCCCCGGCCGATCGCACCATCTGCCCGCCCTTGCCCTTGTGCAGCTCCACGTTGTGCACGAGGGTGCCCACGGGTATCTCCCGCAAGGGGAGGGCGTTGCCGGGACGGATCTCGGCCCCCGGCCCGGCCATCACGGTATCGCCCACCTGCAGGCCCAGGGGGCAGAGGATGTAGCGCTTTTCACCGTCGGCGTACTGGATCAGGGCGATGCGGGCGGTGCGGTTGGGGTCGTACTCGATGGCCACCACCTTGCCCGGCACGCCCCACTTGTCGCGCTTGAAGTCGATGATGCGCAGGCGGCGCTTGGCCCCGCCGCCGCGGTGGCGCACCGTTATCTTGCCCTGGTTGTTGCGCCCCCCGGTCCGCTTCTTGGGGGCCAGGAGCGACTTCTCCGGCTCCTTCTTGGTGATCTCCTCGAAGGAGTAGCCGGTGGCGTTGCGCCGGCCGGGGGAGGTGGGCTTGTAGACCTTGATCCCCATAGCTATCACACGCCCTCGAACAGCTCTATCTTGTGCCCCTCGGCCAGGGTGACGATGGCCTTCTTCCAGCGCTGGCCGTGGAGGATGTGGCCGCCGCGGGTCCGCCGCGACTTGCGCTGCAGGTTGACGATGTTGACCTTGACCACCTTGACGCCGAAGACCCGCTGCACCGCGTCCTTGATCTGCGTCTTGTCGGCGTCAGGGTGGACCTGGAAGACGTACTTGTTCTCCTCGGCCAGCCGCGCCGCTTTCTCGGTGATGAGGGGGCGGACGATGACCTGGGTGGGGTGGAGGGCCTTAGCCATGACCATCACCTCCGCAGGGCCCGCTCGCGGTCGCGGGCCTCGCCCCACAGCTCCTCGGCCTTGCGCACAGCGGCCTCCGTCATCACCAGGTAGCGATGATGGAGAAGGTCCACCACGTTCAGGTAGGCGGCCGGCAGGCACTTCTTGCGCTCCAGGTTGCGCACCGAGAGGAACACGGTGCGGTCCGGCTCCCCGGTCACAACCAGGGCGGAGCGGTCCACGCCCAGGTTCTGGAGGATGCGGGCCATCTCCTTGGTGCTGGGCCGCTCCAGCTCCAGCCGGTCGAGGATGATGAGCTCGCCATCGGCCGCCTTGGCCGACAGGGCGGAGCGGATGGCGAGCCGCCGCATCTTCTTGGGCAGCCGCTGGGAGTAGTCCCTGGGCTTGGGCCCGAAGACGATGCCGCCGCCCCTGCGGTGGGGGGCGCGGATGGATCCCTGCCGTGCCCGACCCGTGTACTTCTGGGGACGGGTCTTGCGGGTGCTGCCCTTCACCTCGCCGCGGGTCTTGGTGCTGTGGGTGCCGCGGCGCTGGTTGGCCCGCTGGGCAACGTAGGCCTGGTGGAGGACTGCCTTGTTGGGGCGAATGCCGAATACGTAGTCCTCCACCTCGATGGAGCCCACTTCCTGACCTTCGGCGTTCCTAACGGGCAGCAACACGGGCCTTGGCCCTCCTCTTCTTCAGGTCGCTGGCCTTGCGGGCGAAGCGGATCTTGAGCAGGCTGCCCTTGTGCCCGGGCACCGCTCCCTGCACCAGCAGGATGCCGCGGGCCGGGTCGCTGTGGACCACCAGCAGGTTCTGCACGGTTACCTGCTGGGCGCCCATGTGGCCGGCCATGCGCAGGCCGGGGATCACTCGCCCCGGGTCGGTGCCGGCGCCGATGGAGCCGGGCGCTCGCCAGCGGTCCGACTGGCCGTGGGTCTTGGGGCCACCGGCGAAGCCGTGACGCTTGACCACCCCGGCGAAGCCGTGGCCCTTGGAGATGCCCGTCACGTCCACCAGGTCGCCGGGCTGGAACAGCTCGCAGCCCACCTTCTGCCCCACCTGCCACTGGGAGGGGTCTTCCACCCGGAACTCCCGCAGGTAGCGGAAGTTGCCCAGGCCCCGCATGTGGCCCTGCAGGGGCTTGTTCAGGCGCTTGCGCTGACCGTAGCCCAACTGCACCGCGTCGTAGCCGTCCTTCTCCCGGGTCTTCACCTGGACGACGACGGAGGGCAGCACCTCCAGCACCGTGACGGGCCGCGCCGTCCCGTCCGGGTCGAAGATCTGGGTCATGCCCAGCTTGCGCCCCAGGGTGCCTTCGATGCTCATAGCTTTATCTCGATGTCGACGCCCGATGGCAGCTGCAGCCGCATCAGGGCGTCCACCGTCTTGGAGGTGGGGTCCAGGATGTCGATGAGCCGCTTGTGGGTGCGGATCTCGAAGTGCTCTCGCGAGTCCTTATCGATGTGGGGGGAACGGAGGACGCAGAAGCGCTTGATCTCGGTGGGCAGGGGTATGGGCCCCGCCACGGCAGCGCCGCTGCGCTCTGCCGCCTCCACGATCATCCTGGCCGACTGGTCCAGGATGCGATGGTCGTAGGCCTTGAGGCGGATGCGTATCTTCTGCCTGGCCACGACCGCTACCTCCGCACAGCCCCCCGCACCCGGCCGGCGATGGCATCGGCCAGGGACTGGGGCAACGGCTCGTAATGGTCGAACTCCATGGTGTAGGTGGCCCGACCCTGGGACAGGGAGCGCAGGTCGGTGGCGTAGTTGAACAGCTCGGCCAGGGGTATGAGGGCGGTGATGAGCCGCAGATGCCCTTGCTGGTCCACCTGCACCACGTGGCCGCGGCGGGCGGTTATGTCCCCCAGGATGTCGCCGAAGAACTCCTCCGGGGTGGCGATCTCCACCCGCATGATAGGCTCCAGCAGCACCGGCGCCCCCTGACGCAGGGCCTCCTGCATGGCCAGGGCGCCGGCCATCTCGAAGGCGAAGGTCGACGAGTCCACCGGGTGGTACTGGCCGTCCACCAGCGTCACCTTGACGTCGATGACGGGGTAGCCAGCCAGGGCGCCCGTGTCCAGGGCCTGGCGCACGCCCTTCTCCACCGCCGGGATGAACTCCTTGGGAATGACGCCGCCGGTGGTCTTGTCCTCGAAGACGAAGCCCGACCCGCGGGGCAGGGGCTCTGCCTCGATGACCACCACGCCGTACTGGCCGCGGCCGCCCGACTGGCGGATGAAACGCCCCTCGGCCCGGGACGGGCGGGTGATGGTCTCCTTGTAGGCCACCTCGGGACGGCCCACGTGGGCCTCCACCCCGAACTCCCGCCGCATGCGGTCGACGATGATCTCCAGGTGCAGCTCGCCCATCCCGGAGATGATGGTCTGGCCCGTCTCGGGGTCGTAGCGGTAGCGGAAGGTGGGGTCCTCCTCGGCCATGCGGGCCAGGGTGGTGGCCAGCTTGTCCTGATCGTCCTTGGTGCGGGGCTCGATGGCCACCGACACCACCGGCTCGGGGAACTTCATGGCCTCCAGGATGATGGGGGCCTGCTCGTCGCAGAGGGTGTCGCCGGTAAAGGTGTTCTTCAGGCCCACGGTGGCGGCGATCATCCCCGCCGACACCTCGTCGATGTCCTCGCGGCGGTTGGCGTGCATGCGCATCAGCCGCCCCAGCCGCTCCCGCTGACGGCGGGTGGAGTTGTATACCTGGGCACCCTGCTTCAGGCGGCCCGAATAGACGCGGAAGTAGACCAGCCTCCCCACGAAGGGGTCGGCCACCACCTTGAAGGCCAGGGCGGCGAAGGGCTCGTCCTCTCTGGGCGCCCGCTCCAGGGTCTCGCCCGTCTCGGGGTGGGTGCCGCGCACCGGCGGCAGGTCGATGGGCGAAGGCAGGTAGTCCACAATGGCGTCCAGCAGGGGCTGCACGCCCTTGTTGCGCAGGGCCGCTCCGCAGAGGACCGGCGTGATGAGGTAGGCGATGGTGGCGCGGCGAATGGCCTTCTTGATCTCGGCCGGGGTGAGGGGGTGCCCTTCCACGTAGCTGATGAGCACCTGGTCGTCCACCTCGGCCAGAGCCTCGATCATCTGCTCGCGTCGGCGGCGGGCCTCCTCCCGCAGCTCATAGGGGATGGGCTGGCGCTCGGGCTGCTCCCTCGGGTCGTCGGGGAAGACCCAGGCCACCTCCTCGATGAGGTCCACCACCCCGCGGAAGGAGTCCTCGGCCCCGATGGGGATCTGGACGGCCACCGGCCGCGCCCCCAGCCGCTCGCGGATCATCTCCACCGTGCGCCAGAAGTCGGCCCCCATGCGGTCCATCTTGTTGACGAAGCAGATGCGGGGCACCCGGTAGCGGTCGGCCTGCCGCCAGACCGTCTCCGACTGGCTCTGGACGCCGTGGACGGCCTCGAACACCACCACCGCCCCGTCCAGCACCCGCAGGCTGCGCTCCACCTCCACCGTGAAGTCCACGTGGCCCGGGGTGTCGACGATGTTGATGGTGTGGTCGCGCCAGGCGCAGGTGGTGGCGGCGGCGGTGATGGTGATGCCCCGCTCCCGCTCCTGGGGCAGATAGTCCATGGTGGCCGTCCCCTCGTCCACCTCGCCGATCTTGTAGGAGCGGCCGGTGAAGAAGAGGATCCGCTCCGTCACGGTGGTCTTGCCGGCATCGATATGGGCGATGATGCCGATGTTGCGCAATCGTTCTATGGGCGTCCTGTCCATGACCCCATCACTCTCTCGGTCGCGGCCTACCAGCGGTAGTGGACGAAGGCGCGGTTGGCCTCGGCCATGCGGTGGGTGTCGTCCCGCCGCTTGACGGCGACGCCGGTGCCGCGGTAGGCGTCCATGATCTCAGCGGCCAGCCGCTCGTGCATGGGCCGGCCGCGGCGGGAGCGGGCGGCATCTCGCAGCCAGCGCAGGGCCAGGGAGAGCTGTCGCTCCGGCCGCACCTCTACCGGGATCTGGTAGGTGGCGCCCCCCACCCGTCGAGGGCGCACCTCCAGCACCGGCATGCAGTTTCGCACCGCCTGCTCGAACACCTTCAGCGGGTCTTCGCCTGTGCGCTGCTGCACCAGGTCGAAGGCCCGGTAGACGATCTTCTCGGCCGTAGCCTTCTTGCCGTTCCACATGATGTGGTTGATGAGCTTCTGCACCCAGACGCTTCCGTACTTGACGTCAGGCGGGATCTGGCGCCTGACTACGCGGCCCTTGCGGCGGGGCATGGCCCTAGCGCCCTCCCTCGCGGCGGCTGCCGTACTTGCTGCGCTGCTGCTTGCGGCCCGCCACGCCGGCGCAGTCGAGGGCGCCGCGCACTATGTGGTAACGCACGCCCGGCAGGTCCTTGACGCGGCCGCCCCGCACCAGCACGATGGAGTGCTCCTGCAGGTTGTGCCCTTCGCCGGGTATGTAGGCGGTGACCTCGATGCCGTTGGTGAGGCGGACTCGGGCGATCTTGCGCAGGGCCGAGTTGGGCTTCTTGGGCGTCATGGTGCGCACAGCGGTGCACACCCCCCGCTTCTGGGGGGAGGGCACCACCTTCATCTGGTTCTTGAGGGCGTTGTAGAAGTAGCGCAGGGCCGGGGCCTTGGCCTTGCGCTTGAGCGGCTCACGCCCCTTGCGCACCAACTGGTTGATGGTCGGCATCGCTCAATCCCCTCACCAACAGGAAGGCGCCGAGCGGCCTTCGGGCAGGGCCTCGGCGCCCGCCGTCTTTCTGGGAACGCCAAATGATAAGTCTAGCCCCGCCCCAATCCTCTGTCAAATCCCCCCGGCCCCTCTGCGAAGGTCCCCCATTTCCGACGGCCCGACGGGGGCAGCGGGCGCGCCCGCCCCCGTGGTCGTCCCTCCACCCGGCAAGGCCCAGGGGATGCCCGGCGGGGAGGCGCCAGGTGGCCTGGCCTCTCCTAGGCCAGCTGGTGCTCCAGGTGGTGCTCCTCCTGGCAGGGGCGGAAGCCCAGCGACAGGAAGAGACGATAGGCGGGGCCGTTGGCGGGCGAGGTGTGGGCCGTCACCACTCGTGCGCCCAGCCTCTCGGCCAGCCGCAGGCATTCGCCCACTATGGCCCTTCCCAGGCCGCGGCCGCGGTGCTCCGGCAGCACGTAGAGGTCCACGATGTCCATGGCATCTGCGTCGTGGCGGTGCAACTGGGCGCGGCCCACCACCTGTCCCTGGTGGTAGAAGGACAGGGAGTAGCAGAGGCGCTCCTCCACCTCCATCTCGAGATGGGGGCCTCGGCCCTCCTGGGAGTCCTCTCTCGTCGCCTGCTGGCTCATCTCCCAGCCTGTGCCAGGGCCTCCTCCAGCGCTCGACGGTCGAAGCCGAATATGGTCCGCTCCCCCAGGCGTATGACGGGACGCCGCAAGAGGTGGGGCACTTCCAGGATGAGACGCAGCAGCTCCTGGGGCGGCGGCGGATTGGCGGGGTCCAGCCCGAGGGCCTTGGCCCTGGGACTGCGCCAGGCGATGGCCTTCTCGGCCTGCGGGGGGTCGCCCAGCAGTTCCCGCAGCTCCTCGGCCGTGAGCCGCTCTCGAAAGAAGTCCCTGGCCTTCACCTGCACGCCTCTCTGCGAGAGGAACTCTCTCGCTCGCTGGCAGGTGCTTCAGCCCCGCATTTCATAGACTATGGCCTCCATGGGGCACCTCCGGGGCCGATGATGTCATGACGAAGGCACTGAGGGCAAGGGGCCGGGGGAACAGATGGCGCGCTCGGTGGGATTCGAACCCACGACCTCAGCCTCCGCAGGGCTGCGCTCTGTCCGGGCTGAGCTACGAGCGCGCTACCGTATGGGCCGCCAGGCCGGCAGCTGTCAGCTTTCCCGGGTCGTTGGTGCCCAGGGCGGGATTCGAACCCGCACGCCCGCGCGGGGCACTGCGCCCTGAACGCAGCGCGTCTGCCAGTTCCGCCACCTGGGCACCGCTTCTGGCCTGGCAGTGGTGGGCGGTGCAGGACTCGAACCTGCGACCTCTTGCGTGTGAAGCAAGCGCTCTCCCACTGAGCTAACCGCCCACCCCGTCAGCCATCACTCATTTTAGCCCAGGGCCATAGCCAGTCAAGGTGCCCTGTCGCTGATGCCGGGGACGGGGAAGGCCGCCGCCAGCTCCCGCACCTGGGCCCGCACCCGCTCCAGGGCCGCACCGTCGTCCCGAGCCTGCAGGGCGGCGTCGATGAGGCGGGCGATGCGTCGCATCTCGTCGGTGCCCATGCCGCGGCTGGTCAGCCCCGGGGTGCCCAGGCGGATGCCCGAGCCGACAGCCGGCGGCCGCGGGTCGTAGGGGATGGTGTTCTTGTTGCAGTAGATGCCCACGGCGTCCAGGACCTGCTCCGCCTTCTTGCCGCTGATGCCCCGCTGGCCCACGTCCACCAGCACCAGGTGGTTATCGGTGCCGCCGGACACGATGCGCCAGCCCAGGGACATCAGCTCTTCGGCCAGGGCGCGGGCATTCTCCACCGTCCGCCGCTGATAATGGACGAACTCGGGGCGCTGGGCCTCGGCGAAGCAGACGGCCTTGGCGGCGATGATGTGCATGTGAGGCCCCCCCTGCAGCCCGGGGAAAACGGCGCGGTCTATCTTCTCGGCCAGCTCCCCCTTGCACATGACCATGGCCGAACGGGGGCCGCGCAGCGTCTTGTGGGTGGTGGTGGTGACCACGTGGGCGTAGGGCACCGGCGAGGGGTGGACGCCGGCCGCCACCAGGCCGGCGATGTGGGCGATGTCGGCCATCAGATATGCCCCCACCTCGTCGGCTATCTCTCGCGCCCGCGCGAAGTCGATGATGCGCGGGTAGGCGGTGGCCCCCACCACGATGACCTTGGGACGGTGCTCTCGGGCCAGGGCCAGCATCTGGTCATAGTCCAGCAGCTCCGTCTCCCGGTCCACCCCGTAGTGGACGAAACGGAAAAGTCGGGAGGTGGCGCTGACGCTGTGGCCGTGGGTGAGGTGGCCTCCCTGGTCCAGGCGCATGGCCAGGGCGGTATCGCCCAGCTCCATCATGGCCAGATAGGCGGCCAGGTTGGCATCGGCCCCCGAGTGGGGCTGGACGTTGACGTGCTCGGCCCCGAACAGCTCCTTGGCCCGGCGGATGGCCAGGGACTCGATCTCGTCCATGTACTGGCAGCCGCCGTAGTAGCGCTTGCCGGGGTAGCCCTCGGCGTACTTGTTGGTCAGGACAGACCCCATGGCCTCCAGCACCGCCGCCGAGACGTAGTTCTCGGAGGCCATCATTTCCAGGCCGTAGGTCTGGCGCTCCTCTTCGCGGCGGATGATGGCTGCCACCTCGGGGTCGGCACGCTCCAGCACGCCCATCGCTTCAGCCCCCTCTTATGACGACTGACGGGGCAGCGGGCCGCTGCAGGCCGACTGCTGCCCCTCGCCCGATTGTCGACCTCTCTTGCCGCCTTCGTACAAGGGCCGTCCAGCCCCAGTTTAGGTAGACCCTGGATGGGGGTCAACGCGGGCCCTGTCTCGCTCCTCCCAGGCGAAGCGGACGAGGGCCATGAGGCCCCCTGTGACCAGCGAGTGCCCCCCCAGCAGCACGGGCAGGGGCGCCTCCACCAGTGCCCTGGTCAGCTCCCGCAGCACCGGCTCGTCCACCCGTTGCCAACAGCCCAGGTCCGACAGGAAGCGGTCGCGGCGCGTGGCCCTCAGGCCCAGGTGGGCCAGCAGCACCCGCGTGTCGATGACGGCGGCATCGCCCAGGGCGGGCAGCGCCGCTGCCACCCCCTCCGCCCCCACTGCCTCCAGATAGAGGCCCAGCAGGGACCGGGCGGGAAGCCCCAGGGCCTCCAGCCCCCGCTCCTCGGCCAGCAGCCGCACGCGGCAGGCCGTTTCCGTCTCCAGAAAGCGCCAGAGGTGGCTTCCCACCCTGCCGGCCACGAAGAGCTGCCTCTCCGGGTCTGTCAGCACCGGCAGCAGGGCGCGGTAGCGGGACACGTCCACCGATGCCCCCTCCAGGTAGGCGTTCAGGTGACGGCCGGGGGCCAGTCGCGTCAGCTTCAGGATCGCGACGTCGGTGGGGGAGTCGATGTCGAAGAGGGAGGAGAGGGTGCGGGGCAGCTCGTACAGGGGCAGTCCTGCCTGCTGGGAGAGGGCGCGGGCCAGGGCGTTGTCCCGCTCCGGCGGCGCAATGGCGAGCAACGCCTCGGCCGGACGCACCGCCACCAGGTCCGAGGAGTGGACGTTGTTGGCGATGGCCCCATCTCCCCGCTCCAGGGCCAGGGCCAGGGAGGCCCACTCGTCGGCCGTCAGCAGGGGAAGGCCGCCGCCCCCTGCGTAGACCAGCGCCCGGGGACGCCGGGCAGCCACCAGTTGCTGCAGCCGGCGACCGAAGTGGTAGCTGCCCACATCGGCGTCCACCTCCACACCTGGCGGGAGGGTGCCCAGCAGGTCGGGGTCGGCGGCGGCCACGACGGCGCCAGCGAAGGCGCCGGTGCCCAGGGCCGCTTCCAGGCAGTCCAGGGCCGCCGCCCGGCGGGCGCCCTCCACCAGCTCCTCGACGTCGCTTTCGCCCCGACCGGCCAGGAAAAGGACGAGGAGGGGACGCTCCATGCTGACCCCAGACTAGCACGCACCCTGCGGGGGTGGACAGTTCACCCCTCTCGGGCGAGAGTGATGGCCCAGACCCCAGCCGCTCCGGCCTGGCGCAGCGCACGGGCGCAGGCGTCCAGGGTGGCGCCCGTGGTGGCCACATCGTCCACCAGGGCCAGGCGCAGGCCGTCGAGGCGACGACGGGGGCGGAAGGCACTGCCCACGTTCTGCCGCCGCGCATCGCCCGCCAGGGATGCCTGGGGCCGCGTCCAGGTCCTTCTGACCGCGTCCGTCAGCACCGGCAGGCCCAGGGAATGTCCCACCTCCCGGGCCAGGAGGAGGGCCTGGTCGTAGCCGCGATAGCGCTCTCGCAGCCAGGGGAGGGGGACGGGAACCAGCGCCTCCACGGGAGGCGCCCAGGCGGCCAGCAGTCGGGCCATGGGTGCCGCGAGAATCGGGGCCAGAGCGCTGATGCCCCGGAACTTGAGGGCGTGCACGGCTTCCCGCACCGCCCCCTGATAGGCGAAGGCGCTGCGGACCGCCTCATAGGACGGCCGCTGGCGGACGCACTGGCGGCAGGAGCCGTCGCCTGTCCAGCGCTGCCAGCACACAGGGCATCGGGGCGGGGCCGCCCGTGGAGCTGCCTGCAGGCAGGAGGGGCAGAGCAGCTCCCCCTCGCACCCGCAGCCTAGGCAGCTCACGGGAAAGAGGGCATCCAGGGCCAGGCGGGCCAGGCCCCGCAGCAGCGCCATGCTCCCATGCTAGCCGCAGGCGGACGGGCGCCACAAGGCTGTCTTGCTGGGGCCGCGGCCTCGGCATACACTGGAGGCGCATGAAGGCCAGGGTGCGCCTCTTCGCCCGCCTGAGGGAACTGGCCGGCGTGAGCGAGGCCGAGGTGGAGATCGGCGAGGGCCTCAGCGCCGCCGACGTCTTCGCGCTGTTGCAGCGGCTGTATCCGGGGCTGCAGCGTTACGATGCCCCCCTGGCCTACGCCGTCAACGCCCGCTACGTGCCGCCGGAGCACCCGGTGAGAGAGGGCGACGAGGTGGCCCTCATCCCGCCCGTCTCGGGAGGGTAAGGACGTGCTCTTCCAGCTAACTTCCGAGCCTCTGGACCCTCAGAGGGCTGCCGAGCTGGTGCGTCGTGACGAGGCCGGCGCGGTGGTGGTCTTCCTGGGGGTGGTGCGGAACCACAACCAGGGGCGCCGGGTCCTCTACCTGGAATACGACGCCTACCCGGAGATGGCCCAACAGGTGATGCAGGAGCTGGCCCAGGAGGCCAAGTCCCGCTGGCCCATCGCCGAGGTGGCCGTGTTCCATCGCACGGGCCGCCTGGAGGTGGGAGAGACGTCCCTGGTGGTGGCCGTCTCGTCGGCCCACCGGGCGGAGGCCTTCCAAGCAGCCCACTGGCTGGTGGACCGACTCAAGGAGAGGGCACCCATCTGGAAGAAGGAGGTCTTCGAGGGAGGGGAGGAGTGGATCGAGGGGGCGCTGCCCCTGCCCAGGTGAGGCCGTGAGCTACCACCATCCCCCTCCGCCTCCCAGCTACTGTGGCTACTGCGGCGGCCCCCTGACCGAGCGCTGGGTGGAGGCGGAGGGACGCCAGCGGCTGGTCTGCCCCCAGGGCCACATCTCCTACCTCAACCCCAAGGTCATCGTCAGCGTCATCGTCGAGGAGGAGGGGAAGGTGTTGCTGCTGCGACGGGCCATCGAGCCTCGCCGCGGCTACTGGACCTTCCCCGGCGGCTACATGGAGATCGACGAGTCGGTGGAGGAGTGCGCCCGCCGCGAGTCGCGGGAGGAGACGGGCCTAGAGCTGGAGCTGCTGGGGCTGGTCGGCATATTCTCGCGTCCCGCCCCTGACGGCCCGGGCATCGTCTCCATCGTCTTCCGGGGGCGCATAGTCGGCGGGAAGCTGAGGCCCGGCCACGAGGTGCTGGAGGCGCGCTTCGTCCCCACCGATGCCATCCCCTGGGACGAGCTGGCCTACGACACCACGCGCCAGGCGCTGGAGAGCTATCTGGCCCAGCGGGGCTCGCCCATCGTCCGCCCCTAGCGACGACGGGCGGCCGTCTCTCTGCCCTCGTCGTAGAACTGGAAGCGGCCCATGGGCAGCACCGTGCTCACCTGGGGGTCCGTCAGCCTCGCCCTCACTTTGGGCTCCAACTGCGACGCCGTCAGGTTGGTGGTGATGACGGTGGGCAGGAGGCAGTTGTAGCGGTGGTTGATGAGCTGGTAGAGCTTCTCCTCGGCCCAGGGAGTGGCGGTGTGGGACCCCAGGTCGTCCAGGATCAGCAGCGGCGCCGTTCGCACTGCCTCGAAGGTGTCGTCATAGGCCAGGCCGTGGCGGGGATCGAAGGTGGAGCGCAGGTAGTCCAGCAGGTCAGGCACCACCAGGAAGAGGACGGGCCTTCCCCGCTGCCGGCAGTAATTGCCGATGGCCGCTGCCAGCCTGGTCTTCCCCTTGCCCGGCGGCCCCGCCAGCACCAGCCAGTCTCGCGGCTGACGGGCGAAGCGCATAGCTTCCCGCTTGGCCTCCCGCAGCAGGCGCAGCTCTTCCTGGTCGCGGGCGATGCGGGCCGGGTCGAAGCTCTCGAAGGTCATGGTGCGCAGCAGGGGCGAGTCCAGGTGGTCGATGCGCTCCAGCCCTGCCGGCCCCCAGTCGCCCAGCAGATGCACCTGGGAAAGGGAGGGATCGCACAGGCGGGTGCGCAGCCGCGGCTCCAGCCGCTCCGGCGGCACCGCTAGGGTGACCACCGTGGGCATCTGGCCGGCGAAGCGGTAGTTGATGAGCTGGTAGAGCTTCTCCTCGGCCCAGGGGGTGGAGGAGTGGCCTCCCAGGTCGTCCAGCACCAGCAGGGGGACGGAACGCAGTTGCTCGAACAGGTCGTCGTAGGTGGTCTCGGCCTCGGGACGGTAGGCGGAGCGCAGGTGGTCCAACAGGTCGGGCACGGCCATGAACAGGGCCATGGTCCCCCGCTCTATGCAGGCGTTGGCCACGGCAGCGGCCAGATGGGTCTTGCCGCAGCCGCTGGGGCCGGCCAGCACCAGGAAGCCGCGGGGGTTCTCGGCATATTGCCGGGCGGCCTCCACCGCCTGGGCATAGCGGTGGGCGGCAGCGCCCTCCAGGCCTCGCCCCTGGGGGTCCAGGTTGTCGAAGGTGAGGCGCAGGTAGAAGCGGAGGTTGGAGAAGCGCTGCAGCCGCTGGCGGCGGGCCTCGGCGTCCTCTTCCAGGGTGCAACGGCATGGGAAGGCCTTGCCGAAGTCGGGGTGGCCCAGGGGCACGGCCTTGCGCACCAGCCCGGCGCCACCGCACAGGGGGCAGGAGGGCTGCTCCTCCTCGTCAGAGATAGGAGCTGTAGGGCCTTCGCCGCTTGCCCCGCCGGTAGCGCTCCTCCAGCCAGCCGATCTCAGAACCTCGTCCAGGCGCTTCATGGGATGGCCCCTCCACTTCCCAACGGCGCAGGATGGCCTTGATGTAACGCCAGCTGCGCTTGTTCAGCTCGACCGCCTCGCGGAAGGCGGCCTCGATCCAGCTCCAGGGATAGCGCTCCTCGGCCTGACGCAGCTCCTCGGCGATGAGGGGGGTGATGGTGCCGATGTTGTCCTCATAGAGGCGGAAGATGTTGCTGGCCGGCCCGCCTCCCGAAGGCACCGGCACCGGGCGCAGCGTCTGGAGGGCGCGGCGATGATAGGGGGTGTTCAGGGCGTAGTAGACCCCTCCCTCCGGGTCCTGGGCCTGGAGGAGGGTGCCGCGCTGGACCGCCAGGGCCAGCCCTTCCCGCACCCCGTCGGCGGCGTCGGGCCGGAAGCGGCCCATGGCCTCCAGCAGCAGCGGGTCGCCCGTGAGTTCGGACTCGGCCATCGCCCGCGGCCCGCCCCGCGTGCGGGCCTGAGCGAAGAAGAAGTAGACGCTGACCAGCAGTTCCTCCACCCGTTCGATGGCCGGCAGCACCTGGGTGAAGAAGGGGGTGGGCACGGCTACGGCGAGGCTGCCCGGGGGAAAGCCGCCGAAGGGCTGGCCCTGTTCCCGAGGGGTCACGATGGCTCTCGCTCCTAGGGCTGAGGCTCCCACGCCTCGGGCTCCTGCACCAGCAGGTCCTCGAAGCGGGCGAAACGCTGACGAAAGCGCAGGTGGACGGTGGCGGTGGGGCCGTTGCGATGCTTGGCCACGATGATCTGGGCGTCCTCTGCCGGGTAGGCCTTGCCCGGCTTGTCCCGGTGCATCTCCTCCCACTCCTCCCGGCGCACGTAGGCCGCCTCGCGGTAGATGAACATGACCACGTCGGCGTCCTGCTCGATGCTGCCCGACTCGCGCAGGTCGGAGAGCTGGGGGATGTGGCTGGCGCGGACGTCGGCGGCGCGGGAAAGCTGGGCTGCGGCTACCACCGGCACGTCCAGGTCGCGGGCCAGCGCCTTCAGGGAGCGGGAGACGTACGATACCTCCTGGACCCGGTTCTCCAACCGCATATCGGGCCGCACCAGCTGTAGGTAGTCCACCATGACCATGTCCAGCCCCCGCTCCACCTGCAGGCGGCGGGCCTTGGCCCGCATCTCGGCCACCGTGAGGACAGGGGAGTCGTCGATATAGACGGCCGCCTCCGACAGCCTGGTCAGGGCGCGGGCGATGAGGCGCTCGTCCCGGTCGGAGATGACGCCCGAGCCGATGCGGGCCGAGTCCACACCCGATTCCATGGCCAGCAGCCGCTGGGCGAGCTGCTCCGCTGCCATCTCCAGGCTGAAGATGGCCACCACCGCGCGCTGGCGCAGGGCGGCGTTCCGAGCGAAGTTCAGCAGGAGGGAGGTCTTGCCCAGGCCCGTGCGAGCGGCCACCACGATGAGCTCCGAGCGCCGCAGCCCGCCCAGCAAGAGGGTGTCCAGGTCCATGTAGCCGGTGGTGATGGCCCGCGCCTCGGCCGCCACCGGGCCGGTGAGGGCGGCCTGGGTCTTCTGCCAGCCCTCCAGCACCTCCGACAGGTGCACGAAGTCCCGCACCTCCTGCACCTGGCGCACGGCGGCGATGCGGGCCTCGGCCCGGGCCAGCACCCGCGCGATGTCGGGGTCCTCGGCCCGATAGGCCTCCTGGGCTATCTCCTGGGCAGCTTGCAGGAGCCGACGATAGACCGAGTCGCGCTGGACGATGCGAGCGTAATGCTCGGCCACCAGAGGGGTGGGCAGCTCGGCCACCAGCTGCGACAGGTAGGCGGTGCCCCCCGCCTGCTCCAGCAGCCCGCGACGGGCCAGCTCGTGGGCCACCGTCACCTGGTTGACGGCCTCGCCCCGCTGCCACAGGTCGCGACAGGCCTCGTAAATCCAGCGGTGCTCGTCGCGGAAGAAGTCCTCGGGGCTGACGATGGTGACGACGCGATAGATGGCCTCCGGCTCCACCAGCAGGGAGGCCACCACCGCCTTCTCGGCCTCCAGGTCGTGGGGCGGTAGCCTCTCGGCAGCGACCAAGCCTTCGGTCCCCCCTCGGTTCACGCCTCTTGGCCCTCCTGAGAGGAAGCGGCAGGGGCCTCACCGGCACCCAGGGGCACCACCTCCAGCGTCACCCGGGCATGCACGTTGCGGGTGAGCCTCAGCTCCACCGGAAAGGTCCCCACCTCGCGGATAGGCTCCGACAGCAGCACCTGGCGGTGGTCCAGCTCCACCCCGGCCTGCTCCTTGAGGGCCTCGGCGATGTCCAGGGCGGTGACGGAGCCGAAGAGCTTGCCCTGCTCGCCCACCCGCACCTCGATACGCAGGGTGCACCCCTCCAGCCTGGGCAGGACCTTCTCCCGGACCTCCTGGTCCAGCTTGGCCTGGCGGCGGGCCTCCTTCTCGGCCTTGGCCCGGGCCATGCTGATGTAGTGGGGCGTCGCCGGGGCTGCCAGCTTGCGGGGGAACAGGTAGTTGCGGGCGTAGCCATCGGCCACCTCCCGCACCTCGCCCACGCGGGCCTTGCCCTCCACTTCCTCCAGGAAGACGACCTTCATGCCGACCTCCGTCTTATGGTAATGGGGCCGCCGCCCCCGCTGCTAAGCCCTCGGCGGCGGCCCTTGTCCAGAACATTTCTACGCCAATCCACAAGGTTAAGTCCCCACGGCGACCCCAGTCCAGTCGGCGATTATAGAACATCTGGTCTAATTGTAGGCCCTCGGTGGTGCCCTGGCAACCCCCGGTGGCGGCGCCGGGGCAGAGGGTGCTCAATGGCCCAGCGCCTGGCGACGCAGCAGGAGCGCCCGCTCGGGGTAATTGGAGACTATGCCGTCCAGGCCCAGGAGCAGCAGGCGCCGGAGGTCAGCCGGCTCGTCCGCCGTCCACGCGTAGAGGGACAGCCCCGCTTCCCGGACCTGGGCGGCCACTTCCGCTGTCACCCATTCGTGGCGCACGCTCAGGCCAGCGGCCCCTACCTCCCTTGCCAACTGCAGCGGAACGGGCCACCGTGCCATGGACCTGGCTTCCGCCAGCAGCACCGTCCGCCGGTGAGGGGCGATGCGCCTGTACGATGCCAGCACATCGGGCAGGAAGGACCAGACCTGGGCCTCCTCCTGTCCCAGGGGCGCCAGAGCGGCCTCCACCTGTTGCTCGATCCCTCCCTCTTTTATCTCGGCCACCAGGAGGGCGCGCCCCGCCAGCTGGGCCACTGCCTCGGCCAGGGTCGGCACTCTCTCGCCGCTGCCGGCGTCCAGGCGTCGCAGCCTGGCCAAGGGGTAGGAGCGGAGAGGCCCATGGCCGTCGGTGGTGCGGTCCAGCGTCTCGTCGTGCATCAGGACCGGGACGCCGTCGGCGGTGGCCCTCACGTCCACCTCCACTGCCTCGGCGCCCAGGGCCAGCGCCCTGACGATGCCGGCGAGGGTGTTCTCGGGCGCATGGCCGGCGCAGCCTGCATGGCTGATGACCAGAGGCCCTTTCGGGAGGCTCGAGCGCCCCTCTCCGTCACTCATGTCTCCCCCTGCACACTGTCCATCTTAACGGCCCGGCTATGGGCCATTGACAAAGCAAATGCTAAGTTTTAGAGTGTGCCCAGAAAAGGGAGGCAAGCGAAAGGAGGGTGGGCCCATGACCCTCAGGCTCCAGGATGTGGACCTGCTGGACGGCGATACCTTCGTTCAGGGGCCGCCGCATCACATGTTCAAGCTCTTGCGGCGCGAGGCGCCCATCTTCTGGCACCCCGACCCGGAGGGGGGCGGGTTCTGGGTGCTCACCAAGTACGATGACCTTGTGAAGGCCTCCATGGACACGGCCACCTTCTCCTCGGCCAAGGGCATCACCCTGGCCACCATGGAGTTCTTCCCCAGCCAGAACCTGATGATGATCACCACCGACCCGCCCCGCCACACCAAGCTGCGGCGACTGGTAAGCACGGGCTTCACCCCCCGCATGGTCAACCGCCTGGAGCCTGACGTCCGCCAGATGGTCAACGAGCTCCTGGACAACGCCATCGCCAAGGGCGAGTGCGACTTCGTGACCGAGGTGGCGGCCGAGCTGCCCCTGCGGGTCATCGCCCGCTTCCTGGGCGTCCCCCATGAGGACCGCCACAAGATATTCGAGTGGAGCAACAAGATCCTCGGGGCCGGCGACCCCGAGTACGGAGGCATCGTCATCGAGAAGCCTCCCGAGACGGAGGAGGAGGTCCAGGCCCTCATCGAGCAGTTCCGGCGGGTCATCGCCGGCGCCGCCATGGAGATGGCCGCCTACCTCAACAGCCTGGAGGAGGAGCGGCTGCGGGAACCGAAGGAAGACCTGGTTACCACCTACCTGCATGCCGAGGTGGACGGCGAGAAGCTCTCCACCCTGGAGCGTCATGCCCAGTTCGTGCTGCTGGCGGTGGCGGGCAACGAGACCACCCGCAACCTCATCTCGGGCGGCCTCCTGGCCCTGACGGAGCACCCGGAGCAGATGGAGCTACTGCGCAGCGACCTCTCCCTCATGCCCACGGCGGTGGAGGAGATGCTCCGCTACGTCTCGCCCGTCATGTACATGCGTCGGACGGTGACCCGCGACACCGAGTTCCGCGGCGTGCCCATGAAGGCGGGCGATCGGGTGACCATGTGGTACATCTCGGCCAACCGGGACGAGGACGTCTTTCCCGACCCTGACGCCTTCATCGTCACCCGTCAGCCCAACGACCATGTGGCGTTCGGGGCGGGCGGCCCCCACTTCTGTCTGGGTGCCTCTCTGGCGCGGCTGGAGGCGCGGGTGCTGTTCGAGGAGCTGCTGTCGCGCCCCTACGACGTGGAGGTGGTGGGGCCGGTGGAGCGCATGCGCTCCAACTTTATCAACGGCATCAAGCACATGCCTGTCCGCTTTCGCCGCCGCTCGCGTTAGGCGAGGCCGAGGTGAGACTCGGGGGCCGGCGAGTGCCGGCCCCTTTTGTGTGGACAGGGCGCCGACGTGACGTCGGACGGAGCGGCTCACGGGATACCCCCCAGGCGCCCGCTGCGGTAAGCTTAGACGAGGCCCAGGCCCCGCGACCCGACTCAGGGAGGTGATGCGATGCGGGAGCGACGACCCCTCTCTACCACGGGCCACTGGCTGCAGCGGCTCCTGCGCCTGGACCTGGACGCCTTCCGCGATGTGGCCGCGGATCCCGGTGCCACCGTGCCCATGCTGGCGCTGGTGACGGGAGCCAGCTTCGCCACCGGCATCGGCTCCTGGCTGTGGTGGCTTTTCCAGTCGCGGGAGGCGGCGGGCGAGGTGTTCGTCAAGTCGGCCCTTCTGGGCAGCCTGTTGCAGGTGCCGGCCTGGCTCCTCTGGGTCTACGTCACCTACCAGACCTTGACCCTGGCCTTCGGGGTGCGGGCCGACTTCTATGGCCTGGTGCGGGCCATGGGGCTGGCCTTCGCCCCCATGGCCCTGACGGTGCTGATGGCCGTGGCCCAGCTGGCGGTGCCTCTGGCCGTCATTCCCCTGGCGGCCACGCTGCTGCTATCCCTGGTGGCGGTGGAGTCGGCCTCCGACGGCGATCCCGGCCATGCCCTGCTGGCCACTCTGGCCGGCTTCGCTGCCTTCGCCCTGGTGATGGGCATCCTGGCCAACATCGCCGAGGTGGAGGGAATCGGTGGGGTGGCGCCGGGCCTCTTCTTCTTTGCCCTGGACTTCTAGGGGGAGGCCTCGGTCGACATGACCACCGGCGGGCTCGGGGGCAACGTCTGGAAGCTCTGCCTATACCAGCTCCTGTTCAACCTCGGGCTGTGGTGGCCCATCTGGGTCCTCTACCTGCAGGACGTGCGAGGCCTCAGCCTGGCCCAGGTAGGGGCCCTGGAGGTCCCCTTCTGGCTGAGCATCGCCCTGGCCCAGGTGCCTGCCGGAACGCTGGCCGACCTCTGGGGACGTCGGCCGGTGCTGGCCCTGGCCGCCCTCACCCAGGCAGCAGCGGTCGCCTTCTTCGGGCTGGCCGACAGCTTCCCTCTGCTGGTGCTGTCGTATCTGGTGTGGGGAGTATCCTACGGGATGGCCTGGGGGCCTGATGCCGCCTTCCTGTACGACACCCTGCGGGCCACGGGCCGCACCGCCCAGTACGTGCGTCTTCTGGGGGCCGCCACCGCCTGCACCATGGCGGGGATGGTCCTGGGAACCCTCATCGGCGCGCCCGTGGCTGCTGCCACCGATCTGCGCATGCCCATCTTCCTGAGCAGCGGCATAGCGCTGGCAGCGGCCCTGGTGGCCCTGAGCTTCCGAGAGCCCCTGACGGCCTTCCGTCACGAGATGTCCCCTTCCCTCCTGGCCGTGGCCCGGGACGGGTTGCGGCTGCTGCTGGGTGACCCGGCCCTGGCGGCGGCCATCGGCCTGCTGGCAGCGGCTACGGTGGCCAACCTGGGGCCGGTCCTGTTCGTGCAGCCCTTCCTGGCCAGTCACGGGGTGGAGGTCGGGGAGACGGGGCTCTGGCAGACGCCCATGCGGCTGGTGGGCATGGTCGGTGCCCTGGGGGCCTACCGGCTGTCGGGCCTGCTGGGCCTCTCGCGAGCTGTGGCGGCGATGTTGCTCCTGGGCGGCGCCGCCTATGGTGCTCTGGCCCTCTGGGACTCCTTGCAGGCCGCCGTGGGCTTCTTCGTGCTGGCCTTCGTCTTCGCCGCCACCCGCCCCCTCCTCAGCGACTATGTCAACGGCCGCGTTCCCAGCGGCCAGCGGGCTACCATAGGCTCGTTGGGGACGCTGTCGGGGGCGCTGGTCTTCGCCCCGGCGGCACCGCTTCTGGGGTACCTGGCCGACCGTTCCTTCGGGCTGGCAGCGGGGGCGCTGGCCTGCCTGCTCGGGGGCGGTGGAATGGCCCTCTACCTGTTGTGGCGTAGGCTGGAGGCCCAGGGAGCGGCCCCTGCGGCGGCTGCCGCCCGTTCCCTGGGCGGGCCGCTGGCGGATTAGGGCGTCACCTCCACCCCGTTGCCTTCCAGGACCTCGCCTATCGCCCAGAGGCCGCTGTCGGCCAGGCGGGCCGCCGCCTGTGGGGGCACGGCCAGCAGCAGGCCGCCCGAGGTCTGGGGGTCGAACAGGGCCAAGCGCAGGGGTTCGGGAAGCGATTCGTCTATCTGGACGCGGGGGCCGAAGTAGCGCAGATTGCGATGGCCGCCGCCCGAGTAGACCCCCCTGGCGGCATATTCCAGGACTCCGGGCAACAGGGGGACGGCCCCGGCGCGGATGCGCAGGCGGAGGCCGCTGGCCTGGGCCATTTCCCAGGCATGGCCCAGGAGGCCGTAGCCAGTGATGTCGGTGGCCGCGTGGGCGCCCAGCTCCCGGGCCTGGTGCAGGCTGTGTCGGTTCAAGGCCTTCATCCACTCCACCGCCGTTTGCAGGTGCCCAGGCTCCACTGTCCCTTGCTTGCCGGCGGTGGTGACGATGCCGGTGCCTATCGGCTTGCTCAGCAGCAGCACATCGCCTGGCTGGGCGCCGCCCTTGGTCAGCACCTGCTGGGGATGGACGAGGCCCAGAACGCAGAGGCCGTACTTGGGCTCCCGGTCGATGACCGAGTGCCCGCCGGCTATGACGCCGCCCGCCTCCCGCACCTTGTCGGCGCCGCCCTGGAGGATGCGGGCCACCACCTCATGGGGCAGGTCCTCGGGAAAGGCGGCCACGTTGAGGGCCAGGGCCACCTCGCCGCCCATGGCATAGACGTCGCTCATGGCGTTGGCAGCGGCGATGGCCCCGAAGTCATAAGGGTCGTCCACCACCGGCGGGAAGAAGTCCACCGTCAACACCGCCGCCAGCTCGTCGCTCAGGCGCAGGACGGCGGCGTCGTCGGGGGTGGCCAGGCCCACCAGCAGGTCGGGCCTGCCTCCCGTCAGGTCATGGTCGCTGAGATGGCGCAGGACCTGCGCCAGGGCTTCCGGCCCCAGCTTGCCGGCTCAACCGGCGCAGGACGCCATCTGCGTGAGGCGCATCGGCTCGCTCATGACACGCTCCCGGACACCATCTCAGTGTAGGCCCGTCGCCCCGGCCTCACAAGGAAGGAGCCTTGTGCATGGCGATGGCCGGGGCCTACCATGGCAGCGGGATGAGCGGGGCTGTCGCTGCGGGCCTTTCCCCCCAGGAGATAGTGCGTCGCCTCTCCGACCTCTACGGGACTCCGGAGTGGCGCCCCCATGGCGATCCCTTGACGGAGCTGGTGCTGACCATCCTTTCCCAGAACACCAGCGATGCCAATTCGGGCCGGGCCTTCATGCGCCTTCGCGCCCGCTTCCCCACCTGGGAGTCGCTGATGGCGGCCGACCTGGCTGCCATCGAGGAGGCCATCCGCATAGGCGGCCTCTCCCAGGTGAAGGCGGCGCGCATCAAGGCCCTCCTGGAAGAGGTGATGCGCCAGCGCGGCTCCCTCGACCTCTCGTTCCTGGCAGAGCTGCCCGCCGCCGAGGCGCGGGCCTGGCTGGAGCGGCTGCCGGGAGTGGGCCCCAAGACGGCTGCCTGCGTGCTGCTCTTCTCCTTGGGTCGGCCCGCCCTACCGGTGGATACCCACGTGCACCGGGTGGCCTTGCGTCTGGGCCTGGTGCCGCCGCGGACGCCGCCCGCCAGGGCCCAGGCCCTGCTGGAGGAGTGGGTGCCGCCGGAGCTGCACTACCAGTTTCATGTGCTCCTCATCCGCCACGGTCGGCGCCTGTGCCGCGCCCAGCGACCCCTCTGCTCCCTCTGTCCCCTGCTGGACTCCTGCCCCCACGGCCAGGCGTCCGGGTCGTCCTAGCCTCTGCGCTTAGCGCAGCGAGGCCCCCGCCGGGTGACTGCGCTGCGCCGGGGAGACATGGACACCCGGCTTTCTCGCTGGCAGCGGCGCCGTCGCCTGTCGCCCGCCCCGGGCCGGAGGCGCGTGAGCATGAAGGAGTGGGCATCGGCCTTGCTGACATGGGCCGGGGCCATCGTAAACTAGCACAGGGAGGGGTGCCGGAGCGGCTGAACGGGGCGGTCTCGAAAACCGCTAGGGGCCACCGTGCCCCTCGTGGGTTCGAATCCCACCCCCTCCGCCAGCGTCCATTGTCTGCTGCCGGGATGGCGCGCCCTGGCTGACGGGGCGTTATGGGCGTTCGAACACCGCAGCCATCCCCTGTCCTCCCCCGACGCACATGGTCTCCAGGCCGTAGCGCGCCCCGCGTCGTCGCATTTCGTGCAGGAGGGTGGCCAGGATGCGCGCGCCCGTGGCAGCGATGGGGTGGCCCAGGGAGATGCCGGAGCCGTTGGGGTTCAGGCGCTCGTCCTCGGGCGAGAGGCCCCACTCCCTCAGCACCGCCAGCACCTGGGCAGCGAAGGCCTCGTTCAGCTCGATGACCTCCATGTCGTCCAGGCGCAGGCCGGCCCTGGCCAGGGCCTTCTCGCTGGCAGGCACCGGGCCGATGCCCATGCAGGAAGGCTCCACACCGGCCACAGCCCACGAGCGGAGGTAGGCCATGGGCTCCAGGCCCAGCGCCGTCAGCCGTTCCTCGGCCACAACCAGGCAAACGGCTGCGCCATCGTTCTGCTGGCTGGCGTTGCCGGCGGTGACGGTGCCATCCGGGTAAACGGGCGGCAGCCGCGAGAGCTGTTCCAGGGTGGTGTCCTCGCGGGGGCCTTCGTCCCGGTCCACCAATTGCGTGCCCCCCTTGCCCGGGACGGGCACCGGCACCATCTCCTCCTGGAAGCGGCCGGCCTTCTGGGCCGCCACCGCCTTGCGGTGGCTCAGGAGGGCGTAGCGGTCCTGCTCCTCGCGGGAGATCTCATACTGGCGGGCCAGGTTCTCGGCCGTCTCGATCATGCCCGAGACGGGGTGGGTCTCGGGCGGGCTCATGCGCTCGCGGGAGCGGAAGAGGCGGTCGTGCATCTGTACAGACCCCATCCTCACGCCCCAGCGCATGCCGGTGACGTAATACTCGGCGTTGCTCATGCTCTCGACGCCTCCGGCTATGACCACGTCGGCCACGCCTGTCTGGACCATCATGGCTGCCAGGCAGATGGCCTGCAGACCGGAGGCGCAGCGACGGTCCAGCTGCATCCCGGGCACCGTCACCGGCAGGCCGGCCTTGAGAGCGCAGTAGCGGCCGATGTTGGCCGCCTCGCCGTTGGGGTAGCTCTGGGCCAGCACCACGTCGTCCACCAGCTCCGGGTCGAGACGGGTGCGCTCCAAGAGGGCGCGGATGGCGATGGCCCCCAACTCTTCGGCGGGGAGATCGCGCAGGGCACCGCCGAACTTGCCGACCGGCGTCCGCAGGGGGGAGACGATGGCGACGCGGCGCATGGGGGCTCGTCCTCTCGCTCCACTATAGGGCGGCTCTCGAGGGGGCACAAGCCTGCAGCGGCCATGACGGAGGCCCACGGGCCAGGGCATAATAGGGAATGGGCCTGTCAGGGCGGAGGGGTGCCGGAGCGGCTTAACGGGCGCGCCTGGAGAGCGCGTGTGCCTCACCACGGGCACCGTGGGTTCGAATCCCACCCCCTCCGCCAGACCCTCCTCGCGTTGACACCCTCGCGCAGGGCTGCCTACAATCGGGGCAAACCCGAGAGCCTCCTTCTCCCGAGCGCCGAAAGGGGGTGCCCCATCCATGGCCCGAGCTCGCACCGCTCATAGCCTGTGGGCCAAGGACCAGTGGCAGGGGCTGCCTGTCTATCGTTCCCTCCTCACCCCCCTGATGTTCCTGGAGCGCACCCTGCACGTCTTCCCCGACAAGGTGGGTGTGGTGGACGGCTCCCTGCGCCTCACCTATCGCCAGTTCGCTGCCCGCGTTTACCAGCTGGCCAGCGCCCTCAAGCGCCACGGCATCGGCAAAGGCGACCGGGTGGCGCTGCTCTGTCGCAACTCGACGGAGGTGCTGGAGGCCCACTTCGCCGTTCCCCAGATAGGCGCTGCCATGGTGCCCATCAACGTCCGCCTCAGCAGCGACGAGATCGCCTACATACTGCAGCACTCGGGAGCCAGGGCTATCGTCCTGGACCGGGAGCTGGCCGGCCTGCTGTCACCCGTCCGCCAGCAGGTGCCCCTCTCCCTGGTGCTGCTGGCTGACATCTCCTCGCGCCACGGCCAGGAGCCGCCCCCTTCGCCGCTGGATGGCGTGGACTACGAGGAGTTCCTGGCCCTTGGCAGCCCCGACCCCTTCCCCTACGACGTGGACGACGAGGACCAGGTCATCAGCATCAACTACACCAGCGGGACCACCGGCCGGCCCAAGGGGGTCATGTATACCCACCGCGGCGCCTACCTGAACGCCCTGGGCGAGATCATCGAAACGGGGCTGCGACCCAGCAGTTGCTACCTGTGGACGTTGCCCATGTACCACTGCAACGGCTGGTGCTTCACCTGGGCTGTAACGGGCATCGGCGCCAAGCATGTGTGTCTTCCCAAGGTGGACGAGGCCGAGGTGTTCCGCCTCATCGAGCAGGAGGGGGTGAGCCACTTCTGCGGCGCCCCCACCGTTCTCATCATGCTGGCCCAGGGGCGACCCCACGCCGAATACCGCTTCCCGCGGCCGCTGACTGTCGTCACTGCCGCCGCCCCGCCCCCGCCCACCATCATTCAGACCATGGAGGAGATGGGGGCGCAGGTGGTGCACGTGTACGGCCTCACCGAGACCTACGGCCCCCACACCGTCTGCGAGTGGAAGGAGGAGTGGGACGGCCTCGACCTGGAGCAGCGAGCCCGCCTGAAGGCCCGCCAGGGCGTGGGCTACATCCACGCCCCCGAGCTGCGGGTGGTGGACGAGGAGATGCGGGACGTCCCGCCCGACGGCAAGACCATCGGCGAGGTGGTGATGCGGGGCAACAACGTCATGAAGGGCTACTACAACGACCCCGAGGCCACCGCCAAGGCCTTCCGCGGCGGCTGGTTCCACAGCGGCGACCTGGGCGTCATGCACCCCGACGGCTACATCGAGCTGATGGACAGGGCCAAGGACATCATCATCTCCGGCGGCGAGAACATCTCCAGCGTGGAGGTGGAGAGGGCCCTGTACCAGCACCCGGCCGTGCTGGAATGCGCCGTCATCGGCGTTCCCGACGAGAAGTGGGGCGAGGTGCCCAAGGCCTACGTCGTCCTCAAGCCCGGTGCCAGCGCCACCCCCGAAGAGCTGATAGAGTTCTGTCGCCAGCGGCTCGCCCGCTTCAAGGTGCCCAAGGCGGTCGAGTTCCTGGCCGAGCTGCCCAAGACCTCGACGGGCAAGGTGCAGAAGTTTAGGCTGAGGGAGAGGGACTGGGCCGGCTACGAGAAGCGCATCCATTGAGGGGGCGGGAGCCGTGGAGGCCACCAAGACCTACAAGAACATCCTCTTCGAGAGGAGAGGGCGCGTCGCTTACGTGACCATGAACCGGCCCGACAAGCGTAACGCTCTCTCCCTGGAGCACATGCAGGAGCTGATCGACTGTTTTCGCGCCATAGGGCGGGACGGGGGGATCGCCGTGGCGGTGCTGCGAGGCAGCGGCCCCGCTTTCTGCGCCGGCCACGACATCGCCGAAATGGTGGGGAAGGACGCCGCCTTTTACCGTCGGCTTTTCGAGACCTGCACCGAGATGATGGAGACCATCCAGTCCATCCCTCAGCCGGTCATCGCCCAGGTGCACGGCATCGCCACCGCCGCCGGCTGCCAGCTGGTGGCCACCTGCGATCTGGCTGTGGCTGCCGAGGAGGCCCGCTTCGCCACCCCGGGGGTGCGCATCGGCCTGTTCTGCTCTACTCCTATGGTGGCCGTCAGCCGCAACCTCCCCCGCAAGAAGGTGATGGAGATGCTGCTGACAGGGGAGCCCATCAGCGCCCAGGAGGCGCTGCACTACGGGCTGGTCAACAAGGTGGTGCCGGCCGAGAGGCTGGAGGAAGAGACGCAGGCCCTGGCCGAGAAGATCGCCGCCTCGAGCCCCTTCGTGGTGGGTCTGGGCAAGCAGGCCTTCTATCGCCAGCTGGAGATGCCCCAGCACCAGGCCTACCGTTATGCCCAGGAGGTCATGTCCCTCAACGCCCTGGCCGCTGACGCCCAGGAAGGGATGTGCGCCTTCCTGGACAAGCGCCCGCCCCGCTGGCGGGACGGCTAGCGGCCCTGCCCTTCGCCGCGGTAGCGCAGGCGCTGGTAGCGCTGCAGCATCTCCTGCTCGGCCTGGCGGGCGGCCTGCCGTGCCTCATCCCAGGCCTGGCGCGCCTGGCTGGCGGCGTCCTCGGCCAGGCGACGCAACGGCCTCAGCAGAGGGGGCTCCTCGCCGCCGGCCACGCCCTGCAACCGGCGCCTGACGTCTTCCTTGCGGGCCGGCGATAGGAGGAGATAGGCGGCCAGCCCTGTTGCCACCCCCAGTGCCATCCCCAGGAGAAAGCGCATGTCCTCCACCTCACCTGGAGCGACTGCGCCCTCGCATCCGCGCCAGCACCGACAGGAACTGGCGGGCGGCCATCAGCAGGCCGTAGCCCTTGGCTACCGGCCGCACCACCGTCTCCGACACGAAAGCGGTGGTGGAGCGGAGGGTGTCGGCGCTCTCGCGCAGGCTGGAGAGAGCGGGGGGCAGGTTATCGGTCAGCAGATGGTTGAGCTGCGCGACCAGCCCCCGCACCTGCAGCACCAGCCAGAGGAGGGCCAGCGACAGCAGGATGCCCATGAGGAAGACGACGGTGCCAGCGATGGTGAAGGCGACGATGGTGACATCGCGCAGGTCTTGCAGGGTATCGATGCCCATAACCGACTGTCGCCTCTCTAGACCGGCTGCGTGGCGCCCATTATATCAGACAGCGCCAACGGGCACTACCGCCCAGGGCGCAGCGCCCGGGCGATGACGCCTCCGCCCAGGACTCGCTCCCCCTGGTAGAAGACGATGGCCTGGCCAGGGGCGACGGCCCGCTGAGGCTCTCGGAAGCGGACCTCGCCCCGCTCCCCCTCCGCTGTCAGCAGGGCGGGGACCGACGGTGCCCGATAGCGGACCTTGGCCTCCACTTCCACCGTCCCGGCTGGCGGGCGGCCCGAGACGAAGCGGAGGCCGACGCACTCGGCGCCCTCGGCGTACAGCTCCTCCTCGCTGCCCACCACGACGACGTTGGCGCGGGCGTCCACCTCCAGCACGTAGAGGGGGCGGGAGCCGCCGCGGGCGGGCAGGCCCCGCCGCTGTCCGACCGTGTAGTCCACGATGCCCGTGTGCTGGCCCAGCACGTTGCCCCGTCGGTCGACGATAGGCCCGGGGGCCGCGGCGACCCGCTGCCGTACGAAGGCGCGGTAGTCGCCGTCGGGTATGAAGCAGATGTCGGCCGAGTCGGGCTTGTCAGCGTTGGGAAGCCCCAGCCTGCGGGCCATGGCGCGGACTTCTTCCTTCGTGTACTCGCCGACGGGAAAGAGGGTGCGGGCCAGCTCTTCCTGTCCGAGCATGTAGAGCACATAGGACTGGTCCTTCTGGGCGTCCACCGCCCGCCACAGCTCGTACAGGCCGTCGGCGCCGCGGCGAAGGCGCACGTAATGGCCGGTGGCCACATAATGGCAGCCCAGGGCCGATGCATACTCCAGCAGCGGCCCGAACTTGATGTGCTGGTTGCAGGCGATGCAGGGGTTGGGAGTGCGGCCGGAGGCATACTCGCCCACGAAGTAGTCCACTACCCGGGCCTGGAACAGGTCCTCGAAGTTGAGGACGTAGTGGGGGATGCCCAGCACGTCGGCGGCGGCACGGGCGTCCTCCGTATCCTCTGCCGAGCAGCACCGACGGTGCAGCCTGGGAGCCAGGGGGTCTTCCAGGGTCCAGAGGCGCATGGTGACGCCCACCACCTGGTAGCCCTGCTCCAGAAGAAGGGCAGCGGCCACCGAGGAGTCCACCCCGCCGGACATGGCCACCAGCACGCGCTTCCTGTCCATCTCCAAGCCCATGTTATAATGACGGCGACGAGGCCAAAAAGGCCCTATCAGGAGGTGATGTAGCTGGGCGCTGCCGTGCGATACGACCCGGCCACTCTGGCCCGAAGGCTCGTGGACCTGCTCTCGGAGAAGCAGGCCAGCGACATCGTGCTCCTGGACATCAGCCCCGTAGCCACCTTCGCTGATTATTTCCTCATCGCCACCGGCGATTCCAAGCGACAGATCGAGGCCATCCTGGCCGCCCTGGAAGAGGAGCTGGACCGGGAGGATCTAGTCCCCGTGGGACGGGAGGGCGAACCCGAATCGGGCTGGGTGCTCCTGGACCTGGGCGATATCGTGATCCACATCTTCGGACCCGAGGAGCGTTCCTACTATGACCTGGAGGGCCTCTGGCACCGGGCGCGGCCCGTGGTCAGGGTGCAGTGACGGGTTCAGACGAGGAGGCCGGGCATGAGCGTGCCCTCCGCCTACAGAGTGGTGGTGAGCAAGCGCGACTCTCGCCAGTTCAGGCCCGACCCCATCCCCGATGACGTGGTCCGCCGCATACTGCAGGCGGGACGGATGGCCGGCAGCTCCAAGAACACCCAGCCCTGCCGTTTCATCGTCGTGCGCGACCAGGCGCAGAAGGAGGCGGTGGCCAGCGCGGGCAACTTCGCTACCTGGACGCCCGCCGCCCCGCTGGTGATAGTCATAGCCGTGCCCGACGGTGCCTCCGACTACGATGTGGGGCGCGCCGCCCAGAACATGATGGTGGCCGCCTGGGCCTTCGGCATCGCCTCGTGCCCCTTCACCCTCCACGACCGCCAGCGCGCCCGCCAGGTGCTGGGGCTGCCCGAGGGCTGGCGGGCAGCCAATGCCATAGCCTTCGGCTACCCCGTGTCGGAGGAGTCCCGGCATCGTGGCCAGCCGCGCCTGCCGATGGAGGAGCTGGTCCACTACGAGCGCTGGTAGGCGCTAGCGGCGGGCCAGGTCGCCCAGGAAGTCCAGCAGCAGCCGATTGACCTCTTCCGGCCGCTCCTGTTGCGTCCAGTGGCCGCAATCACGCACCATCTCCAGGCGCAGGTTCGGCACCCAGCGTTCCATGCCCTGGGCCATCTCGGGACGCAGCACCGGGTCGCGGTCGGTCATCACCAGCATGGCCTGGCAGGTCACCTGGCGTTCGTGCAGGTGATCGGTCAGCTCCCAGTTGCGGTCGATGTTGCGGTAGTAGTTCAGAGGCCCCGTCAGGCCCCCCTGTTGGAAGGCCCGCAGGTAGACCTGGAAGTCCTCGTCGGACAGGAAGTCGGGGCGCCCCGCTGCCCCCTCGTAGAGGCGGCGCAGGCGTCCCGGCAGGTCCTGGGCGAAGATGGCCTCAGCGTGGCCCGGCTCCTGGAAGGTCAGCACGTAGTTGAACTGGCTACCGCCCGACTCCACCGCCTGCCGAAGTCGGGCGACGGGCGGAAAGCCGGGACGACCTCGGTAGGGCACGTTGAGGCTCACCACCCGTTCCACCCTGTCGGGGTGCATGACCGTCACCATCCAGAGGATGATGCTGCCCCAGTCGTGCCCCACCAGCACGGCCTTCTCCAGCCCCAGGGCGTCCAGCAGCCCTACCACGTCCCCTACCAGGTGCTGGATGTCGTAGTCCTCGATGCGGGGTGGCTTGTCGCTCTCACCGTAGCCCCGCAGGTCGGGGGCGATGGCCCGCAGGCCGGCCGCCGCCAGGGCGGGTATCTGGTGGCGCCACGAATACCACAGCTCCGGGAAGCCGTGAAGGAGGACAACGGGGAAGCCTTCACCGGCCTCCACATAGTGGAGTCGGATGCCGTTGGCCTCCACGTAGCGGTGTTGCCAGGGAACGTTGCCGCTCATGACGACTGCTCCTGCTCCTTGTCCTTCTCTGCGGACTCCTTCTCTTCGGCTTCCTCCCGCTCGCGGGGGCGTCCGGCCCGGCGCAGGGCCTCGCCCATCTCCCGCAGGCGGGCGTCCACGAGGGCATTGAGGGTGCCTTCGGGATAGGTGCCGTCGGCCTGGCGTTCGCCGGCGGGCATCCCCGTCAGGAGCTCCAGGGCCTGGTCCACCGTCTCCACGGCATAGATATGGAACTGGCCCCGACGCACTGCCTCCACCACCTCCTCGCGCAGGTTCAGGTGGCGGCGGTTGCGGGCAGGGAGGATGACGCCCTGGCTCCCGGTGAGGCCCCTGGCGCGGCACACCTCGAAGAAGCCCTCGACCTTCTGGTTCACGCCCCCCACCGGCTGCACCTCCCCCTTCTGGTTGACGGAGCCGGTGACGGCCAGGTCCTGGCGCAGGGGCACCTGCGCGATGGCCGACAGGATGGCGCAGAGCTCGGCCAGGGAGGCCGAGTCGCCTTCCACCGGCTCGTAGGCCTGCTCGAAGGAGACGCTGGCCGAGAGGGAGAGGGGCCGCTCCTGGGCGTATTTCCACCCGAGGTAGCCGCTGATGGTGAACACGCCCTTGTCGTGGATGCGCCCCGATAGCTGGGACTCGCGGTCTATGCTCACGATGCCCCGCTGCCCCAGGAAGACGCGAGCGGTGATGCGGGAAGGGCGCCCGAAGCTGAAATCCCCCATGTCCAGCACTGCCAGACCGTTCACCTGCCCCACCACTGCCCCCTCCACGTCCACCATGATGATGCCGCGGGTGATGAGCTCTCGCACCCGCTCCTCCACCAGGTTGAGGCGGTAGTATTTCTCCCGCACTGCCCGCTGGACGTGCTGGGCGGCTACGGCTTCGGCCCCCTCCTGGGCGGCCCAGTAGTCGGCCTCGATGAGGATATCCCTCAGCTGTCCGAACCGGGCCGTAAGTTTCTCTTGGTCCTCCACCATGCGGGAGGCGTGCTCCACGACCTTGGCCACGGCATCGGCCTGGAAGGGCCGCAGGGACTCGTCGCGACAGCAGCTGGATACGAAGCGGGCGTACAGCCCCAGCGTCTCGTCGGACAGGGGTATCTGGTGGTCGAAGTCGGCCTTGACCTTGAACAGCTCCCAGAAGTGAGGGTCATAGGTGGAGAGGAGAAAGTAACTGAGGGGGTCGCCGGTAATGATGACCTTGATCTGCACCGGTATCGGCTCCGGCCGCAGACCCTGGGGCACCAGCAGCCCCAGACCCTCCATGGGGTCCTCCAGCCGCACCTGGCCGGTGCGCAGGACCCGCTTCAGGCCCTCCCAGGAGCCCGGTTTGGTGGCCAGGTCGTTGATGTCCAGGATCAGGTAGCCGCCGTTGGCCCGATGTACTGCCCCGGGCCGCAGCAGGGTGTGGTCGCTGAAGTAGGTGCCCATGTAGGCCTTGCGCTCGATGCGCCCGAACAGGTTGGACCAGGTGGGGTTGGTCTCGATGACGATGGGTGGCCCTTCGGCCTGGCCGTTGTCCACGAACAGGTTGCAGCGGAAGGCGAGGAAGGGGTCCAGCTGGCCCTCGGGGCTGGAGCGCGCCAGGGGCGAGAGCGGCGGCTGGTCGGCCCGGAAAAGGTCCAGGTTGGCCAGGGTGTGGGCCCTCAGCTCCTCCAGGAAAGAGGCCACCTCCGGATACTGCTGGAAGGACTCGCTGGCCCGCCGGAAGAGGGCGTTGACGGCGTTCTCCCCCACCTGCCGGTCCAGCTCCCGCAGCCTCTGCATCAGCTCCTGTTCCAGCGCCCGCAGCCTCTCTCCCACCTCGTTGACCATCTCCGAGACCTGCCGCTGGCGCTCTTCCAATGCCCGCCGCATGATGGGGTCCAGGTTGGCCAGCTCCTCTGGCGTCGCTGGCCGCCCGCCGATGATAGGCACCACCGCCACCCCCATGGGCGAGAAACGCAGGGCAAAGCCGGCCGCCTGGGCCTGCTGCTGCGCCTGCTCCATCAGCCGCTGGGCCTCCCGCTGGCTGGCGTCGATGAGCTCCCGCCGCTGCTGTTCGTACTCCTCGCTGGCGAAGGCCCGCTTGATGAAGGCCTGGGCGTTCTCCAGCAGCTCCCGCAGACCCTCCCGCAGCCGGCGCCCTTCGCCGGCCGGCAGCCGGACGGCCCGGGGACGGTCGGGATCGCGAAAGTTGTAGAGATAGCACCAGTCATCGGGCCGCCGCACGGCCCCCGCCTCCTGCTGGCGGGCGATGGCCCGTCGCACGTACTCGCGGATGGCGCTGGTGCGGCCGGTGCCCGTCAGGCCGCTGACGAAGATGTTGTAGCCGGGTCGGTCCACGCTCAGGCCGAATTCCAGGGCGCGGATGGCCCGCTCCTGCCCGACGAATTCCTCCAGGGGCGCCACCTCGTCCGTTTTCTGGAAGCGGAAGCGGGCAGGGTCTACCGTCAGGCGTAGCTCCTCGGGTGCGAGACGCAGGTCATCGGCGGCCATGGCGTTCCCCACCTCACTCGGCTTCGCCGAAGGCCCAGCGGTCCACGTCCCGCTGGTAGGAGACGATGTCCGCCTCGTCGAAAAATAGGGCGATCTCGCGCCGGGCCGTCTCCTCCGAGTCGGAGCCGTGGATCAGGTTGTGGGTGATGTCCAGCCCCAGGTCGCCGCGGATGGTGCCGGGGGCCGCTTTCTTGGGGTCGGTGGCGCCCATGGTCTGGCGGACAACCTCGACAGCGTGGGGGCCTTCCACCACCGCGGCGACTATGGGGGCCGAGGTGATGAAGCCTACCAGTTGCCCGAAGAAAGGCTTGTCGACGTGCTCGGCATAGTGGCGTCGGGCCAGTTCCTGGTCCACCTGCAGCAGGCGCAGGGCGACGATGCGCAGGCCCCGACGCTCCAGGCGGGAGATGATCTCCCCTATCAGGCCACGCTGCACGGCATCGGGCTTGATGAGGACCAGGGTGCGCTGCATGTTCTGGGCCATTTTACACCTCCCGGACTATGGTCTCGGCGGGGGCCCGGTGGCCGGCTCCCGCAGGTAGACGGGTCGCAAGCGGGAGGGGTGCACCGCCCCGCCACCCTGCAACCGCTGCCAGCCCAGCTCGGCCAGGTGGGCGGCGCGGCGGCGGACTGCCTCCCCTGTGACGACGGCCGGGCCGTGGGGCGGAAGGCGCTCCACCAGCTCCGGCGGCACCTCCCCGCAAAGGATGGCGTCCCCGGGCATCTGCCCCAGCAGGACGTCCGGCGTCGACAGCCGCGGCGAAACCAGCTCCTCCACTCGCCCTTCTCGCAGCCCGTAGGCGGCCCAGGCCAGCTCGCCACGGCCCGCCTGGTGCAGTGGCACCACCGGCCTCCCACACCAGAGAAGGGGATAGGCGTCCAGCTCCAGCCTGCCCACCCCCACCGCCGTCAGCCCCAGGGCGTAGGCCAGGCCCTGGGCCACAGCTACCCCCACCCGCAGACCCGTATACATGCCCGGGCCCAGGCAGACAAAGACAGCCCGCAGCTCGCCCCTCTCCACCCCGGCCTGGCCCAGCAGCCTGTCCACCGTGGGCAGCAGCTCCACCGTGTGGTTGCGACGACAGCGCCAGGTGACCTCGGCCACCAGCTTCCCCTCGCGAGAGAGGGCCACCGAGGCCATCTCGGAGGCCGTGTCCAGCGACAGCTCCATCCCTCAACCTCTGGTGCTGCTGGCGATGCCCCTGGCCACGGCCGCCAGCAGCTGCTGCGAGCGCTCTCCCGCCGCTGTCAGCAGCAGGCGCCGCGTCCGCGCGCCTGTCACCTCGAACCTCACCAGCAGGTGGTCGGACGGGAAGATGTGCCAGGCCCGCTCGGGCCACTCGACCACCAGGACCCCGTCGCGGCAATACTCGTCCAATGCCAGCTCCTCGGCCTCCTCGGGCGCCTCCAGTCGGTAGAGGTCGGCATGGTAGAGCTTGAGGCGACCCTCGTATTCGCCCAGCAGGACGAAGGACTTGCTGGAGACCCCCTCCTTCACCCCGAGGCCACGGGCCAGGCCTTGCACCAGCACTGTCTTGCCCGATCCCAGCTCGCCCGACAGCAGCAGCACGTCGCCCGGCTGAAGGTGGCGGGCCAGCCTCTGGCCCAGGCGCCGGGTCTGGGCCGGGCCGCGGCTCTCCACCACCAGTGCGTCGCCCCTCATGTTCGCCGCAGGTGATCCCAGCCGGATGTCGGTAGCTGCAGCGGCCTCCCCTCCTCGTCCACCACCTGCACCCCTTCGCCCGCTGTGGTCTCTCCCACCAGCGTCAGAGGCACGTCGGCGTCGACCGACAGGCGCTCCAGGGCCTCCCGCGGCCCCGCCAGGAGTAGCTGGTAGTCCTCGCCGCCGCTGCAGGCCAGGGCCAGGGCACGGTCGGGGAAGGCCCGCCGTAGCTCATGGCTCAGGGGCAAGTCCCCAGCCCGCACCACCGCCCCCACGCCGCTGAGGCGGCAGACGTGGCCCAGGTCCTGCAGGAGGCCGTCGGAGATGTCTATGGCGCAGGGAACGCCCATGCGGGCCGCCTGCTGGCCGAGGGCCAGGGGCGGCCGGGGCCGCAGATGGGCCGCCACCAGCGGCCCTTCTCGAGTCCCTGCTCGCAGCAGCTCCAGGCCGGCCGCGGCATCGCCCAGGGTGCCGCTCACAGCCAGGGCCTGCCCTGGCCTGGCGCCGTCGCGGCGGAGGAGAAGGGGGCGCCCCTCGTCGTCAGTCTGGGCGCGGCCGAGGAGGGCCACCGTGATGGCCAGCTCGCGGGCTCTCACCACGTCGCCGCCGGCCACCGTGACACCGTAGGCGCGGGCGCACTCGTCCAGGCCCAGGTAGAGCTCCTCCACCGCCGCCAGGGGCGTATCGGGCGGCAGGGCCAGGGTCACCAGGGCGAACTCGGGCACCCCGCCCATGGCCGCCACGTCGCTGACGTTCACCGCCATGGCCTTCCAGCCCAGGTCTCGCCACGGGTGCAGGCCGGGCAGGAAGTGGACGCCGGCCACCATGGTATCGGTGGTGGCTACCACGAAGGCGTCGCCAGCCCGCCAGACGGCGGCGTCGTCGCCGATGCCCACCACCAGCCCCGGCGCCGGCCGCCCCGCCAGGGCCGCCAGCCGCTCGATGAGGCCGAACTCGCCGGTGGCCCCCACGTCCATCGCCAGCGATTATCTCATGGCCTCAGGGCAGGGGCGAGTTTGCCCATGCCGGCCGCTCTGGCCTAAGATGCCGTCGGCGTCATGCGCATCGCCATCGTCTCCGACGTCCATGCCAACCTGGCAGCCCTGGAATCGGTGCTGCGCCACGCCGAGGCCCAGGGCGCCCTGGATGGCCTCTGGTGCCTGGGGGACATGGTGGGCTATGGCCCTCAGCCCTGCGAAGTCCTGGAGCGGCTGCGGGAGGCGGGCGTCCGGGCTGTGGTCGGCAACCACGACCTGGCCGCCGTGGGCCTCCTGCCCACCGACGACTTCAACCCCGCCGCTGCAGCCGCCGTCCAGTGGACGGCGCGCCAGCTGCAGGACCCTCAGCGGCGTTACATCGCGTCCCTGCCCCAGGTCTTGCAGCAAGACGAATTCACCCTGGTGCACGGCACTTTGCGCTGGCCGGTCTGGGAGTACCTCTACTCCTACGAGGCCGCCCGAGCGCACCTGCGCCTGCAGCGGACGGCTTTCGGCCTGGTGGGGCACACCCATATCCCCATGCTGGTGGTGGAGGACGAGGGCTTTCCCCAGGGCTGCGAGCTGCTCTACCTGCACGATGGGGCCGTGGTGGAGCTTTGGCACGGTCGGAGGCTGGTCATCAACCCCGGCAGCGTCGGCCAGCCGCGCGACGGCGATCCTCGCGCTTCCTACGCCATCTACGACAGCGAGAGGGGCACCGTGACCCTGCACCGGGTGGAATACGACATCGCCGCTACGCAACGCCTCATAGAGGCGGCGGGGCTGCCCCGCTGGCTCAGCGAGCGTCTGGCGGTGGGCCGCTGATCTGGTCGCCCTCCCGTTCCGCGTGGTGGCTGTAGGGTTCCACGTAGACCACGGCGTCGCGCACTTCAGGCACCTCGCGGCAGAGGCGACGGCTGATACGGCAGGCCAGGTCGTGGGCCTCGGCCAGGGTGATGTGGCCCGGCAGGTCCAGGGCCACGTCCAGGTGCACCCACTTCCCGGCCTGGCGCATGCGGAGGGAGTGGTAGCCGCCGCGTACCTCCTCGTCCAGGATGCGCCTCACCTCGCCCTCCACCTCCGACGAGGGTGCGGCATCCAGCAGCACGCTGCTGGTGCGCAGGCCGAGCCGCGCCGCTGTGTAGACCATCACCCCTGCTACCGCCAGGGCCGCTGCCGGGTCCAGCCACTCGGCCCCCACGCGCCCGCCGAGGAGCCCTACCAGGGCCGCCCCCTTGGCCCAGAGGTCCGTGGAGAAGTGAAAGGCATCGGCCTCCAGGGCATAGGAGCCGTAGGTGCGGGCCACGTTGCCCAGGTAGCGAGCAGCCGCGTAGTCCACCACCACGGTGGCTGCCACCACGGCGATGGCGACCGTCGGCACCTCCAGGCGGTAGCCGGTGGCCAGCCTCACGGCCACCTCCACAGCGATGAAGATGGCGATGAGGCCCACCAGGGCCACCTGCACCAGAGAGGAAAAGTTCTCGAACTTGGCGTGGCCGTAATGATGGCCCGGGTCGGGTGGGCGGGCGGCCATGGAGACGCCCCAGTAGGCGAAGAGGGAGGCCGCCAGATCGAAGACCGAGTGGCCGGCGTCGGCCAGCACGGCCAGCGAGCCGGTGACGAAGGCCACCGCCCCCTCCACGGCTATGAGGGCCAGGTTGATGGCCACCGAGGCAGCTGCCGCCGTCCTCTTGGGCCGTGCCGCCGGGTCGAAATAGCGGGCCGCGGTCATGGCCTACACCCCTACAGGCCCATTGTATCGCCTGCGTCCCAGCCGCCGACTGTCGCTATAATGGGCCAGCAGGATGTCCGCCGTGAACGTGGTCATCGCCCTGGACATCGCCCCGGAGCTGTTGGAGCGCATACGGGCGGTGGACGGGCGCCTGCACGTCAGCGTCCTCAACCGGGCCCAGCGCCAGGCCTATCGTGGCGGCCGTCGCGTCCACGTCGTCTACCGAGAGAGCCAGGAGCCGGCCCACGAGGACGCGGAGGCGGCCCGACGCTCGCTCCTGTCGGTGCTGGGAGAGGCGGAGGTGCTGTTGAGCAGCCCCATCGTGCCGCCTGAGCTGCCCCAGATGGCGCCCAAGCTGCGCTGGCTGCAGCTCACCAGCGCCGGGGTCGACCGGCTGCTGGAGAGCCCCATCCTGGGCAGCGGCATCACCGTCACCACCGCCAGCGGCATCCACGCCATCCCCATCGGCGAATACGTGCTGGGGGCCATGCTGGCCCTGGCCAAGGGCTTCCCCCAGGCCATGGCCGCCCAGCGGGAGCGGGCCTGGCGCCCCTACCTGCCAGAAGAGCTGCACGGGATGACCGTGGGCATCATCGGTCTGGGGGCCATCGGGCGGGAGGTGGCCCGCCTGGCCAAGGCCTTCGGAATGAGGGTCCTGGCCTGTCGCCGTTCCTGCCAGCGCCCCCAGGAGCGCCCTCCCGATGCCCCCGAGGTGGACCTGCTGTTGCCGCCCTCGCAGTTGCAACGGCTCCTGGCCGAGGCCGACTATCTGGTTCTGGCGGTGCCCCTCACCCCCGAGACCCGGGGCCTCATCGGCCCCCGCGAGCTGGCGACCATGAAGAGGGGCGCACGGCTGATAAACGTGGCCCGGGGGTCGGTGGTGGACGAGGATGCCCTGCTGGACGCCCTCCGCTCGGGACACCTGGCGGGCGCTGTCCTGGACGTCTTCCGCCAGGAGCCTCTGCCGCCCGAAAGCGGCCTGTGGGAGCTGCCCCAGGTGCTGCTGACGCCCCACATCTCGGGCGGGACTCCCCGCTACATGGAGAGGGCAGTGGAGCTGTTCTGCGACAACCTGCGACGGTATCTGGCCGGGGAGCCGCTGCGCAACGTGGTGGACCCGCAGCGGGGCTACTAGGCCAGGAAGGTGCGCGCCCCCTCCAGAATGAAGTCCACAGCGATGGCCATCAGCAGCACGCCCACCAGCCGCGTCAACACCCGCAGGGCCGACTCCCCCAGGAGGCGGAACACTGCCTCGGCCCAGGCGAAGAGCGCCCAGGCCAGCAGGAACACCACCGCTGCGGCGGCGATGGTCAGTCCCGCCCCCATATCCTGGGAGAGAGAGACGGCGGTGGCCAGGGCGCCCGGCCCCGAGAGGAGGGGCACAGCCAGGGGCACCAGCGCCACCTGGAACACATCGGTCCGCACTCCATCGGCGTCGGCGACCTCCAGGCTCTGGCCTCGCTCCACCATACGGTAGGCCGGCAGCACCAGCAGTGCCCCGGCAGCCACCTGGAAGCTCTGGGCGGAGATGCCCATGAAGTCCAGCACCTGCTCCCCACTCAGGGCGAAGACCGCCAGCAGCAGAAAGGCCGCCACCACCGAGGCCGTGGCCGCCCGCACCTGAAGAGCGCGCGGCAGTTGGGCCGTCAGCAGGTAGAAGACCAGCACGTTGCCGATGGGGTCGATGATGGCGAAGAAGGAGACCAGGGCACGGGCGAAGTCGGTGCCCATGACGAGGCCCGCGGCCTAGGTCTGGGCTTCCCCCGCCCGCAGGGAGACGACAGCCATGCAGGCTACGGCGTCGCCGGGCGCGAGGTCCATCAGCCGTACGCCCTGGGTGCTTCGCCCCTGGACGGAGATCTCCTCCACCGGCGTGCGCAGCATCACGCCGTCCTGGGAGGCCACGGCCACCTCGTCCCCGCCCCGCACCACCCGCGCCGCGGCCACCGGGCCGGTGCGGTCGCTGACCTTGTAGGTGATGACGCCCTGGCCGCCCCTGCCCTGCTGGGGGTACTGGTCCAGGGGCGTGCGCTTGCCGTAGCCACGAGCGGTGACGGTCAGCAGGTGGCCGCCGTCCTGGGCGATGTCCATGGCCACCACCTCATCGCCGGGGGAGAGCTTGATGCCGCGGACGCCGCCGGACTGTCTCGATGCCTGGCGGAGGGAACTGACGGGGAAGCGCAGGGCCTTGCCCTGGGCCGTCACCAGCACGGCGTCGTCGCCGTCGCGGGCCAGCCGTGCCGACACCAGCTCGTCGCCCGGTTCCAGGTCCATGGCCACCAGGCCACGGCGGCCGGCAAAGGCGAACTCCGATAGGGGGGTGCGCTTTACTTCCCCCCTGCGGGTGGCCATCACCAGGCAGTCATGGTCTGCGCCGTGAGGATGGCGGACCACCGCCGTCACCCGCTCGCCCGGCTCCATGCCCGAGAGGAAGTTGATGACGGGCTGGCCGCGGGCCTGGCGCGACTCCTCCGGTATCTCGTAGGCCCGTACCTGGAAGCAGCGCCCCCGGTCGGTGAAGAAGACCAGGCTGTCGTGGGTGTCGGCCACCACCAGGTGGGCCACGGCGTCGTCCTCGCGGGTGCGCATGGCGGTGATGCCGCGGCCGCCCCGCCTCTGGGCGCGGTAGGTGGACAGGGGCATGCGCTTGATGTAGCCCCGGGCGGAGATGGTCACCACCACGTCCTGGTGGGGCACCAGGTCCTCCTCGCTGACCTCCTCCGGCTCCTGGTCGATGATCTGGGTGCGGCGGGGGTCGCCGTACTTCTTCTTCAGCTCCCGCATCTCCTCCTTGATGACGAAGTCGATCTTGCGGGGGTTGGCCAGCAGGTCTTCCAGGTAGGCGATCTCCTTGATGACCTCGGCATACTCGTCCTGCAGCTTCTGCCGCTCCAGCCGGGCCAGGCGCCTCAGCTGCATGTCCAGGACGGCCTGTGCCTGCCGTTCGCTCAGGCCGAAGGGGCGGCCCATGAGGCGCTGACGGGCCTCGTCGGCCGAGGCCGACTCGCGGATGGCCCGGATGACGGCGTCCAGGTGGTCCAGGGCCTTGAGCAGCCCCTGCAGGATGTGCTCCCGCTCCTTGGCCCGCTCCAGGTCGAACTGGGAGCGGCGGCGCACCACCTCTCGCCGGTGGGCGATGAAGGCCTCCAGCATGCGCTTGAGGCCCACGGTGCGGGGCTGGCCGTCCACCAGGGCCAGCATGTTGGCGTTGAAGGCCGTCTGCATGGGGGTGTGCTTGTAGAGGGCGGCCAGCACCTGCTGGGGGTTGGCCTCGCGCCTGACCTCGATGACGATGCGCAGCCCCTCCCGGTCCGACTCGTCCCTCACCTCGGCGATGCCCTCGATGCGTCGCTCGCGGGCCAGCTCGGCGATGCGGGCCACCAGGGCCGCCTTGGCCACCCGGTAGGGCAGCTCGGTGACCACAATCTGGTGGCCTCCCCTGGGCTGGGGCTCGATGTGGGCCCGCGCCCGCATCAGAATGCGTCCCTTGCCCTCGGCGTAGGCGTGGCCGATGGCGTCGATGCGCCGCTCCACTCGCTGGCCGTCGGGCCCCGGCACCTTCACCTTCTCGTAGCGGAAGATGATGCCGCCGGTGGGGAAGTCGGGGCCACGGACGATGCGCGTCAGCTCCTCGGTGGTGGCGTCGGGCTTGTCCAGCAGGTGGATGACGGCGTCGCACACCTCGCTCAGGTTGTGGGGCGGGATGTCGGTGGCCATGCCCACGGCGATGCCCGAGGCGCCGTTGACCAGCAGGTTGGGCAGCCGGGCCGGCAGGACCACCGGCTCCTTGAGGGAGTCGTCGAAGTTGGGGACGAAGTCCACCGTCTCCTTGTCGATGTCGGCCAGCATCTCCTCGGCGATGGCCGCCAGGCGGGCCTCGGTGTAGCGCATGGCCGCCGGGGGGTCGTCGTCTATGGAGCCGAAGTTGCCCTGGCCGTCCACCAGGGGATAGCGCATGGTGAAGGGCTGGGCCAGGCGCACCATGGCCTCGTAGACCGGATCGTCGCCGTGGGGGTGGTACTTGCCCAGCACCTCGCCCACGATGCGGGCGCTCTTCTTGTAGGGCTGGCCCGGGCGGAGGCCCAGCTCCTGCATGACGTAGAGGATGCGCCGCTGGACGGGCTTGAGGCCGTCGCGCACGTCGGGGAGGGCGCGGGAGACGATGACGCTCATGGCGTAGTCGAGGTAGGCGGCCCGCATCTCCTCCTCGATGCGTACGGGCCTTATCTCCCGCGCTACCTGCTCCGAGACCATCTAACTCACCTCGCTCGCTGTCGCTGGGTGGGGTGCCGGACCGAAATCAGCTGCCAGAGGCGACGAAAGAGCGCATGCACACTTCCTATGATACCCTCTGAGCGCCTGCATCTCACGCTGGCTGGCGGCAGGCGGCGATGAAGGCGGCGAAGAGGGGCGCGGCGGCGGCGATGGGGCCCTCCGGCTGCGGCCCATCGCCCCACATCTCGGGGCGCTCCGGGTGCCACTGCACCCCCACCGCCCAGGGGTGGCCCTCCACCTGCACCGCCTCCACCATGCCATCGGGCGAGAGGGCCAGCGCCCTCAGGCCCGGCGCCAGGCGGTCGGGCGTCACCGCCTGGTGGTGGCGGGAGTTGGCCCAAACCTCCTCGCGCTCGTAAAGCTCCCGCAGCAGGCCGCCCGCCAGCAGGCGCACCGGGTGCCAGGCCGAGGAGCCGTCCTCCCCCGCCTCGTGAGAGCCGTCCTCGATGTGCTGCAGTAGCCTCCCGCCCAGGGCGACGTTCAGGAGCTGATGCCCGCGGCAGACCCCCAGCACTGGCAGGCCTCGGGACAGGGCCTCCCTCAGGAGCGCCAGTTCGTGCTTGTCCCTCTCCTGATTGGGGCGCTGGGTTCTGGGGTGGGGCCGCTCGCCGTAGAGGGAGGGGTCAACGTCCACTCCGCCGGTGATGAGGAGGCCGTGTATGCCCTCCAGTCCATCCCCTGGCGGGAGGCGGCGGGGCAGGCCGCCGGCCCAACGCACGCTCTCCTCGTAATGGGCGAAGCGTTCGCCAGCAGGAGCCTTCCAGAGCGGGATGCCGATGACAGGTCTCACAGGCCGAGTATATCAGCGCACCAGCCGCCGCCGCATGAGCAAGAGGGCCAGGGCGTAGAAGAGGAGGGCGGCCACAGCCAGCCAGGCCAGGTGACCCATATGGCCCCACTCCAGCCCGCCCCGCACCAGCCCCCGGAACAGCTCGGCGGCGTGGGCCGAAGGGACCCACCAAGAGAGGCGCTGCGCCCATTCCGGCAGCTCCTCCAGCGGGAACCAGGCCCCCGACAGCCAGAACTGGGGCGTGATGTAGAGGACGAAGAAGTAGTTCAGGGAGCGGACCGACCGCGCCACGGCCGTGTTGCAGAGGCTTATGGCGGCGAAGAAGAGGCAGGCCGGCACCGCCGCCAGGGGCACCAGCAACGCCAGGGGCGAGGCCACCGTCCCGAAGGCGGCGATGACCACCAGGATGAAGAGGGTGCTGATGAGGCCGCGGGTGGCTGCCCAGAGCACCTCGCCGGTGGTGATGTCGTCCACCGACAGGGGCGTGGCCATGACGGCATCGAAGATGCGTTCGCTCTCCAGACGGAAGTAGGACGACCAGCCCGCCTCGCTGGTGGCTGCCCACATGGGGAAGATGGCCAGGAGCCCCGGCGCCACGAATTCCAGGTAGCTCTCGTCCCCCGGCAGCTGGACGATGCGGCCCAGCCCCACCCCCAGGGCCAGCAAGGTCACCAGAGGCTCCACGAAGGGCCATACCAGCTCCTCCAGCCAGGTGTTGCGCAGGACGTCCCAGTTGCGCTGCCAGAGGCGCAGCGCCCGTAGCGACAGGTCGGGCCGGGCCAGGGCCAGGGTCATTCGGCCAATCCCCTCCCCGTCAGGCGCAGGAAGACGTCCTCCAGGTTGGCGCGGCGCAGGACGACCCTCTCGCCCATGCCCCTCAGCAGGGCAGGATCGAGGCCGTCGCTGTCGCGGGCGTAAATGAACAGTACATCGCCGGCCCGCTCCCAGACGAGGCCACGGGCGCCTGTCAGGCGCGAGAGGACGGGGGCCTCGTCCTGAAAGGGGGCCAGGTGCACCTCGGCCACCTCTCGGCCGGCGTAGCGCTCCACCAGCGCCTGGGGGCTGCCCTCGGCCAGCACTCGCCCCTCATGCATGATGATGAGGCGGTCGCACAGCTGCTCCGCCTCTTCCATGTAGTGGGTGGTCAGGACCATGGTCACTCCCTGGGCCTTGAGCTGGCGCAGCCGTTGCCAGAGCAGGTGCCGCGCCTGCGGGTCGAGGCCAGTGGTGGGCTCGTCCAGCACCAGCAGGCGGGGGGCGTTGATGAGGGCGCGGGCGATGATGAGCCTCCGGCGCATCCCGGCCGAGAGGGTCTCCACCCTCTGCCGCGCCCGCTCCCGCAGGTGGAAGAAGTCCAGCAGCTCGCCGGACCGCTCCTCCGCCACCGCCTTGGGGACGCCGAAGTAGCGGCTGAAGACCCGCAGGTTCTGCCAGGCTGTCAGTTCCGGGTCCAGGTTGTCGTGCTGGGGGACCAGGCCGATGCGCGCCCTCACCTGTCGCCCCTGGCGGGACACGTCCAGCCCGTCCACCGTTATCTGGCCGGCCGTCAGGGGAGAAAGGGAGGCCATCAGCCGCACCAGGGTGGTCTTGCCGGCCCCGTTGGGCCCCAGGATGCCGAAGCATTCCCCCTCCATCACCTGGAAGGAGACTCCGTCCACAGCCGTGAAGGCGCCGTAGCGCTTGACGACGCCACGGGCTACTACCAGGGGCTTCATGGTCGCGCCCCCCGTCGGGGCGGGTCGATAGCGGCCCTCAGGAGGGGGAGGTCAGGGGGACTCCTCCTCGTCAGCCTCCAGACCCTCGTCCTCCTGCCCCTCCTCGTCGCCCAGGTCGTCGCCGGCCAGGCCCGAGGCCGAGAGGACGCCGAGGCGCGACGCCTCTTCCACCCATTCCTCCTCCGCCTCCTCCATGAGCTCCTCGTCCAGCACCAGCTCATCGTAGCTGTCCTGTCGCACCAGCCGCTCCTTGGTATAGGGGCGGAAGGTCTCGGCGCTGCGCTGAGGCGGGAAGGAGGGCTTCCCCGCCTGGCTGGGGTGCTGGAACACCTCGCGGATGAATATCCTCACGTCGCCGGTATCGGTGAGGCTGCTCATGGCCGCCACGTAGCGGTTGCCGCCCTCCATGAGGCGGACCAGTCGCTGGGCGAGGCGAGGCTCGACCTCGCCCAGGCCCTCGCCATCGGGCCCCAGCACCAGCAGGGAACCGCCTTCGGGGCGCAGGAAGACCTCGTCGCCGGCCGAGAGGCGGGCCGCTGCCTCTCGGTTGGGCCGCATCAGGGTGGTGACGCAGGTCTTGCCCATCTCTTCGATGAACATTTCGGGCGGCAGCTTGCGGGCCCGTGGCGCCCCGCCGGCGGACTTGGTCCCCTCCGCCTCCAGCAGGTGGATGCGGGAGAGGTTGCGGCGGGCGATGGCGTTGTGGGGGTCCAGCTCCAGCGCGCGCGTGTAGGCCTCGCGGGCCTCGGCGTAGCGTCCCAGCTCCAGGAGGGCCTTCCCCAGACGGTTGTAGGCCTCTACCTCTTCAGGGAACGCCTCCACGATGGCCCGGTTCACCAGGGCCGCCTCCTCCCAGCGGCCCTCCCGGGCCAGGCGAATGGCCAGCTCCGTCTGCTGACGCAGAAGGGAACGTTGCTCCAGCTCGTTGACCATAAGGTTCTCGGCCTCCCTCCTTGACCGCCCGCCTTTTATACAGGGTGTCGGGCGCAAGTGCAAGCCCTCGCCGCCTGCAGAAGTCATACGACGGGACAGGCGAGGAGGTTCCGATGGGGGGATGGTCGGGGTGGGCGGATTTGAACCGCCGACCTCACGGACCCGAACCGTGCGCTCTGCCAGGCTGAGCTACACCCCGGCCCAACCTGGATGTTAGCAGAGGGGCCGTCGCCCTGTCGAGGGTTGCAGGCGCTCCCGCAGGGCCTCGGCCAGGGCGAGGGCGAGAAAACGGGGCAGGCGCGTCGCCTGACGGCCCAGGCGTCGGTGGGGCTCTCTGGCCAGCCGGTAGCACCACTCCAGCCCCAGCGCCCGCACCGGCCGCGGCGGCGGCGGCATCCGCCCGGCGATGTAGTCCAGGGCGCCTCCTACCCCCACCGCCACCTCGACCCCCAAGGCCTCCAACCGCCGACGGTGCTCCCAGCACCACAGCTCCTGCTTGGGCATGCCCAGGGCCACGCACAGGGCCCGGGCACCGGAGCGGCGGATGCGTCCCAGGATCTCCCGCTCCACCTCTGCCGGGAAGCGGTGGCTGGGCGAGAAGGGCGGGGCAAAGCCGTCTACCGCCAGACGTGGGAAGCGCTCCAGCAGCCTCCGCGAGGCCTCGGCCAGCACCGCCGGAGTGGCCCCCAACAGGAACAGGCGCGCCCCCTCGGCCGCGCAGATCCCCGCCAGATCCCAGACCAGCTCCGCCCCGGGCAGCCTCTCCACGTTGTCGACCCCCTTCAGGGCCAGGGCCAGGGCCACGCCGGCCCCGTCCACCAGGTTGAGGCCAGCGCCATTGATGGCACAACGATAGAGGGGGTCGGCAGCAGCGATGGCCAGGCACTCGGCGTTGACGGTGACGGCCCACAAGAGGCCAGAGCCAGGCTCGCGGAGCCGCTCCCCCACCAGCTCCAGCACCTGGCGTCGCGACGCCAGGTCGATGCGCACTCCCAGCAGCGACACTCGCCTCGTCACAGGCCCAACTCCTCCAGCAAGGGGCGGAAGGCCACGTCGGGCACATACAGCCTCTGCACCAGCTCCCGGCCCGCCTCGGCCAGCTCCTGCCATAGGGCAGGCGAGGAGAGCAGACGGGCCACCGCCTCTGCCAGCTCTCGGGGCCCCTCGGCCACGAGCAGGTGTCGCCCCGGGAGCACCTGCAGCCCGCGAGCACCATCGGGGGTGGCGGCCACCGGCAGGCCCCTGGCCAGGGCGTTGAGGACCTTGACCTTGGTGCCGGCGCCCCCCAGCACCGGCTCCAGGAATGCCCGCGCCGAGCGGTAGAGGGCCTCTTCCCCATCCTCGTCCACAGCCCCGATCAGCTCCACCCCCTTGCGGGAGCGGGCCAGGGAGGACAGCCAGGCGGGAGGGCCGTTGCCTGCCACCGTCAGGGTCGAACCGGGAAGCAACCGCTGCAGGTGCGGCAGGCCCTCCGTCAGGAAGAGGCGCAGGCCCCGCTGATTGGGCCGCCAGGAGAGAGTGCCCAGGTAGACGGCCCGCGGCTCCGCCTCCTGATAGCGCAGGGGGGGACGCCCCAGCAGGCCCGGTGCGGGGACGTTGGGCAGGACGCCTGCCCGCCCCTCCGGCAGTCCCAGGGCCAGCAGCTCCCGAAGCTCCTCCTCGGAGACGACGAAGACCCGGTGAAAGCGCCGCACCTGGGCCGCCTCGTAGCGGCGCAGCCTGCGAGCCTCCAGGGCCACTGCCCAGCGTCGCAGCGGGTCGCGCTCCAGCTGCGCCTCGCGCCGCCACATCAGGCTCTCGACGTTGTGGAGGTGTAGCAGCCGCCGCCCCGTGAAGTCGTCCGGGACGTAGGCGGCGGAGTATATGTGGTCGGCGACTACGGCGTCGAAGCCCCCCTCCAGCAGGCCCCGCACCTGCCACGCCACCGTCGCGCTCCAGTTGCGGTAGACGCTCAGGGGAAGGCCCAGCGCCAGGCTGCGCAGGAAGCTGCCCAGGCCGCGGGGCCGTGGAAGAGGCGCCTCTCCCTTCTGGGCGGCCAGACCGGCGAGACAGACCACCTCCACCCGTGCCCAGCGCTGCAGGTGCTCCACCAGGGCACGGGTCTTGATGAGGCCGCCCCCACGGGCTGGCCAGGGCGGCTGCGGCGTGATGAACAGGACCCTCAAGCCACTCCCCTCCCCCGGGGGAGCGACAGCCATGCCCTCGGCCCCCAGGTGGCCAGCGCCCACCCGCCTAGCAGGAAGTAGGGCGCCACCCCCGTCACTCCCGAGGCCGACTCGGTGAACCAGGACGCCACCAGCAGCCCCAGGTGCGCCCAACCCAGCGCCACCACCAGGGCAGACAGGTCTCCCTCCTGGCGCAGGCCGGCGCCGACGAGGCCCACGACGAGGGCCACAGCGAAGGCGGCCCACAGCAAGAGCCCGGGCAGGCCCAGCTGGGCGGCCATGGCGCCGATGGTGCTTTCCCCTCCCACCTCCGGCGCCTCGCTCCAGACCCCTGCCTGTCCCAGGCCCCGGCCCAGGGGCGAGCGGAGGGCCTCCTCCAGCCCCTCCCTGAGTCCCTGCAGGTGCCTCGAAGCCCCCTCGGCGGCGCTGCCGGGCGGATGGTCGAAGGCGGGGGGAGGGCTGCCAGCGATGGCCCCTTCGGGGGTCCCCAGGATGGCCTGGGGCGGCGGCATATTGGCCGACCAAAGCAGGAAGTCCTCCACCTGAGCGCGGGCGGGGAGGTGAGAGGCCGAGAAGACGGCCAGTCCCGACGCCAGCGCTGCCCCGACCAGGGCCGGGACCACCAGCGGGGCCAGGAAGGCGCCGAGGGCACGCCCTGACGTCCTCGCCCGGCGCCGCCAGGCCTGACCGGCCCATGTCGCCGCCGACAGGCCCGTTCCCGCCAGGGAGGCCAGCACTCCGCCCCGTCCGGTGGTGAACAGGAGGGCGGCCGCCAGCAGCGGCAAGACGGCGGCCCAGGCCCATCGTCCCCGGCCGCGGGCCGCCAGCATCAGCCCCGACGTCAGCGTCACTGCCAGGGCCAGGGCGAAGGCCAGGGTGGTGGGCTCCACGAAGGTGGAGACCAGACGCCGCACAGGCACCTCCAGGGGTAGCGACACCAGCACGCCGTCCGGCAGGCCCCGGTATACGAACACCCAGTCGGGGGGGATAGCGCCCGCCTCCGCCAGCCTGCGATAGAGGTCTACCGATGGCACCGATGAGGTCCAGAAGGACGGTGGCAGGACAAATCGCTCCACCAGGCCGAAGGCGGCCACGGCTGCCATCAACGCCAGAAACGCCACGGCTGCCCGTCGCCAGGCGACGCCATCGGGCCAGAGGAGGCGGCCAGCCAGATAGAGGAGACAGGGCGCCCACCAGCGCCGGAGATAGGTCAGTCGGTCTTCGAACGGGGCGCTGGAGACCAGGAAGTGGAGGCCCACCAGCGCCAGGAAGGCCAGGGCCAGCAGGTCGGGCCAGGTGAGGGCGAGGCGCTGGCCAGCCAGTGCCCTGCGGGTCGCCGCCGTCAGCCCTGCCGCCAGCAGGGCGAGATACATGGCCTCTTTGTATGCCAGGAGGGCCTGGACGGCCTCGCCCTCGGCGTGGGGTGCCACCAGGGCGGCCGCTGTCCGCTGGGTAGCCACCCAGAGCAGGAAGGCGCCCACGGGCAGCAGTGGCCTGCGCTCCAGGGCCAGGCACACCGCGCCGAAGCAGGCTGCGCCCAGGGCGACAGCGGCCCATACAGCCTCTGGCGACGCGAGGCGGGCGGCGAAGGCCACCGGCAACGCCAGGACGAGGGCCAGGGCCGCGGCGCCCGCCACCTCCAGGGCCAGGGGCGAGACCCGGGCCTGCGCCAGCCCTCGCACGGCCGTCATGGCAGTCCACCGCCCCTCAGCGGGCGCCGCGCTTGCTGAGCACCAGCCCCACCGTCCGCAGCAGGATCATCAGGTCGCGGCGCAGGGGGTGGTAGCGCACGTAGTCTAGGTCGAACATGATCTTCTCGTGGTAGGTGAGGTCGGAGCGGCCGTTGACCTGGGCCAGGCCGGTCATGCCTGGCTTCACCTTGTGTCGCTGGTGGTAGTGGGGAGGCCAGAGGGCCACGATCTCGGGCACATCGGGCCGGGGGCCTACGAGGCTCATGTCCCCCCGCAACACGTTCAGCAACTGGGGCAACTCGTCCACGGTGGTGACCCGCAGCACGCGGCCGATGGGACGGGCGCGGCGATTGGGGCCCGGCGGGCTGAGGAGCTGCTGCCGCAGGTCGCCCCGCGGCAGCCGCTCGTTCAGGTCGTCCTCGGCCCCCTCCGCCAGGGTGCGGAACTTGTAGAAGGTGAAGATGCGCCCGTCCTTGCCTACTCGCTTCTGGCGCAGCAGCACTGGCCCGGGCGAGTCCAGCTTGATGAGTACGCAGGCCAGCAGCCAGATGGGCCACAGGACTGCCATCAGGAGGATGGCGACGCTCACGTCCAGCAGGCGCTTGGCCCTGGGCGTGGGGTATACGGGCACCTCGAAGTCGGCCTGCATGGGCGCACCGGGAGCAGGGGACGGGGCAGCGCCCCGCTGGTCTACTCGCTGACCTAATCGACGATAGCATACCAGTCCCTGCCCTTGCCTGCTATGTGGCCCTCCCCTATCCTTGGCAAATGACGATGGCCCCCCCGGACCTGGCACCGGACGTGGACGTGGCCGTGGTGGGGGCGGGGGTGGTGGGCCTGGCAGTGGCTGCCACCCTCGCCCCTCGCTGCCGCGTCGCCTTGCTGGAGCGGCACCACACTTATGGGCTGGAGAACAGCTCCCACAATTCGGGCGTCATCCATGCCGGCCTCTACTTCCCTCCTGACTGGCTGAAGACACACCTCTGCGTGGAGGGCAACCGCCTGCTGTACGCCTGGGCGGAGGCCCACGGCGTGCGCCACCGCCGCCTGGGAAAGCTGGTCATCGCCCGCCGCGAGGAGGAGCTGCCGGCCTTGGAGGCCCTGCTGCAGCAGGGGCGTCGCAACGGTGCCCCTGGCCTGGAGATGCTCACGCCAGCGGAGGTGGCGCGTCTCGAGCCACACCTGCGCTGCGCTGGCGCCTTCTTCTCCCCCAGTTCGGGCATCGTCGACCAGATGGGGCTGATGCGGTCGCTGCTGCAGGAGGCCCAGGCACACGGTGCCCTCGTCGCCTTCCGCCACGAGGTCATCGGCCTGACCAGGGCCGATGGAGGCTTCCGCATCCTCTATCGCGGCCCCGACGGCGACGAGGGCGAGCTGGCGGCGGCGCGGGTGGTGAACGCCGCCGGCCTCCATGCCGACCGGGTGGGCGCCCTCCTGGGCTACGACCCCGACGGCGGCCCTCACAACCCGCCCTTCCGCCATTGCTTCAACCGCGGGCGCTACTACGACCTGGTGGACCGAGAAAAGGCCTCGCGGCTGCGGCACCTGATCTATCCTCTGCCCAACAGCGACCGCACCGGCGCCGGCATCCATGTGGGCATCGACCTGGACGGCAACGTGCATCTGGGGCCCGATACCGAGTGGCTGCCGGAGGGGGCGCCTCTGGACTTTCGCAACGACGACACGGCCCGCGAGCGCTTCCTGGAGGCGGGGCGGGCCTTCTACCCCGACCTGCGCCCGGAAGACCTGGCGCCCGGACAGGTGGGCTACCGCCCCAAGCTGCAGCGGCCCGGTGGGCCGCCGCAGGACTTCCTCATCTGGCACGACCGCGGCTATGTCCACCTGGGGGGCATCGAGTCGCCGGGTCTGACCTCGTGCCTGGCCATTGCCCGGCACGTGGCCGGACTGCTGGGCCTTGGCTAGCCGCCCGTCGCCGGACGCCGCAGGTGAAAGAGGAGCGCCCGCGCCTCGGCGAAGGCGCGGCGCCAGCGCCCAGGGTGCCGCAACAGGAACCAGGGCGCCAGCACCAGGTAGTGATAGGCCAGGGCCGTGAGCAGGTGATAAGGCCTGCCTCGCTTGCGCAGGAAGAGGATGGCGTTGCGACGGAAGAAGTAGTAGAAGCGAGGGTCGGGGTCCACCGAGCGGGCCGCCTTGTGCCAGACGCGGGCCGTAGGCACGTAGTAGCAGCGCAGCCCCCGCTCCCGTGCCCGGAAGCACCAGTCGGTCTCCTCCCAGTAGGTGAAATACTCGTCGTCCAGGGGGCCCACCAGCTCCCACACGCGACGGGGAATGAGCATGCAGCAGCCATCGGCGTAGTCACAGGGGCGCAAACGGTCGAACTGGCCGCGGTCGGGCTGTCCCCGCCCTATCTGGCGCGAGCGCCCCAGCCAGAGGTTCACCTGCCCCCCGGCCGAGTAAATGACGTCCGGCCAGTCCAGAAAGTAGACCTTGGGACAGAGGGCGGCGGCGTCGGGCAGGGACTCCGCCGCCTTCACCATCTTCTCCAGGAAATCGGGTGCCACGACGGTATCGTTGTTCAGGAGCAGAAGATAGTCGCAGCCCAGCTCCAGGGCACGGGCGGCGCCTATGTTGCAGCCGCCGGTGAAGCCGTAGTTGCGGTCGTTGGCGATGAGGACGATGCGCTCCCCGAAGCGCTCCCTGAGGGCGCCCGCTTCGTCGTTGGCGGAGCCGTTGTCCACCACGATGACGTAGTAGTTGGGGTAGGAGATGCGAAAGAGGGACTCCAGGCAGCGGACGGTGTCCTCCAGCCCGTTCCAGTTGAGGACGACGACAGCCACTCGCGGCCAGGACATGCGGCGACACCCTGTGGCCGGGCGCCACGGCCCCGCCGTGCGGGCGGGGAGGTAGCTCCGCAGCTACTGATAGAATACCCCTCGAGGCATGGAAGGGAAGCCCGCCGATGAGCTGGAGGCGCTCAGGCGCCGCCTGGCGGCCCTGGAGAGCGAGGTGGAGGCCCTGCGCCGCCGCCTGGCCCAGGTGGAGTCGTCCCGAGGCTATCGCCTCCTGCAGGGGGTGCGACGTCTCCTTCGGACGGTGGCCCCCCCGGGCAGCCTGCGCTGGCGACTCCTCACCGCTCCCCTGGACGTCCGCCTCCCCTCCCTGTCCCTGCCCCGCCCGCCCGTGGAACGGGGGCCGGGAGAGGAAGGGCCGGTGCGGCGCCTGCGTCTCGGCTGCTACGGCGAATACGCCTGGACGGTGGGGGGCGGTGCTGTCCACGTCCTCCAGTTCCTGCAGGCCCTAGCACCCTACTACCGTGTCGACCTGCTGCTGCCCCCGGAGGCCCCCCTGCGCTCGCCGCGGTGGTTCCGCCAGCAACTGGGCATAGAGCTGGAGGGAATCCGCGTTCTGCACTACCGGCCGGGCATGGAGGCCGACTACGATATCTGGGTCTCGGCCTGCAACGACGACATCCGTCCGGCGCCCACGCCCAGGCGCTACAACATCGTCTTCTTCCCCTTTGTGCCCCTCGACGGCCGGGGCTTCGTGCACATCGCCAACAGCCGCTACACCGCCGAGCACGTGCGCCAGCGCTACGGCACCGACGACGTGGCCGTCATCTACCCGCCGGTGGACAACGGGGCCATCCGCCCCGGTCAGAAGGAGCCTCTGGTGCTGCATGTGAGCCGCTTCGCCCTGCCCTCGCCGCGGGCCGATAAGGGGCACCTGGCCATGGTGCAGGCCTTCAAGGACCTCTGCCGTCGTGGCCTGGAGGGCTGGCGGCTGGTACTGGCGGGGTCCACCGTCGACGCCGTCGAGGAGGCCTATGCCCGTCTGCTGCAGCGGGAGGCTGCCGGCTACCCCATCGAGGTTCGTGCCAACCCGGGCCGCCAGGAGCTGCTGGACCTCTACGCCCGCGCCGCCATCTACTGGCACGCCACCGGCCTGACGGTGAAGGACCCCGCGGCCCAGGAGCACTTCGGCATCACCGTGCTCGAGGCCATGGCGGCGGGGGCGGTGCCGGTAGTCTATGCCTCGGGCGGCCCGGCCGAGACGGTGGTGCACGCCGAGAGCGGCTACCTTTTCGAGTCTCTGGACGGGCTGGTGGAGCTGACCCTGCGCCTGGCCCGGGACGAGGGGGAGCGACGGCGACTGGCGGAGGGGGCCCGCAGGCGGGCGGAAGAGTTCGGACTGCAGCGCTTCCAGCGCGAGGTGGCCGCCCTGGTGAGCGGCTCTGGAAAGGTGAGCATCGTCCTCCTGGCCCCCTCGGACGGGCATCGGCTGGAGGCGCTGGAGCGGTGGACGCCCCCGGGCTACGAGTCGCTCCGGGCGACGGGGGGAGGCCCCGGGGCAGACGACCTCCGCGCTGCGCTCCGGGAGTCCGATCCCACCCGTCCCTATGTCCTCTACCTGAGGCCGTGGGCCGAGGCCCTCCCGGGCTGGCTGGAGCCTCTGGTGGACCTGCTGGAGCGGGAGCCTTCGGTGGGCGCCGTCTCCCCCCTGCTCCTCTGCCCTGACGGGAAGCTCCTGGAGGGCGTGACCTTCGGCGATGATGCCCTGCCTCGTCCCCGCCTGGGGCTGGCCGGCAGCCCCCAGGTCCCTGTGACGGTGGAGGCCCTCTTCCCCGCCTGCCTGCTGGTGCGTCGCGACTGGGCGCTGTTGCAGGGAGGGGCAGGACCCTGGGCCGAAATCTATCTCGGCCTGCGGCTGCGACGGGCGGGGCTGGCCCTGGCCGTCCACCGCGGCAGCGTCGTCCGCCTGAATCTGGAGCCGCGGCCCCCGCACGAGCTGTGGCCGGAGGGCCTGGAGCCGTTCCGCCGGGAATGGGGCGACGGCCTGCCCGGGGACGATGGCGAGGCAGGCCTCCCCATCTGGCGAGCCGGCGACGTGGCCGTCTGGCCGCGCACTCCCCGCCTGAAAATGGCCTGAAACCAGTCAAGCAGACGGTTGGCTCCGGCAGCCCCATGTGCATAAAATGTGGGCAATGCATGTCCCGGGACGCCCCCCCGCGCTCCGGGCGGCCCTCACCGGCTGGTGGGCCGGCTGCGCCCTCGTCCTGCTAGTCTCGCTGGCGCTGGCCTGCGGCGAGGGCAGGCCCCAGGGGGTGCAGCCGCCGGGCGGAGGAGCTACCGCACCCGCAGGCTCCACCCCCGCCGCGTCTGCCAGCCCCACGCTGGGCGCGGAGCTCTCCCTCATGCTGGTGCAGGAGTTCGGCCAGAACGCCGACACCCTGCGCCTGGTGGATCCTCGCGATCCCTCCCGCTCGCGGACGGTGCTGACCATCGAACATGCCGAGGGGTGGGGGGCACGCGCGGCCCTTTCTCCCGACGGTCGGCGGGTGGCCTACGTTGTTTTGCCCCGGGGCGTCCGCGACGACCGTCGCCAGGCGGAGCTGTGGGTGGCGTCCCTGGAGGGCGGCTCCCCCTCCCGCCAGGCGACGGAGATAGACCTGCGCGGCGGCGTCCTATGGGCCGCCGATGGCAGCGCGGTCTTCGCCCGTCGCAGCACTGCCGATGCTCCCCAGTTGGTGCGGGTGGACCAGGGGGGCACGACGGAGCCCCGGGTCATCGCCGCTGCCAGCGGTGCCGCTTCCCTGACCCTGGCCGGTGCCCACGGGCGTTATATTTATTGGTCCGAGGTATCGCAGCAGACGGGGCAGTCGGTGTTGAAGTCCTACGACCTCCAGTCGGGGCAGATAGCCACGGTGGTGACGCTGGCTGGGGAGCCGGCCCGCGACCTGGCCCTCTCTCCCGATGGCGCGCGGCTGGCCTTCACTGGCTCCTCCACCTTCAAGGCCTATCTGACCGATCTGGGGGACCGCAGCGTGGTCGAGCTGCCTACGGGAGGCCAGCCGGCCCTGCGGCCCGCCTGGCTGCCCGACGCCAGCGCCGTCGCCTTCGGCCTGGCCCCTGCCGGCGGCCAGCCCGGCCGCGTCGTCCTCTTCCAGCAGGGGGCGGCCCGCGACCTCATCTCGCTGCAGCGGGGCTTCCTCCAGCCTCTGGTCTGGGCACCCGACGGGTCCAGCCTGGTCTGCTACTACTACACAGGCACCATCAGCAACCCAGGAACGCCCGCCCTGGTGACGGTGGGACGGGACGGCCGTCAGGCCCCCCTGTCCCTCTCGGGGGAGGTGGAGGTGGTGGGCTGGGCGCGTGGACGCCTCTGATGCGGTGGCTGCTGCTGGCGACGCTGGGCCTCCTCGCCCCCCTGCTGTTGCTGGGGGGGACGTGGCGGCCCGCCCTCGCCAACCATAACGTGCCAGCCTGCGCCCTGGACATCAATCCCGATCCCAACGCCTTCGAATATATCCAGGCCTATGAGCACAAGGACTACCCCTGGGCCTATGCCCCTGTCTTCGAGCTGGCGGGATTCAACCAGCTCTTCCCCGAGCTGCCCGGCTTCGGGCTGCCTCCCCTGGAGACGGGCCCCCGCAGCGCCGGCTCCAGCCGCACCGTGCCGCCCTACATCCCGCCCACCCTTCTCAAGGCCATCGGCTGGATCGAGAGCGGGTGGTCCCAGGCGAGCCTGCACCCCATGGTGAACCCGGGAGATGTGGGGCCGGCCCTGGTCTCCTTCGACTGCGGCTACGGCATCATGCAGGTGACCTCGGGCATGCAGCCGCCGCCGGGCTCGCCGCCCCGCTCTCACCCGCCCACCATGGAGCAGGCCCTCATAGGGGGGCATTACGCCTTCAACATCGCCCGGGGGGCCCTGATCCTGGCCCAGAAGTGGAACCTGGCACCCGAGTTCAACCCCATCGTGGGGGAGCGAGACCCGCGGGTGGTGGAGAACTGGTACTTCGCTGTCTGGAGCTACAACGGCTTCGCCTTCGTTAATCACCCCCGCAACCCTGACTTCCCCTTCCCCAGGCCGCCCTACAAGGGCTGCGACCCCAATCCGGACGGCGCCGCCGACAACCGGGGCAACTACCCCTATCAGGAGCTGGTCTACGGCTGCATGGCCTATCCGCCCGTCTGGGGAGGCCGGCCCCTCTGGACGCCGCTGCAGGCGGCCTTGCCCGACTACACCCAGCCGGCCTTCAGCGATACCAGCCGCTTCTTCAACTGCGCCCGCGGCCTGGGCTGCGCGGGCATGGACATCCCCACTCCAGCCCTTTCGCCGACGGCTACGGCTACGCCCACGCCCACGTCCACGCCGACCCCGACCCCGACGCCGACAGCCACCCCCACCGTTACTCCCACGGCCACGCTGACGGCTACCCCCAGCCCCACCGCCACCGGCAGCGGCGGCACATCAGCCGTATCGACCACCGGGGCCATCGACCCCACCGTCCCCCGAGCGAACCGGGGGGCCTTGCTGGGACTGCCCACGGCGGCCGCCTCTCCCGGCAGCATCAACCTGCGAGCGGTGACGGGCCTCTCATCGGACTGGGTCAACATCACCGTGTCCAACCCGGGCACCGGCGTCTTCGCCTGGTATGCCACCGCCGACGTTCCCTGGCTGCAGCTATCCCGCATCGAAGGGATATCCCTGGGGAGCGACCTGGGGGGCCGGGTCTCCAGCCTGGCAGTGAGGGCATCGGCCGAGGGTCTGGGGCCGGGGACCTACTTCGGACGGGTCAGCATCCGCTCCCTTTACGGTGGCTCGGCCGAGGTGACGGTGACGCTGACGGTGGTGCCCGGCCTGCCCATGAGCTCCTGGAACGCCGCCGATTTCAGCGGCGATGCCCGTGGCGATCTGGCTGTCGCCAGCAGCGACACCGTCCTGTCTACCTGGCTGTCCCAGGGCGATGGCAGCTTCAGCCAGCGCAACTTCCCTGCGCCCTATCCCCTTTCCCAGGGCACCTGGCTGGCGGGCAACTTCAACGGCGACCGCCTGGCCGACCTGCTGCACGTGGCCCCCGACCGGGTGGTGACCTGGTTCTCGTGGGGCGACGGCACCTACCTGCCCTGGCAGGGCAATGTCGTCCCTTCGCAGGGCGTCTGGCTGACGGGACGCTTCAACGCTGACAATCTGACGGACGTGGTCTACATAGGCAGCGACCGGGCAGTGACCTGGTTCAACTGGGGCGATGGGACCTACTTGCCCTGGCCGGCCAACCCCATCCCGCCACCGGGCGGGACCTGGCTTGTGGGCGACTTCAATGGCGACGGTCTCAGCGACCTGGCCAACATCAGCATCGCCAGGGTGCTGCTGTGGCTCAACTGGGGCAACGGCAGCTACCTGGTGGTGACGGCCAATGCCGCCCCGCCCTCGGGCGGCCCCTGGGTAGCGGGTGACTTCAACAACGACCGCCTGACGGACCTATTCGTGGTCACGGGGGCCAATACCGTGCAGACCTGGCTGGACCGGGGCAACGGGGCCTTTCAGCCAGTCGCCTTCCGTGCCACCTACGACGTCTCGAGGGGCACCTGGCTGGTGGGCGACTTCAATGGCGACGGTCTGGCCGACCTGCTGCACGTGGCCCCCGACCGGGTCATGACCTGGTTCTCGTGGGGCGACGGCACCTACGTGACCTGGACGGCCAACATCGCCCCCGCCGCCCAGGCCACCTGGCTGGCGGCCGACTTCGACGGCGACCGCAAGACCGATGTGGCCCGCGTCACTGTGGACCGCATCGTGGCCTGGCTGAGCCGCGGCGACGGCACCTACGCCCAGCGCTAGGCAGGGGAAGGGGAACGAGAGAGGCTCTCGGCGTAGAGCCGGGTCACCTCGTCGGGGCGGCCTTCGGCCATCACCCGGCCCCCGTCCAGCCAGAGGGCGCGCTGACAGAACAGGTTCACCAGCTCCAGGGAGTGACTCACCAGCACAATGGTCACCCCCTGCTCCTGGAACTGGCGCATGCGTGCCAGACACTTCTCCTGGAAGGCCAGGTCGCCTACCGCCAGCACCTCGTCCACCAGCAGGATGTCGGGGTCGCTGTGGACGGCCACCGCGAACCCGAGCCGCACATACATGCCCGAGGAGTAGCGCTTGACGGGCACATCGATGAACTCGCCGAGCTCGGCGAAGGCGACGATGTCGTCGAACCGCTCCCGTATCTGGCGGTTGCTCATGCCCAGGATGGAGGCGTTCATGTATACGTTCTCCCGCCCCGTCATGTCGGGGTGGAAGCCAGCCCCCAACTCGATGAGGGGGGATACTCGGCCCCGCACCACCACCGTGCCGCTGGTGGGGGCCGTGACTCCGGCGATCATCTTCAGGATGGTGCTCTTGCCGCTACCGTTGCGGCCCACGATGCCCAGCGTCTCCCCCCGACGGACGCTGAAGGTCACGTCCCGCAGGGCGTAGAAAGGCTCCGAGAACGCCTCCCCTCGCAACAGGGCCGGCACGAACTCCCGCAGCGTCCGGTGGTGGTGGATGCGGAACCGCTTGCTCACCGACCGGAACTCGATGACCTCCTCAGACACTGTCGGCAAACCCCGGCTCCATCTTCTTGAAGAGATAATAGCCCACCACGAAGGTGGCCAAGGAGATGGCCAGCCCCATGAGCACTCGCTCGGTGCCGGGGCTGATGCCCTGCAGGACCACCCGTCGGTAGGCCTCGATGAACAGGGAGTTGGGGTTCAGGTCGAACAGCCACTGATATCCCTCGGGCACCCGCGATAACGGATAGAGGACGGGCGTCAGGTAGAACCAGAGGGTGAGGGCCACCCCCACCAGGAAGCTCACGTCGTGAAAGTAGAGGTTGAGGGCTGCCAGCGGCAGCGAGAGGCCCACCGTGAACACGAACTGGACCAGGAACAGGAGGGGCACCCAGACCGACGTCCAGGCCGGCGGGTGACCGAAGAAGACCATCAGCCCTGTCAGGATAAGCAGGCCCACCAGCAGGTCCACCACCTTGGTCAGAATGGCGGCGATGGGCAGGATCTCTCGGGGGAAATAGACCTTGGTCACCAGCCCCGCCGCCCCCGACACGCTGCCGGTGGCTGACGAGACAGCGGCCGAGAAGAAGTTCCAGGGCAGCAGCCCCATGAACAGGAACAGCGTGTAGGGAACGCCAGGGATGCCTGTGGGCACCTGCAGGATGCGCGAGAAGACGAAGGTCAGAATGAGCATCTGGCTCAGGGGATTGACCAACGTCCAGGAATACCCCAGCACCGACTGCTTGAACTGGCCCTTCAGATGGCGGACGGTCATGTGGGCCAGCAGCTCTCGCCGTTGCCACAGCTCCCACAGGGCCGGCGGCAGCTGGGCCACGGTGAAAGGGCTGCGCAGACCAGCAGTCTGGGCTGAGCCTATCGAGGGTGGCATCGGCCTTCAGGCGCCGTGGGGGCGGCGAGGGCCGGATGACGGGGGCCTCGTTCCCGCCCGTGTCACAGCCTTGGCCCGCACTGGGCTACCTTAGGCCCGCACGCGAGGGGCGTGGGCGGAGCCGTTGGTAATAGGCTCCTCTATGTATACATCCCCATTGCGGATCTTGATGTTGAACCCACAGGTGGGATTGGTGCACACCCACGCCTTGAAGTAGACTGCGGCCCCGTGGCCGCCGTAGTCGGAGAGAGGGACTAGGTCCCCGGTCTGGCACTTCTGGCATTTGGGAAAGCTGGTCACCACCACTGTAACCCTCCCGCCTTCAGGCTTGGGCGTCCGCAATTCGAACAGGGAGTGTAACAAAACAGTTTGGACAAGGCAAGAGGGGGGACGGCTGCGTCGTCAACGCATTGTCCCCTTTTTTCACATTTCTCCCGCTATGACGGCCATTCTCCGCCTAGCTCAGCGTAGCTCCTCTCTTCACCAGCCAGTATTCGAGGCTGTCGGCCAGGGCCAGCCAGGAGGCCTCGATGATGTCGGTGGAGGCGCCCACCGTCGTCCAGCTCTGCTCGCCGTCGGTGGACTCGATGAGGACCCGCACCGAGGCGGCGGTGCCATGGCCCGGGTCGATGATGCGCACCTTGTAGTCCACCAGCTTCACCGCCTCCAGGCTGGGGTAGAACTGGAGGAGGGCCTTGCGCACGGCGGCGTCCAGGGCGTTGACGGGGCCGTTCCCCTCGGCGGCGGTGTGGATCACCTCGTCGCCCACCCGCACCTTGACCATCGCCTCGGCCAGCATCTCGCGGTCGCCAGGGCCGTGGTGGCGCCGCTCCACCACCATGAAGTCCTCCAGCTCGAAGGGGGGCTGGTATCCGGGGCGGCTGCGGCGCACCAGCAATTCCAGGGAGGCCTCGGCGCCTTCGTACTGGTAGCCGCGGCTCTCCATCATCTTCACCTGCTCCACGATGCGGCGCGCCTCCTCCCGGTCCACCTCCACTCCCTGCTCCCGCAGCTTGGCCAGCACGCCATGGCTTCCCGACAGCTCCGACACCAGGAAGCGGGTCTCGTTGCCCACCAGGGCCGGGTCTATGTGCTGGTAGGACCAGGGGGCCTTGGCCACGCCGGCAGCGTGAAGGCCCGCCTTGTGGGCGAAGGCGGCCGAGCCGACGTAAGGCTGGCGCGGGTTGGGGGGCAGGTTGGCCACCTCCGAGACGAAGCGGGAGACCTCCGTCAGCTTGCGCAGCTGCTCGTCGGTCACCACGTCCAGGCCCATCTTCAGCTTCAGGTTGGCGATGATGCTGATCATGTTGGCGTTGCCGCACATGTCGCCGTAGCCGTTGATGGCCCCCTGCACGTGGGTGGCCCCCGCCTCCACCGCTGCCAGCGTATTGGCCACGGCCAGGTCGGCGCCGTTGTGGGCGTGGATGCCCACGGCCGTGTCCACGGCGGCGACGGTCTCCTTTACCACCCGATAGACCTGGGAGGTGATGGTGCCGCCGTTGGTGTCGCAAAGCACCACGCAGTCGGCGCCGGCCCGGGCCGCCGCCCGCAGGCACTCCAGGGCGTAGTCGCGGTCGTAGAAGTAGCCGTCGAAGTAGTGCTCGGCGTCGAAGAATACGGTCAGGCCGTGGGCCTTAAGGAAGCGCACCGAGTCGGAGATCATGGCCAGGTTCTCCTCGGGAGTCGTCTCCAGGACCTCGGTGACGTGGCGCAGGTGGGCCTTGCCGACGATGGTCACCACTGGCGTAGCGGCGTCGATGAGGGCCCGCAGGTTGGGGTCCTGCTCGGCCCGGATGCCGGCCCGACGGGTGGAGCCGAAGGCGGCCAGCTTAGCGTTCCTGAGCTGGAGGGAGCGGGCGCGGACGAAGAACTCGGCGTCCTTGGGGTTGGAGCCGGGCCAGCCGCCCTCGATGTAGTGGACGCCCAGCTCGTCCAGCTTGCGGGCGATCTTGAGCTTGTCCTCGACGGAGAGGCTTATGCCCTCCATCTGGGTGCCGTCGCGCAACGTCGTATCGTAAAGCTCTACCCTCGCCATCTCTGCCTCGCGCTCCTTTGAAGTCGGTGAAGCCTAGTTCGACCGGAGTCGTAGCGGCAGAGCCCCCGCTCTCCACCTCGTGCAGTCCTGCAGACTTCGCCGTGCGGCGACCATTGCGCCACCTTCCTTGCCGCTATCCTTCCACCGCCTCTGCCACCTTCTCGCCCATCTCCTGCGTGCCCACCAGGCGGGTGCCCTCCTGGGCGATGTCGGGCGTGCGGTAGCCGGCGGCCAGCACCCGCTCCACCGCCTCCTCCACTGCCTGCGCCTCGGCCGGCAGCCCCAGGGAGTGGCGCAGCATCATGGCCACCGAGAGGATCATGGCCAGGGGATTGGCCACACCCTTGCCGGCTATGTCGGGGGCGGAGCCGTGCACCGGCTCGTAGAGGCCCAGGCCGGTGCCGTCCCGCCGGCGACGCCCCAGGCTGGCCGAGGGCAGCATGCCCATGCTGCCCGCCAGCATGGCCGCCTCGTCGGTGAGGATGTCGCCGAACATGTTCTCGGTGACGATGACGTCGAAGTCGGCCGGCCGGCGTATCAGGTGCATGGCGCAGGCGTCCACCAGCATGTGGCGCAGCTCCACATCGGGGTACTCCCGGGCCATTTCCTGGGCGATGGCCCGCCAGAGCCGCGACGACTCCAGTATGTTGGCCTTGTCCACGCTGGTGAGGCGCCTGCGTCGGGCGCGCGCCAGCTCGAAGCCCACCCGCAGGATGCGGCGGATCTCGCCCTCCGAGTACCGCAGAGTGTCCACCGCCTGCCGGCCGCGGCGGCTGCGCCACTGTCGCTGGGGTCGGCCGAAGTAGATGCCTCCCGTCAGCTCCCGCACCACCACCAGGTCCACCCCCTCCAGCACCTCGGGGCGCAGGGTGGAGGCGCCCGCCAGGAAGGGGTAGACCCTTACTGGCCGCAGGTTGGCAAAGAGGCCCAGCCCCTTGCGCAGGGCCAGAAGGCCCTGCTCGGGGCGCACCGGCGCCGTGGGGTCGTCCCACTTGGGGCCGCCCACCGCTGCCAGCAGCACGGCCTGGGAGCGGCGGCACCGCTCCAGCGTCTCGGGGCGGATGGCCACCCCGTAGCGGTCGATGCAGGCGCCGCCCACCAGGTCCTCCTCTACGAGGAAGCGGTGGTCGAAGCGCCGCTCCACCGCCTGCAGGACGCGCAGCCCTGCGGCCATCACCTCCGGCCCCACGCCGTCGCCGGGCAGGGCCACTATGCGATAGGTTCCCATGTCCCTCCTGTCAGGCCCTGCGGCCCCCACGGGGCCGCTATTCGCTCGCTCAGCAGCCGGGCTGACCGTAGTTTCCGCAGCAGTTGCGGGGCGGCCAGGCCAGGCGCCGGGACAGGTTGCGCAGGGCCACCACCAGCCGCCGCCAGAAGGGCAGCTCCGAGCGTCCCCAGTTGGATACGAGGGAAGCGAGGCTCGGGCGCCTGCGCGAGGTCATGGCTGCCCCTGCCGCGGCCGCAGACGGGGCCGGGCCAGCTCTCCGAACACGGCCCGGAAGCTGATTAGCCCCCCGCAGACGACGATGAAGAGTAGCGGCCACAAGCGGGGCCGCCCCAGGCTCTCCCAGCCGATGTTACGCAGGGAGGCGGCCGCCGCCACCAGCCCGGGCAGGAACCACAGGGCGGCAAAGGTGCGGGAGGCGAGCCTCAGGGGCGTGCGACGGATGCCCATGCCCGCCTCGCCCACCAGCAGCCACAGGGCCGAGGCCAGCCCCAGCAGCCCCAGCACCCGCTCGGCCACGTTGGCCTCGTTGGCCTTCCACAGCGTCAGGAAGGAGTTGAGGAGCACGACGAGGGTGTTGCGGCCCGGCGGCTCCTCCTGTCGCTCCTCTTCCTCCGTCAGCTCGAACAGCTCGTCCTCGACCCTGGTGCCCAGGCGGCGCAGCCGCTGCCAGACGCCCTTCATATCAGCCGAGCCTCTCCATTGCCACCCGCGGCAACCAGCGTGGCCGCCGCTCCTCGAAGGCCCGTATCTTCTCTTCGTGCAGCAGCGTCAGGGCGATATCGTCCCAGCCGTTGAGAAGCCGCTCTCGCGCCGAGGGATCGATGTCGAACTCGGCCCGCAGCCCCTCTTCGTCGTAGATGAGCTGCTGCTCCAGGTCCACCGTCAGCCGGTACCCCGGCTCCTCCAGGGCACGGGCGATGATGCGCCGCACCACCTCCTCCTCCACCCGCGCCGGCAGGACGCCGTTCTGGATGCAGTTGGAGAAGAAGATGTCGGCGAAGGAGGGGGCGATGATGGCCCGGAACCCGTATTCCTTCAGCCCCCAGACGGCGTGCTCCCGGGAGGAGCCGCAACCGAAGTTGCGCCCCGTGACCAGGATGGTGGCCCCCCGGTAGCCGGGGCGGTTCAGCTCGAACTCGGGATTGGGACTGCCATCGGGCAGAAAACGCCAGTCGTAGAACACGAACTCCCCGAAGCCCGTGCGCTCGATTCGCTTCAGGAACTGCTTGGGCATGATCTGGTCCGTGTCCACGTTGGAACGGTCCAGTGGTGCCACTATGCCGGTATGGACGCGAAACGGCTCCATCTCAGTCCTCCCACTCCCACTGGCGGATGTCCACGAAGTGCCCAGCGATGGCCGCCGCCGCTGCCATCTGCGGGCTCACCAGGTGGGTGCGGCCGCCGCGGCCTTGGCGTCCCTCGAAGTTGCGGTTGGAAGTGGAGGCGCAGCGCTCGCCGGGTTGGAGGATGTCGGGGTTCATGCCCAGGCACATGGAGCAGCCCGACTCTCTCCACTCGAAGCCCGCCTCCTTGAAGATGCGGTCCAGCCCCTCCCGCTCCGCCTGCAGCTTCACCTGGGTGGAGCCGGGCACCACCATGGCCCGCACGCGGGGGTGCACCTTCTTGCCCTTGACCACCTCGGCGGCGGCCCGCAGATCCTCGATACGGGCGTTGGTGCAGGAGCCGATGAACACCCGATCCACGTGGATGTCCACGATGGGCGTGCCCGGCTCCAGGCCCATGTAGCGCAGGGCCCTTTCGGCCGCCTCGCGCTCCTCCGGCGTGGGGAACGAGGACGGGTCGGGAACCCGCCCCGTCACCGGCACCACCTGGCCCGGGTTGGTGCCCCAGGTCACGTAAGGCTCCATCTGGGCGGCGTCCAGCACCACTACCTTGTCGTACTTGGCGCCCGGGTCGCTGGGCAGCGACTGCCAGTATTCCAGGGCGTCCTCCCAGTCCTTGCCCTTGGGGGCGAAGGGGCGCCCTTGCAGATAGGCAAAGGTGACGTCGTCGGGGGCGATCATGCCCGCGCGGCCGCCGGCCTCGATGCTCATGTTGCACACCGTCATCCGCCCCTCCATGGACAGGGAGCGGACGGCGCTGCCGGTGTACTCGATGACGTGGCCCACCGCGCCGTCCACGCCGATGCGGCCGATAATGCCCAGGATCATGTCCTTGGCCGTAACGCCGCGGGGCAGTTGCCCCTCCACCCGTATCTCCATGGTCTTGGGGCGCTTCAGCTTGATGGTCTGGGTGGCCAGCACGTGCTCCACCTCGGAGGTGCCGATGCCCAGGGCGAAGGCCCCGAAGGCGCCGTGGGTGGAGGTGTGGGAGTCGCCGCAGACGATGACCATCCCCGGCTGGGTGAGGCCCAGCTCGGGGCCGATGACGTGCACGATGCCCTGGCGGTCCGACTGCAGCCCGAAATAGGTGATGCCGAACTCCTGGCAGTTGCGCTCCAGGGCCTCGATCTGCCGTCGCGATATCTCGTCGGTGATGGGCTGGCTGCGGGGCCAGGTGGGCACGTTGTGGTCGCAGGTGGCCACCGTGAGGTCGGGGCGGCGCACCTTCCTTCCCGACAGCCGCAGGCCGTCGAAGGCCTGGGGCGAGGTCACCTCGTGCACCAGGTGCAGGTCCACGTAGAGGATGGCCAGCCCGTTCTCCTGGTGGACCAGGTGCGATTCCCAGATCTTTTCGAACATGGTCTTGGGGGTCATCCTTCCAGCCTCCTCTCGGCGCCTAGGGGTTGGACCAGGCCCGTTCCTCTCGCGGCACCCGCGTCAGGGCGCGGTTGAGGGCGTCCATGAGGGCCTTGGCCGAGGCCACCACGATGTCGGTATCGGAGCCGATGCCCACGAAGGTGTGGCCGTCCACCTCGATCCGCACCGTCACCTCGCCCTGGGCGTCTATCCCCTCGGTGACGCTCTTGACCTGGTACTCCAGCAGCCGGTTGGGGACGCCCACCAGGGCGTTGATGGCGCGGTAGGAGGCGTCCACCGGCCCGGTGCCGGTGGCGGTGGTCTGCAGGACCTGCCCTTCGGGGCCCAGGAGGCGCACCGTGGCGGTGGGCACCAGCTGGTTGCCGCAGCTCACCTGTAGCAGGTCCAGCTTGTAGACCTCCACGCTGGCCCGCCGCTCCTCCATCACCAGCATCTCCAGGTCCCGGTCGTCGATCTCGCCCTTCTTGTCGGCCAGCTCCTTGAAGGCGCGGAAGACCCTGTCCAGCTCCTCCTCGGCCAGCTCGTAGCCCAGCTCCCGGAGCCGTGCCCGCAGGCCGTGGCGGCCCGAGTTCTTGTTGAGGACGATGATGCCGCCCCTCGGCAGGCCGACGTCCCGCGGGTCGATGATCTCGTAGGTCTCTCGCAGCTTGACGATGCCGTGCTGGTGGATGCCCGACTGATGGCGAAAGGCGTTGGCCCCCACGATGGCCTTGTTGGGCTGCACGGGCACCCCCGTCAGCTGGGAGACCAGACGGCTGACGCGGTATATCTGGGTGGTGTCGAGGCCCGTGTCCACACCGAAAAAGTCGCGGCGGGTCTTGAGGGCCATCACCACCTCTTCCAGGGCAGCGTTGCCGCCCCGCTCGCCGATGCCGTTGACGCATACCTCCACCTGCCGCGCTCCCGCGCGCACGGCGGCCAGCGAGTTGGCCACGGCCAGCCCCAGGTCGTTGTGGCAGTGGACGGAGATGCGCGCCTTGTGGATGTTGGGCACCCGCTCCAGGATGCTGCGGATGAAGGCAGCGAACTCCTCGGGGATGGCGTAGCCCACCGTATCGGGGATGTTGACGGTGGTGGCCCCGGCGTCTATGACCTCCTTCAGCATCCGGTAGATGTATTCGGGGTCGGAGCGAGTGGCGTCCTGGGGCGAGAACTCCACGTCGGGGCAGTATTTGGCCGCCCGCGCCACCATGGTGCGGGCCATCTCCAGCACATGCTCCCGGTCCTTCTCCAGCATGTGCATGATGTGGATGTCGGAGCTGGAGATGAAGACGTGCAGGCGGGGGCTTTCGGCCTCCTTCACCGCCTCCCAGCCGATGTCGATGTCCTCGGGCACCGCCCGGCAGAGGGTGGCGATGACGGACCCCCGCACTTCCCGGGCGATACGGCTAACGGCCTCGAAGTCGCCCGGCGAGGAGGCGGCGAAGCCCGCCTCGATGATGTCCACCCGCATCCGCTCCAGGGCGCGGGCTATCTCCAGCTTCTCTTCGGCGTTGAGGGCCACCCCTGGCGTCTGCTCGCCGTCGCGCAGGGTGGTATCGAAAATGAGTACCCGGTCTTCAGCCATCTCTCTCAACCTCCCAGGACCGTCGTCTAGCGGACTGCCGGACGCCCTCGCCCGGGCCTAGCGCCCGGGGAGGGCTCGGGAAGGTTGAGGGTGAGGATCTCGATTACCAAGGGTTCTCCCCTACTTCCCCAAAATGCTTTCCAGGTCGCGAGCGTGCTCCTCGGTGTCCTTGAGGATGTCCTCCAGCAGGCGGCGGGTGGCCGGGTCGTCCTCCTTCTCCGCCTGCTTGATGAGGCGCCGGTACATGGCGATGGCCTCGTATTCCAGCTCCAGGTTGTCCTCGACCATCTGGCGCAGGTCGCCGCCGATCTTTATCTCGCCCACCTTGGTGGTGGGGGTGCCGCCCAACAGGTCGATGCGCTCGGCCAGCATGTAGGCGTGGCGCATCTCGGTCATGGCCAGCTCCTTGAACTTCTCGGCGATGGGCGGGCTCTCCATCCCCCGCGCCAGTATGTGGTCCCACATGTACTGGAAGATGGAAGCCATCTCCTCCGACAGGGCCTCGTTGAGCATGTCGATGAACTCTTGGCTAGCCTTGGGCCTGCCCATTTCCGCCTCCTACTTGGTCCCCTTGAGCCAGGGCATCATGGCCCGCAAGCGGCGCCCCACCTCTTCGATGGGGTGGCGGGCGTCGCGCTCCCGCAGGGCCAGGAACACCGGTCGCCCGGCCTGGTTCTCCAGCACCCACTCGCGGGCGAACTGGCCGCTCTGGATCTCGGCCAGCACCTGCTTCATGGTCTCGCGCACGCGACCGTCGATGATGCGGGGGCCGCGGGTGTAGTCGCCGTATTCGGCCGTGTCGGAGATGGAGTAACGCATGTAAGAAAGGCCCCCCTCGTACATCAGGTCCACGATGAGCTTCAGCTCGTGCAGGCACTCGAAGTATGCCACCTCGGGCTGGTAGCCCGCCTCCACCAGCGTCTCGAAGGCGGCCTTGACCAGGGAGCTGACGCCGCCGCACAGAACCACCTGCTCGCCGAACAGGTCCGTCTCCGTCTCCTCGGCGAAGGTGGTCTCGATGACGCCGGCGCGGGTGCAGCCGATGCCCTTGGCGTAGGCCAGGGCGATGGGGCGGGCGTTCTCGCTGGCGTCCTGGTGCACGGCCAGCAGGGCTGGCGTCCCCAGGCCCTGCACGAACAGCTCCCGCAGGCGGTGGCCGGGCCCCTTGGGGGCCACCATGGTCACGTCCACATCGGGCGGCGGGACGATCTGGTGAAAGTGGATGTTGAAGCCGTGAGCGAACATGAGCATCTGTCCCGGCCGCAGGTGGGGGGCGATGCTCTCCTGGTAGATCTGGCGCTGGCTCTGGTCGGGCGCCAGCATCATGATGATGTCGGCCTGGCGGACGGCCTCGTCCACGGTGGTCACCGCCAGGCCCGCCTCCTGGGCGCGCTGCCAGGACTTGGAGCCGGCATAGAGGCCCACCACCACGTCCAGCCCCGAGTCCTTGAGGTTCAGGGCGTGGGCATGCCCCTGGGAGCCGAAGCCGATGACGGCGATCTTCTTGCCCTGGAGCAGCCCCAGGTCGGCGTCCTGGTCGTAATAGACCTTGGCCATCGCCTTTCCTCCTACCAGGTCTCCTGGCCGGGGTAGCGCTCGTAGCTCTCTTCTTCTCTCGACACCGGGTGGGAGGCCTCGGCGCCCCGCAGCATGGCCACCCGGCCCGTGCGCACCATCTCGATGACGCCGTAGTCCTTCAGCAGCTCGAACATGGCGTCGATCTTCCCCTCGTCCCCCGTCACCTCCACGATGACCGACTCGGGCGATACGTCGATGATGTTGGCCCGGAAGATGTCCACCACCTCGATGATGTGGCTACGGTTGCCGGCGTCGCAGCGCACCTTTATGAGGGCCATCTCGCGGGCCACGATGTCTTCGTCCGAGACGTCGCGGATGTCCACTACGTCCACCAGCTTGTCCAGCTGCTTGACCACCTGGTCGGCGTCGTGGCTGGCGTCCACTACCAGGGTCATGCGCGAAAGGCCCGGCGTCTCCGAATGGCCTACGGCCAGGCTCTCGATGTTGAAGCCCCGCTGCCGCCACTTGGAGGCGATGCGGTTCAGGACGCCCGGCCGGTCCTCCACCAGGGCGATGATGGTGTGGAAGCGTCTGCCGTTGTGCTTTCCGTCGCTCACCTTCCCACCTCCGCCATCTGGCGCCTGCGCACCATCTCGATGTATTCCTTGGGCAGGCCTATGGTCTCCTGCAGGGAGGCGCCTGGTGGCACCATGGGGAAGCAGTCCTCGTCCTGCTTCACGTGGAAGTCGATGAGCACCGGCCCCTGGTGCTCCAGGGCGCGCTCCAGCACGGGCACCACCTCCTCGCGGCGAGTGGCCCGGAGGCCCAGGATGCCGTAGGCCTCAGCGATCTTCACGAAGTCGGGGTTCTTGAGGGGGCTGGCCACCAGGTTCCCCCGGTAGAAGAGGCTCTGCCACTGGCGCACCATGCCGTGGTGGCCGTTGTTGATGATGGCGAACTTGATGGGCAGGCCATATTCGGCCACCACCCCCAGCTCCTCCATGGTCATCTGGAAGCCGCCGTCGCCGCAGATGGCCCACACCAGCTCACCGGGCTTGGCCACCTGCACGCCTATGGCCGCCGGCACCTCGAACCCCATGGTGCCCAGTCCGCCAGACGTTATGAAGGAGTTGGGCTTCTTGGACCAGAAGAACTGGGCCGCCCACATCTGGTGTTGGCCCACCCCCGTAACGTAATAGGCCTCGCCGCCCGTGAGCTGGTAGATCTTGTGGATCACGTACTGGGGTAGCGCCTGTTCCGTGTCCTCGGGGTAGACGAGGGACGGGTGCTCCCGTTTCAGCTCGTCCAGGCGAGAGAACCAGTCGGGCCGCTCCTTGTGCTGGACCAGACGGTTGAGCTGCTGCAGGCAGATGCGGGCGTCTCCCACCAGGGCCGCCGCCGGCCGAACGTTCTTGCCCACCTCGGCCGGGTCCACCTCGATGTGCACGATCTTGGCCCTGGGGGCGAAGTCCTTCAGCCGCCCCGTCACCCGGTCATCGAACCGCATGCCGATGCCGATGAGCAGGTCGGCCTCGGAGATGGCCAGGTTGTTCCAGTGCATGCCGTGCATCCCCGGCATGCCCAGATAGAGAGGGTGGTCGGGCGGGAAGCCGCTGATCCCCAGCAAGGTGGTGATGACGGGGACGTTGGCCTTCTCCGCCAGCTCCCTCAGCTCGTAATACGCCTGAGAGATGATGACCCCATGCCCGGCCAGGATGAGGGGCCGCTCCGATTCGTAGATGAGGCGGGCCGCCTTCTCCACCTCGGCCGGGTCGGGGTAGAGGCGCGGACGGTAGCCCCGCAGCTCCACCCGTTCGGGCCAGTAGAACTCGCCCCGCTCCTGCTGCACGTCGCGGGGGATGTCGATGAGCACCGGGCCGGGCCGCCCCGTGCTGGCGATGTAGAAGGCCTCCCGCATGACCCGCGGGATCTCGTTCACGTCCCGCACCAGGTAGTTGTGCTTGGTGATGGGAATGGTGATGCCGGTGATGTCCGCCTCCTGGAAGCCATCGCGCCCGATGAGAGGGCGGATGACACAGCCGGTAATGGCTACCAGGGGCACCGAGTCCATCCAGGCGTTGGCGATGCCGGTGACCAGGTTGGTGGCCCCGGGGCCCGAGGTGGCGAAGCAGACCCCCGGCCGGCCGGTGACGCGGGCGTAGGCATCGGCGGCGTGAGCGGCCCCTTGCTCGTGCCGCACCAGGTAGTGGCGCAGCTTGGGGTAGTAGCGGGGCAGGGTGTCGTAAAGGGGCAGGTTGGCTCCGCCGGGCAGGCCGAAGATGGCCTCCACCCCCTCTCGGGCCAGGCACTCCAGCACCATCTCGGCTCCAGTCATCTCCATGGTTATCGCTCCTTCCTGTCTGTGCCTCGTGTGTCGGACTTCACCCCATACGCTCCTGGCCTCTAGTGGTCACCCCCAGCAACGGGGGGCATACGGCGCCCTGAGCGGCGGAGCCTACCAGGGAAGCGTATTTGGCCAGGGCCCCCCAGGGAAAGCGCGGCGGAGGCGGCGTCCACGCCTCCCTTCGGCGGGCCATCTCCTCCGGCGGCACCCGGACCTCGATGAGGCGGCTGGGGACGTCTATGGTGACCTCGTCGCCGTCCTGGAGGAGGGCGATGGGGCCGCCTACCATGGCCTCGGGGGCCACGTGGCCCACCATCAGGCCGCGGGTGGCGCCCGAGAAACGTCCGTCGGTGATGAGGGCCACCTGCTCGCCCAGGCCCTGGCCCACCAGGGCGGCAGTGACGGCCAGCATCTCCCGCATGCCGGGCCCGCCCCTGGGACCCTCGTAACGTATGACCACCACGTCCCCGGGACGGATGCGCCGCTGGGAGATGGCGGCAAAGGCGTCCTCCTCCGAGTCGAAGACGCGGGCAGGGCCGGTGTGGACCAGGTGACGGACGCCGGCCGTCTTCACCACTGCCCCGTCGGGCGCCAGGTTGCCGCGCAGGACGCAGATGGTGCCGGTGGGGCTGATGGGATCGCTGACGGGCCGCACCACGTCCTGCTGGATGTCGGGCAGGGGGAAGTCGGCCAGGTTCTCGCGTACGGTGCGGCCGGTGACCGTCAGGCAGTCGCCGTCGATGAGGCCGGCGTCCAGCAGTTCCTTCATGACCCTGGGGATGCCGCCCACCCGGTGCAGGTCGAGCATCACATAGCGGCCGCCAGGGCGCATGTCGGCTATGTGGGGAGTCCGCCGGGCGATGCGGTCGAAGTCGTCCAACGTCAGCTCCACTCCCGCCTCGCGGGCGATGGCCAGCAGGTGCAGGACAGCGTTGGTGGAGCCGCCCACGGCCGCATCCACGGCGATGGCGTTCAGGAAGGCGTTGCGAGTGAGGATGTCCCGCGGCCGTATCTCCATTTCCAGCAGGCGCATCACGGCCCGGCCGCTCTCCCGCGCCACTTCGTCCCGCTCGCGGGACGGAGCGGGGGGCGAGGCGCTGCCGGGCAGGGCGATGCCCAGGGCCTCCATGGCCGCCGCCATGGTGTTGGCGGTGTACATGCCGGCGCAGGAGCCCTCGCTGGGACAGGCGGAGCACTCCAGTTCGTAGAGGTCCTGGTCTGATATCTGGCCGGCGGCGTAGGCGCCCACTGCCTCGAACACGTCCTGGATGGTCACGTCCCGTCCCCGGTAACGTCCGGGCATAATGGTGCCGCCATAGACGAAGATGGCGGGGACGTTCAGGCGGGCCATGGCCATGGCCATGCCGGGCAGCGACTTGTCGCAGCCGGCGATGGCCACCAGGGCATCGTACTGATGGGCGTGCATCATCAGCTCCACGCTGTCGGCGATGACCTCGCGGGAGACCAGGGAGGCCTTCATCCCCTGGTGGCCCATGGCGATGCCGTCGGAGACGGCTATGGTCACGAACTCCCTGGGGGTGCCCCCGGCGGCGCGGACGCCCTCCTTGGCCGCCTTGGCCAGCCGGTCCAGGTGAAGGTTGCAGGGGGTGGCCTCGTTCCAGGAGGAGGCGACGCCCACGAAGGGGCGGTAGATGTCCTCGTCCCTGAGGCCCATGGCCCGATACATGGCCCGGTGGGGTGCCCACTGGGGCCCCGTCTTGACGGCGTTGCTACGGTAGCGTCCCTTTTCGCCGGTCATGGGCCTTCCTCCTGGTCTAAAAAAGCCCCGACCCCGAAGGGGCGGGACTTTTCGTCCGCGCGGTACCACCCTTCCTCCCCAGGCCAGTAATGGAACGTCCCGCCCTGAAGGGACCCCGCAGGGCGGGACGGTACCACCCTTCTTCCCCGAGGCTTCTGGCCTGGGGCCCTCTAGCGCTTTAACGGGCGCACCCGTCCCGGCCTACTCGTGAGGGTCGGTCGATGACCTTTCGACCGGGAGGCTCCGGGGCGAGTTCGGGGCGTCCTTGCCGCCGGGCTTCCACCGTCCCCGGCTCGCTGGGGGCAGGTCTCGCCCTTACTACTCCCCTTCGTCGCCTTTACCCTATGGACGCGGTTCAACTTCCTAATATATCCACAACCGCCTACCGTGTCAATCGAAGTCCTCGCCGCCGGCCCCCTTCCCCCGAGCGAGGGCAAGGTTGACACAGGTCGGGGGCGGGGGTATGGTCTTGGTGTCCTTCTCCCGCTACGCCCTGACCATCCTCGGGTTCGGGAGGTCGCCAAGAGATGAAGGCTGTCACCTTCGAGGGCCCCTTCCAGGTCGCCGTCAAGGATGTGCCCGAGCCGCGGATCGAGCAGCCCACCGACGTGGTCATCAAGGTGACCACCGCCGCCATCTGCGGCTCCGACCTGCACGTCTACAACGGCCGCATGCCCTTCCCCTTCACCGGCTGGGTGCTGGGCCACGAGTACGTGGGCATCGTGCAAGAGGTCGGGGAGGGGGTTACCAACCTGCGCCCCGGCGACAGGGTGGTGGGCTCCTTCGTGGCCAGCTGTGGCGAGTGTTTCTTCTGCCGCAAGGGCTGGCCCAGCCAGTGCCCGCGTCAGCAAATCCTGGGCTTCGGCATGGCCCCCGGCGCTCAGGCCGAGTACATGCGCGTCCCCTTCGGCCACTTTACCCTGGAGAAGGTCCCGGACGGGGTGCCCGATGAAAAGGCCATCTTCGTCGGCGACATCCTGGCCACCGGCTACTTCGCCTGCGAGATGGGCGGCATCCAGCCGGGGGACGTGGTGGTAGTGGTGGGCTGCGGGCCGGTGGGCCTCTTCGCCCAGATGACGGCCAGCCTCTTCGGCCCTGCCGCCGTCATCGCCATCGACTCGGTGCCCGAGAGGCTGCAGTTGGCCCAGCGGCTCGGCTCCATCGCCGTGGACATGGGCCAGCAGGACCCCCTGGCCGTGGTGCGCCAGCACACCGAAGGCCGCGGCGCCGACGTGGTCATCGAGGCGGTGGGCCACCAGGACTCGGTCAAGTCCTGCTTCAGCTACGTGCGGGGCGGCGGCACCATCTCGGTGGTGGGAGTCTACTCCGAACCCGAGTTCCCCTTCCCCCTCTTCCAGGCCTTCCTGCGGGACATCTCCTTCCGCACCGGCATCTGCCCCTCCAAGAACTACATGGCCCGTCTGCTGGGGCTGATAGCCGAGGGGAAGCTGGACCCTTCGGTCATCGTCACCCACGTGCTGCCCCTGGAGGAGGCGCCACGGGGCTACGAGATGTTCGCCCAGAGGCGAGAGGGCTGCATCAAGGTGCTCCTGAAGCCGTAAGCGGGCCTCCGAGTTGCGGTGGCTTCTGCCGAACGTCCATCCCGGAGCTGTCGCTCGGCCATGATACGCTGGTGGGGGATATTGACGGCGCTAGCCCTTCTGGGGGCAGCGGCTGGCTGCGGTGGCGGCAGCACGGTCATCCTGGCCACCACCACCAGCACCCAGGACTCGGGGCTGCTGGACGTGCTGGTGCCCATGTTCGAGAAGCGGACGGGCTATCGCCTGAAGGTCATCGCCGTGGGGTCGGGGCAGGCCCTGGCCATGGGCCGACGCGGCGACGCCGACGTTGTCCTGGCCCATTCGCCCGAGGACGAAGAGAAGTTCGTAGCCGAAGGGCATGGCATAGACCGACGGCTGGTGATGCACAACGACTTCGTCATCGTGGGGCCGCCCGATGACCCGGCAGGGGTGGCCGGCCTGGGGCCGGTCGAGGCCTTGAGGAAGATCGCTGCCACGGGGAGCCTCTTCATCAGCCGTGGCGATGACTCGGGCACCCACAAGCTAGAGCTGCGGCTGTGGCAGCAGGCGGGCATCGATCCTTCGGGCCAGGGGTGGTACCAGCAGAGCGGGCAGGGGATGGGAGCCACCCTCACCATCGCTGCCCAGAAAAGGGGCTACACCCTCACCGACCGCGCCACCTATCTGGCCCTGCGCCGCACCTTCGATCTGACCGTGCTGGTAGAGGGAGACCGCCAGCTATACAACGTCTACCACGTGATGATGGTGAACCCGTCCCTTCACCCGAAGGTGAACGCCAAGGGGGCGCGGGCCTTCGTGGAGTTTCTGGTCTCGCCCGAGGCCCAGGAGGTCATCGCTCGCTTCGGCATCGACCGCTATGGCCAACCCCTCTTCTTCGCTGATGCAGGTCGCGACGAGAGGGAGCTGACAGGTGCACGCTAGGGGAGGGGATGCCCCGTGGACCTGGTGTGGGAGGGCATACGCGGCGCCTTCCGTCTGCTGGTAGAGCTGGACCCCGAGGTGCTGAGGGTGACGGCCCTGACCCTGGCCGTCTCGGGGTCGGCCACCCTGGTGGCCACTGCTGTGGGGGTTGTCTTGGGCTCCTTCCTGGCCCTGGCCTCCTTCCCCGGCCGGCGCCTGGCCCTGGCGCTGGTGAACACGGGCATGGGGCTGCCGCCGGTGGCGGTGGGACTGCTGGTGGCGGTGCTTCTCTGGCGCAGCGGCCCCCTGGGCGCCCTGGGCCTCATCTATACGCCGGCGGCCATGGTCATCGCCCAGGCCGTCATCGCCCTGCCCATCGTCACCGGCTTCACCGCTGCCGCCATCGGCTCCCTGCCCCCGCGGCTGAGGCTACAGGTGCTGGCCCTGGGCGCCTCCCGCTGGCAGGCCCTGTGGCTGTTGCTGCGGGAGGCAAGGCTGCCGCTGCTGGCAGCGGTGATGGCCGGCTTCGGCGCCGCCATCTCCGAGGTGGGAGCTTCCCTGATGGTGGGAGGCAATATCCAGGGCGAGACCCGCGTCCTGACCACTGCCATCGTGCTGGAGACCAGTCGCGGCAACTTCGATCTGGCCATCGCTCTGTCGCTGCTGTTGCTGGCTCTGGTGTTCGCCGTAAACCTGCTGCTGACGACGGTCCAGCAGCGACGCCTCTCCTGAAGGCGCCATCGCGGTGAGATAGATGGACGAGGGCATGGGCCGCCCCGGGCCAGCCAAGCTGGCGCTGCGGGACGTGCTGGTGAGGCGTCAGGGCCGGACGGTTCTGGAGGTGCCCTCCCTCGAGGTGATGGACGGCGAGGTGCTGGCCGTGCTGGGCCCCAACGGTGCTGGCAAGAGCACCCTGTTGCGGGTCCTGGCCCTCCTGGAGCGGCCCAGCAGCGGCCAGGTGCTGTGGGAGGGCAGGCCGGTGACAGGGGACCCCCTGCCCTATCGACGGCGCATGGCGGTGGTCTTTCAGGAGCCGCTGCTGCTGGACATGACGGTGGAAGCTAATGTGCGGCTGGGCATGTCCCTGCGCGGGCTGCCGAGGCGGGAGCAAAAGCAGCGCGCCCGGCGCTGGCTGGAGAGGCTGGGAGTGGGCCACCTGGCCCATCGCTCGGCGAGACACCTGTCGGGGGGAGAGGCCCAGCGCGTCAGCCTGGCCCGCGCTCTGGCCCTCTCGCCCGAGGTCCTGCTGCTAGACGAGCCTTTCGCCGCCCTCGACGCCCCTATGCAGCAGGAGATGGTCGACGAGCTGGAGTCGCTGCTGCGGGAGACGGCCACCACGGCTGTGCTGGTCACTCACGACCGCGCTCAGGCCCTGCGACTGGGTGACAGGGTGGCAGTGCTCATGGACGGTCGCCTGCGGCAGGTGGGGCCGCCCCAGACCGTCTTCGCCCAGCCGGCCGATGCCGAGGTGGCCCGCTTCCTGGGCGTGGAGAACGTGCTGCCCGCAGAGGTGGTGGCCGTGCAGGGAGGTCTGGCCCAGCTTCAGGTGGGGCCGCGCATCGTGTGGGCGGCCGCCGAGTCCCTGCGCGGCGAGGGACGGGCGTGGGCCTGCGTGCGGCCGGAGCACATAGTCCTGGCCCCTCTGGGGAGCGGCGAGGAGGCGGGCAGCGCCCGCAACCGCCTGCCGGCCAGGGTTACGCGCCTCGCGCCCGTGGGCCCTGGCCCCCAGGTGCGGGTGGACCTGGACTGCGGCTTCCCCTTGGTGGCCTATGTGACGGCGACATCGGCCGAGCAGCTGGGGCTGAGACCGGGGGCGACGGTGGTGGCCTCCTTCAAGGCGCTGTCGGTGCACCTGATACCCCGCTAGTCGGCGCGGACTAGCGGGGCAGGGACGCCAGCAGGTCCAGGCGGTTGGTGATGACCCCTTCCGCCCCCAACTCCAGGACGCGGCGAGCCTCCTCCGGCCTGTCCACCGTCCAGACGTAGAAGCCGATGCCCATATCGGCCAACAGGGCCGCCCGCTGTGGCTCAACCAGCGAGCGGTGCAGACAGAGGCCGTCCGGACGGAGGCCGTCGCGCAGGCGGGGCCACAGCCTCTGCCACTGGTGCGGCGTCTCCAGGCTGTAGCGGACGGGCAGGGAGGGCAGTGCCCGGCGAGCCGCCTCCAGCACCCCCCACTCCTGGCCGCAGAGGACCAGTTGTCCCGGGGCAGCCTCCAGGAGCCGCTCCAGGGCGGCCACATACTGGCGAGCGTAGGCAGGCGTGTAGCGGCCCTTGACGTCCACCAGCAGCCGACAACGGCCCCTGGTGGCCTCCATCACCTCGTCCACGGGCAGCGGGTTGACGTCCAGGCGCAGGTAGCCGTTGCCCAGAGGCACCGCCCAGGGTCCCAGGCCGTGATAGGCGTGTCGGCGCCAGTCGAACAGCAGGGGCAGCGGCCCCAGCCGTCGCTCGTGCCGGGCCCACAGGCGACCGCCCCTGCACCAGGCGTCCACCTCCACCATGTCGACACCCGCCTGCAGGGCGGCCTCCAGCAGGTCGCGGCGGTTGCCGTAGGCGTGGGCTATGAGCAGGGGGCGGCGTTCCTTCACTTGCCTTCCTGGCCCTCGTCGGCCAGGCGCTGGCGGGCCATGTCCACCACCATGGCTATCTTGGCCGAATCGGGAGCGCCGTCGCAGAAGCGCAGATAGCTTTCCAGGTCCGCGATGGCCTGGCCGTAGCGGCCCAGATGATAGCAGACCAGGCCCCGGTCCCGCACCTGGTCCAGGTCCCAGGGGGCGATGGTGAGAGCCAGCTCGATGACTCCCAGGGCGCGGGTGTAGTCCTCTCGCCCCACGTAGATGGCCTTCAGGTTATGCAACAGGCGCAGTAGCATCTGGCGCCTGGTGGTGGCCTCCAGGTGGTGGGGGCTCAGCAGGTCGGAGCGGCCGGTGGCCTCCCAAACCAGCTCCTCGCATTCCTCGACGCTGAGGATGGCACCCTCATGGAAGGGGTCGATGAAGACCTCCTCCTCGGGCCCCACGTGCTTGACGATGAAGTGGCCGGGCAGGGCCACACCCCAAAGGGGGAAGCCCAGGCGGCGCGCCACCTCCATGTAGACCAGCGAAAGGGTGATGGGGATGCCCACCTTTCGCTCCAGCACCCGGTTCAGATAGGAGTTGTCGGGGTCGTAATAGTCGCGTCGGTTGCCCCGAAAGCCCTCCTGCTGGAAGAGGACGTGATTGATGGTGCCGATGATGTGGTAAGGGCCGCTGCCGGGTCGCAGCTGCCTCCTGCAGCGACAGGCCAGCTCGTCCAGGAGGCACAGGTAGGAGTCCACGTCCAGCCCCGGGTACTCCTCACAGGCGATGAGGAGGGCGCAGCGGGCCAGGTCGATCTGGTCGTCGGGCGCCTGGACTTCGCGAGCCAGGGCCTGTCGGTGCCAGCGTCCCTCCCTCATATCCCGCCCATCGCCTCCCGATAGGCCTCCCGCAGCTCCCTCACCTGGGCCAGGGCTTCCCGGTAACAGGCCAGCGCCCTCTCCACGAGGTCTCCCACCTTTACCTGACCCTCGCCATCCACCGTGACGGCCCGGGCCAGGTCCTCGGACTGGAGGTCGTGCAGCAGGTTGCCAAAGCGCCGGTGGGCTATGCGCACGGCGATGGCTGCCTCCCGGGGCGAGCCCAGCTGGGCCGGGACCACGCAGGGCGGGGGCGGCAGCCCCAAGGCCCGCGCCAGGTGGCGGCTGAGCTGGAGATTGAGGCGGTCGGCCGTCTCCTCGGCGGTGCGCCGGATGGAGCGCCCCTCCCGCTCCCAGGCGAACTCCTGAGGAGACACCTGTTCCAGGGCCGAGGCCAGCTCCTCCTTGGCCTGCTCCAGCGACTGCATCAGCCTGTGCAGGGACTGGGACACAGTTCCCCTCCGCTAGGGGCCGACGATACCAGTGTAGTCCAGCGTCCACCCTAGGCCAAATCGGCCCGGGAGCGCCCGAAAAGCCGCCGCCATGCCTCGCGGGCGGCGAGGGCTTTCGGGCGCAGGGCAGCCGGGGTCAAGGCCCCTTCCTCCGTGAGATAGGCCGTCACCAGGGGGCCGGGGGTCGTCTCGAAGTAGGGGTTGCGCACCGTCACCCCCGTCAGGGGCGGGGCCACCTCGACCGGGTCGCCCTCCTCGGGGAAGGGACGGACCCCCGGAGGGAGGACTTTCCAGGACTCGGCCACCACGTAAAAGGGCACGCGAAGGCGTCGGGCAGTCAACGCCAGGGGCAGGGTCCCCGCCTTGTTGAGGAAGGAGCCGTCGGCCAGGATGGCATCGGCCCCCACGGCCACCGCCTCGGCCTCGGCCACCAGGCCGGGGAGCTGGGCGTCGGCCACCAGGGTCACGTCGATGCCGGCCCCGGCCAGCTCTCGCGCCATCTGCAGCCCCTCCTGTCCCGGCCGGCCCTCGCTCAGGAGCACCCGGGCTGGGCGACGGGCCAGAAGGGCCAGCAGTACCGTGGAGGAGCGGCTGTAGGTTAAGACGGTGCCGGCGGGGAGGACCGATGCTGCCTGCAGCGCCGCCTCCCTGGCCGTCCCCTCCAGACGACCTGCAGCCTCACGCAAAGAAGAAGACGGGTCCGAGGAGCCCAGGGCACGGGAGTAGGCGTGGGCCACCGCCAGGGCGATGGCCGGGATGCCAGGGCGGGCGCGGGCCAGGTAGCAGGCGGCGGCCCGCAGCCGGACGGGCGGGGCGGGTGCGACGGCCGCCAGGGCCTCCAGCGCAGCCGCCGCCAGCTGGCGGGCGCCCCTGCTGCGATCGGAGGCGATGGTCTCGGCAGTGGCCTCGACGGACGGCGGCACCAAGGGGTAGACCCTCTGCAGGGACTCGGGCAGGCGGGGCACCGTGGGCAGGCGGAAGACGGTCTCGGGGCGCGCCCAGCGGGCGCGGGTGTGCTCCCAGTCCAGGCGAGGTGCCTGCCCCGGGGCGACCTCGAACAGGAAGGGGTGGACTATCCACAGCCGTCCCAGGCGGGGGTCGGGCACCGGGAGGGGGCGGCCGGCCCGCAGTAGCTGCACGGCAGAGGGCGGGAGGCCAGCCTCTTCCTCTATCTCTCGCAGGGCCTGGGCCAGGGGATCGGCGTCCTCCAGGTAGCCGCTGATGCCGGCCCAGCGACCACGGTAGGTGCCCACCCTGGCGCTGCGACGCAGAAAGAGCAGGCGAGGCCCGCCCGGGCCTCGCCTGAGCAGGAAGGAGGTGACGACGGACGACGTGGCCGAGGGAGGCATCAGGCAGCGCGGCGGGCAGGCTGGCCTTCCTGGCGCCGGCTGCGGCGGTCATAGAAGGGGGGCGTCTCCAGGGGCCTGCGGTAGCCGCACTGCACGCACACCAGGTCGGCCTCGTTGCCCAGGTAGGTCTCCACGAAGAGCATACCGCTGCAGCGAGGGCAGCGTCGCATCTCGCGCATGGCCATCACCTCCTGCCACCCTGGTCGCGACTGCATTCTAACTCCCACGGCATTCGTTGTCAATAGACTTGATAGCGCTTATAGCAAGAATGCCACATGGCCCGGGGCTTTAGCAGTCCCAATGCTTGAGTGCCAGAACCCCTTCTGCTATATTGGGGCGCGCCATGGACGCCTCCTCCCTGCCGCCGGTGCTGCGCGCCTTCCTGGACCCGTCCTTCTACCCCCATCCGGTGGAGCGGGTGGACGTCCTCCAGACCCATATCTCCTACGTGTTCCTGGCCGGCGACTACGCCTACAAGGTCAAGAAGGCGGTAGACTTCGGCTTTCTCGATTACTCCACTCCCGCCCGCCGGCGCTACTACTGCCGGCGCGAGGTGGAGCTGAACCGCCGCTATTGCCCCCACGTCTACCTGGGGGTGGCGACGGTGAGGGACGAGGACGGACGTCTCTCCCTGGACGGTCGGGGGCGGGCGGTGGAGTATGCCGTCAGGATGCGGCGGGTGCCCGAGGAGCGCATGTTGCACCGCCTGCTGGCGGAGGGCCAGGCCACGCCGGAGATGCTGGCGGCCATCGCCCGCCGTCTCGCCCAGGCCCATGCGGAGGCCCCTTCGGGCCCTCATGTGGCCCGTTACGGCACCTGGGCCATCGCCTATGCCTGGCGCGAGAACTTCCAGCAGTGGCAGGGCTTCGTGGGCGAGACCATCGCCCCGGAACAGGATGCCCTGTTGCGGGGCTACGTGTCCTGGTTCCTGCGCCGCCGTCGGCATCTGCTGCGACAGCGCGCGGCCGAGGGGCGGGTGCGGGAGTGTCATGGCGACCTGCGCAGCGAGAGCGTCGTCGTCTGGCCCGACGGCTCCGTCTGCATCATGGACTGCATCGAGTTCAGTCGACGTCTCCGCTGCACCGACGTGGCCGGGGACGTGGCCTTCCTGGCTATGGACCTGGAGTTCCGGGGCCGTCCCGACCTGGCCGAAGCCTTCGTGTCTGCCTACCTGGAGGCGAGCGGTGACGGCGGGCTGCCGCAGGTGCTGGACTTCTATCGCTGTTACCGGGCAGCGGTGCGGGGCAAGGTGGAGGGGTTTCTGCTGCGCCAGCCCGAGGTCCCGCCCGGGGAGAGGGAGGCGGCCCTGGAGCGAGCGCGGCGCTACTTCGACCTGGCCTGTCGCTATGCGGCCCGCGACTGGCCGGCCCTGATAATCACCTGCGGGCTGGCCGGCAGCGGCAAGTCCACCCTGGCAGGGGCCTTGGGTCTCCCTGTCGTCTCCTCCGACGTGGTGCGCAAGGAGCTGGCAGGCCTCCCTCCCGAGCAGTCGGCGCGGGCGCCCTGGCAGCGGGGCCTGTACGCTCCGTCCGTCACCCGCCGCACCTACGCCGAGATGCTGTCGCGGGCCGAGGCGCTGCTCCGGGAAGGGCGATGGGTGGTGCTGGATGCCACCTTCCTGCGCCGCTGGCAGCGCCAGGCGGCGCGGCGGCTGGCCCAGCGGCAGGGAGTGCGCTTCCTCTGTATCGAGCTGCAGGCCGACGACGAGCTGGTGCGGCGACGGCTGCAGGGGCGGGAGAGCACGGGCGGCCCCTCCGACGCCGACTGGCAGATCTACCTGCGCCAGAAGGAGGCCCTGGAGCCCCCGGACGAGCTGCCTCCTGACGAGCGGCTGGCGCTGTCCGCCTCGCTGTCGCCCCGGGAGCAGGTGGCAGCGGTGAGGCGGGCCCTGGGACTGTGAGTATCCCCCGCAAACTGCCACATTCTCGCCATACTTGACAGGCACGCCCGCTGTTGGCTAGATTGGTTATCGGAGGAGAGAAGGTCGGTCATCGAAAAAGACGATACCGGCCGCCCGCCGGCCCTGACGACCCGATGGAGGAGGTGATAGGGTATGGCGGTGTTGTTTCCTCCCATAAAGGTCAGGTGGGGCACCAGGGAGGTGCCCTGGACCTGGGTGCCCGCCAACGTGCGGGAGATGGTGGAGGCGGCCCGTCCCGTCTTCGCCGAGTTCCTGGGTAGCCTGGCCTTCGTCTTCCTGGCCGGCTCCCTGCTGGTCCATGTGGCCGAGCGCACCTATGGCTCCATCGGCCTGCTGACGGTCGCCCTGGGCACCGCTCTCGCCTATGGAATCATCGTCTCCGTCTTCCACCCCTTCTCCGGGGGCCACATCAATCCCGCGGTGACCCTGGGCGTCATGGCGGCTCGGCGGCTGCCCCTGCTGGAGGGCCTCCTCTACATAGCGGGGCAGCTGGTGGGCGGGCTGTTGGGCGCCCTCATGCTCAACTTCGTCTACCGCGGCATGGCGGCTGACGCTGCCCGCTCGGCGGTTCTGACCTTCAGCGACCGCTATCACGGGAGCTGGCCGGCCCTGTTCACGGGCGGCTTCTTGGAGGCGGCCCTGACCTTCGTGCTGGTGCTGGCCTTCCTCTCCACCCTGGTGGACCCGCGCGGCCAGCGGGCCTTCGGTGGCCTGGCGGTGGGGCTGGTGATGTTCGTGGCCATGGTCCTGGCCTTCCCCCTGACGGGGGCGGCCCTGAACGTGGCCCGCGTCTTCGCTACCGCCGCCGTGGCCAACCACTGGGCTGACTTCGCCATGTACTGGCTGGGGCTGGCCGGCGGCCTGGTGGCCGGGCTGGTCTACGCCCTGGTGCTGGCCGAGCGGGAGCAGACCGAGACGCGGTAAAGGCTTTGGGGCCGGCGGGCGAGGGCGGCGCCGCAGACCTCCGGCGCCGCCCCTTTTTTGCCGTCCCGCTCGCCGGGTCAGTGCATCACGTCCGCTAGCTCGCGCGTTAGCCTGCCGATAGCAGGCCTCACAGCCAGGGTGATACGGAGGTTCGCGGCCCGGATGTGGGCATCCGCCCCGGGCTGTTGCAGAGGCAGTCTGTCCTTATATAGAATCCGAAAAGGAGATCCAAATCCCAGCCTTGGGTGGGGCCATCCGATCGCCGCCACCCGCGTCAGGAGGAGGGCCATGGCGAGGGACACTAGAGAGCAGGTCGCAATGTACGATTACAGGCACGCCACGCTCGGCGGAAACATGCTTCGGGTGTGGTGGCCCAACGAACTGAACTTGCGGATCCTTTATCAGAACCCTCCCACCCTCACCCCCACGGACCCTGGCTACAATTACGCCAAAGCTTTCGCTGAACTCGATTACTACGCCCTCAAAGAAGACCTGCGCCGCCTCATGACCGAGTCGCAAGACTGGTGGCCCGCCGATTACGGTCATTATGGCCCGCTCTTTATCCGACTGGCCTGGCACAGCGCTGGCTCGTATCGTGTCTTTGATGGTCGCGGCGGCTCCCTCGACGGCAGCATCCGCTTCCCGCCGCGCAAGAGTTGGCCTGACAACATCAGCCTGGACAAGGCAGTCCGTCTCCTGTGGCCCATCAAGAAAAAGTACGGGAACAAGATCTCCTGGGCCGACCTGATCATTCTGGCTGGCAATGTGGCCATGGAGTCCATGGGGTTCAAGACTCTGGGCTTCGGGGCCGGACGCGTGGACATCTGGGAGCCGCCAGAGGACGTCTATTGGGGTCCGGAGATCGAGTGGCTGGGCGACCAGCGGCACAGCAACAACGGCGAGCGAGTGCTCCAGGCTCCGCTCGCTGCCACGCAGATGGGTCTCATCTACGTCAACCCGGAAGGTCCGGGCGGAAACCCCGATCCTCTGGCTGCTGCGAAAGAGATCCGCGAGATCTTTTCGCGCATGGGGATGGACGATGTGGACACGGTAGCCCTCATTGCCGGCGGTCACACTTTCGGCAAGACTCACGGGGCTGCCGATCCCAAGAAGCATCTCGGGCCAGAGCCCGATGCGGCCCCTCTTGAGCAGCAGGGCCTCGGCTGGAAGAACAGCTTCGGCACCGGTAAGGGGCCCCACACCATCACTAGCGGCCTCGAGGGGGCCTGGACACCCACGCCGACCAAGTGGGACAACAAGTTCTTGGAGCTCTTGTTCAAGTACGAGTGGAGGTTGGAGAAGAGTCCGGGAGGGGCCTGGCAGTGGGTGGCAGTGAACCCCGAGCCACAAGACCTCGTACCTGACGCGCACGACCCCGAGAAGGTGCACGCACCTGTGATGCTCACCACTGACCTGGCCCTCAGGGAAGACCCGATCTACGCCCCGATAGCCAGGCGATTCCGTGACGACCCCGCGGCCTTTGCTGACGCTTTTGCGAAGGCTTGGTTCAAGCTCACCCACCGCGATATGGGCCCCAAGTCCCGTTACCTCGGTCCCGAGGTGCCCAAGGAGGACTTCATCTGGCAAGACCCGTTGCCTCCGGTAGACCATGAGCTGGTCGACAGTAGCGACATCGCCGAGCTGAAGCGCCAAATCCTCGCCTCGGGCCTGACCATCCGCGAGCTGGTCTACACCGCCTGGTCAGCGGCCTCCACCTTCCGCGCGACGGACAGGAGGGGCGGGGCCAACGGCGCCCGTATTCGTCTGGCGCCCCAGAAGGACTGGGAGGTGAACGAGCCGGCTCAACTGGCCAAGGTCCTGGGCGTACTGGAGGAGATCCAAGCCCGGTTCAACGCCGCCCAGTCCGGGAACAAGCGGGTCTCCCTGGCGGACCTCATCGTCTTGGGAGGCGTGGCTGCCGTGGAAGAGGCGGCGAGGAGGGCCGGTTTCCAGGTAGAAGTCCCCTTCTATCCCGGCCGCACCGATGCCAGCCAAGACCAGACCGAAGTCGAGTTCTATCAGCATTTGGAGCCGATAGCCGACGGCTTCCGCAACTACGTCAAGGCCGGCTACGAAACCCTGCCCTCCGAGCGAGTGCTGGTGGACAAGGCGCACCTGCTCGCTCTGACGGTGCCCGAGATGGTTGTCCTTATTGGCGGGTTGCGGGCCCTGGGTGCCACTTACCGCGGCGAGCCCCACGGTGTCCTCACGGAGCGGCCGGGGGTGCTGACCAACGACTTCTTCGTGAACCTGCTGGACATGAGTGTCGAGTGGCGCCCGACCGACAATCCGCAGATCTACGAGGGCTACGACCGTGCAACTGGCAGGCTGAAGTGGACGGCCACCAGGGTGGACCTGGTCTTCGGATCCAATGCTCAGCTACGTGCCCAGGCCGAGTTCTATGCCCAGGACGACAATCGCGAGAAGTTCGTTCGCGACTTCGTGGCCGCCTGGAACAAGGTCATGAACTTGGACCGCTTTGACCTCTTCTGGTGGTGACCCACCTCGGGCGCCGGTAGAGGCCGCGGGGACGAAGCTGGGAAGCCCCGCGGCCTTTCTTATTCGAGGGTGTGTCCTCGGACATGTCCCGGGCGAGAAGGGCTGGCTCAGCGGCCGGTGGAGCCGTGGCCGCCGGGGCCGCGGCCTGTGGGCGATAGCTCCTCGGCCTCCTCTATCCGGGGGGCCTCCACCCGTGCCACCACCAGCTGGGCGATGCGGTCTCCGTGACGGACGGTGTAGGGGGGCCTGGTCCCGACGGTATACATCGTCACCAGCACCTCCCCCCGGTAGTCGGCGTCTATAGTGCCGAAGGCCACGGCCACCCCCTGGGCCGAAAGCCCCGACCGAGGCCGCACCTGGGCCTCGTAGCCCGGCGGCAGCTCGATAGCGATGCCGGTAGGCACCAGCACCGGGTCGGGCCCCAGCGTCAGCTCCCCCTCCAGACAGGCATAGAGGTCCAGGCCGGCCGACCCCTCGGTGGCGCGGGACGGCAGGCGAGCGCCGGGACGCAGCCGCTTCACCCTCAGGAGGGGGGCGTCCTTCATGCCTCGTCCAGGAAGGCCTCGATGATGCCCGCCGTCTCCTCGGGCAGCTCCTGGGGGAAGAAATGGCTGCCGGCGGCCATCTGCTCCAGCCGGGCATCGGGCAGGTGGCGGGCCGCCTCCCGGATCCCCACGTCCAGCCCCGGGCTGGGGCTTCGGCCCATGACCAGGAGCACCGGGCAGCGGACGGACGACAGCAGGGGCCAGATGTCCAGGGCAGGGCGGCCCTCGTATACCTGAGCTTCCAGCTCGCCGCTCATCTTCAGCTCCACCTGGCCGTCTGGCCTGCGGAAGGTGCCCTTCTCGAGGTACAGGCGGAGGACATCCTCCCGCCAGTGAGCGTAGGCTTCCCGCTGGCGCAGGTGACGCGCTGCCGCTTCCAGGCTGGGCCAGACGGTCCGGCGGCGGCGGGCGCCCTCCGAGAGCTGTCGGTGGCCAGGGACGCGCCCCTCCACCTGGGGCGGCACCAATACCGGCTCCAGAGCGACGATGCGGGTCACCAGTTCGGGACGCCAGGCGGCGCAGGCCAGGGCAGCGGTGCCGCCGCTGGAGTGTCCCACCAGCGTGGCCGGCCCCAGCTGCAGCGCCTCGATGAAGCCCACCAGGTCGCGGGCAAAGCGGTCCCAGCCGTAGTCGGAGGCCGGCTTGTCGGAGTCGCCGTGGCCGCGGGCATCGTAGGCCAGGACGCGGCCGCGAGCGACCAAACGCTGGGCGATGGGATGCCATACCCAGGCATGGAGGCTGGTGGCGTGATGCAGGACGATGGCCGGCCCCTCGCCTCCCCAGTCCAGATAGTGGAGACGCAGGCCGTTGACGGTCACGGTGCCCTCACGCGGCGCCATGGCCCTCCTCCGGTCGGTAGTCTATGGCGGGAATGAGGGAGAGGTCGAAGCGACCGACCCCCTCCTCGCCCAGGGCGTCCAGGTGCTCCAGGCAACGACCGATGCCCTCTCGCAGCCCCTCCAGGTCGAGGCCGAGACAGCGCGGCGGGAAGGGGGCCAGGAGGGAGAGGGCGCCCGAGAGGAGGAGACGGGCGCCACGCCCGTTGCGACGGAGCAGGTGATGAAAGCCGGCCGCTGCCTTGATGAGCCCCTGATAGAGGTCGGCAAGGGCTGTCTCCTCCTGTTGCCAAAGTTCCTCCAGGGTCTCGTGGCAGTCCCAGAAGCGCCAGGAGTTGAACTGGCGCACAGCGTCTGCCAGGGCCTCGGGGTCGCGGGCCGTGGGCGTCCCCGTGAGAGGAGGCTTGGGTCCCTTTTTGGCCATCCCGACACCGATTGTAGGCGTCAAAGCGGCGGGGGGTCAAAGCGATAGTCTGGACCGCCGTCTTTTTTACCGGCCGCTTCCCGCGAGGGCTGTTCGACCTTCTCGCGGGCGTGGTGCGCTGGAACCGGCGCATGCAGGCCTACACCAGCCTGCGCTGGGCCTTCCAGGCCCTGTGCTGGCGGCCGCCCAGACCTTAATATGGGTCTCGGGCCCATGAGCGTCGACCAGCGCCTCCTGGAGGCCATCGCTCTCAGCCGCGCCGAGTACGACCTCATCGTCCGCCGCCTGGGGCGCGAGCCCAACCGGCTGGAACTGGGCATGTTCGGTGCCCTCTGGAGCGAGCACTGCGGCTACAAGCACTCGCGGCCCCTTCTCAGGCGACTGCCTGCCGATGCCCCCTGGGTGCTGACCCGTCGCGGCGAAGAAAACGCCGGCGCTGTGGACGTGGGCGGCGGCCTCTGCGCCGTGTTCAAGATCGAGTCCCACAACCATCCCTCGGCCATCGAGCCGTACCAGGGCGCGGCCACCGGGGTGGGGGGCATCGTCCGCGATATCCTGGCCATGGGGGCTCGCCCCATCGCTATCCTGGACTCCCTGCGCTTCGGACCCCTGGGTGAGCGCCGCAACCGTTATCTCTTTCAGGGCGTGGTGGCGGGAATCGGCGGCTACGGCAACTGCCTGGGCATACCCACCGTGGGGGGAGAAATCTACTTTGAGGAGGCCTACAGCCAGAATCCCCTGGTCAACGCCATGTGCGTCGGGGTGGCGCCTCGCGAGAAGCTGGTGCGGGCGCGGGCCGAAGGCCCGGGCAATCTGCTCATGCTGGTGGGAGCCGACACCGGCCGCGACGGTATACACGGGGCATCGGGCCTCGCCTCTCGCACCGACCCCTCGGCCCGGTTCGAGGAGCTGCGACCCGCTGTCCAGGTGGGCAACCCCTTCCTGGAGAAGCTGCTGGTGGAGGCCTGCCTGGACCTGGCCTGGAACCACCCCGACTGGATGGTGGGGATCCAGGACCTGGGGGCGGCGGGCCTTACGGCTGCCACGGTGGAGGCGGCGGCCCGGGCCGGCTCCGGCGTGGTGCTGGACGTGGCCCGGGTGCCCCGTCGCGAGGCGGGCATGGACCCCTACGAGGTGATGCTGTCCGAGTCCCAGGAGCGGATGCTGGTGGTGGTGCGCCGAGGCTGCGAGGAGAAGGTGGCCGCCCTCTTCCAGCGCTGGGAGGTGCCCTGGGCCATCGTGGGGCAGGTCACCGACGACGGCCTGGTGCGGGTGCTGGACGGCGGCCGCCAGGTAGCCTGCCTGCCGGTCTCCCTGCTGACCGACCCTCCCCTTTACGAGGGACGCGGCGAGATGCCCCCCGAGCTGGCCCCCCTGCGCTCCTACGACCTGGCGTCCCTGCCTGACGTCCGCGACCCTCGGCAAGTCCTCTTGCGGCTGCTGGGCAGCGCCAACCTTTGCTCGCGGCGCTGGGTCTACCGCCAGTACGACCAGTCGGTGCTGACCAACACGGTGGTGGAGGCCGGGGCCGATGCCGCCGTGCTGCGCCTGCGAGGCACGCCGGGGGCCATCGCCGTGACCACTGACGGCAATGGCCGCTACTGCTATCTGGACCCCGAGGCCGGCGGCGCCATCGCCGTGGCCGAGGCGGCCCGCAACGTGGTGGCGGTGGGCGCTCGCCCCCTGGCCGTCACCGACTGCCTCAACTTTGGCGACCCGGACCGCCCCCACGTCTACTGGCAAATGGAGGGGGTGATCGAGGGGATGGCTGCTGCCTGCCGTGCCCTGGGGGTGCCGGTGGTGTCGGGCAACGTCAGCCTCTACAACGAGACGGAGGGCCGCGCCGTGTACCCCACACCGGTGGTCGGGATGCTGGGCCTCATCGAGGACCTGGCCCGTTTCCCCCGTCCGGGCAGCGCCCGACCTGGCGATGAGGTCTGGCTGTTGGGGCCAGGCCCCTCCCTGGATGTCGACTCCCTGGCCGGCAGCGAGTACCTGAAGGACGTCCACGGGCTGGTGGCTGGCCGCCCCCGCATCGACCTGGAGCTGGAGGTCCGTGTCCAGCGGGCGGCCCTGGCGGCCATGGCCGAGGGGCTGGTGCGCTGCGCCCACGACTGCTCCGATGGCGGCCTGGCCGTGGCCCTGGCTGAGCTGTGCCTGCGGGAGGAGGTGGGTCTACTGGCAACCGGTTTCGCTCCGGGGGGGAGGGTCGACGCCGCCCTCTTTGGCGAGGCCCAGTCCCGTCTGGTGCTGGTCTGCCCACCGGAGGCGGGCGAAAGGCTCGCCGCCGTCGCTGCTGCTCACGGTGTGCCCCTGTCGCGACTCGGGCGGCTGGAGGGCCAGAGACTGGTGCTGGGGGCCTATCTGGACGTGCCTCTGGCGGCCCTGCGGGACGCCTACGAGGGCGGCCTGGAGCGGGCCTTGCTCTCCGCAGCCCGTTAACCCCCGGCGCCTCGAGTCGGGTCGCCGCCTTGTGGGGTGGAGTGTGGAGGCCTAAAATTTGGGGTGGGCCTTCTCCCCGCCCGTGTATGGGCATCGGGGCCCGTAGCTCAAGGGCAGAGCGGCCGGCTCATAACCGGTTGGTTGGGGGTTCGAATCCCTCCGGGCCCACCAGACGCCGAATTCGTTCTAGCAACTGCTTGTCCTCCTGCCCGCGCGTCGTGTATTCTCTTGTAAGTCCTGCCGGGTAGGCCCCGTGCTCGAGCAGCAGCTGGCCCAGTACCTCAACCTGCGCCTGTCCGCGTCCGGCCCCGTCCAGGTGACGGGGGTGCGTCGGATACCAGGCGGCGCCTCCCGCGAGACGTGGGCCTTCGATGCCACCTGGGAAGAGGGAGGCCGCACCCTCTGCCGGGGATTCATCCTCCGTCGCGACCCCCCTGCCTCGGTGGTGGTCACGGAGCGGGACGTGGAGTTCCAGGTGATGGATGCCGCCGGCCGGGCCGGCATCCCCGTGCCCAGGGTGCTCTGGCTGGAGAAGGACGGCCAGCACCTGGAGCGCCCCTTCTTCGTGATGGAGCGCATCGACGGCTGCGAGACGTCGCCGCAGGCTCTGCTCACCGACCCCGCTTACATTCGGGTGCACGACCGCATCGCCCGCCGCTTCGTGGAGGTGCTGGCCGCCATCCACGCCCTGGACTGGCAGGCGCTGGGGCTGCAGGAGGTGCTGGGGCCCCCGCCGTCCCCCGAGGAGTGCGCCCTGCGCGAGATCCAGAAGTGGGAGCAGGTCCTGGAGCGGGAGGCCCTGGGTCCCGAGCTGGTCCTGCGGGCCGCCCTGCGGTGGCTGCGGCGCCATCTGCCGCCGCCGGCGCAACGCATCGTCTTGGTGCACAGCGACTACCGCGTCGGCAACTTTCTCTTCGACGCCGAGGGCGAGATCCGTGGCGTCCTGGACTGGGAGCTGGCCCACCTGGGCGACCCGATGGAAGACGTGGCCTGGGCCTGTCTGCGGCCGTGGCGCTGGGCCGGCGACGAGCGCATCGGCGGCATCATGGCCCGGGAGGAGTTCTACCGCCTCTACCAGGAGCTGACCGGGCTGCGGATCGATCCCGAGGCCGTGCGCTTCTGGGAGGTGCTGGGCAACGTCAAGCTGGCCGTCATCACCATCACCGGCGCCCGCGCCATAGTCCAGGGCAGGTCGCGGGAGCCGGTCCTGGCCATGATAGCCCGCGGCAACTCCCGCCTGGAGCTTGAAATCCTGGAGCTGATGGGGGTCTAGGTTGCGGCCCGACGAGCGAGAGTCCATCCTCGTCGTCCAGGGCGTCCTGCAGGACCTGGCCAGGGAGGTCAGCACCGATTACGCCCGCTCTCAGGCCAGCACGTGCCTGCTCCTCCTGCAGTCGTTGCTGGCCGAGATGGACTCGGCCGTCCACGACCTGGTCCAGGACGTGGCTGCCCTCAGGCGGGTGCTGGCCGATGCCCGCGGCGCCCTCGTTTCCCTGCCGGACGACGAGGCGTCCCGCCTGGCTGCCGACATCGCTTCCGCCCTGGAGGAGGCCCCTCCCGACGACCTGCGCCTATCGTCTCTCCGTCCGCGCCGGGAGCGGTTGATGGGCCTGCTGGAGCGCTTTCTCTGCCTGTGCGAGGACAGGCAGGGGACGCCGGATGCGGAGGTCCTGGAGCCGGTGCGGGGTGCCGCCTACCGTCTTCTGCGACGCATGGCCCTGAGGGGCTGGTGCTTCTGGGACGTGGGCAGCTTCCGCGAGGCGCTGGTCCGCTGGCGCAGCGCTGCCCAGCAGGAAGGGCAGTAAAGAAGAGGCCTCTCCGCCGCCAGCTATACTGGTAGGTGGAGGGGCTGACCATGACCGAAGAGGTCGCCACGGGTGTCGAGTTACTGGAAAAGGCGCGGATAGCCCTGGCTGCCCACCGACCGCTCACCATCCAGCAGCCCGGGGCGGTCCCGGCCGCAGTGCTGGTCCCCCTCTACTTGAAGGACGGCGAGGCCCACGTCCTCCTCACCGAGCGCACCCACGACGTGGAGCACCACAAGGGGCAGATCTCCTTCCCCGGTGGTGCTCGCGACCCCGAAGACCCCGATCTGCTGACCACGGCCCTGCGCGAGAGCTACGAGGAGGCCGGCATCCATCCCCAGGACGTGGAAGTCATCGGCCGCCTGGACGACATCGTCACCATCACCAACTTCCTGGTGACCCCCTATGTTGGTATCCTGCGCTGCGAGTCGGGCTACGGCTTTTGCGCACACCCCCGCGAGGTGGCATCGCTGCTGGAGGTGCCGTTGCCCCACTTGCTGGACTGGCGCAACATGGAGCTGGAGCTGAGACATTGGCGGGGCACGCCGGTGCTGGTGCCTGCCTTCCACTGGAACAGCTATCGCATCTGGGGCGCCACCGCTCGCATCCTGAAGCAGCTGCTGGACCTCCTGCAGTCGTGACTTCTCCTGGCCGCGAGGAGACCGTGGAGGGGCCGGGTGGTCCCACCTGCCGGCGCTGCGGCGGCAGCCGCTGGCGTGTGCAGAGGGTCCCCAAGGCCCGCCTGCGCTGGCTGCTGGAGATGGCCTTTGCCCTGCCCGAGGTGCTCATCTTCCAGGACGAGTCCCCCGGGTGGCCAAAGCGGGAGGCGGAGCTCTGGACCTGCCTCGGCTGCGGGAGAAGGGTGCGGCTCTAGGCCACCATGGCCACCCGCCCCTTCACCGACACGAACAGGAAGGCGGGCGGATCGTTACGCCGGAAGAGGACCTCCACTCCCGGATACAGGTCTACGGCCTCCACCCCTTTCAGCACCCAGTAGTTGTTGCCCAGACGCACGTCCACGCGTCCTAGGGTGGGCCAGAGGGTGACCAGCAGTCGGCCGCCCGATTCCTGGCTCTCCAGAGCCAGGTGGCAGACAGGCTCCCCCTCCTCGTCCTCCCTCAGCCGACGGGGGCCTCGCGGCACCTGGAACGGGGCCTGCTGGGCCTGGGCGCCCAGGACCTCGGCGATGGCCTCGACCGCCCCGGGGTCCGACAGTCGCACGCCCCCTACTCCCTCGGTGCCTCCACGCAGATGACCCCCTCGGGCCCTACCAGCGCCCAGTGGGGCGTGCCTGGCGGCAGGTCGAGGCGGTCCCCGGGCCTCAGCTCGAAGACGGCGCCTCGGCCATCGGCCAGGCCGAAGCGGATGGATCCCCGGTAGCAATAGAGCACCTTGTGATACGGGTGGGAGTGGACGGCGTAGCGCTCGCCGGGGCCGTTGCTCCACCAGCGAGGCGACAGCCCCTCTCGCCGGAAGGCGTCCTCCAACTCCTCGCGGGAGGGGCCTTCGGGCCGCTGCCAGGGAGTGAGCCTCGCTGCGTCCATGGGCGCGGCCTCAGTCCTCCAGGGCGTCCTTGAGGCGCTGGCGCAGGGCCTCCAGCCGCTGCCGCAAGTCGGGCTGCCGTTCCAGGGACTGGGCCAGGGGAGGCACCGTGTCCAGGATGGCCAGGGACGTGCGCGCCACTTCGCGGGCTACGGCCTCGGCCTGGGCAGGGCTGCTGCCCTCCTGCAGGGGGTCATGGCCGGCCTCCTCCAGGGCGGCCAGTAAGGCCCGCAGGCGAGGGTGGGCCACCTCGCTGAGACGGTCGTAGGAGCGGCGCCAGCGCTGGGCGTAGGGCTTGGGCAGGGTGCGACGCATCTCCTCCAGGCTGGGCAGCCGACGGGGGTTTCCGTCCAGCCAGAGCCGGGCCTGATCGGGCCGTTTCCAGAGGTAGACGGCTGCGGCCCAGTACTCCAGGGCCGAACGCACCACCGGGGCAGCCTGGGCCTGATAGCCCCCCTCCATCAGCTCCCAGGCAGCCCAGAGGGAGCGCATGGCCGTCACGGCCATGAGGTAGGAGAGGCGGTGGCCCTCCGAGTCCAGAGGAGTGCCAGACGAGGAGGCGGTGACGTCGGCCAGAAGCTCCAGGGCCTCCCGGGCTGCCTCCCACAGGGCGGCCCGGGCCTTATCCCTCGCTGTTCGTCTCTCTCGCATGCGGCGTGTCAGAGGGAGCAGCATGGCGTGCCCGCAGGCGCTCCAGCCACTCCTTCAGCCGGGCCTCGCTGCCCAGGCTTCCAGGTATATAGTAGCGCCGTCCGCGCAGGGATGGCGGCAGGTGGTCCTGTCCGGCATAGTGCTCCGGGTAGCTGTGGTCGTATCGGTAGCCCTGGCCGTAGCCCAGGGACTCCATCAGCCTGGTGACGGGGTTGCGCAGGAAGAGGGGCACCGGCTCCCCCTGAGTGGCCCTGGCGTCCCGGGCAGCCCGCTGATAGGCCTCCAGGGCCGAGTTGCTCTTGGGGGCACATGCGAGGTAGATGGTGGTCTCGGCCAGGGGCAGGTAGCCCTCGGGCATGCCCACGAAGTGGACGGCCTGCTGGCATGCCACCGCCAGCACCAGCGCCTGCGGGTCCGCCAGGCCCACATCCTCGGCGGCCAGGATGACCAGCCGGCGAGCGATGAACAGGGGGTCCTCTCCCGCCTCCAGCATCCGTGCCAGCCAGTAGAGGGCGGCGTCGGGGTCGGAGCCGCGCACGGACTTGATGAAGGCAGAGATGGTGTCGTAGTGCAGGTCGGCGGCCTTGTCATAGCGAGGGGCGGGCCGCTGGAGGGCCTCCAGGATGTCCTCCCGTCTCAGCCGTCGCCTGCCCTCGGCATCGGGCACGGCAGCCGCGGCTGCCAGCTCGAGGGCGTTGAGGGCCACGCGGGCGTCGCCGCCCGCCGCCCGACACAGGAGGTCCAGGGCGTCGTCGTCCACCTCCACCCTCAGCTCGCCCAGGCCCCGCTCGCGGTCGGAGAGCGCCCGCAGCACGATGGTGCGTATGTGCTCCGGCGAGAGCGGCTCCAGCACGTAGACGCGGCAACGGGACAGGAGGGGTGCCACCACCTCGAAGGACGGGTTCTCGGTGGTGGCACCGATCAGGGTGATGACCCCCTCCTCCACGTGGGGCAGCACCACGTCCTGCTGGGCCTTGTTGAAGCGGTGGATCTCGTCGATGAAGAGGATGGTGCGCTGGCCGTAGAGGGCGCGACGCTCCTTGGCCTCCTCCACCACCCTTCTCAGGTCGGCCACCCCGGCCGTCACCGCCGAAATAGGCTCGAAGTGGGAGCGGGTCATGCTGGCTATGATGCGGGCCAGGCTGGTCTTTCCCGTCCCCGGCGGTCCCCAGAGGATCATGGACGGCACCTGGTCGGCCTCGATGGCCCTTCGCAGGGCCCGGCCCGGGGCCAGCAGGTGCTCCTGGCCCACCAGTTCGTCCAGGGTGCGGGGGCGCATGCGAGCGGCCAGGGGCGCCTCACGGGCGGTGCGCTGTTCCCCTGCCTGGGCGAACATGTCTCCTCGTGGGGGCTTGCCGCGGCGTGCCATGGCAAGCCCATTATCGCACAGGAAAGGGGAGGCCTTAACGGGAGCGCTTCTCGCCCCAGCGCTCCCAGTAGACCACCTCTTCCACCGGTAGGCGCCGCACGGGGCCGAAAGGCACCGCCGGCCAGCCCAGCGGTATGAGGGCCATGGTCTCCCAGTCGTCGGGGATGCCCAGCAGCTGGCGGACCTCCCGCTCGCGGACGCGATGGAGGGTGGTCAGCACTCCGCCCAGTCCCAGGGCGCGGGCCGCCAGCAGCAGGTTCTGCACGGCGGGGAAGATGGAGGACCCTCGGTCGGACGTGCTGACCGGCCCGGGGCCGGCGCGCAGGCAGGCCAGAATGAGCACCGGCACCTCGGCCAGGTGCCGGGCCAGATAGTCGGCCGAGCGATAGATGCGGGCGCGGTCGGGGTCGGCCAGCATCTGCTGGCGCGTCTCGCCGCCGTAGAAACGCTCCCACCCTTCCAGATAGAACTGGCCGATGCGGCGCTTGGTCTCGGGGTCGCGCACCACTACGAAGCGCCAGGGCTGGCGGTTGCCGCCCGAGGGCGCCTTGGTGGCCGCCTCCAGCACCTTCCATATCAGCTCGTCGGGCACGGGGTCGGGCTTGAAGCGGCGGATGGCCCGCAGGGTGTAGATGGCCTCGAAGACGTCCATGTCTCGCCTCCTCAGCTGCCTCGTTCCACCTCGAGCAGGAACTCCACCAGCGCCCGGTTGAACTCCTGAGGCCGCTCCAGCGGCGGCACGTGGCCGCAGTCGGGCAGCACCTGTAGCCGCGCCCGCGGCAGGTTGGTGGCCAATACCTGGGCGGCCAGGTGGAAGTCGGGCAGGTCCAGCTCTCCCACCAGCACCAGGGTAGGCGCTCGTATTTCTGCCAGCCGCTCCACCGCCTGCACGGGCGGCGGGGGCGACGGCTCCGCCAGCAGGTCGCGACCAGGGAAGGCCAGCACCATCTCCCTCAGGCGTGCGAAGCGCTCCGGGAAGCGGCGCACCCCGTCGAAGATGGGGTGAGGCAGCCAGACCTGCTCCAGGGCGGCCCGCGGCCCCAGACGGCGGGCCGTGCCCACCAGCTCTTCGATATGGGCTGTGAACTGGGGCGAATAGGTGAAGCCGGGCAGGGCCGAGTCCACCAGCGTCAGGGAGCGGACCCGCTGCGGCTGCTCCAGGGCGAACTGCAGGGCGATGCCCCCGCCCATGGACAGCCCCACCAGGTGGGCATCCTTCACCGCCAGTTCCTCGCTGATGGGACGGTCCACGTTGAGGCGGTCCAGCAGCTCTGCCAGGTCAGAGGCGTAGGTGGGAAAGTCGTAGCCTCGCGGTGGCACCAGGCTGCGGCCGTGCCCGCGCACATCGTAACGGATGACGCGGAAGCCCGCCTCCAGGAGGGCGGGAACCGTGTCGTCCCACAGGCGCAGGTCGACGCTGTAGCCGTGGATCAGGACTACAGCGGGCACATCCACCCTCCCCTGTGGGCGGGCGTCCTCATAGAAGGTGACGATGCCGTTGGTGTAGACGTGGGGCACGTGTCCAGCGGCCATTGTAGCAGAGGCGTCGCCCTCATGGGGCCCGATAGCCACACTCCCCACCACTCGCGCTGCCATCTGCTCAGGAGGGCGATGGCGGGCATCCGCACAGCCAGGTGAACGCACCAGCCGCCGGCGCCCGCCCCGACCATGACGGCATCGATCTCCAGGCCGAAGGCCCGGGCCAACAGAATAAAGGGCACCGGCACCAGGGCCAGCGATGCCAGGGCTATGGCCACCTCAGCCCTCCTCCCAGCGGGCGGTCGGCGGCTGGGCCACCAGGTGCAGGGCAAGGCGGGTGTCAGGCCTCACCGCCGCCCGTTCGTCCAGGCGCAGGCCCACTACCCAGGCGATGCCCCAGCGACAGCGGACGATGGGCACCCGGTCCCGCTCCTCGGCCGGCACCTTGGCGTCCACCAGCAGGTCTTGCAGCTTCTTTTCGCCTCCCAGCCCCAGGGGGCGCAGGCGGTCGCCGCGGCGACGGGAAGTGACCGACAGCTCCAGGCCCACGGCGTCGGCATCGAGATAGGCCTCGTAGGGGCTTTCGGTCCGTGGCGAGGAGGGCGGCGGCACCAGCTCCGCCCGGAAGACCCAGCCGTCTATCTCGGTCAGGCCGGGGATCCGCAACGGCGTCTCGGGGAGCGGGGGCACTGGGGACGGGGGCTCTCGTCGCAGCCATACCTCCCTCGCTGTCGCCTGCAGGACGACGCCATGGGGCAACATGGCCCGGCCGCGACCGCGGCCGACGACCTGCAGCGCCTGCTCCACCTGAGCCGCCTCTGGCTCGCGTCCCTGCCCCGCCAGGTGCCCGTAGGCACGCCGCAGCAGCCGCGAAGCGATGGCCGGATGCAGCGTCAGCAGCCCTTGCCTGTCCAGGCGGACCCGGTTGGCCTCGGCCCGGGCCAGCTCCCCCCAGCGGCGGGACGCCTCTCCCTCCAGGTAGTCCACTGCCTGGGCAGCGATGGACGCCAGGCGGACGAGGGCCTCGTCGACACGGGGGTTCAGCTCCCGCAACAGCGGCAACACGCGGTGGCGGACGCGGTTGCGCAGCGGGGCCAGGTCCAGATTGGTGGGGTCCTGTCGCGGCGCTATGCCCAGCAGACGACAGCAGCGCTCCGTGTCCTCCCTCCACAGGCAGAGCAGAGGGCGGGCGAGCTTAGGGCCCGGGCCATAGGGCCAGGGCGAGCGGGGGCGCATGCCCGACAGCCCATCGAGGCCGCTGCCCCTCAACAGGTGCAACAGCACCGTCTCGGCCTGGTCACTGGCAGTGTGGCCCGTGGCCACCACCTCCGCCCCCACCTGTGCTGCCTTCTCGCTGAGGAAGCGGTAGCGCAGTTGCCGGGCCGCTTCTTCCAGCGACAGTCCGCTTCCGCGTGCGTGGGCCGCTGTGTCGCCGCTGCCGGCCAGGAGAGGAAGTCCGAGGCGAGCAGCCAGCTCGCGACAGTACTCCAGGTCTGCTTCGGCCTCCTGACGAGAGCGCAGGCCGTGATCGAAATGGGCCGCCGCGAGCTCCAGGCCCATCTCGTCCTGCAGGGAATGGAGCAGGACGAGGAGCGCGGTGGAATCGGGGCCGCCCGATATGGCTACCAGCACCCGCTCGCCGGGCCGTATCGCGCCGCTGCGGGCCAGGAAACGGGCCAGCCGCGAACGAAGGGAGCGGAAGTCGCCGCTCCCTCTCCGGGGCGATGGAGTCAGGGGAGGAGACGCTCCCACCAAGGCCGGCCGTCGGTGGGCGTCGGGGCCGGAGTGGGCGATGGCGAGACAACCATGATGCCCTTCTCGCCCGGGCGCACCAGGCCCAACTGCTGACGGGCCATCATCTCCACGAACTCGTCGCTCTGCATGTAGGCCCGCAAGGCCTCCAGCCAGCGCTGGCGCTCCTGAAGCTGGGACACCTCGGCCTGCAGCTCCTCTTCGTGCTGGCGGAGCTGATGGGTGCGCAGGGCGCCGAGGCCGCCCGTCACCAGGATATAGACCACCGCCGCGGCCGAGAGGGCCAGGACTGCTCGCGCGAGGATCCGCTGCCAGTGAGGCCTCTCCGTCGTGGGCATGGCACGCCTGGTCATGGCAACCAGCCCCTCCCGTCGGCCCGCCGCAGGTGACAGGTGTCGTTGAGACGTCGCAGGGCCACCGACTCCCCCTCCAGCTCCAGCTCAGAGATAGCGGCCACCGAGTGGCGCAGGCGGCGGAAGGAGGCCAGCGGCATCCCCAGGGCACGGGCCAGCACCGCCAGGATGACGAAGTTGTGGGTGACGACCACGATCGTCTGGCCGCGATGGGCCTGGGCCAGACGGACGATGGCGCTCCAGGCCCGCTCCTGCACCTCCGGCAGCGACTCGCCGCCCAGGGCTTCCAGGGACGGGTCCTGACTGCTCAGCCAGCGCTGCAGGACGTCGGGAAACCTCTCCCGCACTTCGGCGTAGGTCAGCCCCTCGGCCCGCCCGATGTCCATCTCGACGAGTTCGGGCAGCACCTGCACCTGCAGCCCGCAGGCGCGGGCGATGGCCGCGGCCGTGTCCAGGCAGCGCCGAAGGGGGCTGGAATAGATGGCCGAGACCCCTTCGGTGGCCAGGGCCCTGGCCAGGCGACGGGCCTGGCGGCGGCCGTTGACGTTGAGGGGGACATCGCCCCGTCCCAGGGCCAGGCCCAGGCGGTTGTATTCCGTCTCGCCGTGCCGGACCAGAAGCAGACGCACGTCTAAAGCATACTACGTCGGCCGGCGGCCGTCGCGCTGCTTGCCCCGTAGCGGGGCCAGGGGCCATAATGGGTGGCGACCATGCCCCGCCTCTCGCAACTGCTGCGACGCGTCTCGGTCAGCGAAGGGCCTCCCCTGGGCTTTGGTGTGGCTGCCCACCGCCCTCGCGCCACCTTGTTGCTGGTGGCGCAGGTGGACGGCAACGCCTCCCGGCTCCCCGTCCCGGCCGACGCAGCCGATGCTCTCCTGGTGGCCGGGGAGGCCTCGACGGGGCTGCGGAAGGAGCTGAAAGGACTGGATGGGGTCCCGTGGGGCGTCCTCCTGCCCCGGGCCGAAGCCGCTACCGTGGCCTCCGTGCGGGAGATGGGGGCGGACTTCGTGGCCTTCGACCCCGCCCAGAGCGACGCGGGCCTTCTCCTGGAGGAGGGGCTGGACCTGGTGGCCCTGGCCAGCCATGAGGCCAGCGACACTGAACTGCGGCTTCTGGAGGCCCTCCCCCTGACGGCCCTGCTGCCGCCCCAGCCTTCGCTGCCCCTGACAGTTGCAGCCCGCCTCTCTCTGCAGCGCCTCTCGGCCCTGGCCCGTCTGCCTCTCTTGGTGCCCGTTCCGCCTCAGGCCGACGGCTCCCTGTTGCGGCTGCTGCGAGATGCGGGCGCGGCGGCGGTGGTGGTGGAGGGTAAGGCAGGCGCCGATGCCCTGGCCGCCCTGCGTCAGGCCATCGAGTCGCTGCCCCCGCGGCCCCGTCGCCGCGAGGAAAGGGCGGAACCCCTCTTTCCCGTCTCCCTTCTCCCCCGCCCCGGCGGAGAGGTCGAGGAAGAAGAGTAGCCTCCCTCGCCCCCTCCTCACAGGCCGCTGACGCCCCGCCACAGGAAGAGGCCGCCCAGGCAGAGAAGGGCCACGCCGCTCAACACCAGCGCCCAGCGGTGGAAGGCCGTGCCCAGGACGCGGCGGCCGCCCGCAGTCAGGGCCGAAAGCGCTGTCAGCCAGCCGAAGTCGGTGAGGACGTGGGCGAAGTAGAGGACGGCCACCCCTGCCGCCCCCTCGTCCAGGGCCTGGCCTACCAGACCGGCCCCCACCGTCCCCCACCAGGCCAGGAAGAAGGGGTTGGAGACGCTGACGCCCAGCCCCGCCGCCAGCAGTGCGCCTGCCCCCGAGGCCGATGCCGTCGCCCGGCCACCCGGCAGGGGGCCTGCCGCCAGGGCCGTGGCGAGGGTCCCCCGCCCCAGCCAGAGCAGGTAGAGGCCTCCCGCCAGGGCGATGCCTGTGCCCACGTCCTGTCGTTGCAGAAGATCCTCCAGGCCGAAGGCCAGCCCCAGCACGATGCCCAGCTCCAGCAGCGAGTGGCCCAGGGCCAGGAGCAGGCCGGCGCCGGCGCCTCCCCTCGCCCCCTCTCGCACGGCCATGGTGCTCAGGGGGCCGGGGCTGAGGGCGCCGCTCAGGCTGGTGACCAGCACCTCGGCAAAGAGGGCGCCCAGGGACACCCTATGCCCCCTGTTGCCGCAGCCAGGTCAGGACCGGGACCGCCGCCAGCTTCTCGGCCTCCAGCATCTCCCAGTAAATGCCCCGGGGGCGGGGATGCCGGCGAGAACAGGCGATGACCTCCTGTGGCGTGACGATGTAGTCCAGAGGGATGTCATGGGGCAGCATGGGCAACTCTTCGTCCAGCACCTGCAGGGGGTGCACCGTGGTGACTATGGTCGTGCCTGGCCCCACCTTCCCCAAATGAGCGGCTATGGCGAACTCCAGGTCGGAGTAGCCGCCCCCCTTGCCGACGCGGCCCCCTTGCCGGTCCACGGCCACCGACCCGCACACCACCAGGTCTATGACGGGCAGGTCGCGCGGATGGACGGGCCGCCCGTAGCGGAATGCCCCGGCGATGGTGGCGGCCTGCCAGGCCCGCGGGCCCAGTCGCGCGGGGTCCAATTCGATGAAGCACTCCAGGTTACGGAGGCGAGGGACAGCCATATAGACCGTCTTGCCCTCGCGGAGTGCTGAGCGGCGCAGGGGGAGCTGAGGCAGGTCGGGGTTGCACTTGAGGACGCGCGCCTCCCGCCAGACGGGAAGCTGGCGGAGGCGGCGGGCGGCCTCGCTGGCGCCGCGGAAATTGGGGATGCGGCCCCATGCCCCGGGGAAAAGGGCCTCTCCCGCCTCCTCAAGCGCCCGCCAGACCCGCTCCCGGAGGGCCTGTTTGGCGGCCCTGGCGTCCTCCATGGGAGCTCAAGGGCGCCCGCGTCCCTCCAGGAGGGCGTCCAGCCGCTCCTCCAGTCGACGCTGGACGTAAGCCAGGGTGAAGTCGCCTCGGGTACGCTCCAGGGTAGCCCGAACGGCGTCGGTAGTGCGGCGCAGGCCGCCGGTGACGGCCTCGGGGTAGTCCATGGTCACCAGGGCGTCGTAGATGTCGCTCATGGCCGTCAACCTCTCTTCGCAGCGGGCCAGATCGCCCTGGCGGAGCATGTCCAGCAGGTGACGGCGCAGTTCGCCCACCGCTTCGCCCAGGCCGTTCAGATAAGCCTGGGCCTCCACTCCCACTTCCTCCGGGGTGGGAAGGCGGCGGCCCGACAGGAGGGCGAGGGTGCAGACCGCCTCGGCATATTCCTTGGCGGCGTCGTGGACGAAGCCGCCGTAGTAGATGTCCCGGTGGCGCTGCAGGGCCTCGTCGGCCTGGTCCAGCTTGGCCCGCGCCTGGGCCAGCAGCTCCGCCGCGGCCTCGAATTCGCTGCGGTGAGCGGCGCGCACGGCGTTGGCCGAGAGGCGCACCACCTCCCGACAGAGGGAGAGGGCCACTTCTCGCGCCTCGTGTTTCTCAGTCAGATAGTCCCGCAGGCGCTGGGCGATCTCGCCGAGGGGGGAGGTGTCCACGGCTAAAGGTCCTTTACCGGCTCTGGGAATTCGCCTTCGCGGGCGGCATCTATCATCTCCCGCGCCTCTCTGGGCAGCTCCATGCCGTATTCCTGGAACTTGCGCTCCACCCAGCGGCCTATCTGGCGCGGGTCCTTGTAGTCCTCCAGGCGCTTGGGCTCGGCCCCGTATTCTTCCAGGATGGTCTGCTCGCTCTTGTGGTAGGCGAACCGGGAGATGGCCCGCTCCACCGACTCGCCTCCGCAGTGGCTGCAGCGGGCCTCGTAGGGTGTGCTCATGGTCTTGACGAAGATGCTGGTGAGACGGCCGCAGTCCCGGCACTTGAACTCGTAGATGGGCATCTCCTCACTCCTCCTCGCCCTCGGAGGCGCCCTCGTCGTCCCCTTCTTCCTCGGGCAGCTCCCCTGCCTCCATGCGCTCCAGCTCCGCCTCCATCTCGGCGTCCAGGGGTTCGCCCAGGCGCTGGGACATGCGGCGGATGAAACGGGCCATGCTCCTGGGGTCCGACTCGTCCACATCGTCCAGGCTGACGTCCTCAGCCAGGCCCTGGAAGATGTCGTCCTCGGAGCGCAGGACGGCCACCCGCGAGATGAGGCGGTTCATGCGGCGGCTTCCGCAGCTCTCGCAGACAGGCTCCACTTCCAGGCCGATGCGGCGGACGAAGACGCTGCTTTTGTGGCCACAGTCCTGGCAGCGGTATTCGTAGATGGGCACGCTACCACCCCTCGGCCTGCCGCCGCTGGGCGATCTCCTCCCGGTGCTGACAGGCGTAGAGGAAGGGGCAATGAGCGCAGTGGCGCCCCACCCGACCGGGGAAGCTGGCCGCCGCCTGCATCTCTCTGGCCAGGGCCACGGCCCGTGCCTCGGCCTCCTCCAGGGCGGCGGGGACGGTCGCCTCGGTCCAGACCTGACCCCCGTCCAGGAACCAGAATGACACCCTGGAGACAGGGCGCCCCAGCCCCTTCTGAACCATTATAGCGTAGAGTCGTAGCTGCCCCGCATCCACCTCCTGGGGCGGCTCCCCCGTCTTGTAGTCGATGACGTGCAGAGAGCCATCGGCCTCCTGGTCTATACGGTCGGGGCGGCCGAAGAGCACCACGTCCGGAGCCAGCCGCACCTCAAGATAAGGCTCCAGCAGATAGGGCTGAGCGGTCAGGTCCTCGCGGGCGGCGAACTCCTCCAGTTGCCTGCGCGCCCGCTCGCGCAGCTCCTCCACGCCCGGCATGCGGCGGTAGCGGGGCGAGAGGGAGGCCCAGCGCTGGTCGAACAGCTCCAGCAGCCGGCCGGCGCTGCGCTCGGGCGGCGGCAGGTGGAAAAACTGCTGCAGGACGAGGTGGACGGCGGTGCCCACCGTGTCCTGAGGACGCAGCCGGGGCCGCAGCCTGTCCAGGTACTGGTAGCGATAGCGCAGGGGGCAGGTGAGGTAGACCCTCAGCTTCAGGGGCGAAAGGCGGATCATGACCGGGCCTTTATAGTTTGTGCCTCGAGCATGGCCTGCGCGTCAATTGACGGACGATGTGTCGTCTATATAATACTCGCCGAAAAAGCCAAATCCTGCCGCAGGACCAGATACGTGGCTCGAGGCTGACCCGTATCGGGCGCACGTCGTGGATCGAATTCACCTATGATCGGAACGACCAGGGGCAACTTACCGTGTCGGTGCGCATCCCCGAGTCCCCTCGCGATCCCATGCCGGACGCCGACATAAACGCATACTACGACGGCTTCATCTCGATAACGCCCATCGACGGCGATTGGACGGCGTCGTCACAGGTGATGGACGACCTGGGGCAGAGACTCTCGGGCATCGTCCGCTGAGGGGGGGCAGACGGCCTTCAGGCGCTCACCGCGTTCTCGATATGCTCGATGGCCAGAAGGCGACCGTCGGCGGCAAGGGACACGGTGACCACGTCGATGCGTTGATGGGGCGGCAGGGGGCCTTCCGCTGCCTGCAGATAGGCCTCGGCCAGGGCCAGCAGCCGGCGCTGCTTGCGGGGCGTCACCGATTCGGCGGCCGTGCCTGCTGCCTGACCCCTGCGGGTGCGCACCTCGACGAACACCAGCCAGTCGTCCTTCTCGGCCACCAGGTCGATCTCCCCCTCAGCCAGACGGACGTTGCGCTGGCGGATGCGGTAGCCGCGGGACTCCAGGTAGCCGGCCACCAGGCGTTCGCCGAAGGACCCCAGGGTGCGTCGTCGGTCAGTCACGGCTGCCCTCCGCGGCCCCGCTGGCGCGGTCGGCTGCCTCCCCCGGGGACGGGATGACCGTCTCCGGAAAAGGGAGAGGGCCGCCTCCCTTACCGGTGCATAGCTGCGGCGGTGCACCGGCGAGGGGCCGAGGCGGGCCAGGGCCGCCAGGTGCTCTGCCGTGGGGTAGCCCTTGTGGCGGCCGAAGCCATAGCCAGGGTACAGCCCGTCGAGCTGCCGCATGAGTCGGTCGCGGGCCTCTTTGGCCAGGATGGAGGCGCAGGCGATGGAGAGGGAGAGGGCATCGCCGTCTACCACCGCCTGGCAGGGCAGGCCGGACAGAGGCCAGGGGCCGTCCACCAGCACCGCCTGCGGCGGCCGGGGCAGGGCGGCCAGGGCGCGGCACATGGCTTCCCTGGAAGCAGCGGCGATGCCCAGCCGGTCGATGGCCTCGTTGCCTACCATGGCCACTGCCCAGGCCAGGGCGTGGGCCTTGATGAGGCCCTCCAGCCGCCCCCTTTCGGCCGGCGTCAGGACCTTGGAGTCCCGCACCTGCTCCAGCCACGGGAACGATGGGAAGGGGGGCAGCACGACAGCGGCAGCAGCCACGGGGCCGGCCAGGGGGCCGCGGCCGGCCTCGTCCACACCGGCCACCCAGAGCAGCCCCTCTCGCCAGAGGGCCTCCTCCCGCTCCAGGGTGGGCGCCCGGGCCATGACGGCACAATGTTAACGCGGTGGCGGGGCGTTGACAGCCCCTCTGGCCGTGCTAGGGTGGGATGCAAAGAGACCCTACGCAGGAGGTGACACCATGCCTATCGTCCGCATCGAGATGTGGCCAGGCCGCACCCAGGCCCAGAAGGCCGAGCTGGCCCGGGTCATCACCGAGGCCATGGTCAACATCGCCCATACCACCCCCGAGGCCACCATCATCATCTTCGAGGACGTTCCCAAGGAGAACTGGGCCCAGGGCGGGGTGCTGGCCTCGGAGCAGTAGGACGGGTGCGGGCGGCCTCCCTTTTGTGATATAGTTTTGTTAGTGGGATGAATGGGCGCTGGTTGCGGCAAGGGTTCCTCTATCTCCTCATCCTCGTAGCTGTAGTAGTTGTTATTTACTCTTTGTTGCCCCAGGGGCATGACCGCACCCAGGAGGTGGGACTGGCTGCCCTGGTCCAGGACGTGCGTCAGGGCCAGGTGGGCGAGGTCACCGTCTCCGGCAACACCGTCAGCTGGAAGCGCTTCGACAGCGACCAGCAGTTCCGCGCCCGTCTGGAGCAGGGCGACACAGTCCGCAAGGTGTTGCAGGATGCCGGCATCCCCCTGGAGCAACAGCCTGTGGTGAAGACGGAGCAGGGGCGCCCATGGGAGAGCATCCTCAACTTCTTCATCCAGCTCCTGCCCGTCATCCTCATCGTGGGCATCCTGTTCCTGTTCCTGCGGCAGGCCCAGGGCACTAACTCCCAGGCCCTGAACTTCGGCCGCAGCCGCGCGCGGCTCATCAACAGCTCCCGCCCCACCATCACCTTCGCCGACGTGGCCGGGGTGGACGAGGCCAAGGAGGAGCTGAAGGAGGTCGTGGAGTTCCTCAAGTACCCCGAGAAGTTCGCCAGCCTGGGGGCGCGGGTGCCCAAGGGCGTCCTCCTGGTGGGGCCGCCGGGCACCGGCAAGACCCTTCTGGCCAAGGCAGTGGCCGGAGAGGCCGGGGTGCCCTTCTTCTCCATCAGCGGCTCCGAGTTCGTGGAGATGTTCGTGGGCGTGGGCGCGGCCCGCGTGCGTGACCTGTTCGACCAGGCCAAGCGCAACTCGCCCTGCATCGTCTTCATCGACGAGATCGATGCTGTGGGCCGCCACCGCGGCGCCGGCCTGGGTGGCAGCCACGACGAGCGCGAGCAGACTCTCAACCAGATCCTGGTGGAGATGGACGGCTTCGACACCTCCACCAACGTCATCGTCATGGCTGCCACCAACCGCCCCGACATTCTGGACCCGGCCCTGCTGCGGCCGGGCCGCTTCGACCGCTCGGTGGTGCTGGACCGTCCCGACGTGAAGGGGCGCCGTGCCATCCTGGAGGTGCACGCCCGCGGCAAGCCCCTGGACAAGGACGTGGACCTGGACGTGCTGGCCAAGCAGACGCCGGGCTTCTCGGGGGCCGATCTGGCCAACCTGGTCAACGAGGCGGCCATCCTGGCCGCCCGCCGTGGCAAGCGTCGCATCGGCATGTCCGAATTCAACGAGGCGGTGGACCGGGTCATCGCCGGGCCCGAGCGCAAGAGCCGCGTCATGGGCCCCAAGGAGCGGCAGATCGTGGCCTACCACGAGGCCGGCCACGCCCTGGTGGCCCACATACTGCCCAACGCCGACCCGCCCTACAAGATAAGCATCGTCGCCCGGGGCATGGCCGGCGGCTTCACTCGCTTCCTGCCCGAGGAAGACCGCCACCTCTACACCAAGTCCCAGTTCAAGGACATGCTGGCCGCCATGCTGGGTGGCCTGGTGGCCGAGGAGATGGTCTTCGGGGAGTTCACCACCGGCCCCCAGGACGACCTGGAGCGGGCCACCCGCCTCGCCCGCCAGATGGTCACCCAGTTCGGCATGAGCGAGCGGCTGGGCCCCCGCACCTTCGGCCGCAAGGAGGAGCTCATCTTCCTGGGCAAGGAGATAGCGGAGCAGCGTAACTACTCCGAGAAGATCGCCGAGGAGATAGACGAGGAGGTCCGCCAGATCATCGACCACGCCTACCACACTGCCAAGCGGGTGCTGGCCGAGAACCGGGCCAAACTGGACCAGCTGGTGCAGGCCCTCCTGGAGAAGGAGACGCTGGAGGGCGAGGAACTGAGGGCGCTCCTGGAGACGCCCCCCGGCCAGGAGCCGGCCCTGCCCCAGCCGAGCCCGCCGCAGGCGCCCCGCCCCGAGGGGGAGAGGGAGCGAGAGAAGGCCCCCGCCCCCCAGACCATCGTCCAGCCGCGGCCGGGCCTGGCCTTCGAGGGTGGAGGCCCCATGGCCTCCGCCCTGGACGACTCCGCCGCCGGGCGTTAGCTGTCCCCCGTCGGCCCCCCGAGCCTTTCCCGATAGCTCGTCCGACCGGAAGGGCCTTCTCTGGCCGGCCGTCAATCGGACATGGAGGAGCCGCCGTTGACCGAGAGCACCTGCCCCGTAATCCAGACCGCCCTCTCGGAGGCGAAGAAGACCACCGCGTTGGCGATGTCCTCGGGCAGGCCCAGGCGCCCCAGGCCCAGGGCCATGGGATACAGGGGCATGATGCGCTCGCGGTGGGTCTTGAGCCAGTCCTGCGCCCCCTCCGTCTCGGTGGCCCCGGGAGCGACGCAGTTGACGGTTATACAGTAACGGCCTACCTCCCGGGCCAGGGCCTTGCTGAAGCCGATGATGCCGGCTTTGGCCATGGAGTAGGGGGCCAGGTTGGGGGCGCCCACCCGGCCGGCGTCGGAGGTGATGTTGACGATGCGGCCCCATCGCCTCTCGATCATCCGGGGCAGGACGGCGCGGGTGCAGTAGAGGGTGCCGTAGGTGTTCAGGTTCATGATGCGGTCCCAATGGGGACGGTCCGACTGGGCGAAGGGCAGCTCCATGGCTGGATCGGTGCCCTCCAGGGGCACCGGCACGCCAGCGTTGTTGACCAGGATCTCCACCGGCCCGAGGGCCTCCTCGATGTGCCGCACCATCGCCTCCACCTGGGCCTGGTCGGTGACGTCGGCGGCTACAGCAATAGCCGTGCCGCCGCCATTGCGAATGGCCTCCGCCACTCGGGCGGCCCGCTCCTCGAAGATGTCGTTCACCGCCACCCTGGCGCCCTCGGCGGCCAGGGCCAGACAGATGGCGCGGCCGATGCCGCGACCGGCCCCCGTCACCAGGGCCGCCCGCCCGCTTATGCCCATGTCCATGGCCTACACCTCCTGACAGGTCTCCCTAATTCATACCCTAAAGGACAGCAGTGCTGCAAATGGGAACCATAGATGGCCCCTGAGTCGACCTGGCGGCCGCCTCGGCCCCTCACCGCCTTCTACTTGACCGGCAGGAGGCAGCGAGTTAATATCGTAGGGGGTGGAGGATTGAGGGATTTTAGACAGCTAAAAATTATCTAATGGTGGAGGTCCGATATGGCGTATGTCATCTGTGAGCCCTGCATCGACGTGATGGACAAGTCCTGCGTCGAGGTCTGCCCCGTCGACTGCATTCACTACGAGGAGGGGGTCGACCGCAAGCTCTACATCGACCCCGACGAGTGCATCGACTGCGGCGCCTGTGAGCCTGTCTGCCCCGTGACCGCCATCTTCGCCGAGGACGATGTGCCCGACCAGTGGAAGGAGTACATCGAACTGGACGCCAAGTGGTACAAGGACCCTGACGCGGTCCGGGCCCGCATCAACGAGCTGAAGCCGGCCTAGAGGCAGCTGCTGCCTTCGCTGTCCGGGCTCTGGCGCTCACGTCCCGTGGGCGGCCAGGGCCTTCAATGTCTCCGCAAAGAGGGAGGCCGTCCCGGCGTCGCGGTCGCACAGGCGCACGCGCTCGATGGACGACTCGGGGTGGGAGTCCAGGTATTCCTGGACGGCCGTCACGATGACCCGCACTCCCGACTCCTTGGGGAAGCCGAAGATGCCGGTGGAGATGGCTGGCAGCGCGACGCTCCTGGCGCCCACCTCGTCGGCCCGTTGCAGGGCGCTGCTGACGGCCTGCGCCAGCAGCTTCTCCTCGTTTCCCATGCCCCAGCGCGGCCCCACGGCGTGCACCACGTAGCGGGCCCTGAGCCGCCCGGCGCCGGTGATGGCGGCACTGCCGGTGGGCACCGGGCCGTGCTCGCGCACCCAGCGGTCGCTCTCCTCCTGGATCTCGCGGCCGCCCCTGCGAACGATGGCTCCGGCCACGCCGCCGCCGTGGGCCAGCCGCTCGTTGGCGGCGTTGACGATGACGTCCGTCTCTTCCTCGGTGATGTCCCCCTGGACCGCTTCCAGCAGCCGTCCGTCGGGCCGACGGTATGAGGCCAGCACCCGGGCCACGATGTTCACAGCTCCCCCAGCTTCTCCTTGAGCGCCTGGACGAGGTTGGCGATGGGCACCCGCACCTGGGCCATGCTGTCCCGGTCGCGGATGGTCACCGCCTCGTCCTGCAGGGTCTCGAAGTCGATGGTCACGCAGCACGGGGTGCCGATCTCGTCCTGGCGACGGTAGCGCCGGCCTATGCTCTGGGCGTCGTCGTACTGGGTCATGAAGTGAGGGCGCAGCAGGTCCCACACTCGCCTGGCCACCGGCACCAGGTCTTCGTGGCGCGAGAGGGGCAGCACTGCCACCTTGATGGGGGCCAGGGCCGGATGCAGTCGCAGCACCGCCCGAGTCTCCCCCCGCACCTCCTCTTCGTCGTAGGCGTCCATCATGAAGGCCATGAAGCAGCGGTCCACTCCGGCCGAGGGCTCTATGACGAAGGGGACGATGTGCTCCCCCGTCTCGTCATCGAAGTAAGTCAGCTGCCGGCCCGAAAACTCCGAATGGCGCTTCAGGTCGAAGTCGGTGCGGTTGGCGATGCCTTCCAGCTCCGACCACCCCATGGGGAAGAGGTATTCGATCTCGTAGGTGTCCTTGGCGTAGTGGGCCAGCTCGTCGGGGTCCAGGCGGCGCACCCGCAGGTTTTCCTCGCGGATGCCGTAGCGCCGGTACCAGTTGTAGCGCTCCTCCACCCAGTGCTTGTGCCACTCCTCGTCGGTGCCGGGCCGGCAGAAGAACTCGATCTCCATCTGCTCGAACTCGCGGTCGCGAAAGATGAAGTTGCCCGGGGTCACCTCGTTGCGGAAGGCCTTGCCGATCTGGGCGATGCCGAAGGGCAGCTTCTTGCGGGCCGTGGTGAGGACGTTGTCGAAGTTGACGAAGATGCCCTGGGCCGTTTCGGGGCGCAGGTAGGCGGTGGCGCGGTCCAGCTCCTCCTTCAGGTCGCGGATGCGGGCCGAGGCCCGCTCCCAGTCCTCCCCCTGGAGCTCGGCGATGGCGCGGGTGAACTCGGCCTCCACGTCGATAGGCCCCACGTAGGTTCGGAACATCAGGTTGAACATGCGCGGGGTGGTCAGCTCGCCGCCGCACTCCGGGCAGCGGATGGGGTAGGCGGAGGGTGCGTGGCCGTGGGCGGCTTCCGGCTCCGGGTGCTCCCTGGCCAGCTCGTCGGCCCGGAAGCGGCGCTTGCACGACTTGCAGTCCACCATCGGGTCGGCGAAGGTCTCCACGTGGCCGCTGGCGATCCAGACCTTGGGGTTCATGACGATGGCGGCGTCCAGTCCCACCACGTCGGGACGCTCCTGGACCACCGCCTTCCACCAGGCACGCTTGATGTTGTTCTTCAGCTCCACTCCCAGGGGGCCGTAGTCCCAGAAGCCGCCGATGCCGCCGTAGATCTCGCTGCCCTGGAAGACAAAGCCACGGCGCTTACACAGGGATACGAACTTGTCCATGCTCAGCTTGGGGGCCATGACTCGTCCTCACCTCTCCGGGGCGACTGCCCCTCCTCTGGTGCAAGGTATCAGGGGCGAGGGAGTAAGTCAAAGCCGAACCGGGCTCTACGCTCTTTAGTGTGGATACAGTGTAGGGGGTTAGCAAAAGCACCTGACGCTCCTGTAGCCTTGAGGTGAGGAACCAGAACAAGGCGGGCAAGGCGGGAAAACGAGATCAGGTGCAAGGACATCATATCAGGCTCAGCCAAGGGCTGCCCGGCCTGATGGTGTGGGGGAGAGGGAGGTGGAGGGGGCCACCGAGGTGGTGGCCCGCTACCGGGACGAGGAGGCGGCCTGCCCCAGGTACCGCCGTCCCACCTGGCAGGTGCACCAGTGGCATCGGCAGTGAAGCGGGATGCCGAGCTGTGGGGCAAGGAGGTGTCGGTGGTCATTGCGCGGGCGACGCTTCCGCTGTCGGGCCTGTGGCAAGGCGCACGTGGCCGCACCCTGCTTGCGGGCCCAGGCGGCGCACCACCTGGAGGCTGAGGCGGTCCCTGGCCAGGTGGGCCAGTGAGGCCACGGTGCGGGCGGCAGCTCGCCTGGAGGGGGTGAGCGAGGGGCTGGCCGAGAGGAGTTGGCGGGAATTCTATGCCCGCCGCCTGCCCGGGGGCCCCACCGCCTCCTGGGGCTGGACGGCTTCTTCTACCGGCGGCGGCAGATGTGGGACGGGGCTGCGGGACCTGAAGAGGGCCCTGCCGGTGGCCTTCGTCTCCGAGGAGGGGAGGAGGCTTGCCGCTGCCCTCCTCGCCGACGGCAGGCTCGCCCGGGCCTGGGGCCTGAAGGAGTCCCTGCGCTCCCTCTACCGGCTGCCCAGGCTCGAGCAGGCAGAGGCGGCCCTGGGCCGCTGGCTCCAGGAGGCGGAGGCTAGTGGCCTGGCGCCCTTTCAGCGGACAGCCCGCACCCTCGAGCGCTGGCAGCGGGAGGTGCTCAACCACTGGCGCTATCCCATCAGGGGTGCCCTGGTGGAGGGCAAGCACAACCGCGTCAAGGCCCTCAAGCGGAGGGGTTATGGCTACAGGAACGAAGGCAGCTTCCTGCTAAGAATCCTTAGCCACATTTACACTGATTGATGTAGAGCTCTGCGGCACAACGTCTTGACGAGCGCGGTGCAGCTGTCTATGATTGCTTTCGCAAAGCGTGACGTAAGGTGGGCATAGGGTAAGACAATGCGGTGGGCGATGGCGGTTGGCGGCGGGTTTCTATTGGTGTCCTTGCTGATAGCCTCAATAGTGCTATCCGTGCGCAGCACGTTAGGAGAGGACAGGCCCGGGCTGCGGGGTTTTCCGGTGGGTTCGGAGGAGGAGCAGATTGGCAGAGAACGGGGCAGGCGCATCAATGAGGCGCTGCAGCGAGAGGCAAAGAGGCCGCTGTTTTCTGGCACAATGGCCGGCCTGACGTTCATCACACCTGATCAGGCAGACACCACTATCCCGTGCGACGGCACCATCAGTGAGGTCACCGGTGAGCAGGCAAAGGCGCTCGTCAGAGGCACCGAGCTGGACATCATCCCAAGTTACCTTCCGCCCTTCGAGGCTTGTATCCGGCGAGGGCAACTGCGTTCGTATGCGCAGACCGGGTAATCGGCTACGGGGTAGATTTTGGTAGCGTCATCATCTCCCGTGGCCGCTTGAAGGGGGCGCACTCGTTTGCTCCGCTAGACCGCATGCGAGAGACCACGATAAAGGGTCGCCCAGCGGTGCTGATCGATGGCGTTTCCTACCTAGACCCCGTCTCTGGGCGCGAGGTCAGGACGCCGCATGCGGCCGTCTACATCAACGAGGAGTTCGGCGTCACCAAGATAGTCGGGACATATTTGGACGAGCTCATCAAGGTGGCCGAGGGGCTGAACTGATGAGATGTCAACCGCTGCCCAGGGGATCCCACCTTCAAGTTTTTCACGGTGGTGCACAAGCACGCAAGGGCAGCATTGGGTGACCAGGGGTACTACACCAACCTCTTCACGGCGGACCTCGGGTATTGGAATGACTGGGTGGTTGGGCCGACTGTCTACCCTGAACCTGACAGTCGGTGCCCTACGACGGGGCCACACACGCATGCTGGTGCCTTTGCGAATGCGGTGCAGGGGTGGTACCGCGATAACTGGGCCAACTGCCCAGCTGACGACTCCTTTCGTTACAAGTGCTATAACCGTCAATGGGCAGAGTGGGTAGACATCCACGACTGGTGGGGCAACTGGACATTCCAAGCTCAGTGGTGACTGGGCTTGAGCAGGGTCGTGCGCATCATCTGGCTTTCACTCGCTCTGGTCGTCATCGGCTGCACCGGGTGTGGCAGTGGAAGCGGCGGATCGGTGCCGCCCGTCCAACCTAATGCCACTGGCCAGCAAGCTCCCCCAATGAGCCAGCCATCGGTGGAGGACCCGGTGGCCAACCGCCTGCCCGGGTCATGCAGGCTGGTGCCCGAGCGCTACTGTGCCTCTGGCCAGGTGGTTGAGTGGAGAGGTATGAAGATGCTCGCCTTCCGGCTGCCGCCGGAAGCGGGCGTGTTCGCGCCGTTCGAAGGGGTGCTGCGGCCCCTGGGGCCCGAGGCATTCGGTGGGCTACCGCCGGGCCTCACAGCTACAGTTTGCCAGGAGGTCGTCGACGGCCGCTTTACTGGCCGCGAAGTCGTAGCGATCGGTGATTTAGTGATCCCCGAGGGCTCCACTGATGTGCTGCTCGGGATCGGCTTTCTCGGCAAGGTTGGCGCCAGCGGCGCAACGGTCGTGGGCGACCGCAACGTGCTGGTGGCGTTCAGACGGTTGGTGGACGGCCGCATGCAGGTGGACGAGGAGTCGATGCGCAACGTGGTCCCCTACTATCGCTGACACGGTCACTGACGACGGTACCAGCGGCCAACAGCCTCCGGAGCGGGATTGGCACTACCAAACTTGAGGCACCAGCCTTCCGCCTTGAATACCACTCGCTAAGGCGGGCCAGTCAGCCGGACAGCAGGGCAGACCCCTGCCAGCGCGACAGCGCGGCGCTGCTCAGGTCATCCGCAACGGTGCCGCGACCTCGCCGTAGGGCGGGAACGGCTGGGAAGCAGACGCCAGGGCAGAAGCGCTGGGGAAGCCGGCCTGGCAGGTGCCCCCTGGCGCAACGCCCGCACAGCTGCGGCGCAGCTGCCCGCCGAACCCCTGCAGCCCCTCATCTCTGAGGGCGAGGGCGGGGGCCGAGTCAAGCTCTCCTCGGGGCGCCACCCCCTTCTGAGGCCTGCCCCCTCCGCTCCTGCCCCTGCCAGCAGCTCCGACAGACACCCTCCGTCCTTCCCCTGTGACGATATGCCTCCTATGCGAGGCAGGCTGGGGGTCAAGGGACCGGCCTTAGCGAGAGGCCATGGAGGGACCCGAGCTCGCCTGCCCCCTGGGAGCCAGGTAGGGCTCCCCCTCCCTGAAGGTGCGGCCGGCCACGAGCATCCAGTACGCGGCCGTGTACAGCTTCCGTGCCGCCGCCACCCTGGCCTGCTGCGCCCCCTTGCCCACCGACAGGCCCGGGTATAAGCTCCCATGGATCCGGGAATGCTATCGCCTTGCATGGCCGCCTCCAGTAGGGCAGGAAGCCTTTGCCCCGCTCAGCGATGGCCTCGTGCCTGGCCTTCGTCCCGTAGGCGCAGCTGGAGGGCGCCAGGCCAGCGTAGCTCCTGGGGCGCCTGGCCGAGAGGAAGCGAGAGATGTTCCCTATCTCGGCCAGCACGAGAAGGGCGCCCTAGCGCCCCAGGTCGGGCACGGTGGCAAGGAGCAGCACCGGCCGGTCCCCTTGGGCCCGCTCCCGCACCCTCCTGGCCACCCCCTCTATCTCCTGGGGGAGGGCCGAGAGCAGCCGCAGCAGCCCGGCCAGCTCCTCCCCCTAGGGCTGGGAGAGGGCCAGGGACGGGAGCCACTCGAGCCCCCGCCGGGAGAAGAGAGTCGCCAGCGAGGGGGAGGCAGAACAGGATGTGGGCGTCGGGCCGATCACATCCCCCGCCTGCCCGAGGCGATGGCCCTGGACACGACAGGGTGTGCCAGGCTCACCTCCAGCCCCTGATTCGAGAGGGCGCCTGGGGCCCACCCCCAGGCCCTGGTGGCCTCCATGGCCACCTTCAGGCCCGACCTTAGGCCCGGGAGGGCCGCAAGCAGCCCCTCGGGGAGTGCTCTCGGCCTTCCCCCGCGGCGCCACCTTGCCCGGCTCGTCGAGCACCATCAGGTAGGTGAAGCTCTTGCCAAGGTCTGCTCCGGCGTAGAGCCACTCTCCGGGGCGTCCTCTCCTCAGGGGTTTTTCCTTTCCACCCGAACTCTACCCTAACTCTACGGGAGAAGGCCCCGCCCTCATAACGTCGCGCGGTTAGGGACGAGACGTAGCGTAACCCACATTCGGCACATCTTACCAAACAATGTCACTGCATCGCACAGTTGGGGACTTGACCGCCTTAGGGCAGCAGTGTAGGCTCACTACAGCATGATGGATAAGGGTGTGGCCGCTGGGCAGATAGTGAAGAGGGAGGCATGCCGGATGGGGAGGGCATCGGGTGAAGAGAGGAGAAGGGGGCGAAATGCGATGCGGCAGACGGTTACAGCGGTGCTGATAGTCGTGCTTGTGGCGGTAGCCGTAGGTGTCGGTACGGCGCTGGTGGTGGGCGCGCGCCAGGAAGGGCCGCCGCCGCCCAGACCCGGTCGAGAAGAAGAGTCGCAGCCCCGCTCGGTGCCTTCGCTTACGCCTGCACAGAGGGAGCAAGCGATCGCCATCATCACCGCCGATGCCAGGCTGAAGGCGCTGCTGGGCGACCGGCCCTGGCGTATTGAGAAGATGGGGGCATGGCACACTTCTACAGGGAGGGTCGTCGGAGCAGGGGCGGAGGTGGCGCTTTCTAGCCCCGCCACCCTTGAGGGCGAGTGGCTCGGGATGCACTGGGACGAGTCGCTCTGGCCCCCTTACCTAATTGTGCCGCAGCGGGCCAAATTTAGCGACGTGAGTCACCTCCACGTGCTCGTCGACCTGGATCGGGAGCAGGTGGTGGCCGTGTTCCCTGGTGTTGGTGCAAAACTCGAGGGGCCGATAGAGTACCCTCCGGGCTACACTCCGCCACCAGTGCGTCCCAGCGGGGACTGACAGCGCTAACATTACCAAGGCTGTTGCCTTGCCACGGGGGACGGAGCGGGTGTTGGCGGAGAAAGCGGGGAGAAGGCGACGGAGGCGGCCAGCTGGTGGAGCCGGGGGGATTCGAACCCCCGTCCCCCTCCTTGCAAAGGAGGTGCGCTACCCGCTGCGCTACGGCCCCTGCAGATGGTCGTGGCTGGGGGCTTTTTCCCCCCAGCCACGGCGAAGGTCGGCCTTGGTGGGCGATGGAGGACTCGAACCTCCGACCTCGGTCTTATCAGGACCGCGCTCTAGCCACCTGAGCTAATCGCCCGTGCACCTTAACCCCTGAATAGCGGAAGGAAGGCGTTGCCCGGCCGTCCGGCCGACCTAGGAGCCCGTGTAGGGTGCTCCCTAGAAAGGAGGTGATCCAGCCGCACGTTCCCGTACGGCTACCTTGTTACGACTTCGTCCCAGTCACCAGCCTCACCCTAGGCGCCTCCCTCGGGTTGCCCCGTTGGGCGAGCGAC
>Ga0101943_1000165_pt1 | contig 159066 bp, 142 predicted proteins | sample DewCreD2012metaG_5_FD_75244 | JGI IMG/M metagenome (GOLD analysis project Ga0101943, IMG submission 75244) | Hot spring sediment bacterial and archeal communities from British Columbia, Canada, to study Microbial Dark Matter (Phase II) - Dewar... ... | reverse complement strand
CGCCACAGCCGCCGCCCCCACCGAGCCCCCCGCCGAAACCGCCCCAGCCGCCCCAACCCCCGCGGCCCCCGCCCCAGATCACCGGCCCCGGAACGACCACCACCCGCCGACCGCGCCGCCCGGCGAGGAGAACAAACAATAGCAGCAGGAGCAGGAAAGGCCACAGCGATCCGCCGCCGCCGTTGCCGGCGGGCGGCGGCGACGGCGGCGGCGCGCCGGTGAGCTGGAAACCGTAATGCTCGGCGTACTTCTGCGCGATGGCCCGCACACCCTCCAGGATCCCCGTACCGAAGTCCCCCTGCCGGAAGTAGGGGATCATCTTGGTGTCGAGGATTTCGCCCGCCTCGGCCGCGGTCAAAAAGACCTGCGCGCCGAAACCCACCTCGATGCGCGCCCGCCGCTCCCGCGGCGCCACCACGACCACGACGCCAGCGTTGCGCGCTGGATCGCCGATTTCGCCCCGTTTGCTCACGCCCCACTCCCGCCCCAACCGCAGGCCCCACTCCGTGATCGGCCGACCTTGCAGGGAGGGCAAGGTCACCACCACGATCTCCCCGCCGCTCTTGGCCCGCACCTCCTCGATGAGGGCCGCGATCGCCCGCTCCTTGTCCGGCGGAATGACACCGGCAAAGTCGTTGACCCAACCCACCGGCCTCGGCAACGGCGGTGGCTGGGCCGCGGCGCCGTGCGCCCCCAGAGCCAGAGCCACAACCAGCGCCCACGCCGCCTTGCCCGGCGCCCCGCCCCGCCCGTACCTTGCTGCCCCCACGCGCATGCGCGCCGCTACGATCGCTCTGGTGCTCCTGCTCGCCGCTTGCGACGACGGCGTACCCCTCGTCGTCGAGGTGCGCCACCCACGCACCGGCCAGCCCCTGGCGGACGTGCCCGTGCGTTTGTTGCCCTACGATCGGCAGCGTCTCCTCGATTCGCTCCGGCAAGCCGCACCCCAACCGGAGCCGCTATCCCCGCCCGACCTGTTGGCGCGTGCGCGCAGTCTAGAGCGCCAGCTGGCCGCCAGCAACCCGGCCGCGGATTCCCTCGCCCGCGTCCTGGCCGCCGTGCGCCACGAGCTCGACCGTTGGCGCGCCGCGCACCGCGCCTGGAGCGCCCGCACCTTCGCCGCCTTCGACAGCCTGGCCCGCTCCGCCGCCGACGCGAGCGGCCGCATCGAACAGGCCGACACCACGGACGCCCAGGGTCGCGCCATCTTCCGCGCCGAACCCGGCCGCTGGTGGGTCTACGCGTACTTCGTGGGGCCCGATTCCGCCTGGACCTGGACCGTGCCCGTCGACCTCGCTGCTCGGCCCCGGCGCCTCGTCCTGACCCGCGCCCTAGCTCGCGCCCAACCGGTGTGGTGACCATGCCCTCGGCCACCCGCTGGCCCGTCGAGGCCCTCGAACGCCACCTCGGCCGCGGCCGCCTGCTGCGCGACGTGCCCCTGGCGCGCTACACCACCTTCAAAATCGGCGGGCCGGTCGACCTCTTCTTCCGCGCCCGCACCGTCGACGAACTCGTCACCGCCCTCGGGGCCGCCCGCGAGCTCGGCGTGCCCACCTTCCTCCTCGGCATGGGCGCCAACATCCTCGTGGGCGATCGGGGCATCCGCGGCCTGGTGGTCCGCAACGAAACGAGCCGCATCGAGTTTCTCGACGACACCCGCGTGCGCGCCGACAGCGGCGTCCTTGTCTTCCACGACCTCATCCAAGCCACCGTCCAACGCGGCCTGGGGGGGTTGCACCACTTCGTGGGCATCCCCAGCACCGTCGGCGGCGCCCTGTGGCAGAACCTTCACTTCCTCTCGCCCCCGCCGGCACGGGAACGCACCGTCTTCATCGGGGAAGTGACAGAGGCCTGCGACGTCCTCACCGAAGACGGCCAGATCCGCACCCTCGGGCGCGAGGAACTCGCCTTCGGGTACGACGACAGCGTCTTTCATCACCGCCCCTGGGTCGCCCTGCGCGCCACCTTCCGGCTCCAACCCCAGAACATCGAGGACCTGCGGTACGTCATCCGGGAAAACCTCGCCTGGCGGGACGAGCGCCACCCCGACCTGTGGCTGTACCCCTGCGCCGGCTCGATCTTCAAGAAAATCGAAGGCGTCGGCGCTGGGCGCCTCATCGACCAGGTGGGCCTGAAGGGCTACGTGCTCGGCAACGCCGCGTTTTTCCACAAGCACGCCAACATCATCGTCAACCTTGGGGGCGCCACCGCCGCCGACGTGCGCGCCCTCATGGCGCTGGCCCAGGAGCGGGTGGCCCGCCAGCTCGGTTACCAGCTCGAACCCGAAATCGTCCTCGTCGGCGAGTTCTAACGGCACGATTCCTGTACAACCCGGGGGCGGGTCCCGCGGGGCCCGCCACGACCGCCAACCCGGAGGCATTCGATGGCCGGAAAGCGCTACGACCAGTACCAGATCGACCCCGCCGAGGCGGGCGCCACCGACTACAAGAACGTTGCCCGCCCGCACGACCTACGCATCGAAGAGGAAAAACGACGCTTTGCCGAAACCCACCGCCACGCCGAGCAACCCTTCCTGCCCGCCGTACCGGCGCCCTCCAAGCACGCCCGCCGCGGCCGCCCGGTCACGACCGACGGTGAACCCCCCACCGCCACGGAGGGCGAGCGGCAGCCCCCCACCGAGGAGCGGCCGCGCCCGGCGGACGCCGACCCGTCGCCGTAGGGCACACGGCTTGCATCCCCAAGATATAGGGTTGATCGCGGATTTCCGGCCCTATATCTTGGGGTGGGCGGCGACACCGTCGCCGGGCAACCCCAACCGTCGTCGGAATCGGAGGCATGTCGGAGCCGTCGTTGGCCACCATCCCGTCCCTCGCCGAGGCGCAGAGCCGCCTGGACCTGCCCGCGGCCGACCTGAGCCCCATCGCCCGCGTCATCCTGGAAAAGCGCTACCTGCGCAAGGACGAGGCAGGGCGCCCCTTGGAGTCGCCGGAGGAGATGTTCTGGCGCGTGGCCTGGACCATCGCCGTGGAGGACCGCAAGTACGGCCGCACGGAGGAGGAGGTTTGGTCCACGGCCGGGGACTTCTACCGGCTGATGACGCAGCGCCTGTTCGAGCCCAACAGCCCGACGCTCATGAACGCCGGTCGACCGTTGGGGCAGCTGTCCGCCTGCTTTGTGTTGCCGGTCGAGGACTGCCTCTCGAACGGCGAGAGCGGCATCTACGACACGCTCCGCAACATGGCCTTGGTGCACCAGTCGGGCGGCGGAACGGGCTTCTCGTTCAGTCGGCTGCGCCCCCGCGGCGACATTGTGCGCAGCACGACCGGTGTCGCCAGCGGCCCGGTGTCCTTCATGAGCCTCTACGACGCCTCCACCGAGGTGGTCAAGCAGGGAGGCACCCGGCGCGGGGCAAACATGGGGATCCTGCGGGTCGACCACCCGGACATCCTGGAGTTCATCGATTGCAAGCAGGACATCACCAAGATCACGAACTTCAACATCTCCGTGGCCGTCACCGACGCTTTCATGCGCGCCGTCGAGCGGGACGAGGAGTACCCGCTCATCAACCCCCGCACGGGCCAGGAGGTGCGACGGCTGCGGGCCCGGGACGTGTGGAATCGCATCGTCGAGAACGCTTGGCGCACGGGCGAGCCAGGGGTCTTCTTCATCGACCGAGCGAACTACTACAACCCGGTGCCGCACCTCGGCGCCTACGAGGCCACGAACCCCTGCGGCGAGCAGCCCTTGTTGTCCTACGACGTGTGCAATTTGGGCTCGATCAACGTAGGAATGTTCGTGCGCACCGACGCGCCGGCCGACGCCACGTGGTACGAGCGCATCGACTGGAAGAGCCTACGGCAGGTCATTCATCAGGCGGTGCACTTCCTCGACAACGTGATCGACGCCAACCGGTACCCGCTGCCGCAGATCCACGAGCTGGCGCATCGCATTCGTCGCGTCGGCCTCGGGGTCATGGGGTTTGCCGACCTGCTGGTGCGCATCGGGGTTCCCTACAACAGCGAGGAAGGTGTGGAGGTGGGGCGGCGGTTGATGGAGTTCCTCGACGAGGAGGCCAAGCGCGCGAGCGAGGCCTTGGCCGAGCAGCGGGGCGTCTTCCCCGAGTGGGAGCGCTCCATCTGGGGGCCCGACGCCACCTGCGCGCGCGCGCCCAACGGCGAACGCATCCGGCCGGAGCGGCGGCTGCGCAATTGCAACGTCACCACGGTCGCCCCGACCGGGACGATCTCCATCTTCGCCCGCTGCAGCTCGGGCATCGAGCCCCTGTTCGCCATCGCCTTTCTGCGCAACCAAGCCGGCGAGCTGCTCCCCGACGTCAACGAGGACTTCGTTCGCCTGGCGCGGGCGCAAGGCTGGTACAGCGACGAGCTGATGCGCCGCATCGCCGAGGAGGGGCACATCCACTTCCCCGAAGTGCCGGCCTCGGTGCAGCGGGTGTTCGTGACGGCGCACGACGTGGCGCCGGAATGGCACGTGCGCATGCAGGCCGCCTTTCAGGAGTTCTGCGACAGCGCCATCTCGAAGACGTGCAACTTCCCCCACCACGCCACCGTCGACGACGTGCGGGTGATCTACGACCTAGCCTATCGGCTCGGCTGCAAGGGGATCACCGTCTATCGCGACGGCAGCCGGGACAACCAGGTGCTTTCCACCGGCGCGACGCAGCGCAGCAAGGAGCAGGCACAGGCCGACGCCGCGCGCATCCGCGTGTTGGAGGAGCGGGTGCGGCAGCTCGAGGAGAGGCTGCGGGCGGCGCGGGCGGAGGCGCGGGCGCCGCGGCAAAAGCGCACGCGGCCGCCGGTGCTCAAGGGCTCAACGCGCAAGATGTCGAGCCCGTTGGGCGACGTGTTCGTGACGATCAACGAGGACGAGGACGGCCGGCCGTTCGAAGTGTTCGTAACTCTGGGTAAGGCGGGCAGCATCGCCATGGCCGACGCGGAAGCGATCGGCCGGCTCATTTCGCTGGCGCTGCGCTTCGGCGTGCCGATCGGCGAGATCCACCGGCAGTTGCGAGGCATCTCCTCGGACCGAGCCATCGGTTTTGGCGCCAACAAGGTCCTGTCCGTGCCCGACGCCATTGCCCAGGCGATCGAGTTGCACGAGCGCGAAAAGTTAGGCATCCAGCAAGATCTGTGGGGCGGCGCGGAACCCGTGGCGCCCGAGCAGGCAGCGGCGGCGGCCCCGTCCGTGGCACCGGCGAGCGTGTCGGAGGCGCTGCCTGGCTACGATCCCGCGACGAGCTCCTTCGGCACCTGCCCCGAATGCCAGAGCCAGCTGGAATTCGCGGAAGGCTGCGCGAAGTGCCACGTCTGCGGCTACAGCGAGTGCAGCTGAGTTCCACCGACGCCGGCGGTCGCGACGCCCCCGGGGGCCGGCGTGGCTTCGGGGGCGTCGTCGTTCGCCCTGGCGGACCCGTCGGCGTCCCCTCGCGCGGGGCGCGCCGAGCGTGAGCGGCGCGGGGTCGGTGGCGCAGTTGCCCGCGTGCCCTTGGCGCGCTAGTCTCGGGAACGATGCGACGCGCGTGGTGGGCGGTGGGGTTCCTCGGGGCGGCCGTGGCGGTGGGGAGGACCAGCGCGCCGGCGAGCGCCAACCGCGCGGCGGCCGTGCGCGTGCTCGACGTGCGAGGCCCCATCACGCCGCCCATGGAACACTACGTCCTCCGCGAGCTACGCCGCGCTGCGCAGGCCGGCGCGGCGGCGGTCGTGCTGCGGCTCGACACGCCGGGTGGCCTGCTCACGAGCACGGACGCGATCGTCCAGGCCATCTTGGCCAGCCGCGTGCCCGTGGTGGCCTACGTGGCGCCGGCCGGTGCACGCGCGGCCTCGGCCGGCGTGTTCCTCGTCTACGCCGCCCACCTGGCCGCCATGGCCCCAGCGACGAACCTCGGTTCGGCGACGCCGGTGCGGCTTGGTGGACCGCCGGAGAGCGATTCCGCGCCCTCGCCGGAGAGCCGCAAAGCCCTGGAGGACGCCGCCGCCAAGCTCCGCTCGTTGGCCCAGCTGCGCGGCCGCAACGCCGACTGGGCGGAGGCGGCCGTGCGCCGCGCCGCCAACGCCACCGCCGACGAAGCCCTCCGGCTTCGCGTGGTCGACCTGGTGGCGCCGGACCTGGCCACCCTGCTCGCCGCCCTTGACGGCCGGCGATTGCGCACCGCGGCCGGTTGGGTGACGCTGCGCACCCGGGGCGCGACTGTGCAGACCGTGGGCATGAGCGCTCGGGAATCCTTCCTTCACGCGCTCACCTCGCCGGAAGTGGCCTACCTGCTGCTGTCGCTCGGCTTCCTGGCCCTGCTGGTCGAGTTCGCCCATCCGGGCGCGGTGGTGCCGGGAGTGGTCGGCGCCATCGCCCTGCTGCTTGGCCTCTACGGCGTGGGCAGCCTGCCGGTCAACTGGACCGGGCTGCTCCTCATGGCCTTGGGCTTCGGGATGTTCGTGGCCGAACTCTACCTGCCCACGCACGGCGCCCTCGGCGTGGGCGGCGCCGTTGCCTTCGGGTTGGGCTCGCTGCTCCTGCTCGAAACCCCGAAGGTGCCCGGGCTGGCCGTGCCGCTCTCGTTGGTGGGCACGATGAGCGCCCTGCTGCTGCTCTCCGTGCTGGGGCTGGGCGTGCTGGTGGTGCGTGCTCAGCGGCGGCGCCCCACCACGGGCACGGAAGCGCTGGTGGGCTCGGTGGCGGTCTCGCGCACACCGCTGGCCCCGGAGGGCTTCGTCCACGCCGCTGGGGAGCTGTGGCGCGCCCGCGTGCGCGGCGGCGCTCTGCCCGCGGGCGCGCGGGTGCGCGTGATCGGCCGCGACGGCCTCACCTTGCTGGTAGAACCCGACACGACGAGCGAACCATGAGCTTCTCCCTCATCCTCGTGCTGGCCTTCGCGCTGGCGGTGATCCTCAGCTCCGTCCGCGTGGTGCAGGAGTACGAGCGCGGTGTGGTCTTTCGCCTCGGGCGGCTGGTCGGCGTCCGCGGCCCGGGCCTCATCCTGCTCGCTCCCTTCATCGAGCGGATGGTCAAGGTCGACTTGCGCGTCCTCACCATGGACGTGCCGGCCCAGGAGGTGATCACCCGCGATAACGTGACGATCCGTGTCAACGCCGTCTGCTACTTCCGCGTCATCGACCCGAACGCGGCCGTGGTCAACGTCATGGACTTCATCCGCGCCACCTCGCAAATCGCCCAGACGACGCTGCGCAGCGTGCTCGGGCAGGTGGAGCTCGACGAGCTCTTGGCGGAGCGGGAGAAGATCAACGAGAAGCTGCAGCGCATCATCGACGAGCAGACGGAGCCGTGGGGCGTGAAAGTGAGCATCGTCGAAGTCAAGGACGTGGAGCTTCCCGAGGCGATGCAGCGGGCCATGGCGCGCCAGGCGGAGGCGGAACGGGAGAAGCGCGCCAAGATCATCCACGCCGAGGGCGAGTACGCGGCGGCGGCGCAGTTGGCCGAAGCGGCGCGGGTCCTGCAGAACGTTCCCGGGGCGTTGCAGTTGCGCTACCTTCAAACGCTGACGGAGATCAGCGCCGAGCGCAACAGCACGATTCTCTTCCCCGTGCCCATCGACATGCTGGCGCCGTTCCTGCGGCGGCTCGAGGGCGGAGCGAGCTAGGCTGCGCGCCAAGCGATCGCTCGGGCAGCATTTCTTGGTCGACGTCGGCGCGGCGCGGCGGATCGTGGCCGCGCTGGCGCCGGCACCGGGCGATCGGGTCTTGGAGATCGGCCCCGGGCGCGGGGCGCTGACGCAGCACTTGGCCGGCCGGGTGGCGCGCCTCGTGGCGGTCGAGCTCGACCGCGACCTTGCTGCTGCGCTGCGTCAAGCGTACGCGGCGACGCCGGGGGTGGAGATCCTCGAGGCCGACGCCCGCCACGTCGAGGTGGAGGTGTTGTTTGGCGGCCGGCCGTGGAAAGCCCTCGGCAACCTGCCCTACAACCTGACCACGCCGCTGCTCTTCTGGCTCTTGGAGCAACGGCCGGCGCCGGAGATGGCGGTGGTCATGGTGCAACGCGAAGTCGCGGCGCGGCTGGCGGCGGGTCCGGGCACGAAGGACTTCGGCGCACTGACGGTCAACGTTCAAGCGGCCGCGCGGGTGGAACGGTTGTTCGACGTGCCGCCGCGCGCCTTTCGCCCGGCCCCGCAGGTGGTTTCCAGCGTGGTGCGACTGGTGCCCCACCACCCAGCGGCGTTGGCACCTGGTGAGGCGGCCCGGTTGCGCGCGCTGGCGCAGGCCTGGTTCGGGCGACGGCGCCAGCAGCTGGGGCGGATCCTGCGCGCCACGCTGCCCGCGGCCGAGGCGGCGTTGGCGGCGTCGACCCTCGCGGACCATGGCATCGACCTGCGCGCTCGACCGGAGGACGTGCCCGTGGAGGTCTGGCTTACGCTGGCGCGACGGCTGGCAACGCCAGGCTGACCACCCGCGAGACGCCGGGCTCCTCCATCGTGACGCCGACGAGCGCGTCGGCGGCTTCCATCGTCCGCGGGTTGTGGGTTACCAGCAGGAACTGCGTGGTGGGGCGGAACGTGTTCAGGAAGGCGAGGAACCGGTCGAGGTTGGCGTCGTCGAGCGGGGCGTCGACCTCGTCCAGCACGCAGAAAGGCGCCGGTCGTACCAGGTAGAGCGCGAAGAGCAACGCCAGGGCGGTCAGCGTGCGTTCGCCGCTGGACAGAAGCTCCAGCCGTTGGACGCGCTTGCCGCCGGGGCTGGCCACGATCTCCAGCGGCGACGTCAAGGGATCGGTGGGGTCGCCAAGGCGCAGGTCGCACTGGCCGCCGGGGAAGAGCCGGGCGAACGTGGTCTGGAAGCGGTCGCGCACGTGGTCGAGCGTGGCGAGGAAGGCCTCGCGCGCCAGGCGGTTCGTCTGCCGGATGGCGGCCTGCAAGTCGGCGCGGGCGCGGAGAAGGTCGTCGCGCTGGCGGCGGAGGAACTGGAGGCGTTCGAGGGTTTCGCGGGCCTCTGCCTCGGCCAGGGGGTTGACGGGCCCGAGCTCCTCGAGGCGGCGGCGGGCCTCGGCGAGCGCGGCCTCCCAGGTCGCCGGGGGATCGTCAGGCTCGGGGAGGGCGGCCAGGCTCTCCCACGGCAGGCCCCAGTCGCGGGCGAGGGCGTCCTCGAGGTGGGCGGCGCGGGCGCGGCGGTCGGCGGCGGTCAGTTCGTGGTGGTGGCGCGCCTCGGTGGCCTCGGCGGCGGCGGCGCGGGCGGCGCGGGCGCGCTGGGCGTCGGCGCGCAGGGCGTCGTCGAGGGCAGCGGCGGCCTCGGCGAGGCGGCGGGCCTCGTCCTCGAGGGCGGCGATGCGTTCCCAGGTGGCGCCGGCGGAGGAAGCTCGGTCGCGGTGGCGGGCGGCGAGCTCCTCCAGTTGCGCGCGGAGCGCGTCCGCCTCGCGGTCGAGTTGGGCCAGGCGCTCGTCGGTTTGATGAAGCGCGCGGTCTAGGCCGGCGCGCCGTCGTTGGAGTTCCTCCTCGGCGGCGGCCGCCGCGCGCAGCGCCAGGTGAGCGGCGGCGTCCGCCTCGCGGGCGGCGTCCCACGCGGCCTCGGCGGCGCGTCGTTCGGCCTCGCGTTCGACGGCGGCGGCGCGGGCGGCGGTCAGCTCCGCTTCGATGGCGTCGGCTTCGGCGGCCAGCGCTTGGCCCTCTTCGGCCCAATGGCGTTCGGCGTCGGCCAGGTCGGCGCGGCGGGCGGCCAGCCCGTCGACCTCCGCGCGGACGGCGATCCATCGCTGCTCCCGGAGCTGCGCCTCCGCCTCGGCGGCACGGCGACGCTCGCTGGCGTCGCGGGCGGCGTGTTGGGCAGCGGCGTCGACGGCAGCGGCGTCGGCCCGGGCTTGGCGCGCGGCGGTCAACGCGGCTTCGGCCTCGGCCTCGCGGGCCTGAGCGGCGGCGTGCCGGGCCCGCAATTCGACGAGGCGGGCGCGGCGGGCGAGGATGCCCTCGTCACGGCGCGGTGGCACGAGCCGCACGGCGCCGCTCGGTTCGCGGACCGTGTCGGCGATGGCGGATGCGGCAGGGGTGCCCTCGTCCAGCGGATCGAGACCCCAGCGCAGCGAGGCCCCGAGGGCATCGACCCACGCGCCCCCCGCCCCCTGCCCCCAGGCGCCGGTGGCCGGCGGCGCCTCGTTGGCGAGCAGCAGGCGCAGCGGCTCGTCGGCTGAGTGCTGTCGAAACCAGGCGCGCACGGCGCGGGCGGCGGCACGGTCCACGACCACCACCGCCGCCAGCAGGGTACCGAACCCCGCCTCGAAGGCGACCAGTTGCTCGGCGGGCAGATCGGTGCGCACGAACTCGCCCAGTGGCCCGAGCACGCCCGGCAGCCCGGCCTGCAGCACGGAGCGCACGGCCTCGGGCCACGCCTCGCCGCGGGCCGCCCAGGCCTCGTAGGTGGCGCGCTCGCCCTCCACGGCCAAGCGTTCGGCCCGAGCGTTGCGCCAGGCTTCCTGCGCCTGGGTCTCGGCGCGCTCGGCGGCCTCCCGGGCGGCGCGGGCGGCCGCCGCCGCCGCCGTGGCACGCTCCTCCTCGGCGCGGGCGGCGTCGAGGGCGGCGCGAGCGGCGCTGGCGGCGGCCGCGGCTTCGGCGAGCGCGGCCTCCAGCGAGGCGGCGCGGCGGTCGACCTCGGCGCGGGCGGCGCGCAAGGCCCGGCCCCGCTCCTCCCAGGCGGCGCGCCGAGCGCCGAGGTGCCCGGCGGCCTCCTCGGCCGCCCGGCGACGCTGGGTCGCCGCGGCTTCGGCGGCCCGGGCGGCGTCCAAGGCGCGGCGGGCTTCGCGCAGAGCCGCAGCCGCCGCCTCGCGGGCGGCGGCGCAGGCAGCGCGCTCCTCGGCGGCGCGGCGCGCCTGCTCCGCCAGACGGGCGGCGTCGGCGAGGAGCTGCTGGCGGCGGCGCTCCGCTTCCGCGCGCTCGCGCACCAGCTGCTGCAGCCGTGCCTCGGCGTGGGCTCGGCGCTCCTGGACGGCCATGCGTTCGCGCTCCTCGGCTTCGACCCGGCGCCGCAGCGCCGCCAACTCGGTCTGCAGCGCGACCCGTTGACGCTCCCGCTCGGCCCGCTCGGCCTCGCGCTGCGCCACGGCCGCCTCGGCAACAGCGGCGTCCGCGGCGGCCGCCTCGGCGCGGGACGCGGCCCGCGCGGCTTCGGCCTCCGCCTCGGCCGCCTCGGCCAACCAGAGGGCGCGCTGCCGCCGCGCCAGCGCCGCCGCTAGGGCTCGGGCGCGCTCGGTCAACGCCCGCGCTCGGGCGGCCTTCGCCTCCTGACGTGCCAGTCGGCGCGCTTGCGCCTCGAGCTCGACCAGCACGTCCTCCAGTCGCTGCAGATCGGCCTCCGCCTGGGCCAGCCGACGCAAGGCCGCGTCCCGCCGCTCTTTGTAGCCGCCAATGGCCGCCGCTTCTTCCAATACGGCCCGACGCTCCTCGGCCCGCTCGGACAGCAGCCGCTCGATCATCCCGGCTTCCAGCACCAGGTAGGCGTGGGCCCCCAAGCCCGTGCCCTGCAGCAGGGCCCGCACGTCGCGCCGTCGGCAGGGCGCCCCGTTCAACCGCCACTCGCCCGCGCCGTCGCGCTCCACCGCGCGCACGATTTCCACCTCCGCCGCCGGCACGGGCAACCAACCGCTGCTGTTGTCGAGCAGCAGCGCCACCTCGGCTCGGGGCAGCGGCCGTCGCCGCGCCGTGCCCTGGAAGATGACGTCTTCGTGCCGGCCGGCGCGCAGGGCCCCAGCCCGCGCCTCGCCGAGCACCCAGCGGATCGCGTCCACCAGGTTGCTCTTCCCGCAACCGTTGGCGCCGACGATGGCCGTCAACCCCGGCCGGAAGACGAGCTCGACGGGATCGGGGAACGACTTGAAGCCCTGGAGCCGCAGCGCCCGGAGCATGCCCCCTAACCGGCGCGGCCGGTGCGGGCCACCAGCCTGGCCGGCAACCCGGCTCGCTCCAGCAAGGCTCGCAGCGCGCGGCTCTCGACCTCGTCACGGTAAGCGCCGGCATAGACGTGCCAGCGCTCCACCCCGTCCACGTAGGGCACCGGCACGGCGTAGGTCGGGATCCCGCGCGCTCGCCACAGCTCCACCTGCCGCTCGGCGTCGGCCGCGGTGGCGAAGCGGCCCAGCTCGAAGGCCATCGGCACCGTCTCGATGAGCGCCATGGGGCCGCTGGGGTCGGGCTCCACCAGGCCGTCGCGCAGCAGCCGATCGCGCAACCGTTTGGCGGCGGCTGTGTCGGCGAAGAACCCCGCCAGCACGCGGTAGTAGAGCACGTCCTCCACCCGTTCGACGGAGATGTAGAGCGGCACGTTGCGCAGCGACGCCTGCTGCCGGAGACGGGCGATTTCGGCCTCGGCTTCCTCGCGGGAGGGGAAGATGCGCAGCCGCACGGAGAAAGGCAGCGGCACCCCCGTCGGCGTGCCGGCGACGATAGCGGCCACCGCGGGCGTAGGGCGGGGCTCGGTGCGCCGCAGCACCAGCCAGCCCGCGATCCCCAGCACCAGCGCCCCGACCACCCCGACGCTCACCAACGTCTCGGGCGAGCGGCGCCGCGTCGCTGGCGTCGCCGGGCGACGGGCCGCGGGCCGCGCAGCGGCCGCGGCGCGCCCGGCGGCCGGCCGTGCGGCGGTCGGGGCCGATCGCGCCCCGCCGTCGACGTCCGCCGGTTGGGCGCCCCATCGGGGCGCAGGGGTGCGGACCGGGTCGGCGGATCCCCCCGCGCCCGGCGCGGCCAGTTCCGGACGTTCCGACACCGGCGCCGGGCGCGCGGCGGCCGTTGGTGCCGCGCCGGAATCCCGCGCCGCGGTCGCCCCCGGGGGCTCGGCGCTGGCGGCCGCGGCCGTTGTCGGCCGCACGGAACCGACCGGCACCAGGCGCACCGCAACCGGCAGCGCGCCGAGCGCCGCCACAGCCGGGCCCACGCGCTCCGTTTCGCCCAGCAACCAAGCGACGTCGACCCAACCCCGCACGGCGGCAATCGCCGCCGGGTCCGGCGTCACCCGCAGCAGCACCCGAGCCTGCGCTTGCCGCAGGCCCTGGAGCAGCCGCACCCACCGCGGGTCGTGAAAGGCCGCCTCCAGCCCGCCGGGAAGCACCCCGAGTGTGAGGCGAAAGTACTTGCGGCCCGGCACCGGCCGCAGGCAGGCGTTGAGCGGCGCCCCCCCCCGCCAGGTAATCCGCAAGACCCGGCCCCGTGGCGTCGGTCGCGTCGATCCACACCGCGCGCCCAAGCTCGGCCCACGCGGCCAGCAGCCGCTCCACGGCGGCCACGTTCCACGGGGGCGTCGCCCCGTCGACGGCGAGCACGACCTGACCCGGCGCAGGCGGCGATACAGGCGGCGCATCGACGAACGGGTCGAACGGACGGACAGGAATCCCCTCAACGTCGCAGACGCGGTGGTTCATGGGCCCCTTCCCTCGGCTCGGCCCCCGCCGCCGTGGCGGCTCACTCGTCCGTCGTCGGCTCGGCGGGCAGCTCCGGCGCATCGGCCCACAGCGCCTCCAGCTGGTAGAAGGCCCGCGCTTGGGGGTGGAAGATGTGGACGACGAAGTCCACGTAGTCGAGGACGACCCACCGCCCGCCGCGCAAGCCCTCCACGCCGTAGGCGCGTCGGCCGACGCGCTCGAGTTCTTCCAGCACCCGATCCGCCAGGGCACCAACGTGGACGTCGGACCGCCCACTGGCGATCAGGAAGAAATCCGTCACCGAGGCGACACCGCGCAAATCCAGCAGCGCGATGTCCTCCGCCTTGTGCTCCGCCAACACCGCGCGCGCCCGCGCCAGCGCCTTCGGCAGCGCCGGCCGCGCTCGGGCCATCGCCTCAGGTCTCCTGGATCACCCAGACCTTGACCGGCACGGGCTCCACCTCGGGGTGCGTACGCACCTCGACGGTGTAGACGCCCACGGCCTTGATCGGCTCCTCCAGGCGAATGTCGTCGCGGGCCACGGACGCCCCCTGCTCGGCCAGGGCGGCGGCGATGTCGGCCGCGCTGACCGAACCGAACAGCCGCCCGTCCTCCATGGCGCGCACGCGGAAGGTCAACTCCTTGCCGCGCACCGCCTCGGCCCGGGCCGCCGCTTCCTGCCGCGCCCGCTCGGCGCGCCGCCGCGCACGCTCGCGCTCCTGCTCCAGCTGGGCGCGCGCCGCCGCCGTGGCCTCCACGGCCAGCCCTTTGCGCAGCAGGTAGTTGCGCGCAAACCCTGGCCGCACGCGGACGACGTCGCCCGCCCGGCCCAGGTGCGGCACCTCCTGCCGCAGAATCACCTCCACCCGACGCTCGCTGCGCTTGCCCATCGCCCCTCCTCACACCGGCGCCCCGTAGCGCGGCACGTACGGCAACAGCGCCAGGTAGCGCGCCCGCTTGATCGCCCGCGCCAGCTGGCGCTGATGGCGGGCACACACGCCGCTGAGCCGCCGCGGCACGATCTTCGCCCGCTCCGTCAAGAATTGCGATAGCAGCGGCACGTTCTTGTAGTCGATGTGCGCGATCCGCGCCGCGCAGATCGGACAGGTCTTGCCCGCGCTCATGCCTCCTCCTCGTCCTCGTCGGCTTCCGCCTCGTCCTCCGCCGCCGCGGCCACCGGCGCGGCCGCCTCCAACGGCGCCTGCGCAAACGGCGACGTCGTCAAGTAGCCCTCGTTGAGGACGATCAGGTAGCGCAAGAGATCCTCGTCCAACTTGAGCAGCCGCTCGTACTCCGGCAAGGCGGTCGGATCGGCCCGGAAGTGGACCACCACGTAGATGCCCGTCTCCTTCTTGCGAATGGGATAGGCGAGCGGTCGGGCCCCCCAGAAGTCGACGGCCGTGATCTCGCCCCCGGCCTCGGTGAGGCGCCGGTGGTAGCGGTCCAGCTTCTCGCGGATCGCGTCTTCGCCGATCGTCGGGGCAAAGACGTAGACGACTTCGTAGTCACGCACCTCGGCCTCCCTGTGGTCGTACCGTGTACGGCCCCCCGATCCGGCCGGGGGGCAGGTAGAGGTCAGAAGATTACGGAGCGGGCGTCCCGGCCACAAGCCCTACGGCGACCAGGGCGGCGGGCCGACGCGCTGGAGGACGGCCGTTCGAGCCAGGTCGCGCCACAGCTCGGCGGCGGTGCGCCCCAGCACCGGGTGTCGCCAGTCCGGCCAGATCTCCGCCAGCGGCGCGAGTACGAACGCGCGCCGAATCAGCCGGGGGTGCGGCAGCGTCAACGTTGGGTCGACGCGGACCAGGTCGCCGTAGGCCAGCAGGTCGACGTCGAGCGGCCGGGGGGCGTTCGGAAAGGAGCGCTGCCGGCCGAAGGCCCGCTCCAGGGCCAGGGCCTCGGCCAGCACCTCCTCTGGCGGATGGGCGGTGGCCGCCCACACGACGACGTTGAGGAAATCGGGCTGCGCCGCGTACCCTTCCGGCGGGCTCCGGTAGAGCGAGGAAACCGCCCGCACCGTCGCGAAGCGGCCCAGCCGCGCCACCGCCTGGCGCAGCTGGGCCGCCGGATCGCCAAGGTTGGCGCCCAACCCGAGCAACAGCGCGTTCGTCCCTGTCAGTAGCCCGGATTCTGCGTCAGGTTCGGGTTGCGCTCGATCTCGTACAGCGGGATGGGCCACAACAACCGGAAGGCCGGGATCCCGAGCACCTGTTCGGCCAGACCGGCGCGCCGCAGATCGAAGAACCGGTGCCCCTCGATGGCAAATTCGACGCGACGTTCTTGGATCACCGCCTGCAGACAGCCAGTCAGGTCGGCGCAGTCGATCCGCCCAAGGCCGGCTCGCTTTCGGATCTCGTTGATGTCGTCGCGGGCCTGCGCGAACTGCCCCAGGCGCGCGTTCGCCTCGGCCCGAATCAGGTACATCTCCGCGAGGCGCAACACGATCACGTTGTCGTCGTTCGTGGCGATGCGGAAGTACTTGATGCCGTACAACCGGCCCTGGGCGTCCCGGGCGATGGTGGCGTCGCGACGCTGATCGCCGGCCTCGTAGGCGTTGAACAGCGACGTGCTCGGAGCGTACCCACGCCGTCCCCCGAGCGCCACGGGAAACAGCCAAAAGGCGTGGTTGTTCGTGTCGTTCGGCGAGTACTGCAACTCGAAAATCGATTCGGCGCTGTTTTTCGTGGCAAAGAGGTCCCGGTAGTTGGGCACGATCTGGTAGCGCCCGCTGGCGATGACGGCCGCCGCCGCGTCGCGCGCCTGCGACCACTTGCCCTGTTCCAGGTAGACCTTGGCCAGCAGCGCCTGCGCTGCTCCGCGGGTGGCCCGACCGGGCAGGCGCGCGTCGGGCAGAAGGTTCACGGCCTCTTGCAGGTCCGCCTCGATGCGGGCGTAGACTTCGGTGTCCCTCGCCCGCGGCAATTTGGCCCGTTCCGCGTCGGCCACGCCTCGCGTGCCTTGAAGCACCAGGGGCACGCCACCCCAGTACCGCACCAGGTTGAAGTAGTGCAGCGCGCGCACGAACAACGCCTCGCCGCGCATCTGGGCGCGCTCGGCGTCGGTCAGGCCGGGCACGGTGGGCAGCGCCTCCAGCAGGAGATTGGCCCGGTTGATCCCGTTGTACGACGCGGTCCACATGCCGAGGATGGCGCCGTTGGACGGCTGAATGGACCGCAGCGCCACCTCACGGTCCGTCTGGAACGTGCCCGTAAAGGTCAGGTTGTCCGCGTAGAGCTCCGGGTAGACGACGTGGTCGCGGCTATACAGCGAGCCGGACTGCAAGGCGTCGTAGACTCCGTGCAAGGCCGCGCGGGCGCTCCGGGCGTCGACGATCGCCTTGTCGAAGTCCACCGCGGTGGTGGGGTCGATGTCCAGCGCCCGGTCGCACCCGACCAGGAGCACGGCCGCCCCAAGCGTAGCCCACAGGCGTCGCATCCGCACCTCCCTAGTAGCGCAGCTGCGCGCCGATCGTCCAGCCGCGCGTCTGCGGCTGGGTGTAGAAGTCGGTGCCGCGCAGCAAGGGGTTGTCGCCGTCGAAGTTCACTTCGGGATCGAAGCCGCTGTACTTCGTCCAGGTCAGGAGGTTCTGCCCGCGCACGTAGAGCCGCACCTCGCTCAATCCCAAGCGCCGGCTCCAGCGGCTCGGCAGCGTGGCGCCAAACTGAAGGTTCTTCAGCCGAAGGTACGAGCCGTCCTCGATGAAGCGGCTCGACGGACGGGTATTTCGGTTTGGATCGCCCCAAATGGCCCGCGGCTCCGGCGCGTCCGGTCGATCCGGCCGCCACCGCTGGAGGGCCCGGGTCGTGTGGTTGTCGCCGCCCGAACCGTATTGGTCCATGTAGATCCGGTTGGCGTTGTAGATCTCGTTGCCGTAGGAGAACTGGAAGAAGAGGGACAGATCGAAGTTCCGCCATGCCAGGCGGTTCGTCACGCCGCCCTCCAGATCCGGCCAGGGCGAGCCGATGTCGGTGCGGTCGCAATCGTTGATCACGTTGTCCGGCGGCCCTTGGCTCTCGCCCCGCGGCCCGCAGCCGCCCAAATCCTTGAACTTCACGTCCCCCGGCGCGGTGCGGTTGCTTTGGAAGGCATGCTGCTGCACCTCCTGCGGCGTGCGGAAGATGCCCTCCATGACGTAGCCGTAGAAGTAGCCGACCGGCTTGCCGACCTGGACCCGGCTGATGAAACCGGCGTTGAACGGCTCGTTGTTGTAGAGCTCCGTGACGCGGTTGCGGTTGTGCGACACCACCACGTCCGTGCTCCATTCCAGACGACCCCGGCCGCCCCGCAGCCACTGCACGCGCGCGCTGCCCTCGACGCCGCGGTTCTCAATCCCGCCGACGTTGAACCACACGAAGTTGTAGCCGCTGCTGCGCGGCAGGGGCAGTTGCACGAGCAAGTCCTTCGTGGTCTTGCGGTAGGCGTCGACCGAGAGGTAGACGCGGTTATCGAACAGCCCCACGTCGAGCCCGGCGTTCCACTGATTCGTCCGCTCCCAGCGCAAATCGGGGTTCTCCAGCTGGGCCGGGGCGATGCCGGGCTGGTCCAGGTAGTTGGCGCCGGTACCGTACAGGCCGCGCGCGGCGAAATTGCCGATGCCTTGCTGGTTGCCCGTGCGGCCGTAGCTGAGGCGCACCGCCAGATCGCTGATCGGCCGCAGGCCGAACCACGGCTCTTCGCTCACGCGCCAGAGCACCGACGCCGACGGGAAGGTGGCCCAGCGATGGTTGCGCCCGAACCGCGACGACGCGTCCCGTCGCAAGTTGAAGGAGACGACGTAGCGGTCCGCAATGGTGTAGGAGGTGCGCCCAAAGAAGGAAAGCAAGCGCCAACCCGTCCGCGAGGAGCTCCCGTCGGTGACCTGCGCCGCCGAGGCCAGGTAGCGGAAGCGCTCGGTGGGGAATTGCTGGCCCAGCACGAAGGTGAACTCCTCGTCGTTGGTCTCGTACGTCGTTCCGAGCACCCCGGAAAATTCGTGGCCGAAGAGCAGCCGGTTGAAGTTGCCCGTCAACTCGTACGTCAGCTTCGTGACGAACGAGTTGCCGTGCCGAGCGGCGCCGTTCGACCCGGCATAGGGACCGACGATGGGCGAGTCGTAGACGTACGAACGGAGATTGTACTGATCGAGCCCCACGCTGCCCCGCAGCGACAACCAGTCGGTCACCAGGACGTTGGCAAAGGCGTTGCCCAGCACCCGCAGGCTCCGTTCCTGGCCGAGGTTTTCCTTCGCCAGCGCCACGGGATTCGCGTACGTCGTGTTGAGGTTGTAGGAGCCATCCGGCAGGTAGATCGGCTCGATCGGCGGGTTCGCCAACGCGTTCGCAAAGGGGCCGTAAATCGTGTTGTCGTTGCGCTGCCGATCGATCAGGCCATTGGCCACGGCGACGTTCGTGCCCAGGGTGAGGCGACCGGTGGGCTGGTAATCCAGGTTGAGCCGGCCGTTGTAGCGCTCGAACCCCGTGCCCAGCACGATCCCGCGCTGCCAGTAGCGCGTACCGCTCACGAAGTAGCGCACCCGGTCCGTCCCCCCGCGGATCGACAGGTCCGTCGTGGCCGTCGCGCCGCGGCGGAGCACAGCGGCCAGCCAGTCGGTGTCGATCGAGCAGTCCAACTCTTCGGTGTTGGCGACGTTGTCGTCCCGGCACCCGTAGTAGTTGGGGATGTTGAACGCAGCCTGGAGCCCCTCGTTGTACACTTCGATGTACTGTCGGGCGTTGAGGAACTTCAGCCGTCGCCACTCCCGCTCGGTGCCGGCGCTCGTGTTGAAGGTGATTTCCGAGCGGCCCGCCAGACCACGCTTCGTGGTAATCAGGATCACGCCGTTCGAGCCGCGGGAACCGTAGATGGCCGCCGCCGAGGCGTCCTTGAGGACCTGAATGGACTCGATGTCGTTGGGGTTGAGGTCCGTTAGCGCGTCGACGTCCTGGCCGCCGAAGGTGCCGTTGACCTGCGAATAGTTGCCGGTGACGATGGGCACGCCATCGACCACGTAAAGCGGCGCGCTGCTGGCCGAGAGCGACGCCACCCCGCGGATCCGGACCGTGGGCGCCGCGCCCGGCGTGCCGGAATTCAGTTGCACCAGCACCCCGGGCAGCTGGCCCTGCAGCGCCGCCTCCAGGTTGGGCGCCTGGCGCTGGGCGATCTCCTCGCCCCGCACCGTGGCCACGGCACCGGCCACTTCCCGTCGGCGCGCCTCGCCGTACCCGACCACCACGAGCTCCTCCAAGCCCAGGGGATCGGGTTCGAGAGCGATCGTCACCTCCGCCGGCCCCCCGCCGACGGTCACGGTCCGGCTCGCTTGTCGGTAGCCGGGCCGCACCACGATCAGGGTTCGCGGACCGGCGGGCACCCCCGTCAGCACGAACCGACCTTGGGCGTTGGTGGTGGCCCGGAGCGCCGTTCCTTGCACCAGCACCTGCGCACCGACCACCGGTTGGCCGGTTTCTCGATCCGTCACCTGGCCGCTGAGGGTGCCCCGCGCCTGGGCCAGCGCCCACCCGGGCCACCCGGCCACCAGAACGATCCCGACGATGCACCACCACCGTCGCATGAACGACTCTCCTTCTTGTCGGTCAACCCCGCGGAACGCCTGCTCGATTAAAGAACGTTTCGTGGGCCCACGATCGGACAGGCCGCCGACCCCCGAAACGCGATCGGGGCGACGGCCCCCGGGCCGCCGCCCCTCGCGCGCCATCGGACCCGCGGTCTACGCCTGCTGCGTGTTGCAGAGCTCGGGTTTGAAGTAGGGGTTCTGGATTTCGTTGAACGGGATCTGGAAGTTCACGTCCGATCCGTAGGTTCCCGTCTTGTGCGCGCCCACGGGGAACACCTGGCTCTGCAAGCGGCCGTATTGGCGAATGAGGCGCCGCAGATCCCCGAGCCGATGACCGGTCAGGAAGAGCCAAAAGGCCCGCTCTCGGAACATGAGGTCCACCCGCGCCGACGGGGTGCCCGGATCGGTCAGCGGCGCCAACGTGGTCGACGGATTGTTGGGGCCGGGCACGAACTGGGTGTAATTTTGGTACCGGGCCGCCATCAGGTTGCGCACGTCGGCCCGCAGGGCGTTGAGCGTGTTCAGCCAGGTCGTGATGTCCCCTCGCTGCAACGCCGCCTCGGCCTCGATGAGGCGCGCCTCGATGCCATCCGCCACCGGCACGTCGGCGCCAAAGGTCGGGTAGCGAAGGATCAAATACACCGGCGTTACGTTGTCAAAGCCCACGCCGGCGACACCGCTGGGTCGGATCCACGGGGTACGCGGATCGCCCGAGCGCCGGAAATCGAGCCCGTTCGTCCCCTCGAGATCCGACATGGTGTAGCGTCGGTTGCTCTGCAACTGAAAGATCGGGTTGTACTGCCGCGTCGTGTTGTCGGAGTGTTGGACGAAGTAGACGAACGACGTCGGCACCCCGGCCACCGCGGCGGCGGCTTCCTGGAACCGACCGAGGTTCAGCAACGCCCGACCCTTCCCCACCTTCGCGAGGTTCGAGTTCGGGTTCACCGCCAAGGCGCTGTCGAACAGGGCCACGGCCCGCTGGAACAAGTCCTGGGTGCTCATGGGCCGGCCCGTGTCGACGGGCACGCCGTCGCGCGCCCGACCGAGCGGCACCGCCCCGCACCAACCCTCGCCCAGGGCCACGATCGCCAGGCCCTCCAGCGCCTTGAGCTCCGCGATCCGCGGGTCCGCCGGATTGACGGCTCGCAACTTTTCCGCGGCGTTCGACGCGTTGTTTCGTGCCAGCTGCAACCGGTTGTACGCGTCGTCGGACGTGTTGCCGGCCGCCGGGGGTTGCTGCGCGCGCCGGTCGGTGGCGTTGCGCGTGGTGAAGGTGTCCGACGAGTTGATCTCATCGGACATGAGCGCGGACACGCTCAGGAACGAGTCGTCGCCGGCACCGCTATAGGCGATTTGGAAGTCCGCCAGGGCCCCGAAGTACAGCCCGTCGACCGAGGCTTGGTCCGGCGTGACGAAGCGCACTTCGTTGATCTTGAGCTCGCAGCCGCTGACCGCGACCGCGAGGAGGGCGCCGGCCCAGATGGGCCGGCGCCGCACCAGCGAGGTTAGGGAAACCATCGATGCGTCCTCCCCGCGCTTAGAAATTCAGGTTCACGCGGATCAGGAAGATCCGCGGCGGCGGCTGAGTGTTGAACTCGCCCTGCGTGAATTCGGCCGTGGCACCGGTCTCCGAGATCTCCGGATCCGTGCCCGAGTACTTCGTCCAGGTCCGCAGGTTGCGCCCGGACAGGTTGATCGACACCCCCTGCACTCGACCGAACCGCCGCACGAGGCTCTGGGGCAAGCTAAAGGACACCGTCAGCTCCCGCCACTTCACGAAGTCGGCATCCTCGATGTACGCCTGGCTGGCGAGACCGAGGAACTGCGCGGCGATGAACCGGGCTTGTTCGGCCAACGGCGCCGTCGGGTCGTCCGTGGCGCGGCACCCCCCGAACCCTTGGGACACCGCCCGACCGTTGAGGGTCACGCAGCGGAAATACTCTGTGAAGTTGACCGTCTTCTGCCCAGCCCGCCGCTCGAAGAGGGTGTACACGCTGATCGTGTTGAACAGCGTGAGGTCCGCCGACAGGGACTGGGTGTTCGTCGGCAGCATCGGGCCGACGTACTCGAGGTTGAGGTCGACGGTGTCGCCGGGCAGCCCGGTGGGCGAGCGGATCGTCTTGGTGCGATCGATCTGCACCTCGTTCCGACTCAGCTTCCCGTCGCCGTTGGCGTCGTTGTAGACGTACGGCGTCCGGAAGAAGGCCCCCGCCGGGAAGCCGGGTTGGTGCCGCTGGTTCCCGCGGTTGAAGGCGATCGGTGCCACCCCCGGCCCAAGATCCTCGAGCTTGTTGTGCAAGGTGCCGGCACTCAAGCGGAGATTGAGCGCCAGGTTGCGCCGATCGAGCACGCGCGCGTTGACGCCCAGCTCCGTGCCGGTGTTGCGCATGCCGGCCAGGTTTTGGAACTGGCTGCCGGGGCCGGTCAACCCGAACGACGGCGGCAGCGGACGCGCCACGAGCATGTCCGTGGTGCGCTTCCGGTAGGCGGTGAAGTCCACGCTCACGCGGTCATCGAAGAGCCCCAGGTCGAAGCCGCCCTCGATTTCGCGCGTGCGCTCCGCCCTCAGGTTCGGGTTGCCGATGTTGCTCAGAATGAAGCCCGTCTCCTGGGCCGTACCGACCTCGACCGCCGCGCGGCTCAGCAGGGTCAGCGGGTCGCGGGTGCCCGGCCGGTTGCCCGATTCGCCGTACGCCGTCCGCAGACGCAGGAGCGAGATCACCGGGTTTTGCGGGAACCACGGCTCCTCCGACACCACCCACGACAGGTTCACGCCCGGGTAGGTCTGGAAGCCAATGTCCGCGCCGGCGGCGCTCGTGTTGTCGCCGCGCAAGCTCAGCGCCAGGAACCACCGATCGCGCCAGTTGAACTGCTGGCGCGCCAGGAGCCCGATCGTCCGCGACTCGGTGCGGCTCTCGTCGACGGCGAAGTTCGACGTGGTCGTGGCGCACGTGGAGGTGCCGGGCAGCAGGCCCTGACCGTAGCAGTAGGTGAATTCGTTGAATTCCCGCTTCCAGTCGCTCCCCACCGTCGTCGTCGACGTCAGGCTCTCGCCTAGGCGGAAGGTCGCGCTGGCCGAGGTCTGCAGACTGTAGATGTAGTTGTTCAGCCGCTGCGACGCCCGGAAGCCGGCGATGTAGGCCGCGCTCAGCGGGAAGTAGTTCGGCTGAATCGTCTGGTTGTCGTGGCGGCTGAAGAAGTCCAACCCGGCGATGGCGTTGACTTGGAGCCAGCCGAAGGGCTGCCACGCGGCATTGCTGCCGAGGATGTAGCGATCGACGGTCTGGTTCGCGAACCAGAGCCGCAAATCGTTGGGGGCGTAGCCAAAGCCGTAGCTCGGTCGCCCGCCGGGGGTGGCGATGCTGTCGAGCGACGGGAATGCCTGCGGCCGCCCCAGGAGCCCGTTGATGATGGGGCTGAAGACGTTGTTGTCGTTACCGTTGAGCGACAGGTCGCTGTTGATGTAGTTCGTATTGACCTGGACGGACAGCTTGGGCGTCACCTGGGCGCCGATGTTGACGCGGTAGGTGTTGCGGCCCAGCCGATTCCACTCCAGCACGCTGCGCTCGTCGTCCCGTTCGAGCGACAGGTAGTAGGTCACCCGCTCGCCGCCCCCGGCCGCGCTCAGCCCGCTGGTGTAGCGGCGACCCGTCGAGAAGGGCGTCGTGACCGGGTCTTTGAGCGGATTCCGGCTGATCGTCGCCTGCTGCACGCAGAGCCCTTCCGCGGCCTCGAAGTTGCGGCAGCGGCGATAATCCGTTGTGTTGAACGCCACGGTGCGGTTGACTTGGTTCTCGATGTAGAGCGGGTTGGCGGGGTTGCCGATGACCTGGTACGTCAGGTAGTTGGTCGGCCAATTGGTGACGTCCTTCAGCGATCCCGTCTCGAACCAGCCGGTCCAGCGGGTCGACCCGGCGCGGCCTCGCTTCGTGCGGATTTGGACCACGCCGTTGGCACCGGCCGTGCCGTAGAGGGCCGTCGCCGCCGGACCCCGGATGATTTCGACGCTCTCGATGTCGTTCGGGTTGATGTCGTCGAGGCGGGAGTAGCCCTGGCCGCCGACGCCGAAGCCTCCCTTGCTGTTGCTCACCTGGATGCCGTCGACGAAGATGAGCGGATCGTTCGAAAGCGAGAGGCTGTTGGCGCCGCGAATGCGGATCCGTTGGGAGGTGCCCGTACTTCCGGAGCCGTAGTTGAGGATGACGCCGGGAGCCCGGGCGGCCAGCGCGTCGGCGGCGCGGGTGACCGGCGCCCGTTGGAGCTGCTCCACCGTGATCGTGGTGGTGTTCGTCCCCAGCTCGCGGCGGCGCTCCAGCTGGCCGGTGATGGGGTTGACGACCAGCACGTCGAGCTCGACGGCGCTGGGTTGGAGGGCGAAGTCCACGGTCACGGTGGCGCCGGCGGCCACGGTGACGGCGCGGGTGCCCTGGGCGTAGCCGGGGTAGCTGGCGCGCAGCTCCGCCCGGCCGGCGGGCACGTTGGGCAGGCGGTAGCGGCCCTGCTGGTCCGTCACCGCGGCGCGGGTGGTGCCACTCTGGAAGACCTGCGCCCCGGCGATGGGGCGGCCGGTCGAGGCGTCGGTCACCGTGCCGGTGACCACGCCGGTGGCCTGGGCGGCGGCCGCGAGCGGCAAGGCCAGCCCAGCCACGAGGGCGACGAGGTAGCGGTTCACCTTGACCTCCTTGTGTCGGGTCCTCTCGTCCCTCGGTTCGGCGCCGGCGGGCGAGCCGCTGGCGCTGAACGAATCCAATCAATATGAACGTCTCAGGAGCGAGATTTCGGACAGCCGCGAGCGGACGGTCGCTGGGCGGTGCGGGGTCTCAGGGCGGCGGTGTGGCGAGGCGCTGCACCAGCGGCCGGAGGGCCCGGGGCAGCGGTGCGGTCGTCAGGGTGGCGCGAGGCAGCCAGCGGTGGTTCTCGTCGTTCGAGAGCGCCGGGGCGGAGGCCTGGAGGTGGACGGCGACCAGGTCGAGGGTGACATGCGAGAGCTCGGCGCGGTGGCGGCCCACGAGGCGCCGGGGTGCCGCGCGCAGGCCGAGGGCGTGCAGGGCCGCTTGGGCGGTGGCGCGGGCGCTGGCGCGCGGGGGAAGCGGGACCAGCGGCGGGGCCCAGAGGCCGGCGAACCGTCCGGTGGTGGGGCGACGGACCACCAGCCAGTGGTCGTCGTGCTCCGCGAGGGCGACCACCCAGCGCTCGATCGGTCGGGCGCGCCGCGCCCGCGGCCGAGGTACGGCGGCGGGGCGACCGGCGGCGAAGGCGGCGCAGTGCGCCGCCACGGGGCAGCGGTCGCAGGCGGGTCGGCGCGGGGCGCACACCAGGGCGCCGAGCTCCATGAGGGCTTGGTTCCAGTCGCCCGGCCGCGTCGGGTCGACCAAGGCGCGGGCGAGGCGTTCCAGGCGCGCGGGTGGGGGTGCGGGGTCGTCGAGCCAGCGGGCGAAGACGCGGCGCACGTTGCCGTCGACGGCCGGTTCGGGCTGCCCGAAGGCGATCGACAGGATCGCGCCGGCGGTGTAGGGCCCCACGCCGGGCAGAGCGAGCAGGGCGGCTCGGTCGGCGGGCACCTGGCCCCGGTGGTGCGCCACCAGCTCCCGCGCCGCGTGGTGCAGGGCGATGGCGCGGCGGTAGTAGCCGAGCCCCGCCCAAAGGGCGCGCACCTCGTCGGGGTCGGCGGCGGCCAGCGCGGCCACGGTGGGCCAGCGATCCATCCATCGCTGCCAGTAGGGTAGAACGGTGGCGACACGGGTCTGCTGGAGCATCGTCTCCGCGACCCAAACGGCGTAGGGCTCCGGCGCCCGCCGCCACGGCAACGCGCGACGATGGGCGTCGTACCAGGCCAGCAGCTGGGCCCGCAGCCGCGGCGCGACGTTCACAAGGCGCGCTAACGAACGCGCCACAGCGTCGGTCGTCGGCGCCATACCGCCAACGTGACCCCAAGAGCCGTCGCCGCGCCCCACGCGACCGCCGCGCGCGGGCCGACTCGATGGGCGAGCTCGCCGGCAGCCAACGACCCCAGCGGCGCCATCCCCAGGAAGACGAACACGTAGACGCTCACCACACGGCTGCGCAGCGACTCCGGTGCCCACGTTTGCAAGAGGGCGTTGGCGGTGGCGTTGTGGAGGATGGTGCAGAACCCGGCCAGCGCCAGGAGCAGCGCGGCCAGCGGGGGCCAGCGAACGGTCGCGAAGGCCAGCACGCTCGCGCCCAGGCCCACGGCGGCGACGAACAGAAGCGGCCCGCGGCGCAACCGCCGCCCCCAACCCGCCAGCAGGACCCCGGCCAGCAGCGCGCCCACGCCGTTGGCCGCCAGCAGGGCGCCCAAGCCCCGCGCGCCGACGCGTAGCACATCCCGAGCGAACACGGGCAGAAGCGCCAGGTAGGGCAGCGCCCCCAGGGAGAGCGCGGCCACCACGGCGATCAGCGCCCCCGCCTCGGGGCAGCGGCGCAGGAAGCGAAAGCCTTCCCCCACGTCGCGCCACAGGCCACCCGCGCCCGGCGCCCGCGGGCGCGGGCGCGGCCGGATGCGCAGCAGCGCGGCGATCACCGCCAGATAGCTCAGGGCGTTGGCGTAGAAGCAGGGCACCACCCCCCAGCGCGCGATCACCGCCCCCGCCAGCGCCGGCCCGACGATGCGCGAGAGGTTGAAGGCCGCGGAGTTCAACGCAATGGCGCTTGGCAGATCCTCTCGCCCCACGAGCTCGACGAAGAACGCTTGCCGGGTGGGCACCTCGAAGGCGTTGGCCACCCCGACGAGCGTCACCACCGCGAGAAAGAGCACCAGCGGCAGCCGCTGCAAGTGGATGAGCAAGCCCAGCAGCACCGCGCCCCCGAGCGCCACCGCCTGGGCCGTCAGCAGGATCCGCCGTTTGTCGTGGCGGTCGGCCACCACTCCCGCCACCAGGGAGAGCAACAGCGACGGTGCGTTCGCCAACGCCGCGGTCAGACCGACGTAGAACGCCGAGTTCGTTCGCTCGAGCACCCACCAGCCCTGGGCGGTGCTCTGCATCCAGGTGCCCACCAGGGAGCCGAGCTGGCCCCACCAGAAGAGGCGAAAGTCGCGATGGCGCAGCGCGCCCACCGCCGGGCGCGGGATCCGCCACCGCCGCCGCGGGGTAGGCGCAGCGGTGAGGGGGCCGGCGGAGGCGGCCTCCTCCTGCGTCGACTGGCCCGGAGTGTGCACGCTCACGCCGTCCCGAACCCCCGACGTCGCCCGGCCATGCGGTTCACGCAGTATACCCGGTACGAAGGCCACCGTGCCGACGCGCTCAACCTCGAGGCGCTGCTCGAGCGGTTGGCCGATTTCCTCCTGCAGAGCGGCTTCCCCGGCTACCCCGGCGATCCGGAGAGCCAGCAGCGCTCCCTCGAGGCGCTGCGTGCAGCCTTGCTGCGCGCCCTACTGGAGAGCGGCCAACTGACGCCCGACATGATCGAGCCGCTGCGGGGCCAGGGCGAGGGCGACCCCGAGGCCCAGGACGCCCTGGCCGACCTGCTCGACCGCCTCGTCCAGCGCCTGGTCGAGGAAGGCTACCTGTCGCTGCAAGCCGCCCCGCGCCTGCCCGACACGCACCAGGCCCTGCGAACCGGCCGGGTGGACGACGCCCGCACCGCCGCCCGCCAGGTTCGCTTCTCGCTGACGGACAAGGGCCTCGACTTCCTCGGCTACCGCACGCTTCGGAACCTTCTCAGCGCGCTCGGCCGGGCCAGCTTCGGCGCCCACGACACGCCCCACCTGGCCACCGGCGTGGAGGCCGAGGCCGCCAGCCGCCCCTACGCGTTCGGCGACACCCTGAACCTCGACCTCCCCGCCACCCTGACGCACGCCTTGGGGCGCGGTGGGCTGCGGCCCGACGGAACGATCGACCTGGACTACCCCGACCTCCACGTCCACCAGGCGGACTACCGCTCGAGCTGCGCCACCGTCCTCTTGCTCGACACGAGCCATTCCATGATCCTCTACGGGGAGGATCGTTTCACGCCGGCAAAAAAAGTCGCGCTCGCCTTGACGCACTTGATCCGCACCCAGTACCCGGGCGACACCCTGCGGGTGGTGCTCTTTGGCGATCGCGCCGAGGAGATCCCGTTGGCACGCCTCGCCCACGCGCAGGTGGGACCGTACCATACGAACACGGCCGAAGGGCTGCGGCTGGCGCGCCGCTTGCTCTTGCAGCAGGCTAAGGACATGCGGCAGATCGTCATGATCACGGATGGCAAGCCCAGCGCCATCACCTTGCCCGACGGGCGCCTGTACAAGAACTCCATGGGGCTGGATCCCCTGGTGCTGCGCGCCACCTTCCGCGAGGTAGCGCTCTGCCGCAAAGCCGGCATCGTGATCAACACCTTCATGCTGGCGCGGGACCCGCATCTGGTCGCGTTCGTCGGCCGCGTTTGCGAGCTGGCCCGCGGGCGGGCCTACTTCACCACCACGATGACGTTGGGCCAGTACGTGATGCGGGACTATTTGCGCCGCAAGACCCGGCGCGCGGGCTGAAGTGAACGCGAACGCGACGGCAACGCGGCGGGAGGCGGCGCGGCTGCTCGGGGCGGCGGCGCTCGGCCTGGTGGGTTTCCTCCTCAATCTCCGCCCGCTCGAGGTCGTGCCGGGCACGGATCTGACGCCCGGTTCGCTGCCGGCGCTCCTGGCCGCGGCGGCCTTCGGGCTGGTGGGGGGCGGGTTGGCCGGCGCGCTGGCCGCGGCGCCGTTGGTCGCCCGTTGGAATCATCCCTTCGGCGCGCTGGTCCTCGCCCTGGAGGCGGTCAGCGTCGGCGCGCTGGTGCGCCGGGGCTGGCGCCCGTTCGGGGCGGATCTGCTCTACTGGCTCGGGCTCGGTTTGCCGCTGCTGGCGCTCACCTACGGAGGGGTGCTCGGCGTGCGCGGCACCACGGCGGTGCTGCTGTTCGTCAAACATCCGGTCAACGGTTTGGTGGCGGCGCTGTTGGTGGAAGGGTTGCTGCTGGTGCCCGCGGTGCGCCGGCGGCTCGGCGTAACGCTGCCGGTGAGCTTGGGGCACACGATGGCGCGCACGCTCACCTTGGTGGCCTTGCTGCCGGTGTTGGTGCTGGGTCTGGTCGAAGGCCGGCGGGAGTGGGACCGCACGGTGCAGCTGGCCCGCACCCGGGCGGAGTTGGTGGCGCGGGGCACGGCGGCGACGCTGGAGCAGTATCTGCGTCTGCACGAGCGCGGCTTGGAGACCCTGGCGCGCGAGCTCGAGGCGAAGCCCGATTCCGACGCGGTCGCCCTGCTGGCCCGGGAGATGGGCCAGCTGCCGGGTTTCGCCCAGCTGTACGTGACGGACGCCGCCGGTCGCATCCGCGCCGCTTGGCCGGAGCGCGACGCGGCCGGTCGGCCCTTGGCGGGGCAGGATAGGCGCGACCGTCCCTTCGTGGCGGGCGCCCTGCGCACCGGCCGGCCGGCCGTCTCGGGCCGGTACTGGAGCCTCGCGCGCCAGCGCCCCGTCGTGGCCTTCGCGGAGCCGGTATGGCGCGGAGGCCGGGTGGTCGGCGGGGTGGTGGGGCTGCTCGACCTTGGGCGTCTGCCGTCCCCTCCGTTGGCCTTGCAGGACGCCGAACGCCTCCGCCTCGCCGACGCCACCGGGCATGTGCTGCTCGAACGGGCCGGCGCCGAAGCCGTGCGCGGCCCGGGCCTGCCCGCGACCGTGGCCCTGCGCGCGCGCCAGCCCGCCACGTTTTTCTTCCAGGCGGCCCCGGCCGACGCGCCCCCCGCCGTGCGCGTAACGTCCCGCTGGATCGTCGCGGTCGTGCCGCTCCAGGCGGTGCGCTGGTGGGTGTGGGTCGAGCGCCCCTACCGCAGCATCGAGCAGCACGTGCTCCGCACGTACCTCGACTTCTTGGTTCTGCTGCTGGGGGCCGTGGCCTTCGCCCTGCTGCTCGCCCAGCCCTTGGCCCGATGGCTCCTGCGCCCGCTGTTGCAGTTGCGCGCCGCCGCGGCCGCCTTGGCCGCCGGGGACCTCGGGGCGCGCGTGGGTGCCCTGCGCCCGGGGGCCCCGGACGAGGTCGCCGACGTGGCGCGGGATTTCGACGCCATGGCCCAGGCGCTGGCCGAGCGCACCCGCGAGCTCGAGGAGATCGACCGGGTGGCGCGCGCCTTGGCCGAAAGCGAGGACGAAGACGAACTGCTGCGTCGCATCACCGACGCCGCCACGCGGCTGCTCGGCGCCGATGGGGCGGCCGTGGTCCTGCGTTCCGAGGACGAGGCGGCCGAGGGGCCGGCGCTGCGGTTGGCGCCCTACGCCACCGGGGCGTTGGCCGCCCGCGGCGGCCAAGCGCTGCCCGACGGCAACAGCGCCGTGGCCCGCGTGGCGGCCGAGCGCCGCGGCCTGCTCTACCGCGCCGACTTGCCCTTTCCCTTCCTGGGCGAGGGGCGCGACCTGCCGGGGCTGCGCACCGCGGTGGCGGCGCCGTTGGTGGGCCGCACCGCTCTGGTCGGCGCGCTGGTCGCCGTGCGCGGGCCCGGCAAGCCGCCGTTCGGCGCCACCGACCTGCAGCTGCTCGAGCGCCTGGCGCAGCACGCCGCCATCGCCATCGAGAATGTGCGTCTGCGCCAAGCGGCCCAGGCGGCGGCCGAGGCGCGAGCGAACTTCCTCGCCACCATGAGCCACGAGCTCCGCACGCCGCTCAACGCCATGCTCGGCCATTTGGAGCTCGTGGAGATGGGCTTGCACGGCCCGCTGACCGAAGCGCAGCGCCACGCGCTCGAGCGTGCCCGCCTGGCGGCGCAGCACCTGCGCGGCCTCATCGACGAGGTGCTGGCTTTCACGCGGCTGGAAGCGCATCGCGAGGTGGCGCGCGCGAGCGACACGGATCTTTGCGCTTTGCTGCGGGAGGTCCACGCCGTGGTCGAGCCCTTGGCCACGGCCAAGGGGCTGCGGCTGCGTGTGCGCCCGTGCGCGGGCGTGATCGTGGCCACCGACGCCAACAAGGTCCGCCAAATCCTCTTGAACCTTGTGGGCAACGCGGTGAAGTTCACCGAGCGGGGCGAGGTGGAGCTGTGGCTCGAGGAGCGGCCGCAGGAGGTGGCCATCCACGTGCGCGACACCGGCCCCGGCATCCCGCCCGAGGCGCGGGGACGCCTGTTCCGCCCGTTCGAGCAGTTGCAGTCCGGGCTCGACCGCCCGCACGAGGGCACGGGACTGGGGCTGTACGTCTCGGGCCGCTACGCCGAGCTGCTGGGCGGCCGGATCGAGGTGGACAGCGAAGTCGGCCGCGGCAGCATCTTCACCCTGGTGCTGCCGCGCGCCCCGGCCCGCGAGAGCGCGCCCCACGCCCCCGCGTCGGAACCCTCCACCACGCCAATGCCATGACGCTCGATCGCGACGCGCTGATGGAATTCGCCGTCCACGCCGCCGAACGCGCCGGACGCTACGCCCAGGATCACCTCGGTCGCACGGAGGCGACCACGAAAGCCGACGGCAGCGAGGTCACCCCGGTGGACCATGCCGTCGAGGAAATGCTCCGCGCCCTCATCGCGGAACGGTTTCCCGACGACGCCATCCTGGGGGAGGAAGGCGCCGAAGCGTCGGCCCCGAGCGAGCGACGTTGGATCGTCGACCCCATCGACGGGACGCGCGCCTACGCCCATGGAATCCCGCTCTACGCCATCACCCTTGGTTTGGAGGTCGACCACGACATGGTGCTCGGCTGCGTCCACGTGCCGGCCCTCGGCGAGACGATCGTGGCCACCCTGGGAGCCGGCGCGTACTGGAACGGCCGGCGGGCCCGTGTCTCCGAGACCGACGACCTCGCCGCGGCGCGCGTGGTCACCTCGGGCCTGGAGTACTGGCGCGATTGGGCCAGCGACCGGGGTCGGGCAGGGTTCGACGACCTGGTGCGCCGTTGCCGCTTCGCCCGCACGTGGGGCGATGCCTACGGCTACGTCCTGCTCGCCACCGGACGGGTGGACGTCTTCGTCGACCCGGCGTGTGGCGCGTACTGGGATTACGGTCCCCTTCTGCCCATCCTCGCCGAAGCCGGTGGCCGCATGACGACCCTCACGGGGCAGCCCCTGCGCCCCTGGCGCACGTTGCTGGCCAGCAACGGCCGCCTGCACGACGCGGTGCGGGCCCTCTGGGGCGACGCTCGGGACCGCGACTTGCAGTCCCCCGAGGTCTGGCGCCGGCAGGTGGACGATCCGACCTGGCTCGGCGCCGAGGACGAACCCCCACCCGAGGAGGCGGCATGAGCACGCACCAGATCTTTAAGTCCATCGACCTGGTCGGAGTGTCCACCGAGGGCTTCGAGGACGCCGTGCGCAAGGCGGTGGCCCGCGCCGCGCGCACGATGCGCCACCTGCGCTGGTTCGAGGTGCTGGAGCAGCGCGGCTACCTGGGCGACGACGCCGCGACCGTGCGCGAGTACCAGGTGCGCGTGCGCCTGTGGTTCGCGTTGGAAGACGCGCAGGACGTCAGCGCCTGAGGTCGGCGTGCCAGCGGCGGTAGCGGGCGCGGAACTCCGCTGCCCGCGCCGCCGCGTCGACGAGCGCTTCCCGTGGCTCCGGCGCCCAGGCGCGGCGGTAGGCGCCGGTGGGGTCGAAACGCGCGGCCTGCCGGGCGGGCGAGAAGATGCGCAACGGTCGCGGGTCCACGCCGCTACCGGCGACCCACTGCCAGTTGCCGGCGTTGGCCGCCAGGTCGCCGTCCAGGAGGTAGCGCCGGAAAAAGCGCTCGCCCCACCGCCAATCGACGAGCAGCTGCTTCACCAGGTAGGACGCCGCCACGAGCCGGGCGCGGTTGGGGATCCAGCCGGTGGTCACCAACTGCCGCAGGGCCGCATCCACCAAGGGCTCACCGGTGCGGCCCTCCGTCCAAGCGGCGAAGAGGTCCTCGCGATTTTCCCACGGGAAGGTGTCGAAGTCCGGGCGGAGGCTGCGCTCGGCCAGGGTGGGCACGTGGTGGAGCAGGTGGTGGAAAAAGTCGCGCCAGGCGAGTTCCTCGACGAAGCGCGCAGCGCCGCGGTGCCGCGCCGGATCGGCAAGAGCGTCCTGCAGATCGGCCCAGAGACGGGCGACGGCGATCGTGCCGAAGCGCAGATGGGGGCTGAGGCGGCTGGTGGCGTCGTCGAGGTCGAGGCGATCGCGGCGGTCGGCGTAGGCGGCCAGGCCCTCGCGCAGGAAGGCGGCCCACCGGTGGCGCGCCGCCGTCTCCCCCGGCGCGATGGCCCAGCGCATCGGCGCGCGCGTCTTGCCCAGGCGGGCGGCCGTGGGCAGCGGCTCGGAGGGCAGCGGTGGGGTGTGGAGGCGCCGCGGGGTGGGCGCGGGCAGGGGCTTGACCTGGCGCGCCCAGGCGCGGCGGTAGGCGCCGAAGACGCGGTAGACGCCGCCGCCCCGCGGGGCGACGGCGTCCGGCGCCACCAGGAGCTCGGGCGGCAACATCTGCGCGCGGGTGCCCTGAGCGTGGAGGGCACGCACGACAGCGGCGTCGCGCGCACGGGCGTAGGGGTCCGTATCCGCCTGGAAGATGACCGCGACGGCACCGGCTTCGCGGGCCACCGCCGGCACGACGTCGACCGGTGGCCCGGTGCGGACGATCAGCCCTCCACCGCGGCGCTGGAGTCCGGCCTCGAGGTCGGCCAAGCAGGCGGCTTGGAAATCGAACAGAGCGCCGTCGCTGGGCAATGCGCGCACGAGCTCCGGGTCGACCACGAACAGCGGCACCACGGGCCCGCCGTGGGCGGCGGCCGCGGCGAAGGCCGGGTGGTCCTCGACCCGCAGGTCACGGCGCAGCCACACCACCACCGGCGCGCTCATGGTCGTCCAGGCCGCACGGCCGGGGTCGGAGCCTCGGCGCGGCGGGCCAAGGCCCGCGCCATCCCGCGGAAGAGGGGGCGGTGAACGGGCAGCAGCGCGTACCAGTAGAGCAGCCCGCCCAGACCGCGCGGCGCAAAGGCGGCCGTCTGATGCAAGACGCTGCCGCCGCGGCCGTCCGACGCGACGGCGAACTCCAGCCACGCCTCGCCGGGCAGGCGCATCTCGGCGCGCAAGCGCAGGCGCTGGGGCGGCTCGTAGGCCTCCACACGCCAGAAGTCCAGCGGGTCGCCGACGGCCAGGTCGTCCGGATGGCGGCGGCCACGGCGCAACCCCACGCCGCCGACGAGCCGATCGAGGGCGCCGCGCAGGCCCCACAGCCAGCGACCGTACGGCCAGCCGTGGCGCCCACCGAGTCGCTGCAGCGTGGCGAACACCGCTTCGGGTGGCGCCGCCACCGGCACGCGCACGTGCTCGAGGAGGTTCCCCTCACGCTGCTCGTACACGACCGGGCGGCGATCCCCGACGCTGCTGGCCAACGGCGCAAACCAAACGCTTTCCACCGTGCCTTCCGCCAGCCGCTGCAGGGCCCGGCGCACCGCCTCGCGATAGCCCAGTGGGCGAATCGTCGGGAACAGGCGCCGGGCCCGGTCGTCGCGCACGAGGACTTCGCTGGTCAACCCCTCGATGAGCGGCCGCGCCAGCGCCGCCGGAATCGGTGTTACCAGGTGCACCCAGTACGACGACAGCCGCGGGCTGAGCACCGGCACCGGCAGGATGAGGCGCGGCAATCCCCGCTCCTCGGCGTAGATGCGCATCATCTCCCCGTAGGTGAGGACGTCCGCGCCCCCGATCTCGACCACGCCGAGGGCCTCGGGGTGCTCAAGGGCCGCCACCAAATACGCAAGGACGTCACGAATGGCGATGGGCTGGCAGCGAGTGCGGGTCCAGCGCGGCGTGATCATGACCGGCAGCCGCTCGACCAAATAGCGGATCATCTCGAAGGACACGCTCCCGGAGCCGACGATGACCGCGGCTCGCAGCTCCGTCACCGGCACGGGCCCTTCCGCGAGCCGGCGACCGACCTCGTGGCGGCTGCGCAAATGGGCGGACAGACGGGGGTCGGTTTCGCACCCCAGGCCGCCGAGGTAAACGATGCGGCCGATGCCGGCGGCCGCGGCGGCGTCGCGGAAGCGCTCGGCGAGGAGGCGATCTCGCTCGGCAAAGCGGCCGCCCACGTCCCGGCGCATGGAATGCAGAAGGTACACGGCCGCGTCGACCCCGGTGAGCGCCCGGGTCAGGGCCACCGGGTCCACAGCGTCGCCTTCGACGATCTCCACGTCCGACGGCACGCGGCCCTCGATGCGCGCGCGCTCTCGGACGAGGACGCGGAGGCGATGGCCGCGCGCTCGCAGCCGAGGCACCAAGCGGGCGCCGACGTAGCCCGTGGCGCCGGTCACGAGGACGCGCATCCTTCGGCCTCCATCGCCAGGCGGCAGCACAGGGACCCGGCCGCGGCCCCGGGCGCCAACTCGGTCACCGCCCCCCAACGGCAGGCGACGTACTGCGTGCCGGGAAACGGTTGGGGCACCCGCGGCTCCCCCGCGGCCAGGTCCGCCTCCACGAGGTCCATGACAAGACGCTCGGCGCCGCGCCGCTGCTCCCCCTGGCGCCGCAGTCGCAACCGTCGGACCTCGACGCCGAGTTTGGTCCGCGCCACCCGCTGGGCCGCCGCCGGCCACTCCTCCGCCGACGCGCAACCGACCGCCGGCAAGCCCCACACGCCGGGTAACTCCGGGTCGTCGGGCGGACGCAGGACCAGCAGGGCCCGGCCGTCCGGGCTGCGCAGCAGCAGGGCCACGGCACGTCGCACCGGCACCTCGCTCATCGGCGTTGGGGCCGGGGCAAACTTCGCGCCGCTAGAATCCTCGGTGCTCCGGGTGTACATTGGTTCCTTCCATGACGGAGTCCACCGCGTCCTCGTCGGGCCTCCTCGTGCTCGTGCGCCTGGCCCCGGACGTGACGCTCAAGTCCCGCCGGGTTCGGGCGCGCTTCCTGAAGCGGCTGGCGCGCAACCTCCGCGACGCCGTTCAGCCGCGGCGGCTGGAGTTGCGTTGGAGCCGCGTCCTGGTGGAGCTCGAGGGTCCGGCGCAGCTGCCCACGTTGGAACGGGTCTTCGGCGTCAAGAGCTTCTCGCCGGTGGAGGCGGCGGTGGAGCCCACGCTGGAGGCGATCGTGCGCACCGGCGAAGCCCTCTACCGCGACCGCGTCACCGGTCGACGCTTCGCCGTCCGGGCCACGTGCCGCGGCACGCCGTTCTCGTCCAAGGACGTCGAGATCGCCCTCGGGGCCGCGCTTCGACCCTACGCGGCGCGGGTGGACTTGACGCGTCCGGAGGTGGTCGTCGAGGTGGAAGCGCGCGGTGGGCAAGCGTGGCTGCTGGGGCCGCGCCATCCGGGGCCGGGGGGCGTGCCCGTCGGCGTAGCGGGGCGAGCGGTGCTGCTCCTGTCGGGCGGATACGACTCCGCGGTCGCCGCTTGGCGGCTGCTCAAGCGCGGCGTGGCGCTCGACTACGTCTTCTGCAACCTGGGCGGCGACGCCTACGAACGCGCCGTGGTTCAGGTCGCCAAACACCTGGCCGAGGCATGGAGCTACGGTACCCGCCCCCGCCTCTACGTGCTCGATTTCGGGCCGCTGCAGGACGCACTGCGTACCCACGTGCGCCCGGCGTACGCGCAGGTCATCCTCAAGCGGCTCTTCTATCGCGCCGCCTGCGCCGTGGCGCGACGACGCCGCGCCCTGGCCATCGCCACCGGCGAGGCGATCGGGCAGGTCTCCTCGCAGACGTTGGCCAACCTTCGCGCCATTGAACCCGCGGCCGACCGGCCCGTGCTGCGCCCGCTCCTCGGCTTTGACAAGGAAGAGATCATCGCCGAAGCGGAGCGGATCGGGACGGCCACGCTGTCGGCCCACGTGCGCGAATACTGCGCCGTCGTGCCCACGCATCCCGTGACCGCGGCGACGATCCGTCGCGTGGATGACGAAGAGGCCAAGCTCGATCCGAACCTGCTGCGCGCCGCCGTGCGCGGTGGCAAACGGGTGGACCTGCGCGCACTCGAGCCCGTCGACCTGGTGGCCCCGTACCTCTTCGTCGACCGCGTGCCCGAGGGCGCCCTCGTGCTCGACCTGCGCCCCGCGTCGCAGTTCGTCGCCTGGCACTACCCGGGCGCGCAGCGGGTCGACCCGAGCGAGTTGCTGCGCCAACCCCACCGGCTCGACAAAACTCGCACCTACGTGCTCGTTTGCCCCTACGGCGTGGAGAGCGCCTACGTGGCCGAGCGGCTGCAGCGCTGGGGCCTCGAGGCCTACTCCTTCCGCGGGGGATTGCGCGGCCTGGCGCGGTACGCTCGCGCCCAGGGGATGGCCGTCCCCGCCGGCGTCTAGGCGTCGACGACGACGAAGCGCGCGCCGGGGCGGTGCCGCAGCGCGGCGTCCAGGCTGAAGGAGCCCGGCCCCACGGCGGCAACGAACAGCCACACGAAGCAGTACAGCACGGCCGTCTCGCCGCCGTTCATCAAGGGGGAGAGCGCCGCCCCTTGGCCGCCCACGTGAACGAGCCAGTAGGCCACGGCCATTTCCCCCGCCAGCAAGAAGGCCACGGGGCGGGTGAACAACCCCACGAACAGCAGCACGCCGCCGACGAACTCCAGCCAACCGGCGAGGCCGCGCAGGGTCAAGTACTCCGCCGCGGGCACGGGCGGACGGTCGGTAAACCAGCCGAGCAGCTTCTGCGCCCCGTGCTGCCAGAACATGTAGGCGGCCACAAGACGCAACAGGTTCAGCGTGAGATCGCCGAAGCGACCGGCCGCGGTCCAGCGAGGGGTTGTCACCTGGGTGGCCATGGTCGTTCCCTCGGTTTTGTGGTTCGACTTACCCGCGGTGGCATTCTAGCAAGGGCAGGCGGCCTCGTCCAGCGCCTCTTGCCGACGAAATGGGCAGGGCCTAGCGTGCCAGTGACATGCGCCGCTACCCCGGTCTCGACCCGCCGGAGTACGTGGACTGGCGGCCCGATCCCGACGAAGTGGCCCGCTATCGCCGGCGCCTGCGCGACGACCCGGAGCGCGCGCGCCGCGTCGCCGCCCTCGACGAGGCAGGGCTGCTGGCCCTCTACGCCGGTCTGCTGCGCACCCGGTTGATCGACCTCATGCTCAAGCGTTGGGTGCGCAACGGCATCCTTTCCAAAGCTTGGCTGGGCACGGGCGAGGAGGCCGTGACCGTGGGCGCGGTGCACGCCCTGCGCCGCGGCGGCCCGGCGCCGGACCTCGTCGCCCCCATGATCCGCAACGCCGGCGCCTGCACGGAAATGGGCATGCCGGCCGCCGACGTCCTCCGCGCCTATTTGGGCACGGCCGACGCCCCGACCCGGGGCCGCGACGTCCACGTGGGCGATCCGCGTCGCGGCGTGTACGCCCCCATCTCCCACGTCGGCGACATGGTCCCCGTCATGGCCGGGGTGGCGTGGGCGCTCCGCGCCCGCGGCGACGACCGGGTGGCCCTGACGTGGGTGGGCGACGGCGCCACGAAAACGGGAGCCTTCCACGAAGGGTTCAACTTCGCCGCGGTGCAGCGCGCCCCGCTCGTGGTGGTGCTGCAAAACAACCAGGTCGCCCTGGGCACCCGGCTCGACCAACACCACGCCGGGGACTTCCGCCGCTGGCCGCAGATGTACGGGGTGCGGGGTCTGGAAGCCGACGGCAACCACGTGCTCGACATGTTCGCGGCCACCGCGCAGGCGGTCGAATGGGCGCGCGCCGGCGAGGGGCCGGTGCTGCTCCTGGCCGAGACGTTCCGGATGGGCGGTCACGCCACCCACGACGAGCGCGAGGCCCGCCAGACCTTTCCGGCGGAGTGGTTCGCCACCTGGGGCCGACGCGACCCCATCGGTCTCTACGAGGTCTGGCTCACGGAGCAGGGGCTCCCCGCGGATCGCTTGGCCGAGGTGGAGGCGGCGGTGACCGCCGAGGTGGAGGCGGCGGCGGAGGCCGCCCTGGCGAGCCGAGCCACCCATCCGCCCGACCCGGCCACGGTGGCCGACGGCGTCACGGCCGATCCCGCGATCCCCGCCACCCGGCCGCCAGGGCCAACGCCCAACCGATCAGCAACGTCGTGCCCCCGAGCGGAGTGACGGCGCCCCAAATCCGCCGACCGGTGAGGGCCAGCGCCGCGAGGCTACCGGCGAAAATGAGCGCCCCGAGAGCCCAGGCCAGGCCGGCCGCCGTAGCCCATCGGGAACCGTCCCCGGGGCGCCGCCACGCGCCCAAGGCGAGCAGCGCCAGGGCGTGCACCAGCAGGTAACGGGCGCCGGTCTCCCACCAGGCCAGGCGCTCGGCGTCGAGCCGGGCGCGCAGGGCATGCGCACCGAAGGCGCCCATGGCCACGCCCGCGCCGCCGAGCAGCGCGCCGACGGACCACCACAGCCGCGCTCCCATTCGCATCCTTCGACCCGGAATCGGAACAAGTTTTGCGCGCTCGCCGGGGAGGAAACCAGGGGCCGTGGCCCGACACCCCGACCACCGATGCCCGACCGCTCGCCCAACGTGCCGTTGCACCGCCGCCATCCCCTCTTCATGTGGGGCACGCTGGCGCTCGTGGCTCTGCTGGTCGGCGCGAGCGCGGTCGTCCTCGCGCGGGGACGGCGCTACGCCCAGGAGGCCGCGTACTACAACGCTCGTCTGAGCGGCGACGAACGCGCCCTGCGCGACCGCATCCTCGAGGCGCGAAGCCGCCACGCCGCCCTCGGGCTGGCCTTGCTGCGGCGCGAACTTCGCATCCGCAGCGCGGAACGGCGTCAGCTCCACCTCGCCATCAGCCTCGATTCGGGCTACCTGGACCTGCGCCACGGGCCCGTGACGGTGCGCCGCGCTCGCATCCAGGTCGGGCCGGACACGGTCGTGCGCACGCCGGACGGCTAGGTCTGGCGGCTCGTCCGCCCGCTGGGCGAACGGCGGATCGTCCGCAAGCTGCTGGACCCAACGATCGACGTGCCGCCGTGGGTCTATACGCTCCGAGGCCAGGCCGTGCCCCCGGCGGCGGCACGGCGCGTCCCCGGGGCGTTGGGGCGCTACGTGCTCGTCCTGGACGATGGCACGGAGATCTACAGCCCGCCGCGCGCCGGCCCACTGCAGGGTTGGGTGAAACCGGCGGCCATCCTCGTGCCCGAAGGCGATCTGGCGGCGATCTTCGACGCCGTTTCCGAAGACGTCCCTGTCTACATTTACTAGCGACTGACGACGCCGACGATGGAGCCGCCCACCGCCCATTCCCGCGCCGGCGTGCCGGAACGCCGGGATTACAGCCCACCCGGTCGTCTGCGTCGCATCCTCCACAGCCACCGCGGCCAAGCCCTCAGTCTCTTGGCGTTGCTGCTGCTGGCGGCCGGAGGCTTCGTGGCCGCCACTCTCTGGGCGTTGGACCGACGCTTCGAGCGCGACGCCGCCCGCATCGCCTACACCAAGGACATCGGCGCGTTGCAGTTCCTCGCCGAACGGGAAGGCGCGCGGCTGGGACGTTTGGCCGACAGCCTGGCCACGGCGGAGAACCGCCTGCAAGGTCTGGCACCGAACCGGCCGTACCTGGTCGTCTCCTTGGCCGAACGCCGCGTGTACTACCTCCGCGGCAGCGACACCCTCTGGTCCGCTCCGGTGGCCGTCGGCTCCGGCAAGACGCTGGTGGTCGGTGGGCGCACGTTGCGTTTCCAAACGCCGCGGGGTCGGATGGCGATCACCGCCAAGGAACTCAACCCGATGTGGGTGCCGCCCAATTGGCATTACCACGAAGTCGCGCAAGCCCGAGGATTGCGCGTGGTCGATTTCAGCCACGCCGATCCCGACGCGCTGACCCGCATGGGGTTCCCGCCCGGGCAAGAACCAATCCGCGATGGCGTGATCTACATCTTGCCCTGGGGCAGCCCGCAGCGACGCCATCCCGGCGTGCTCGGCGCCGCGAAGCTCGAGATCCAGGACGGCTACTACTTCCACGGCACGAAGGACGAGGGCTCGATTGGGGAGGCCGCCAGCCACGGCTGCATCCGTTTGCGCCGCGAGGACATTCTCTGGATGTACGCCAACGTGCCGGTGGGCACGCCGGTCTTCATCTACTGATTGGGACCCGGCCGTGGCGGCGGAAGAACGATCGTGGGCCGCTCCGGGTGGGGACGGTAGAGCACCCCGACGTGCCCGATCGCCTGCACCGCATGCGCGCCCGGCAGGCGCGCCGCCAAGGCCGCGATCGCGGCCGAGGCCGCGAGGGGGCTGCCCCGCAGCACCCGAATCTTGATCAGCTCGTGCGCCGCCAGGGCCTCGGACGCGGCCTGCACCACGGCGTCGCTGATGCCCTCCTTGCCGACGAACACCACCGGCCTCAGCCGCTGCGCGAGGCTGCGCAGGTAGGCGCGCTGTTTCGAGGTGAGGCGTTCCATGGCGAGAAACTAGCCTCCCGGCGCGAGGGAGGGAACTTCCTGTCAGAGGTCCCTGGTACGCTCCGGTTGTCATGTCCGACGTGGCGCGCGCACCCGTCTTCTTCGACCCCAGCGGCCGGCGTTGGCGGCGGCTGCGTCGCTAAGGAACCGGGCTGGCGACGGCGCTGTCGCTGCTTTTCGGTGGGTTCCTTCTCAGCGTGGTGGTCCATCCGGTGCTGCCGCTGCTCCACTTGCCGCCGGTGCCGGGGTTGCCGCGAGCCAAGGACCTGCCGCGGACCCTGCCGCGGTGGGCGCCCACGCGGCGTCACGCCCGCGCCCATCGCGCGATCCGCCGCCTGCGGCATGCCTGGCACGCCGAGCGCCGGCGCGTTCTCGCTCGCGCCCCCACCGCCCCCGGCTCGCCCTTCGTGATCGCTTTCGCCGCCGGATGGGACGACGCCACCCCTGCCGCGCTGGCCCGAGCCCTCCCGCACCTGGACGCCGTCGCGCCCACCTGGTTGCGTCTTCAGCCCCGCGACGACCCCGTGGTCGTCGACGTCGAGCCGCGATTGCGAGCTTTTCTTGGCGCTGCGCCGCGCCGATTGCAGGTTTGGTCCGTCCTCCAGAACGCCCAAGGCGGCAGCTGGAACGGCGAGCTGGCGGCGTTTTGGCTCGCCGAGCCCGGCCGACGGCAGCGGCTGATCGATCGCCTCGACGCGGCGCTGGCCACGCTCCGCGCCGATGGTTTGGTGCTGGACTTCGAGGCCTTGCCGTCCACCGCCCAACCCAGTCTGCGCCGGTTCGTCGGCGAACTCCACCGGCGTCTCCGAGCCCACGGCCGAAGGCTTTGGGTAGCCGTGCCGGTCGGCGACCCGGACTGGGACGTCCCCGCGCTCGCCCGCGCGGGCGACGGCGTCGTCTTGATGGCCTACGATCAGCACTGGGCTCGCGGCGCGCCGGGGCCCGTCGCCGGCCAGGACTGGTTCGAACGCACGCTGGGGCCGCTGCTCGCGCGGCTTGACCCCGGTCGCGTCGTCGTCGGCCTTGGCGCCTACGGCTACGATTGGCCGACCCAGGGCGAAGCGGCGGCGGTCACCTTCGCCGACACCATGCGGTTGGCGGCGGAGGCCGGGTCGCCCGTGCTGTGGGACAGCGTCAGCGCCAACCCTGTGTTCGCCTATCGCGACGACGAGGACGACCACCACGAAGTCTGGTTCCTCGACGCCGTCACCGCCGTCAATCAGTGGCATTGGTTGCGCAGCCACGGCGTCGCCCGCGTGGCCGTTTGGCGCCTGGGCGCGGAGGATCCAGCCCTCTGGCGGGCCTTGCGCACCCCCGAGGCCGCGTTGCCCAAGGCGCTGTCGGTGGTGCCGCCGGGCTACGGGGTGGAGGTCGAAGGCCGAGGCGAAATCGTCCGCCTCGCCGCCACGCCGCGCCCCGGCCGTCGCGCGCTGGCCCGCGACCCGTCCGGTCGTTGGACGGAACGCTTCCTCGCCTTCCCCACCACCACCGTGGTGCGGCGCCTCGGCGACCACCCTGGCTGGGTGGCGCTCACCTTTGACGACGGCCCCGAATCCCCGCTGGACGCCCGCCATTCTCGCCATCCTGCGGCGCTTCCGCGTCCCGGCCACGTCTTCGTCATCGGCGTCCAGGCCGAGGCTCACCCGGCGCTGGTGCGCCGCATCTTGGCCGAGGGGCACGAAATCGGGAACCACACCTTCACCCACCCCAACCTCGGGCTGGTGCCGCCCCGCCTGATCGCCCTGGAGCTCGATGCCACGCAGCGCCTGCTCGAGGCGCTCACCGGACGTGCCACCGTGCTCTTCCGCCCACCGTATTTCGGCGACGCCGAACCCACGACGTTGGATGAGCTGCGCGCCGTGGAGGTGGCGCAACGGCTGGGCTACGTCACCGTCGGGTTGCACATCGATCCCATGGACTGGGAGCGACGCGACGCCTCCGGCCGGCCGCGCACCCCCGACGACCTCGTTGGCGCGGTGCTTGACCAACTGGCGCGCACGGATCCGGAGCGGCGCGGTCAGGTGGTGCTGTTGCACGACGGCGGCGGCGACCGCTCGTTGACCGTGCGCGCACTGCCTCAGCTCATCGCGACGCTCCAGCGCCGGGGGTACCGCCTCGTGCCCGTCAGCGCGTTGATGGGGTTGCGCCCCGACCAGGTGATGCCGCGCGTCCGCGAGCCGAACACCCTCTACGCCCGCCTGGACGCGCTCGCCTTCGCGCTGCTGGGATTCGGGCATGGGGCGCTGCGGCTGCTGTTCCTCGGCGGTCTCGCGCTCGGGATCGGACGGGTGGGGGTGCTCGGAGCGTTGGCGGCCGTCCACCGCCGCCGGGCACGGCGCGCCGGCGCGCCCGCCGCCTGGCCCGAGGTCGCGGTGGTCGTGCCGGCGCACAACGAAGCGCGGGTCATCGAACGCACGCTGCGCTGCCTGCTCGCTTCGGATTATCCCGCGTTCGCCGTGATCGTCGTCGACGATGGTTCGACCGACGGAACGGCCGATGTGGTCCGCCGGGCTTTCGCGGGCGAGCCCCGCGTCCGGCTCCTGCAGCAACCCAACCGTGGCAAGGCGGCTGCCTTGGAGCATGGGTGGCGAGCCACGGCGGCGCCGATCGTGGTCACCCTCGACGCCGATACGCTCTTCGAACCGGGCACGTTGCGGGCGCTGGTGCGGCCCTTCGCCGATCCCCGCGTGGGCGCGGTCGCGGGCAACGCCAAGGTGGGCAATCGCACCCGCGTCCTCGCCCGCTGGCAGGCCATCGAGTACGTCACGGCCCAGAACCTCGAGCGCCGCGCTCTGGCGCAGCTTGGCTGCGTCACCGTCGTGCCCGGCGCGGTGGGCGCCTGGCGGCGCGTCTGGCTCGAGGCCACCGGCGGCTTCACCGACGATACCGTCGCCGAGGACCAAGACCTCACCTTGCGCGTGGCCCGCGCCGGTGCGCGCGTGGTCTACAGCGCCGACGCCGTCGCCTGGACGGAAGCGCCCGAAACCTTTGCCGGTCTGCTGCGCCAACGACTGCGCTGGGCCTTCGGCACGCTCCAGTGCGCCTGGAAGCATCGCGGCGCGATGTTCCGTCGCGGCAGCGGCGCGTTGGGCTGGGTCGGACTGCCGCACGTCTGGCTGTTCCAGATCGTCTTCCCGCTGCTGTCCCCAATCGTGGATCTGTACTTCGCCGCGGTGCTCGGGGCGGCCGCCTGGGCGCGGTGGGGCCATGGGCCGGAGATAGGCGGCGGCGAGCTGCGGGGGCTGTTGTTCGCCTACGCGCTCTTCTGGGTGCTCGACGCCGTCGCGGCGCTCTGGGCCTACCGCCTCGACGGTCGGGAAAGGCGACCGGCCCTGTCCACGTGGATCGCGCAGCGCATCGTCTACCGACAGTTGCTGGTGCTGGCGTTGGTGCGCGCGGGGCTGCGAGCGCTGCAGGGCGCCCGCTTGGGTTGGCTGCGGGTGGAGCGGCGCGCCAGCGTGGCGGTGCCGGGATGAGCCTGCTCGCGGCGGGGGTCGCCCTGCGGCTGGCCGGTTTGGCCGCGCTCGCCATCGTCGAGGTCGACCTCGCCCCGCTGCTCGGTGGTGCCCTGGCCCGCGCCGGCACGGTGCCCTGGCTGGGCGCCGTGGCGGCGGCTGCCCTTGGCGCTTGGATCAGCGATCAACTCTGGTACGCCCTCGGGCGCTACGGCCGCCGCTGGCTGCGTCGTTGGTCGCGCTGGCGCCGCGTCCGCCGGACCCTCACGCGCTGGCAAGGACGCTGGGGTTGGTGGCAACTGCCTGTCTGCCGGCTGGCGCTGGGCACCCGCGCCGCCACCATGGCCCTCTTCGGCGCCCTGCGTCGCCCTTGGGCGCCGTTCGCTCTCCTGGATGCGCTGACGAACCTGGGATTTGCGGCCCTGCTCGTTGGGGTCGGTGCCGCAGCTCACCTCGGCGCGACGGCGCTCGCGCACCGACTGCGCCGCCTCGAAGCGTGGGTCGGCCTGCTGCTGCTCGCCGCCGCCGTCGCCGCCGTCGTCCTGGCACGAAGCCGTCGGCGGCGCCTCCTCGCGCCGCCCACCCCGGTCGCCGATCCGGGGCGGGGCCAGCCCCCCAGCTAGGTCGCCCCGGGTTGGGGTTGGTCCTCAGCCCCCCTGCTGCTGCAGCGGGTTGCACGGAATGGGCAGGCCTCGCGCGTCGCACTCCTGCGCCGGCACGAGCATCTGGCGGAAGACCTGGTCGCCCGGCCGGTCGATCGGCAGCGTGTTGAGACGGTTGTAACGGCGCGCGTCGATCCACCGCGTGCCCTGCGTCCACAAGAGCGAGTAGAGCCGGTTGTAGAGCAGCTCCGTCACGAAGTCGTCGGTCGAGCTGGCGGGCGTCAAAGTCGTCGGGGCGAGGCCGCCCGAATTCACTCGAACGAGGTTGATGTCGGCGATCGCGTTCGCACGATCCCCGGTGAACCAACGGGCTTCCGCTCGCAGCAAGAGGAGTTCTTCGTTCGTGATCCACGGAATCGGGGCCGCCAAGTTCGGCCGAGTGGGATCGTTCGGGTCGTTGTAGAGGATGAGCTTGTAGCGGCTGGTCAAGTCGTTGAGCGTGCGCGACCGTCCGGCGTCGACCACCTTGCGCGTCAGGCGGAGGTCCGGCGAACCATCCGGTCGACGCTGCGCCCCATTCCAGATCGACGGGTGCACCCAGTAGCGGTTGCTCGTGATCGGTTCGGTGATCGGGTTGGCCGGCTCGTTGGCCGCGTTGCTGTAGGCGTAATAGACGCCGGTGCTTAGCGACCCGGGCAGGTTCGCCGTGGTCAGGAAGGAGTTGTCGAGCGCCGTGAGCGCCTGCTGCCAGCACGCCTGGCAATTCACAAAGGTGGCTCGATGCACGAAGACCTTCGCCGCGAGGGCGCGATTGAAGCGCGCGAAGGTCGATGGGGTGGTGAAGCCCGTGTAGCCCGGCGGGAAGCGGAAGGGGAAGGCGACGTTGCCGGCGGCCAGCAGGTCCTGGTAGGCCTCGTCGAGGAGCGCGGAAACGGTTTCGAGGGCCCGGGCAAACGAGACGAAGGGCGCGGGGGGCTCGCCCAGGTTGCGCACCTCCACCGGAATCCCGAAATCCCCGGTGCGGATGGCCAGGCGGTACAAGTGCCATGCCTTGAACGTCTTGGCGAATCCGGCGGCCGCCCGTCGTTCGGGATCGGTCAGGCCCGCGGCGCGGGTGACGGCGTCGAGGAAGGTGTTGTCGGTGCGGATGGCGGAGTACTGGTTCAACCAAATGCCGGCGTTGCGTCCCGTCGGGTCCTGCGGGCCGCGCACCTGCTCGCCGGTCTCGCGCGGGTCGTTCCCGAGAAGGTTGTACCCTTCGCGGCCGTAGATGGAATAGAATTCAATCGTGGCCGCGAGGTCGTTGTAGGCTGCGGCGAACACCCCCAGGGCCAGCGCGCCGACCAAGTCCCGCGACGGCGCACCCTGCAACTGCTCCACGGTGGGGGCGTTGGTGTTGACGATGTTGAAATCGCAGCCGGCCAGGGCGAGGAGCGCCGCGAGCGCCCACGGGGCCCGGCAGGATCGGGAGGCGCGCTTTCGCGTCGTCATGGTCAGAACCCGAACGAGACGTTGAGGAAGAGACTGCGGCTGGGCGGATAGGGCCCGATGTCGAGGTTGCCGCGCACGGCCAGGTTGCCGAAGTTCGACACCTCGGGGTCGAGGCCGCTGTACGGCGTCCACATGGCCAGATTGCGGCCGACCAGGCCGACGCGCAGGTCCCGAATTTGGCCGCCCAAGCGGGCGGTCCAGCGATCGGGCACGCGGACGTTGACACCCAGCTCCCGCAGCTTCACGAAGGTGGCTCGCTCGATGTACGGCTGGATGGCGCCCACGCGGTAGCCTTGGTAGCGGCGCTGCCACGCCGGCGAACCCCAGTCCGGCGAGGTGCGGCCGTCGTCCATGAGGAAGCGCGTCAAGTTGATGACGTTGCCGCCCTTCTGCCAGTCGACCAGGAGGTTGAACGCCAGGGCGCCCACGGTCACGTCGTGGGCGAAGCCCATGCGGAAGTCCGGGTTGGCGTCACCCAACTGTTCCAAGGTGGCGCCGCGGGTGCCGTCTTCGTTGAGGCGGAAGCCGACGATCTGGGTGATCGATTTGCCCTTTTCGATGCGGGTCCGGCCCAGGTTGCCGAAGCCCGAGCCCGTGGGGAAGAAGGGTGGGAGCCCAGCCAGATCGACCACGCGGCTGCGGAAGGCCGTGAAGGTGGTCCGCGCGACCCACTCGACCCGCCGCGAGCGCACCGGCGTCAACCCCAACGCCGCCTCGACGCCGGCGTTGCGGATCTTGCCGCCGTTGAAGGTCTGCACGGAAAAGCCCGTCGAGGGCGCCGGGGCGCGCTGCAGCAACAGGTTCGTCGTGTTGCGCTGGTAGTACGTCACCTCCCACGTCACCCGACCCTGGAGGAACAGGCCGTCCATGCCGACCTCCACCTCCTTCAACCGCTCCGGCTCGATCCTGTCGTAGCCGGCCACCGTAGAGACGGCCAGGCCGCGGATCCCGCCCAACTGCGGCGTCGTCAGGGCAGTGAACTTTTGCCCAAAGCGCGGCTGGTTGCCCGTCTCGCCGTAGGCGGCACGCAGCTTGAGCTCGTTGCCCTCCCCAAACAAATCCAGGAATCGGTACGAGAGGGACACGTTCGGGTAGAGAAAGTACCGATTCGGATCGCCGTTGACGCTGGCTCGCTCGGCGCGGAAGCCGGTCTGCAACAGCGCCCGGTCCTCCCACAGCCGCAGCTGCTCCGACAGGTAGAGCGCCGCGGTGCGCACCCGTTGCAACTCCTCTTGGGCCGTGATCTGAACCCCGCGGTTGACGTTGCGCTGCCCGGGCAGCAGCCCTTCCGATCGGATGAGGTTCGTGTACAGCTGCTGGAACTCGTACTGCACCCCGGCGGAGCTCGTCAGCGAGCCGAAGGGGAGCGTCCAGGTATGGACGGCGTTGAGGTTGCCGTTGTAGAGGAGGCTCCGGCCCTCGCTGACGACGGATTCGCCCGGCAGCGCTTCGACTTGCTCGGAGAAGAGCTCGTTGGGCGACCACACGTTGTTGGCCTGCGCGAACCAGTCCGTCCCCCCGCCGACGACCACGCGCAGGCTATGGCGGTCCGTGGCGAGGACGTTCCAGCCCAGCTGCACCCCACCGGTGAAGCGGTTCGTCTCCTCGTGGTTGACGGCCAACTCCGCCAGCTGCACCGGGTTCGACTGCACCCAGAAGGTCGGCCGTGGGTAGGTGCCGTCGGGGTTCTTGCGCGTCAGATCCACGAAGCTGGGGATGTAGGCCAGCGCGTAGATGTGGCACGCGTAGTTGTTGCAGTTGTTATTCCAGCCGCGATCGTTGTCGGACCGGGTGAAGCTGCTGGTCACCCGAAGGTCGACCGCGCTGCCGAAATTCTGATCCAGGTTGAGCCGTAGGTTGCGCCGGCCGGCGCCGGTGCGTCGCTCGATGCCCTCCTCCCGCGCCAACGTGCCGGAGATGTAGTAGCGGGTGTTGCCGGCGCCGCCGCGGACGCTGACGAAGCTTTCGTACGAGGGTTTCCGCTGACCGTAAATGGCGCCAAAGTTGTCGTAGTACGGGCAGGGATCGGTGGTGCACCACTCCTGGACCCGCGGATCCCGGATCTCGTTGAGCGCCTCCTGCCGCGTCCACCGGCGGAAGGTGAGTTTGCGCAGCGGACGGTTCCAACCGACGCGCTGCACGAAGGAACCTTGCGGCGCCCCGGCACGACCGCGGTTCGTGGTGATCACGACGACCCCATTGGCGGCCTTCGCCCCGTAGATCGACGACGCCGCGGCACCCTTAAGGATTTCGATGCTGGCGATGTCCTCGGGATTGAGGTCGGCAAGACGGTTGACGGGATCCCCTTCCAACGACGGCGAGGCGGCCCGGTTGGCAAATCCTCGCCCGCCGGGAATGCTCGCATTCGAGTAGATCACGCCGTCGACGACGATCAGGGGTTCGAAGTTGCCGAGCAAGGTGTTGGCCCCACGGATCTGGATTTGGATGCCGCCGCCGGGTGCGCCGGAGTTCGACTGGAGGTTGACCCCCGTCACGCGACCGGCCAGCGCGTGGATGACCGAGGGTTGGGGCACCCGGCTCACCTCGTTGCCGGGCACGTAGGCGATCGAGGTGGTGGCGCTGCGCCGCTCGATCGTGGTCACCTGGCCGGTGACGACCAGGTCCTCCAGCCGGAAGATGTCGGGCTGGAGGGCGACCTCCACGGTGCTGCGCCCGGCGGGCACCTCCACTTCCTGACGCAGGTAGGCCGGAGCCCGCACTTCCAAGCGAACCGGCCCGGTGGGGACGGTCAGCCGGAAGCGTCCCTGGGCGTCCGTGAAGACGGGGCGACCGCGCCTTGGGGCGATCGGCACGATCGCGGCGTTGGCCACGCCTTCGGTCGTGCCGGCGCGCACCACGCGGCCGGTGATCTCCCGCTCCTGCGCCTGCGCGGCGCTCGCCCCGGTGAGCAGGGCCAGCGCGAGCGCCCAAGGAACCGCGCGCCTGGTGTGGGGCATCGTCGCTCCGTGGCCGAAGGGTTTTTTCCTATCAACCTGATAGAACGCGCCGGTCGGCGGAAATCGGACAGGGCGGGGGGCCGTCGCCGCCTCTTGCCCATCCGGGGGCGCGAATGCAAGCTGACGGCAAGCCTGCCCGTCGTCTCCGGATGCGACCCTGGGTCGTCGCTTTGGGGGCCCTTGTGCTCGCGGCTCGCGCCGGGGCGCAAGCGCCCTTGGATACGGTGGCGTTGGCGGCGGTGGCCGATCGGCTGTTCGCTCCGTTCGCCGTTCCCGGCAATCCCGGCTGCGTGGTCGGCGTCGCTCATGGGGGCCGGCCGCTGCTGCGGCGTGCTTACGGGTTGGCGAATCTGGAAACGGGCACGCCGCTAACCCCGGCGAGCGTGCTCGAGTCCGGCTCCGTCGCCAAGCAGTTCACCGCGGCGGCGACGATTCGTTTGGCGATGCAGGGGCGGCTGCGGCTCGACGATTCCCTGGGTCACCACTGGCCGGGGCTGCCCGCGCCGCTACGGGGTCTCACGATTCGTCAGCTGCTGAGCCACACCAGCGGTCTGCGGGAGTGGAGCACCCTCGTGGAGTGGCAGGGCTGGCCACGGGGCCGGCGCGCCCACACGCAGGAGGACCTGCTGGCCCTGTTGCAGCGCCAGCGCGGGCTCAATCACCCCCCGGGGGTGGACTTCTCCTATACGAACTCCGGTTTCGCCCTCGTCCCCGGCCTGCTGGAGCGGCTGACCGGCCGCTCGTTCCGTGACGTGGTGCGCCGCGAGGTGTTCGCGCCTGCCGGTTTGATCGGATCCGACTGGCGGGACGATTTCACTCGGGTCCTGCCGGGCCGCGCCCAGGCGTACGCCCGCCGCGGCGGCGTGTGGGTGCTCGACATGCCCTTCGAGGACGTGGTCGGCCCCGGGGGGATGCTCACCACGGTGGACGACTGGCTCCGCTGGCCGTGGGCGCTGGCGCGTGGCGACCTCGGCCCGGGCCTCCTCGATTCCCTGGCCACGCCGACGCGGTTGCGCGACGGGCGGCCGACTCGCTACGGCCTGGGCCTCTACGTGGGCCGCGCCTTCGGCACGCGCGAGCTGTGGCACACCGGCGCCACCGCCGGTTACCGCACGGCCCTGCTGTGGTATCCCGAGCGCGACGTTCTCACGGTGGCGGTCCTGTGCAACGCCGCTTCCGCCAACCCTCGGGCCTTGGCGCGGCGCTTGGCCGCCGTCGCCCTGGGCGCCCCGCCGGACAACGCGCCTCCCGGGCCGCCGTTGCCTTCGTCGGCGGCCCGGGCGTTCCTCGGCGTCTACCGCGACGTGCGGACGAACGTCCTCGTCGAGCTCGACAGCGCCGCGGTTGCCCAACTCCGCCGCGGGCCCGACGGTTGGGCCTGGGGCCCCGGCGGCGAGGCCTGGCGCTGGAGCCGCAGCCCGGTCGGCGGGCCGGTGCTGCTGCGCCGCGACGCCGACGGCGACACCGCCGCCCTGGTGCGCTTGGCCGCCGCGCGCTGGCGGCCCAGGGCCGTCGAACTCGCGCCGTACGTGGGCCGCTACCGCAGCGACGAGCTCGGGGCCACCGCTGCCGTCACCCTGGAAGACGACACCCTGCGGTTGGAGATGGACACCCGCCCCGGCCGTCGCTGGACGCTTCTGCCTCGGGCGCCGGACCACTTCCTCGCCGGGTCCACCACGCTGCGCTTCGAACGCGACGCGACCGGTCGGGTCGTCGCCCTGCATCTCGCCCAAAGTCGCGTTTGGGATCTGCGCCTCGAGCGCCTGTTCATCCCGTGACCATGCCCACCCTCGCCTTCGTTGGGGACGTCATGCTCGGTCGCGGCGTCAACGAACTCGTCCCCGAGCGTCCACCGGCATGGTTTTGGGGCGACGTGCTTCCTCTCCTTCGCCAAACCGACGCGGTGATCGCCAACCTGGAATGCGCTCTGACCCGCCACCCGTTCCGCTGGTCGGCCACGCCCAAGGTCTTTTACTTTCGGGCCGATCCCGCGGCCGTGCGCATCCTCCAAGTCGCCAACATCCGCGCCGTGGCCCTGGCCAACAATCACGTGCTCGACTTCGATGTCCCCGGGCTGGAGGAAACGCTGGCCACGCTCGACGCCGCCGGCATCGCCCACGCCGGCGCCGGCCGGCAGCAGGCGGAGGCCGAGGCGCCCGCCTTCCTCGACGTGGGTGGGGTGCGCGTAGGTCTCGTCGCCGCCACGGACAACGAGCCCCCTTTCGCTGCCACCCCTACGTCCCCCGGCACGAACTACCTGCCGATTCGACTTGACGAACGCATCCTCGGCCGCGTGGCCGCCTGGGTCGAGCGGCTGCGCGCCGGGGGCGCCCAGCTGGCGATCCTGTCGCTCCACTGGGGGCCGAACATGGTTCTCGTGCCGTCGCCCGCGTTCCAAGCCTTCGGACGGGCGGCCCTGCGCCTGGGCTTCGACGTCCTCCACGGCCACTCCGCCCACGTTCTCCAGGGCATCGAAGTGCGCGGACGCCGAACCCTCCTCTACGACACGGGGGACGCGCTCGACGACTACGTCGTCGACCCCGAACTGCGCAACGACTGGTCCGCTCTCTTCCGACTCGACCTGGCCGACGACGGCACCCCGCTCGCCTGGACGATCGTGCCCCTGCGGCTCGGGTACGCCCAGGTGTTTCGTGCCCGCGGGGCCGATTTCCAGGGCATCGTGCGGCGGCTGCGCGCCCTCTGCGCCCCCTTCGGCACCCACCTCGAGCCCCACCCCGAGGGGTTGCGCCTGCCCCTGGGCTGAGGCGGCCGCCGGCGTTGTCGGTGGGGTGGTGCACCTTGGGTCTCCGAACCCGAACCGGAGGGTCGCCCGATGCGGAGGCGCTCGTTCCTTGCAGCGCCGCCCCTCGTCGCGGTAGCGGCGTGCGTGACGGTCGAAGCGACGCCGCTGCGGCCCGGGCCGCGGCCGTCGCCGGTGCCCGTCGACAGCGTGCGCATCTACCGCACGTTCGCCGCCATCGCTTGCCCGTACGAGGAGATCGCTCTGCTGCACGCCAGCGGACCGGAGGCGTACACCACCCCGAACACGCTGCTCAGCGCAGCCAAACGGAAGGCCGCCCAGATCGGCGGCAACGGCGTTGTGCTCGAAGCGTTGAGCGAGCCGAGCGAGGGGGCCAAAGTCGCGGCGGCCGTTTTTGGCGTGCCGATCGAACGACGGGGGCAGATGGTGGCGGTGCGGGTGCGGTCGTGCCCCGCGGCGGGCGACTCCGTGCCCGCGCGGTTCTAAGCGCCCGTGGCGCGGCTAGGCAACGTTTGTGCGTTTCCGATTGGACCCTGGGGGCGAGGCGTCGCCGAGCTCGGTTCTTCGACGCGCCTCCTTCGCCCAGATCGTAGGGCAAAGCAACCACGCCCGGACCTCGCCGTCCACGGCGATTCTCTCGCGTCGCTGGACCGGTTCTTGGCGTTCCCTTCGCTGTTTGGGCGTCGTCCTTCTGCGCCGCTGGCGGCGCGAACGGTCCGGGCAAGGGCCGCGCCCTCAGGCGCCGCGGACGCAGTTGCGGCCGGCCGCCTTGGCTTGGTAAAGGGCGCGGTCGGCGGCGCGCACCAGGTCGAGCGGCGTCGCCGCGTCGTCCGGATAGGCCGCCACGCCGACGCTGGCCGTCAGCGGCACGGGCACCTCGCTGTCCGGCCCCAGGGCGGCGATCAGCCGGCGCAGCCGCTCCCCGAGGAGCAACCCCTCGGCTTTGCTGGTTTCCGGGCAGATCAAGGCGAACTCCTCGCCGCCGTAGCGGCAGGCGTCGTCGGCGGCGCGGAAGGATCGTCGCAGCAGCCGACCGATGCGCCGCAGGGCGTCGTCGCCGGCCTCGTGGCCGTAGGTGTCGTTGAGGCGCTTGAAATGGTCGAGATCGACGAGCACCAGGCAGAGCGAGCGGTGGTAGCGCTCGGCCCGAGCAAATTCAGTGGCCAGCCGCTCGTCGAAGCCGCGGCGGTTTTGGCAGCCGGTGAGCGGATCGATGGTCGCCTGGGCGCGTAGGCGATCGACCAGGTGGGCGTTGCGCAAGGCGATGGCGGCGGTGTCCGCCAGCGTGCGTAGCAAGGCCAGTTCGCCGTCGCCGTAGGGCGCTTCGTTCATGCGGGGGCCGAGCAGCAGCAGGGCCGGGTCGGCGTCGGGGATCGACAGGGCCACAGCCACGGCCACGTCGCCGCCCGGCCCGAGCGCCGCGCGCAGGGGCACCTCCTCGGGCACGAAGAAGGGCCCCGACGACGCGTCCGCGCCGCTGGCCTCCACCGTCGCGGCCGGCAGGTCGGTCGTGAGCAGATCCGCGCGCAGACTGCGGGCGGCCCGCAGGCGGTAGACGCGGCCGCGCCGGCGGTACAGCGCGGCCCACCACGCGAAGAGCACCTCGCCGGCGGCGTCGAGCACGTAGCGCTCGGTTTCCTCCACACCGCGCGCCACCGCGAGGGTGTGGGTGATCTGCTCCAGCGCCGCCAGTTGGAAGCGCAGACTCTCGAGGGCGCGTTCGTAGGCGGCCCGCACCTGCTGGGCTTCCCACAGCCGCGCCAGCCCCTGGCGCAGCGCCTCCGCCAGCGCGGGCTCGGGCGCTCGGTCCGGTGGCAACGCCAGCTCGAGCGTGCCGTGGCGAAGCGGCACCTGGAGCGCCACGGCCACGCCTGCCTCGAGGGTACCGAAGATCCGAGGCATCGGCTCGCCCAGCGGCACGGTCAGCCGCACGGGCCCGCCGAGAAGGGCCTCCAAACAGGCGACGCAGGCCGCCCCCGCCTCCTCCGGGGGCGCGCACAGGGGCAGGCGCGCCAGCGCCTGCTCGACGACGAGAGGGTCGGGCGTCATCGCGGGCCTCGGGCAGCCCGGCCGCGACGCCCTCTCCTTCGCCGCGGCCCGGCGACAGGGCGCCACCTTAGGGATCGACCGACGTCGGCGCAAGGGGTTCGTCGCCCAGGCAGACCCCCAGCTCCCGCGCCGTACGCACCAAGTCGCTATCGAGCGGCACGTACTTGATCGTGCGGACCGCCTCGGCGAGCGGCACCGGGCCGATGCGGTTGCCCTGCAAGGCCATCATCACCCCGAACTGCCCGGCCACCGCGCAGCGGACCGCGGCCGCACCGAAGCGGAAGGCGAGGATGCGGTCGTAGGCGATGGGCGGGCCCCCGCGTTGGATGTGGCCCAGCACCAGCGTACGCGTTTCCTTGCCGGTGCGGGCGGCGATCTCTGCCGCCAAACGGTCGGCGATGCCGCCGTACCGACCCTCGGCCACGAAGCTCGGTTGCCCGTCGGCGGGGCGGCTGCCCTCGGCCGCCACCACGATGCTAAATCGCCGGCGCGCGGCGTCGCGCTCCCGGATCTTCGCCACGATCGGCTCCAGCCGATATGGAATTTCGGGGATGACGATCACGTCCGCCCCCCCGGCCAGCCCCGATTCCAGCGCGATCCAGCCCGTGTGTCGGCCCATCACCTCCACGACCATCACGCGTTGGTGCGCCTCGGCCGTGGGGTGCAACCGTCCAATGGCGTCGGTGGCCACCTCCACCGCGGTGCGAAAGCCAAAGGTCACGTCCGTGGCTTGGAGATCGTTGTCGATCGTCTTCGGCACCCCGACCACCCGCAGCCCCTTCTGGGCCAGGGCGTGGGCGATTTTCAGCGATCCGTCGCCGCCGATGGTGATCAGCGCGTCGACCCCGAGCTCGGCGAGCCGGCGGACGATTTCGTCGGAGCGATCGACCTTGCCCCAGGTGCCATCGGGCTGGCGCACCTCCAGGCCGAAGGGGTTGCCGCGGGTGGTCGTGCCGAGGATCGTGCCGCCCAGGTGGGCGATGCCCCGCACGCTCTGGGCCGTCAGCGGCACCACGCCCGGTTCCCCGTCGACCTCGCCTTCGAGCAACCCCATGTACCCGCGGCGGATGCCCATCACCTCCAAGCCGTAGTGGAGCGCCGTCAGGGTCACCGCGCGGATGACCGCGTTGAGGCCGGGGGCGTCTCCGCCGCCGGTGTTGACCGCGATTCGTCGAATCCGTTCGCCCATCCCTTGCGTCGCCTCGTCGTCCGGGCCAGCTTTCGGTCCGCTGCTAGTACCCACGGAGGCCGAGGTGGTCACGGAAACCGACGTGCGCCGCGCCCTGCGCGCGGTCAAGGACCCGGAGCTCGGGCTCGACCTCGTCGTCCTCGGCTTGGTCTACCACGTGCGCATCGACGGCGGGCGGGTCGAGGTCGCCATCTCGTTGACCTCGCCGACCTGCCCGGTGGCGGGTCAGATCGTCGACGAAGCACGCCGGGCCATCGAAGCCCTCCCCGGCGTCGACCGGGCCGAGGTCGAGCTCACCTTCGATCCGCCCTGGACGCCGGAGCGGATTCCGCCGACGGTGCGCGCCGCTCTCGGCCTGTAGCGCCCCACGCGTGTCCGTCCTTTCCGCGCCTCCGCTCGTGCGGTTTTTCCCGCTTTCCCCTTCCCCGATCGTCCCTACCTTCCCGGTTGCAGGATGGGCACCGTTCACCAGGAGCGCACCATGCGCACGGTTTCGATCTCGACCCTGGCGGCCCTCGCGCTGCTCGGCGCGACGCTCGGGGGTTGCCAGAAGAAAGAGCAGACGACCACGACCCGCAGCACGACAACGACCACCACCGCGCCCAGCGGCCCGGCGGCACCGGCCACGCCCGCGGGCGGCACCGCGGTCGCCCCGGCCCCGGGCGGCAAGGTCATCGAGGTGAAGATGGTGACCACGCAGGGCGGCGCCGCGGGGGTGTTCGAGCCCAACGTGGTCCGCGCCAAGCGCGGGGACGTCGTTCGGTTCGTAGCGGCCGACCGAATGGCGGCGCACAACGTGGAGTTCCCGGCCGCCGACAATCCGGGCAAGACGAATCTGCCGCCGGCCAGCCCGTACCTTTCACAGGCGGGCCAAACGTGGGACCTGAAGGTGGAGCTGGAGCCGGGCACCTACAACTTCCATTGCACGCCGCACGCCGCCATGGGGATGAAGGGCCAACTCATCGTGGAGCCCTGAACCTCCGCCGCGGCGACGGGTAGGATTCGAGCACGACATCGGTGGGCGCCCGGTTCGGCGCCCACCTCGACTTTCGGCGAGGGAACTGCGATGCCCTTCTTCCCGCAGCTCGGCTTCGGCGAGACGCTCCTCATCTTCGCCATCTTCCTTTTGCTGTTCGGCGCGAAGCGCCTGCCCGACGTGGCCGCCGGCCTAGGCCGCGGCATCCGCGAGTTCAAGCGCGCCGTCAGCGGCGTGGACGAGCCGCCGACCACGCCGACGATCCAGAGCGCCGCGCTGCCGAGCCAGCCGCCGACCGCGGAGCTGCCGCCCGCGGGCGAGAAGGAGCCGCGCTAGACGAGGCGGACGCGGGCGAAGCGGCGTTTGCCTCGGCGCAGCAGGTAGGTGCCCGGGGCCGGTAGCCGCGTGGCCCGGTCGGTGACGCGCTCCTCGTCGACGGCGATCGCCCCCTCTTCGAGCAGCCGGCCCGCCTCGCTGGTGGAGCCGGCCAGGCCGGCGCGCACCAACAGCCGCGGCAGCCACACCCGACCGTCGGCGTCGACGAGTTCGGCCGCCGGCACCACCACCTCCGGCACCGCCTCGGGCACGGCTCGCTCGCGGTGCACCCGATCGAAGTGAGCCGCCGCCCGATCGGCCGCCGCCGGGCCGTGGAACTGGGCCACGATTTGCCAGGCCAGCGCCCGCTTGGCGGCGTAAGGATCGCGCCGGGCCACCTCCCGCCAGCGCGCCCGCTCCGCCGGTGGCCAGCCGGAGGCCAGCTCGATCCACTCGTCCAGGACGGCGTCGGGAATGGACATCGTCTTGCCGTACTGCTCCTCGGGGGGCTCCGTCAGGCCGACAGCGTTGTCGAACGTTTTCGACATCTTGCGCACGCCGTCGGTGCCCCGCAGCAACGGCAGCAGGACGCAGACCTGCGGCTCCTGGCCGTAGCGCTCCTGCACGTCGCGGCCCACCAGCAGGTTAAAGCGCTGGTCGGCGCCGCCCACTTCGACGTCGGCCCGCAGGGCGACGGAGTCGTAGGCCTGCAGCAAAGGATAGAGGAACTCCACGACCGCGATGGGTCGGCCCTCGCGGTAGCGCTGGGCGAAGTCTTCGCGCTCGAGCAGCCGAGCCACGGTGTACTTGGCCGTCAACTCGAGGATGTCAGGCAACCGCAGCGGCTCGAGCCAGCGACTGTTGAACTCCACCCGGGTGCGGGTCGGATCGAGGATGCGGAACGCCTGCTCGGTGTAGGTGCGGGCGTTGGCGGCCACCTCCGCCGCGCTCAGCGGCGGGCGCTGTTCGCTGCGGCCGGTGGGATCGCCCACGCGGGCCGTCAGGTCGCCAACGACGAAGACGACCTCGTGGCCCAGCTCCTGGAAGGTGCGGAGCTTACGCAGGCTGACGGCGTGGCCGAGGTGGAGATCCGGCCGGGTCGGGTCGAAGCCCTGCTTGACGACGAGCGGCCGGCCGGTGCGGGCGGCGCGTTCCAGCTTGCGCGCCAGGTCGTCTTCGCCGACGATCTCCAGCACGCCGTCGCGGATGGCAGCCAGTTGCTCGGCCACCGGTGGAAAGGTTTGGGTCGCGGGCGTTCGCTCCATCGCGCCCCAAGGCTAGCGGAAGGATGGACGACGAACAAGGCACGGCTCTGTGGGTCTTCGACACCACCCACCACGCGCTCTGGGCCGAAGAGGTCGCTCGGGCCGCCGGGCTGGCCGTCGAGTTGGTGCCGGCGCCGCCCGGGGCCGCCGCCCGATGCCAGCTGGCCTTGGCGGCCTTCCGGGCCGACGCCGCCGCGGTGGAGACCGCGCTGCAGGAAGCCGGGGTACCGGCGCGGCGCTACATCCCGGCGCGGTAGGGGCGCAGACGCACCACCGGGGCGCCGCCGCGCACCGCGTCCGCCCAGGCGGCGAAGAAGTCGTCCATCCAATCGTAGATGGAGCGCAGCCGCTCCTGCAGTCGGGCCATGCGGACCGCCCGCTCCTCCAGCGGCATTTGCAACGCGTCGCGCAGGCGCAGGGCCATGTCTTCCGGATCGTAGGGGTTGACGAGAACGGCGTCCTCCAACTCCTCGGCCGCCCCGGCGAAGCGCGACAACAGCAACACCCCGCGCCGCTCCAGCTGGCAGGCCACGTACTCCTTCGCCACCAGGTTCATCCCGTCGACCAGCGGGCTGACAAAGCACAGGTCGGCGGCGCGATAGAGCACCGCCAACCGATCGAAGGGGACGGACTGCTTGAGCAGCACCAGCGGGCGCCAGCGCTCCGTGCCATACCGCTCGTTGATCTCCCACACCTGGCGCTCGACCCGCTGGCTGAGCTCGTCGTAGGCTTCGATGTCGGACCGGCTGGGCACGGCGATCTGCACGAAGGTGAAGCGTTCGCGAAACTCGGGATAGCGTTCCCAGAGGAAGTCGAGCGCTTTGAACTTCTCCGGCAACCCTTTGGCGTAGTCGAGCCGGTCCACCCCGATGCCGAGGATCTCCCCGCGCGGGGCGTAGCGCTGCCGCAGCCGTGCCATCTGCTCGGCGGCCCCGGGCGCGTCGGCGGCGGCGCGGTAGGCGTCCACGTCGATGGAGATCGGGAAGGCGCCCACCCGGCAGGTGTGGCCGAGGTACGTGGCCGTACCCGCGGCCGGGTCGATCTCGGCCCCGAGCACGGCTCGCGCGCACTCGAGAAAGTTCTCGGTGTAGCGCGGCAAGTGGAAGCCGAGCAGGTCGTTGGCCAGCAGCCCGCGCAACAGGTAGGGGCCCTGCGGTGCAAAGCGAAAAATATCGAGCGGCGGCCAGGGGATGTGCCAGAAATGGGCCAGGGTGAAGTCCGGCCGGCGAGCGCGGACGAACTCCGGCGCCAGGGCCAAGTGGTAGTCGTGAAACCACACGGCGGCGCGTTCGCCCTCGCTTTCCTCCAGCACGGCGGTGGCGAAACGGCGGTTGACGCGGCGGTAGCGCTCCCAGTAGCGAGCGCGCACGCGCGTGAGATCGGGGCGCAGGTGGCACAGGGGCCAGAGGAATTGGTTGGCGTAGCCCAGGTAGTAGCCGTGGATGTCGTGATGCGACAGCCAGATGCGCCGCAGCGTGTACCGCGGCTCCTCGGGAGGAACGCCGACGCGGTCGTGGTCGTCGACCACCGTGGCGTCGGCCTCGCCGCTGCCCCAGGCGATCCACGTGCCGCCCACGGCCTGGAGCACCGGATCGAGGGCGGAGGTCAGGCCGCCGGCGGGCCGCACGATCCGCAACTCCCCGACCTCGTCGGACCAGCGATGCTCGTACGGCTCGCGGTTCGACACCACGAGGAAGCGGCGGCCCTCCAGCCCCTCGCGCAGCCGGGCCTCGAGCTCGGCCGCGCCCACCCGCTCCGCCATCGCGCCCTCGCGCCGCGCTAGAAGCTATGAGCGGCGCCGCGGCGCGCTTCCAGCGCCGGAGCACCGCCGGCGTCGCCCCCGCGCTCGGCCTCCTCGGTCGCGGCGGTCGCGGCTCCACGCCGCCACCACCACAGGGCCAGACCCAGCCCGGTCAGCAGCCCGGCGGCGACGCCGCCCCACAGCCACGCCCGCGCCGCGCGCTTCGGGGCGCGACGAAACGGCATCCTCGCCTTCCGCATGTCGAAACGATCCGTTGGGGTTGTCACACCGACCGCGATGCAATCGCCATGCCCCGCCCGCCCTGCCTTGCCGCCGGTCGGTCGGGCTCGTAGCTTGCAATCAACGCCTCGCAAACGGCCTCGCGCGCGGGGCCCGATCCGGCACGGAGGCGATGGCCGACAAAGTTGTGCTTCTGGTGGAAGACAACGAGGACAACCGCACCGTCTACCGCACGATCCTCGAGCACTTCGGCTACCGCGTGATCGAGGCGCGCAACGGGGAGGAGGGGATCCAGTTGGCTCGGGGCGAACAGCCGCACCTCATCCTCATGGACATCTCCATCCCCGTCATCGACGGTTGGGAGGCCACCCGGATCCTCAAGTCCGACCCGACCACGGCCGGGATTCCGATCGTGGCGTTGACCGCCCACGCCCTCGCCGCCGACCGCCTGAAGGCCCAGGAGGTCGGCTGCGACGGGTACCTGGCCAAACCCTGCGAACCGCGCCGGGTGGTGGCCGAGGTGGAGCGGCTCATTGGCGCCGCCGGTCCGGTGCAGGCAGGCGAATGACGCAGGCGCCCGTGGGCCAGGGCGAGCGGATCCTCGTGGTCGACGACCACGAGGACAACCTGGAGATTTTGCGCGCCCGCCTGAGCAGCCGCGGCTACGTGGTGGACACCGCCCGCAACGGATTGGAGGCGCTGGCGAAGGTTCACGCCAATCCGCCGCACCTCATCCTCCTCGACGTGATGATGCCCCAGATGGACGGCTACGAGGTGGCGCGGCGCATCAAGAACGATCCCACGTTGCCGTTCATCCCCATCATCCTGGTCACGGCGCGCGACTCGACCGAGGACAAGGTCGAGGGCCTCGACGCCGGCGCCGACGACTACCTCACCAAGCCGATCAACTTCCCCGAGCTCGAAGCGCGGGTGCGCAGCATGTTGCGCATCAAGCGGTTGCAGGACGAGCTCGAGCAGAAGACCCGCGAGCTCGAGTTGGCCAACAAGCGACTGCGCAAGCTCTCCATCACGGACGGGCTGACGGGGTTGTTCAACCACCGCCACATGCACGAGTTGTTGCACGAGGAGTTCGAGCGGGCGCGGCGCACCGGTCGCCCCCTGGCGGTGGTCATGTTCGATCTCGATCATTTCAAGCGGGTCAACGACACCCACGGCCATCCCACCGGCGACGTGGTGCTCTACGAAACGGCGAAAATCCTGCAGGAGACGGCGCGGGAGATCGACATGATCGGCCGCTACGGCGGCGAAGAGTTCCTGGCGCTTCTGCCGGACACGAGCGAGTCCCAGGGGCGGGCCTTCGCCGAGCGGGTTCGCCAGCGGGTGGCCGAGCACGTCTTCCGCGACGAGGCCACGGAGGTGCGGATGACGATCTCCGCCGGCGTGGCCGCCTACCGCCATCCGGCGGTGGACAGCCCCGGCGAGCTGGTGCGCCTGGCCGACGCGGCGCTCTACCACGCCAAGCGCGGAGGCCGCAACCGGGTGGTGGCCGCCTCCGAGCTGCCCGTCGAGGTGCTGCAGGAGTTCGCCGCCTCCTGATCGCGCATGGCCACCGCCGCCCGCCGCCCCAACCGGAGCGCCGCGGAGCTCTACGAGGCCCTGCCGCCGGCGCCGACCGATCCCGACGACCGCGACGGCTGGGCGCGGCGGGCGGCGGCGTTGCGCGAGCTGCTCCACCGCGCCAACGAAGAGTACTACGTTTTCGACGCGCCCACGCTGCCGGACCCGGTCTACGATCGCCTCTTCCGCGAACTGCAGGAGATCGAAAGCCGGTTCCCCGACTTGCGCACGCCGGACTCGCCCACGCTGCGCGTGGGCGCCGAACCCGCCCCCTTCCTGCGCAAGGTGCGCCACTTGGCGCCCATGCTTTCTCTGGCCAACGCCTTCTCCCCGGACGAGTTGCGCGCCTGGGAGGAACGCAACGCCCGCTTGGTGCCGGCCGTGCGCACCGCGGGCTATTGCGTGGAACCCAAGATCGACGGCCTGGCCGTGGCCCTGCTGTACGAGGACGGGATCTTGGTGCGCGGGGCCACCCGCGGCAACGGCATCGAAGGCGAGGACGTGACCGCCAACCTCCGGACCATCCGCACGATCCCGCTGCGGCTGCGCGGGGCAGGATGGCCGCGCCGGTTCGAGGTGCGCGGCGAGGTCTACATGCCGCTGTCGGGCTTTGCCGCGCTCAACGCGGCGCGGGCTGCCGCCGGTCAGAGCACGTTCGCCAATCCCCGCAACGCCGCCGCCGGCAGCGTACGGCAGCTCGACCCTCGGGTCACGGCGTCCCGACCGCTTCGGTTCTTCGCCTGGGGCGCCGCCGTTGACCCGGCCGGCACCGAGCGCCTGCCGGTGCGCCGCCAAAGCGAGCTGCTCGACGCCTTGGCCGCGTGGGGGCTTCCGGTGCAACCCCACCGCTGGGTTTGCCGCGACCTGGACGGCGTGCTGGCCGCTTTGACCGAACTCGACCGGCTGCGGGGCGAACTCGACTACGAGACGGACGGCGGCGTCGTCAAGGTGGACGACCTGGCTCTCCAAGCCGAGCTCGGGGTGGTGGGCGGACGGGAGCCCCGCTGGGCCGTCGCGTACAAGTTCGCCCCGGATCTCGCCGAGACGCGGCTGGTGCGCATCGACATCAACGTCAGTCGCACGGGCAACCTCACCCCCCTGGCGGTGCTCGAGCCGGTGGAGATCGGGGGCGTGATCGTCAAGCAGGCCAGCCTGTTCAACGAGGCCTACGTGCGGGAACGCGACATCCGCGTCGGCGACCGCGTGCTCGTCAAGCGGGCCGGCCAGGTGATCCCCTACGTCGTGGGGCCGGTCGTGCGGGAAGGGGAGCGCCGCGGCGAGCCCTTCCGGATGCCGGACCGTTGCCCCGTCTGCGGCACGCCGGTGGAGCGACCGCGCACGGAGGTGGCCGTCTACTGCCCCAACGCCGCCTGCCCGGCGCGGGTGTTCTGGAGCCTGGTGCACTTCGCCAGCCGCGACGCCATGGACATCCGCGGCTTGGGCAAGGAGACGATCCGGCAGTTGCTCGACCGCGGGCTGGTCCACGACGTTGCCGATCTTTACTTCTTGCGTCGCGAGCAGCTGCTGGAGCTGGAGCACTTCGGCGAGGTGGCCGCCGACAACCTCCGGCGCAGCCTCGAAGCGTCGAAGGACCGAGGATTGGCGCGGCTCCTGTACGGGCTGGGGATCCGGCACGTGGGCCGACGCACCGCCGAGGAACTGGCGCGCCACTTCAGCCATTTGGATCGGCTGATGAGCGCGACCGAGGAGGAGTTGGCGGCGCTCGACGGCGTTGGGCCCACCACGGCGGAAGCGTTGGTCCGCTTCTTTGCCGAGCCGCGCAATCGCGAAACGATCGAGAAGCTGCGCCGCGCCGGCGTCCGCTTCGACGAGCCGCGCCCGAGCACGCAGGGGCCGCTCGCCGGCGTCACCCTGGTGATCACCGGCACCCTGCCGGGCTGGACGCGGGCCGAAGCCACCGCCGCCATCGAGGCGGCCGGAGGCCAGGTGAGCGAATCGGTCAGCCGCCGCACCACGGCCGTCGTGGTCGGGGAGAACCCGGGGTCGAAACTCGACAAGGCACGCAAGCTCGGCGTGCCCACGATCGACGCAGCGGCCCTGCGGCGCTGGATCGCCACCGGGCGCCCACCGCCCGAGGTCACCGCACGGATTGCCAACGCCACCGAAGAGAGGACGGCATGACGGAACGGAGCTTGGTGGAAGTCCCCGCGGCCTTGCTGGGCGCCGTGGGCGGGTGGGCCGCCAGCGGGGGCACCGCGGCCCTCGACGCCCTGCGCCGCGCCGGAGCGGCCGCCGCGGCCACCCTGCAGGAGGCGCTCGAACGCCGCCTCGGCGGACCCCTGGCCGACGCGCCCGCTACGGCCTTCGCCACCGCCCTGGCCGAGCTGCTGGCCGCTTGGGGCTGGGGCCGGCTCGAGCTGCGCGACGGGCCCGCGGGCCTCGGGGAAGCCACGCTGGAGGACTGGGTCGAGGTCGGCCCCGCGGGCTGCCCCTTGACCACGGGCCTTCTGGCCGGCCTGCTCGGCCGCCTGGCGGAGGCACCCCTGGCCGCCTTGGAGGTCGAACGCGACCCGGAGGCCCGCCGCGCCCGCCTGCTGTTCGGCGCACCGGCTCGGCTGGAGGCGGTCTACCGCACCCTCGCCGCCGGCCAACCGCTCGACGCCGCCCTGGCCGCCGCGCCGTGAGGCTGCTGGGCATCGACTTCGGCCGCCGGCGCATCGGGTTGGCCCTGTCCGACCCGACGGGCACGATCGCCTCGCCGCTGACCACGCTGGAACGCCGGGGCGGCGCCGTGCCCTGGGCGGAGCTCGAGCGCCTCGTGGCGCTCCACGAGGTCGGCGCCCTCGTCGTCGGTCTTCCGCTCGACCTCGCCGGCACCGAAACCCCATGGACGGCGGAGGTCCGCGCGTTCGGCGAGGAACTCGCCCGCCGCACCGGACGCCCCGTCCATTGGATCGACGAACGCCTCTCGTCCGTGCGTGCCGAACGCGCCGTCCGCAGCCTCGGCCTGCCCAAGCGCGAACGCGAGCGCAAGGAACGGATCGACGCGGCCGCGGCGGCCCTCCTGCTGCAGAACTTCCTCCGCCGCCGCGAACTCGGCGGTCCTTAGGCCGAGACGCCGGCGCCCACCAGGCCGTCCGTCGTGGTCAGCACGCCGCGGAAGAGGAAGGCCGTCTGGCGATTGGCGGCCTCCAGGTCGAAGGGGTGCAGCGCGCTGGTGGCGTCCACCGGGATGATGACGCCGTACCATCGCAGCGCGGCGCTGGCGGCCGTGTAGTGGACGCAGATGCTGGCCACGGTGCCGCAGAGCACGAGGCGCTCGATGCGTCGGAGGCGCAGCTCGTGGTCCAGCGGCGTGCCGTAGAAGGCGTCGTAGCGCCGCTTCGGCAGCACGAGCTCGCCTTCGCGGGGCGCCAAGGCATCGACGATCTGCCAACCCCAGGTGCCGGCGAGACAGTGTTCCCCCCAGATGGGGAACTCCGGATCGCCGGGGTAGTGCGTGTCCTGGGTGAAGACGACGAACATCCCCTGCCCCCGGGCCCACGCGAGCAGCCGCGCGATGCGCGGAATGGTCGCCGGCGCATCGGGCACGAACAACTTGCCATCCGGATGGGCAAAATCGTTTTGCATGTCGACGACGACGAGCGCCGTCGTTCGCGGATCCACCTCCACCCGCTCGACCCGGGGGTACTCGGGCACCTCGACCGTGCGCGCCATGGCTCCTCCTTCGTGCTGCACGACGCTTCCGCCTTCCCACGTACCCCAGCGATGGCCTCCGGTGCGTGGGCGACGGTGGGCACCGGTTGCGGCCGACGGCGGCCGCCGCTAGCTTAATCACTAGCAAGAATCGTTTTTCTTATGGCGCTCCGCTTGGTCGTTCGTCGCCCGCGTGCCGACCCTTCGGCGGTGGGGTCGCGCTTCGTCCTGCAGATCGTCCAGCCGGCGCTGCTCGGGTTCACCGACGGCGCCGTCTCCACCTTGGCCCCGCTGTTCGCCACCGCCGAACTGACCGGGCGACCATGGGCTGCGTTCGTCGTCGGGATGGCGGCCTCGCTGGGGGCAGGGCTGTCCATGGGACTGGCGGAGGCGCTGTCCGACGACGGGCGGGTGACGGGCCGCGGGCCGCCGTGGCTGCGCGGCGCGGTCACGGGTGGGGCCACGGTGCTCGGCGGTACGCTGCACGCCTTGCCCTTCCTGCTGCCGCATTTGGGGTTGGCCTTGGCCTTGGCGTCGGCGATCGTCGGGCTGGAACTCGTGACCATCGCGTGGGTGCGTCATCGCTACATGGGCAGCCCGTTGGGCCCCACTGTGCTGCAGGTGCTCGTCGGCGGTGCCCTGGTGTTCCTGGTGGGGTTGGCGATGGGTCGGTGGGGCGGTCACTAGGGCGGCGGCGGAGCGCGGTCCGCCCAGGGGGCGGCGCGCTCGAGCTGGGCCGCCAGCGCGAACAGTCGTGCCTCCTCGCCAAAGGGCGCCACGATGTGGGCGCCGATCGGCAGTCCGTCGGAGGTCCAGTGGAGCGGCACGGACATGGCCGGCAGCCCGGCCAAGTTGACCGGCGGCGTGAAGGGGACGGCGGCCAGGTGCTCGTAGGCCAGGCGATCGAGCACGTGGGCCGCGCGGTAGAGGCGCCCGGCCCGCAGGGTGTTGAGCACCGCCAAGAGGAGCCGCTCGTGGCGGCGGGGCGCCAGCTCGCCGATGCGCGTCGGCGGGCAGGCCACCGTGGGGGTGAGCAGCGTGTCGTAGCGATCGAAGAAGGCAGCGTATACCCGCGCCAGGGCGTCCCACGTCTCGAGCGCGTGGGCGAACTCGGCGGCCGGGGTGGCTTCGCCGAGCAGGCCGAGCATGCGCGTGGGCGCTTCGAGAGCGCGGACGACGCCGCGGCCACGCCAGGCCACCAGCCGTCGCACTTCGGCGGCCACGGCGGCGCACAAGGCGACGAGGAAGGCGCGGCTCCACGGAAGCGCCTCGAGGGGCGGCGCGGCCTCCTCGACCCGGTGGCCAAGCTCCGCCAGGAGGGTAGCAGCGCGCTCCACCGCGTGGACGCACGCCGGGTGCACCGGCGCGCCCAGGGGTGAGCGCGCCGTCCAGCCGATGCGCAGCGATGACGGGTCGCGCTCGAGGACGGCTCGGTAGGAGCCGGCGGGTGGCTCGATGCGGTACGGGGCACCCCGATCCGGGACGGCCAACAGGTCAAGCGCGGCGGCGGCGTCGCGCACGGAACGCGTGAGCACACCGAACTCCGCCGCGCCGAACCAGATCGCCCCGTAGAGCGGCCCCTTGGGCGTTCGGCCGCGGCTGGGCTTCAGGCCGAACAGACCGCAATGCGAGGCCGGAATGCGAATCGACCCGCCGCCGTCGCTGGCCGAGGCCAGCGGTACGATGCGCGCGGCCACCGCCGCCGCCGAACCGCCGCTCGAGCCGCCCGGGGTGCGATCGCGCGCCCACGGGTTGCGGCAGGGACCAAACGCTTCCGGCTCGGTCACGGCAAGCAAGCCGAACTCGGGAACGTTGGTCTTGCCGAGGAAGACAAGCCCCGCCCGCCGGTACCGACGCACCACCTCGGCGTCCTCGGTCGGCACGAAGCCGCGGTACGCGCGCGAGCCGTTGGACAACGGCGCGCCGGCCACGGCCTCCAAGAGGTCCTTGACCAGGAACGGCACCCCGCGGAACGGGCCGTCGGGCAGCGGCCCGGCGGCGGTGCGGCGCGCCTCCTCGTCGAGGTGGTGGATCACCGCGTTGAGATGCGGATTCCAGCGCTCCAGCCGTGCCCACGCCGCCTCGACCAACTCGCGAGGCGTCACCGCCCCGACGCGGACGAGCTCGGCGAGGCCGAGACCGTCGTAGCGCTCGTACTCGGGCAGAGGGTCCACGCGCTCGCCTCCTCACCGCAGGGACACGGGCACGCCGCGCGGCCGCACCGTCCCCAGACCGCCGCCGCCACGAGCCCCGCCCCGAGCGCGTGCGCCCCTTCGGCGGCGACCCCGGCCCCCCACAGCCCCACCGCCCAGAGGGCCCAGCCGCCCAGCGCCCAGACCCGCCCCCGGCCGCGAACGGCGCGTAGCGCCAGCGGTCCGCTGCTCGCCCACAGGGCCCAACGCAGGGCCGGCGGCCCTTCGACGGCCAGCCCCGCCGCCGCCAGCGCCGGCGCCGCCAGACAGTGAACGGCGCACAGGGTCGGCCACAGCGCGGCCCACCACGACCCACGCCGAGAACCACGGAGCCGCATCGGCTCCATGATACGTCATTCTCATTTACTCGTCCATCCCGGCGCAGTGGGCGCACCGGCCCCAGACGGTCAGTTCGTGCCCCTCGCCCACGAAGCCCGGGGGCAGGGGCTGCGGCGCTGCCGCCCAAGCGCACCGGGCGAGGTCAAACACGCCGCCGCAGCGGCGGCAGACGAAGTGGTGATGATGGCCGCGGTCGCTGGGTTCGTAGCCGGCATCGCCGCCGGGCAGGCCGACGGCGACGACGTCACCGGCACGTTGCAGGCGCTGGAGTTCGCGATAGACGGTGGCCAGGCCGAGACCCGGTTGGCGAGCTCGGGCGCGGCGCCACAGCTCGCGCACGGTGAGGGGGCCGGACGCCTCGGCTAGGGCGGCGGCGATGGCGGCCCGTTGGCGGGTGCGGCGGGTCGCGGTGCGATCGGCATCCATCGGGGGCAAGGTACGCGCCGCGCGCCGGAGTGCCAACGCTTTCGGCCGAGGCCGGGGCGGGATCAGGCGCCGCCTGGCGCCCGCGTTGCTCCGGCGGCGGAAGGTCGGTAGCTTTGCGTGAACCCCCGGTCGCGCGACGCGGTAGTAGGGCCGCACCCGCGCCGACCGCGGGCCCGACGACGGAGCGACACGGAATGCCGGCCAGCGCGCACGGCTACGCCCCGCAAGGCAAGGACACCGGCGTGGTCAAGAGCAAGGGCACGATCCCGCTGCCCGTGCTGCGCGATGCCTTGCCCCTGCGGGCCCGCAAGCCGGAGTGGCTCAAGGTCCGCTCCCCCGGCGGCCCCAACTACCTCCGCCTGAAGGGGCTGATGCGCCAGCTGGGCCTGCACACCGTCTGCGAGGAAGCCCACTGCCCCAACATCGGCGAATGCTGGGAGGCCGGCACGGCCACCTTCATGATTCTCGGTGACGTGTGCACCCGCGCCTGCAAGTACTGCGCGGTGGCTCACGGCCGCCCCACCGTCCTCGACGAGGACGAGCCGCGTCGCGTAGCCGAGGCCGTCGCCGCCTTGGCGTTGGAGCACGTGGTGCTGACCTCCGTCAACCGAGACGACCTGCCCGATGGCGGCGCCGGCCTCTACGCGGCCACGATTCGGGCCATCCGGGCGCTGCGTCCCGGTTGCTCCGTCGAGGTCCTCGTGCCGGACTTCAAAGGCGACGAGGCGGCGCTCCGCGTCGTCCTCGACGCCGGCCCGGACATCTTCGGCCACAACCTCGAGACCGTGGCTCGGCTGCACCCGCGGGTGCGCCCCGGCGGCCGCTATTGGCGCTCCGTTTCCCTTCTGGGAGCCGCCAAGCGCTTGCGCCCGGGGCAGTTGACGAAAACGGGGATCATCCTGGGCCTCGGCGAGCGGCCGGAGGAAATCCGCCAAGCCATGGCCGACCTGCGCCAGGCCGGCGTCGACATCCTCACCCTTGGGCAGTACCTGCGCCCCTCCGAGCACCATTGGCCGGTGGACCGGTGGGTGACCCCCGACGAGTTCCGGCACTGGAAGGAGGTGGGCGAGCGGGAATTCGGCTTCCGCCACGTGGAGTCCGGTCCCTTGGTCCGCTCCTCCTACCACGCCAAGGAGCAGGCCCGCGAGGTGGAAGCCGGCGAGGCCGGACGGCTGACCCAGATCCTGGAAGCCGACGTGCCGGCCCCAGCCGAGCGGCCGGAGTGGCGCGTCCCCCTGAAGGCACGATGAGCGATTCGCGTCCCGTTTTCACCGATCCGGAAGCGGAGAAGCTGGCCCAGGCGCCCGCCGAGGACACCGCGTGGGAGCAGGAGCACAAGCCCGCCTTATCCGAAGAGGAGTGGCGTCAGAACCTTACCCCGGAGCAATTGCGCGCCTGGATGCGCTGGATGCTGCTGGGGCGGCGGTTCGAAGAGAAGGCCGCCGAGGCCTATGCCATCGGCAAAATCGGCGGCTTCTGCCACCTCTACATCGGCGAGGAGGCCGTGGCCGTGGGTGCCCTGCACGCCGTCCGGCCGGACGATCCGGTCGTCGCCCCCTACCGCGAGCACGTTCACGCACTGGTCCGCGGTGTGCCGCCGTCGGCCGTCATGGCCGAGCTTTTCGGCCGCGTCGACGGCTGCTCGCGGGGCAAGGGCGGCAGCATGCATCTCTTCAGCCGCGAGCGGGAATTCTACGGCGGCCACGGCATCGTCGGCGCCCAGATCCCGCTCGGCGTGGGGCTGGGTTGGGCCATCAAGTACCGCGGGGAGGATCGAGTGGCCCTCGTCTTCCTCGGCGAGGCGGCCGTCAACCAGGGCGCCTGGCACGAGGCCCTCAACATGGCCGCCCTCTGGAAGCTGCCCGTCGTGCTCGTCGTGGAGAACAATCGCTTCGGCATGGGCACCGCCTGGGAACGCGTCAGCCCCGTCCTCGACATCTCCCAAAAGGGCTGTGCGTACGGCATCCCCGGAGCCGTGGCCGACGGCATGGACGTGCTCGACGTCTACCGCGTGGTCAAGGCGGCCGTCGACCGCGCCCGCGCCGGTGCGGGCCCCTTCGTCGTGGAGGCCCGCACCTACCGTTTCGTCGGCCACTCCATGTCGGACCCCGTCTACGGCGTCTACCGCACCAAGGAGGAGGTCGAGCGCGAGCGGCAGCGCGATCCCATCCGCGTCTTCGCGGATCGGCTCGCCGCCTGGGGCGTGCTCGACCAGGCGGCCCTGGAGGCCCTCGACGCCGAGGTGCGCGCCGAGGTGGAACGGGCGGTAGCCGACGCCGACCGCTCGCCCGAGCCCGACGTGGGCGAGATCTACGACGACGTCTACGCCGACACCCAGGTGCACGGGTGGCTCTTCCTTGACGGCCAGGAGCACGCACGCTGATGGCGGAGCTGACGTATCGCGACGCTCTCAACCAGGCGCTCGCCGAGGAAATGGAGCGCGACCCCAACGTGTTCCTCATGGGCGAAGAGGTTGGGCTCTACCAGGGCGCCTACAAGGTCTCTCGCGGCCTGCTCGAGCGCTTCGGCCCCATGCGCGTGGTCGACACGCCGATCAGCGAGCTGGGCTTCGCCGGCTTGGGCGTGGGCGCGGCCCTGGCGGGACTGCGGCCGGTCATCGAATTCATGACCTGGAACTTCAGTCTCCTGGCGCTCGATCAGGTGGCCAACTCCGCCGCCAAGATGCTCTCCATGAGCGGCGGCCAGTTCCGTGTACCCATCACCTTTCGCGGCCCGACCGGCGCCGCGCTTCAGCTGGCGGCCCAACACTCCCAGGCCCTGGAGAACGTCTACGCCCACTTTCCCGGCCTGAAGATCGTCACCCCCGCCACCCCCGCGGACGCCAAGGGCTTGCTCAAAAGCGCCATCCGGGACGACGACCCGGTGTGCGTCTTCGAGGGCGAGCTGCTCTACAACGTCAAAGGGGACGTGCCGGAGGACCCGGACTTCCTCGTTCCGCTGGGGGTGGCCGAGGTCAAGCGCGAGGGCCGCCACGCTTCCCTGATCACCTACGGCAAGATGGTCCACCTGGCGCTTCAGGTGGCCGAGCGCCTGGCCCGCCAGGGGTTGGCGATCGAGGTGCTCGACCTGCGCACGTTGCGCCCCCTCGACCTCGATGCCTTGGTGGCCACCGTGCGCAAGACGAACCGCGCCGTGGTGCTGGAAGAGGGTTGGCCGATGGCCAGCGTGGGCGCCACGGTCGTGGCCCTCCTCCAGGAGCACGCCTTCGACGACCTCGACGCGCCGATCCTGCGCGTCACTCAGGCCGACGTGCCCATGCCCTACGCCAAGGGGTTGGAGCGGGCCACGAAGCCGACGGCGGAGCTGGTCGAGCGCAAGCTTCGCCAGGTGCTGTACCTGGAGACGTAGGCGCCGCCGGCCCCTCAAGGCCAGAGGGCGCGCAGCTCCGCCGGGAGGATCCCCTTGACGTCGGCGATTTCGCCGGCGGAGACCCGCTCGGCCAGCACGCCAAAGACGGCGCGCACCGCCGCCTCCGGGTCGACGGCCGGGCCGGCCGGCGTGCGCAGTTCTCGGGCGACGTGGGCGAGGAATTCCTCCTTGTGCCGTTCCTTGCGGGGCGTGGCCGCGGGGTCCCACCCCTCGTAGTACAGCCCACGGATGAGCATCGGCAGCTGCGCGCCCAGCTGCGCCGCCTCCGTCACCGGCAGCCGGTCGCGCAGGGCGTGGAGCACGGCCCGCAGCGCCATGTAGGCCCGGTGTCGGTCCTGGGTACCCAGGCGCTCCATGATCGCCTTCAGCCAGGTGTGGGTTTTCTGCAAGGTGGTGTCGAACACGTCGAGGCCCGTAGTGGTCATGGCACCCTCCCTCCGGTTCCGTCGATCCGGCACGTCGCGCTCAGGCGGCGGACAAGAAACGTGCCGGGGAGAGGGCAACCCGGTGGCGCCGGCGATGGCGCGATCACGAGCCGCTTCGCCGCGGGGCGACGCCGCGCGATGCGACACCCGCTCCCCTACGCCCGCGGACGCGGCCCGGCGGCCAGCTCCTCCGGATCGGCCACCACCCGCCCCCCGCGCACCGTCGCGCCGATGACCAATGCCGCGCCGATCAGCACGATGTTCTTGATGATGTACTGGCCCTCCAGCGTCGGCGCGAGCGGTACCACGGTGAAGGTTTCGTGCGGAAAGAGGAACAGCGGCGTAATCGTGCCAGCCATCTGCACCAACAGCAGGAAGATCGTGGTGCGCAGAAAGCGGCCGCTCAGCAGGCCCAGGCCGATGAGCGTCTCCCAAGCGGCGAGGAGGCGCAGGGCCACGGGCGGTGCGATCCAGCCGAAGGTCAACCGCACGATCGTCCGCGTGGCCAGGTCCTCTGCGGGGCTTACGCCGGGAAAGAACTTGAGCCCACCGAACCAAGCGAAGACGACGCCCAGGCCGATTCGCAGCAGGACGATGCCGTAGCGCGCCATCCACCGAGCGATGCGACGGTCCAACCGTTCGAACAGGGCGATCCAGCGAGCCACCATGGTCGCGCTCCCCGCACGAAGCCGAGGGTCGTACCCCGCGGATGGGGGGGCGTGCCCGCAAGCCGATGGCCGCGCTCGGCCGCCATGCTCGCGGGGTCGAGAGCCGAGCACCGACCGAGGTCCGCTTGACAGACAAGCCGCACGATAAGTATATGAACGTTCGTTCAAACAACCCCGCCGGTCGGGGTTCGGAAACCCGGAACCGAGGAGGATGCCTCATGCACCGGACCCGTTGGTGGTTCGTCGCGCTCGGCGCGCTCGTCTGGGCGCTGCCCGCCTGCCGCGACACCGCCGCCCCAGACTCTCCCCGCGCTCCCATTGACCCCGCCCTGACCACCGTGACCACGGAGCCGACCGAGGTGGTCGTGGTGTTCGACGAGGCGCTCACCGATGGCGACGCCTTGGCGGCCGCCATCCAGCGGCTCGGCGCCGGGGCGATCGGCTTTGCTCACCTGCCGCTGGTGGCGGCGTTGGCCACGGGCGATCAGATCCAGGCGATGGCCGGGTTGCCGGGCGTTCTAGGGGTGTATCCCAACACACCGATGAAGCCGCTCAACGCCCAGGTCGTCGGCAGTGTCCGCGCCGATTCCGTCCACGCCTTGGGCATCACAGGCAAAGGCATCGGCATCGCCATTCTTGACACCGGCATCGACGGCACGCACCCGGACCTCGCGTTCGGATCCAAGACGGTCCAAAACGTCCGAATGATTGGAGACACCAAGGACCTCTACACCTTCCCGGGCCGCGACAGCCTCACCGGCCTCAAGACGCCCAAGGCGGTAAGACGCCCAAGGCGGTGAAAAAAGGCTTCGAGCTCTTTGTAGAAAACGTCCCCAACACGGACACTGACAACGGCCACGGAACGCACGTTGCAGGCACGGCCGCTGGGTGGGGACGAGCGTCGAACGGAAAATACGCCGGCGTGGCTCCGGGAGCGCACCTCATCGGGATCAATGCCTCGGCCGGCGGTTTCTTGCCATTGATCATGATTCTCGCTGGCTTCGATTACATCCTCGAGCATCAGAAGGAGTAAGCCATTCGGGTGGTCAACAATTCCTGGGGATCGACCGGCCGTTTCGACCCGCAACATCCCATCAACGTGGCCACAAAGCGCTTGGCGGACCGGGGAATCGTGATCGTGTTTGCTGGAGGCAACGAGGGACCAGCGCCCAATACGATGAACCCCTACAGCTTGGCCCCTTGGGTGATCAGCGTGGCCGCCGGTTGCAAGCTTGGGCCCGACCCGACGAACTCGCGGGTGCATTGCGTCGACCCGCTGGGGCGGGATTCCGTGTTGGCGGATTTTTCTTCCCGCGGCGTGCCGGGGGACACGATGGTCCATCCCGATCTGCTGGCGCCGGGAGTGCATACGGTGAGCACCCGCTCGTCCACCGGAGCGTTCGTAAGCGCCGTGGCGCTGACGCATGATGCGCGCATCTGCGCCATCGCGCCGGAGCACGTGCCCTTCTACACGTGCATCTCCGGCACGTCGATGGCGGCGCCGGTGGTGACGGGGGTGGTGGCTCTGATGCAGGAAGCCGCCGGTGGGCGATTGCGGCCGCTCGAGGTGCTGCAGTTGCTTCAGGAGACCGCTCGGCCATTGCGTGGCTTCGAGACCTGGGAGGTCGGAGCCGGGTACTTGGACGCTTATCGTGCCGTCCTGGCGGCGCGGGCGCGCTAAGCCCGGCGCGGGGCGGGGCGGCGTCGGACCGCCGCCCCGCCCAGGCACCCATCACGCCGCCGGAGGCTGTGCCAGTGGGCCCGCGGGATGGCGTTCGACCCCGCGGTGCTTCTCGACGAGGGAATGCTCGAGGAGAAGCGCGGCCACCGGGAGCACATCGCACCGTCGGGAAGAACGCGGCGCGGGCTCGCCGACCGATGCCGCGGGCGAGGGGCCGCAGCGGCGGAGTTGGCCGCGGTGGAGGCCGCCCGCTTCCTGGCCATCCGTGGCCCCGCCGATCCCCCCGCGGCAGGTCGTCATCGCCACGGCCACAACGATCGTCGCGAACGAGCCGAAGGCCCGGCGGACGTTCCCAGCCGCGCCGCCCCTCCCGCCTCGCTCGGGGTCGGTTGCCTCGTTATTGTGGTGGCATGCGCGCGCGTTTCCCCCGAACGACGCCTCGCTGGGCATGGAAAGCGGGGGCGCTGTCGATCCTTGCGGCCTGCGGGTTGGTCGAGCCGACGCCGTCGGGGCAGGTGACCGTGCTGCTGCGGGCCACCGGCGGAACGCGCCTCGAGGTCGCCGACCTTCGCTTCGAGGCGGTGGAGTTGGAAGCGAGCGACGGCGGGCGCGTGCCACTGGCGCTGCGCCGCCCCGTGGGGAACTTGCTCCATCTACTGACGCGGTGGGACACCCTGGCCGCGAATGCGGCGCCGGCGCAACGGTACGTGGCTCTGCGCGTCGTTGTGCGCAGCGGCTACGTGGTGCTCCGTCAGCGCGATAGCACCTTTGTTGTCTACGCCACCCCAGGCGCCGAGGTCCCGTCGGCGTGGGCGGCGCTCAAACCCCGCTCCCTCGATTGCGAGCTGTGCGGCCGCCCGCTGACCGTCCCGCTGCCGGGTGCCCAGCTGGACCTTGGGGGAAAACAGCGGGCCACGCTCGAAGTCGAGTTCGACCTCGACAGTAGCCTGTACCCGGCCGGGATCGCCGGGCGCGTGGCCGCGCCGGACGATCGTTGGTTCTTGCAGCCGACGTTGCGCGTGCGGGCGGTGCGGCTGACGGGCGGCAGTTAACGGCACCCCGATCTCTCAGTGGTCACTCGTTTAGACTCTCGGGACACCAATCTCGGAGAGTACCGATGCGACGCATGGGATGGTGGGGTCTCGCGGCCTTGGCGCTGGCGGGCTGCGGCGACCAGGGCGGCAGCGGGCGCCTGCTGGTGCAGCTGCATGACGCACCTGGCGACGTCCGGGCCGCCGTGGTAACGATCTCCCGGGTCTACCTTGCGGGCGAGGCGGCCGACAGCACGCAAGCCCGGGTGGTGCTGCGGGATACGCCCTTCACCACGGATCTCACGAAGCTGCGCAACGTGGCCGACACACTGCTGCAGGCCCAGGTGCCGGCGGGCACGTACGGTCAGTTGCGCTTTGTCATCACGGGCGGCTACCTGGAAGTCGAAGGCGCCAACGGCACCAGCCAGATCTACGCCACGCCGGGCTACAGCTTGTCGGCCGGCAAAACGGCCAGCGGTTCCCTGCACTGCCCCAGCTGCGGCCAAAGCGGCCTGAAGGTCGTGCTGACCGGCGCCCTGAAGGTCGAGGAGGGGAAAACCACCGTGGTCGACGTTGACTTCGACGTGAGCGATAGCTTTGGGCAGGCGGCGGGCGCGTCCGGTCAGTGGGTGATGCGGCCGACCCTCAAGGGGACGGTCACCGTGAAGTAGCGCCGCCCCGACGGGCGACGCGACGCCCCACTCGGCGCCGGCCGGGTGGGGCGTTTTGTCAGCGGAGCGAGGCGCCTCAGGGCGCCGCCTCGTGCAAATGTCTGTTGGGTTGTCAGCCGTCACCCGCGGCGGCACCCTGCGGACGTCATGGCGGCATGACCCAGCGAAGCGGCTCCACGAACGACGAGGCCTGGGCGGTCTTCCGAGCGGCCGTGGCCGACGGTCGCCTGGACGCGGCCGAGGAGGCGGCGCGCTCGTTGCTCGACCGCCGGGCGGCATCCACGCCCGTCCAGCGGGCCGAAGTCTGGCTGGAGCTGGCGCGTCTGTACCGAGCCGCGGCGCGGTGGGCCGAAGCGGAGGCCGCCTGTCGGGCCGCGCGGCGGGAGGCGCGGCGCGGCGGGGCGCCCGAGTGGGAGGGCAAAGCGATCAACGAGGCGGGTTGGGTCTACCAACTGCAGGGTCGGCTCGACGAGGCCGATCGCTGCTACCGCGCGGCGGGGGCGTTGGCGCGGCGTCACGGGTTGGCGTGGCTGCAGGCGGCGGCGCGGCACAACCGCGCCAGCGTCGCCAGTCTGCGCGGAGAGCGCCGGCGCTCGGTGACGCGCTTCGCGCAGGCGGCGCTCGCCTTCGAGCGTCTCGGCGCCTGGAAGGAGGCGGCCATCGTATGGAAGAACCGCGCCGAAACGTGCGACCTGCTGGGTTGGCGCCGGGCGGCCATGCGCTCGCTGGCGCGGGCCCAGGAGGCGGCGCGGCGTGCGGACGACCCGCGCACCACGGGCCTGGTGGCGTTGATGACGGCACGCCACGCCCTGCGCTGGCGGCGGCCGGGCGAGGCGGCGGAGCCGCTGGCGACGGCGCGGCGCGTCCTGGGCGCCGTGGGTCCGGCCGTGCGTTGGCCCGAGGTGGAGTTGGCCGAAGCCGAGCTGCGAGCGCAGCAGGGCGACGATCGGGGAGCGCGGCGCCATCTGCGCCGCGCCATCGCGCTGGCCAAGCGGTTTGGCGTGCCTCATCTGGAGGCCGAAGCGCATCGCGAACGCGCCCGCGTTTGCGCCGAAGCCGGGCACCTGCGCTTGGCGCTTGCCTGCTTGGCGCGAGCCCACGCCGCTTTCCGGGCCGCGCAAGCCCAGGGCGAGATCCCGTCCCTCAAGGCCATGCAGGCGCAGCTGGAGGCGCTGTTTGCCGAGCTGGCCCAGCGGTGGGGCGATCGCATCGAGGCCGCCGATGGCATTACGGCCGGCCATTGCCGCCGCGTGGCCGAGCTGGCCCTCGGCCTGGCCTCGCGCGTGGGCGTCGGGCCCGAGGCGCACTTCTGGCTGCGCATCGGGGGGTTGCTCCACGACGTCGGCAAGATCGAGGTCCGCCCCGAGGTGCTGGGCAAGCCCGGCCCGCTCACCCCGGAAGAGCGGCGGGAGATGGAGCGTCACACGGTCTATGGCGACCGCATTTTGCGCGGCATGGGGATGCCGGATTGGGTCGCGGCGATCGCGCGCCACCACCACGAGCGCTGGGATGGTCGCGGGTACCCCGACGGCCTCGTCGGCGAGGGCATCCCCTTCGAAGCTCGGTTGCTGGCGGTGGTCGACATCTTCGACGCGCTCACGAGCGACCGGCAGTACCGGCCCGCGCTGCCGGTGACGGAGGCGTTGCGCATTTTGCGGGAGGAGCGGGGCAAGGGACTGGACCCGGCGCTCGTCGACGCGTTCTGCGCTTGGATCGAGTCGAGCTATGGAGCGGCGGGCGCCGCCGCGGCCAACTGAGCTAGCGCCGTTCCCTCGAGGCGGCAGAGCAGCCAGTCGTCGAGTTCGCGGGCGCCCAAGTGGCGGTAGACGGCGCGGGCCGAGGTGTTGGCGCGCTGTACGGCCCAGTCCAACCGTCCGTAGCCGCGCGCGACGGCTTCTTGCGCCAAGGATGCCAGCAGGGCCCGGCCCACGCCGCGGCCGCGCCAGGCGGGCCGGACGTAGAGGTCCTCCAGGTACAGCCCGGGCCGCCCGAGCAAGGTGGAGAGGTTCCGAAAGTACAGGGCGAAGCCGACGACCTCGTCGTCGACCTCGGCGAGCAGGGCGTGGCCCACCGCGTCGCGCCCGAAGAGAAGGCGGGCGAGATCCTCCGGGGTGCTGCGGACCTCCGCCTCCAGGCCTTCGTCGGCGGCCAGCTCTCGCACCAGCGTTGCGATCGTAGTCGCGTCGCTCGGGGTCGCTGGCCGCAGGTGCAGACGCATCTCAGGCGCCGAACTTTTGCAGCCGCCCCGCGTGGGCCAGCAGCAGCGGCAGCAGGTCCACCGCGCGCAGCTGCCCCAAACCGCCGCGGGCGCAGGCGCGCTCGCCGAAGCGGTCCACCTCATCGGGGCGGACGGTCGCCGGAGCCCAAAGCAGCAGGGGCACGGGGTGGAAGCTGTGGGTGCGCAGGCGGCTGGGGGTGGAATGGTCGCCGGTGACGGCGAGCACGTCGGGCCCAAGGGCCAGCAGGCGGGGAAGGGCGGCGTCGAGGGCCTCGATGGCCGCCACCTTGGCGGCAAAGTCGCCGTCCTCGCCGGTGGCGTCGGTCGGCTTGTGGTGGACGAAGAAGAAATCGTAGTCCGGCCAGGCGGCCGCCACCCGTTCGAGTTGTTCCGCGAGGGAGGCGCCGGCGTCGCGCACCTCCATGCCCACCAGGGCCGCCAGCCCGCGGTACATGGGGTAGAGAGCGAAGGCCGCGGCGCGCAGACCGGTCACTTCGGGGAAGGGGGGCAGCGCGGGGCGACGGGCAAAGCCGCGGAGGAGCAGGAAGTTGCCTTGCGTCTCATCGGCCAGGAGGGTACGCACCTGGTCGAGCAAGGCGGCCACCACCTGCGCGGTGCGCTCCCCCTCCGGGGCGCGGGCCCGCGGTGGCCGTGGCGGCAGCCCTTCGCGCAGGGGATCGGTGTCCTCCACTTCGTCGGAGAGGCCCGACCCCCGGAGCACCAGCGCGACGCGGTAGTCCTTGCCCACGCGGATCTCCACCTCCACGCCCGGCGGCGGGCGCAGCCCGGCGCGCAGCTTTTCGACGCGGCGGGCGCTCTCCTCCGTCGGCAAGCGGCCGGCGCGGCGATCGACCACCCGTCCCTCGGCGTCCAGGGTGCAGAAGTTGCCCCGCACGGCGACGTCGCCCGGCCCCACGTGCATCCCCACCCCGAGAGCCTCGAGGATCCCGCGGCCGATCTCGTAGGCCAGCGGGTCGTACCCGAAGAGCCCCAGGTGCCCGGGGCCCGATCCTGGGGCGAGGCCCGGCGCCACCGGGGTGCTCAAGCCCACCACGCCCTCGCTGGCCAGGCGATCGAGGTGGGGCGTCCGTGCGGCCTCCAGCTCCGTGGGCCCACCGGGCTCGATCGGCAACCCGCCCAACCCGTCGGCCACCAGGAGGACGATCTTCGTCTGGTTGCGGATCACCAGCGGTCGCAGCACGGCCAGCCAGTCCTGCGGCGCACGGCTCATACCGCGTCGGAGATCGAGGTGAAAGTAAAGCCCTGCACCTTGAGGGCCGGCACCCAGACGGACGGCGCCACGTCGCCCGATTCCGACACGGGCACCGGCACCGGTTCGCCGATCATCTCCACGCGGTCGAAGACGAACAGCGGCGACTCGTTCCAACGCAGGTTCTTCGCCGCGCCGACAATCCGGCCTTTCTCGATGAGGAAGGTGCCGTCGCGGGTCAGGCCGGTGTACAGCAGGGTGCGAAGGTCGACGGCGCGAATGTACCAGAAGCGGGTGACCAGGAGCCCGCGCTCCGTGGCGGCGATCATCTCCTCCAGGGAAACCGTGGGGCCCGAGGGCTGGAGGAGGTAGCCGCTCGGGAAGCCGGTGGGTTCGCGCCCGGTGCGCTGGGCCCAGTACCGGGAGGTGACGAGCTGGCGCAGCACGCCGTTTTCGATCCAGACCGTGCGGCGGTTGGGCAGCCCCTCGTCGTCGAAGGGGGCGCTATAGAGGCGTGGGTCGGCCGGGTCGGAAAGCAGCGTCAGGCGCTCGTCGAGGACGCGCTCGCCGACGCGCGTGCCGCCGCCCCGCTTGGCGAAGGCGCTGCGTCCCTCCTCGGCGGCGCGGGCGTCCAACGCGCCGACGATCAGATTGACGAGGGCGCCGACCGCGGCGGGCTCGAGGATGACGGTCCATTCGCCCGGCTCCACCGCTCTTGGATTGCGAGAGAGTTCGGCTTTCTCGATGGCGCGACGGGCCAAGGCGTCCACGTCGACCTGACGCCAGTCGTGAGCGCCGGTGCCGGCCCAGCCGGAGCCCGTGCCGTCGGCGGTCCGCACGGTGGTGGTGAAGGCCAGCCGGGTGGCGCGAGCGTAGGCGAACAGCCCGCGGCTGGTGGCCACCGCCCGGCTGCCGCCCTCGGCGGTGAGGAAGCCGGTGGCGACCAGCCCCCGGGCCGCCGCCGGATCGGCCACGCGCCGAGCGGCGTCGGCGCGCTCCTCGGGCGGCAGCGCAAGGGTGGAGGCGAAGAACCCCTCGGCCTCGGGGTAGCGCTGCGGACCCAGCTCGCCGAGGTACTCGGGGTTCGCCGGCGCCAGGCGGGCCAGCTGCTCGCTGCGCTCGACCACCGCTCGCAGGGAGGCGTCGTCGAAGCGGTTCGTGCTGGCCGCGGCCACCCGCTGGCCGAAGGCGCTGACGACCGTCAGCACGGCGTTCGTGGCGTCGCCGGCGGCGGTGACCTGATTGACGGCGAAGCGGGTGTAGCGTTCCACCCCGCTCTGCAGCACGACGCGCGCCTGCTCGGCGCGGCTCATCCCCAGCACCCGGCGCAGCAGCGCTTGGGCTTCCTCCCGCGTGACATACAGCTCCTGGGCCATGGCGATCACCCGCGGCGGCCGGTGTTGAGGACGGTCACGTTGCGGAAGCGGGCAGCCGGGCAGCCGTGGCTGACGGCGTTCGCCTGGGAGGGCTGTCCCTTGCCGTCGGTGAAGGAACCGCCCACGCCGTAGGTGCTTGGCCCGCCGATGAGATCCATGCTGTTCCAGAAGTCGGGGGTACGCATTTGGTAGGCCACGTCCTTAAGCATTTCGGCGCGCCGGCCGTTGCGGATGCGCCAGAACACCTGCCCGCCGAATTGGGCGTTGTAGCGTTGCTGATCGATGGAGTAGGAACCGTTGCCCTCGATGAGGATGCCGTCGCGCACCCCATCGAGCAACTCCTCCAGCGGCACGTCGCGCTCGGGATGGGGCAAGAGGTTGACGTTGGGCATGCGCTGGAATTGCACGGCGGCCCAGCTCTCTGCGTAGCTGTTGCCGTGGCTGCGCACCTCGCGCCCGGTGCGCTGGTACCAGTCGGCCAGCCACAGCGCCTGCTCTCGGGTGGTCTGCAGGTCCCACAGCACACCCTCGCGGACGATGAGGTAGGTGTCGGGGGCGACTCCCTCGTCGTCGTAGCCGGCGGTGGCCAGGCCTCCGGGGCTGGCGCGCTCCCCCTGGATGTTCATGAAGGGCGGACCGTAGCGGAAGCGGCCGAGCACGTTCTCCAGCGGAGGCTGAAGGAAGCTGGTGCCGGCGTAGTTCGCCTCGTACCCGTAGATCCGGTCCAGCTCCGTGGGGTGGGCGATGGACTCGTGGATCGTCAACCACAGGTGGCTGGGCAGCAGCACGAGGTCGTAGCGGCCCGGTTCCACCGGGCGGGCGGAGAGCTTCTGCACCGCTTCCTCGGCCCAAGCGGGCGCCCGCTCCACGAAGCGACTTTCCGCGACGTACTCCCAGCCGCGGCCCGCCGGCGCGACCTCGGTGGATTGGCGGCTCTGGAAGTCGCCCCCGTCGGGGGCGACGGCGGTGACGGTCAAGCTCGGGTAGATGCGGAAGATCACTTGGTGGGTGAACGTGCCCTCGGTGCTCGCGAAGGTCTTTTCCTCGCGCAGCTGGGCCAGGCGCGCGGTGACGAAGCGCACGCCGGGCACGCGCAGGGCGGCCTCGTTGGCCGCCAGCAACACGGCAACCTTGGCTTCCAGGGGGACGTCGAAGGGGTCGACGGCGCCCGGGGTGCGCCAGCGGCCGTCCGGGATGGCAGGGGCCGGAGCCAGGGCCACGGGTTGGCGACGGGCCGCGGCGTTGGCGCGCCCCTGGGCCACCGCCTGACGGGCCACCCGCTCGACCGCCTCCGCTGTCAGCTCCCGGGTGGCGGCGAAGCCCCAGGCGCCCCCGACAAGCACGCGCACGCCGATGCCGTAGGTCTCGCTGTCGCTGAGGCCGACAATGCGGCGTTCCCGGGCCAAGAGCGTCTGCGAGCGGTTGCGCACCACCCGGGCGTCGGCGTACGTCGCGCCGGCGCGGCGCGCGGCATCGAGGGCGCGCAGGAGCAGGTCGCGCACCGCGGCGTCGGCGGCGGGGCGCGCGGCCCCGGGCGGTGCGGCCAGGGGCGTGCAGGCGGTCAGGCCCGCGGCCACCAGCCCCGCGCTTTGCGCCAGGAATTCGCGGCGGGTGATCTCCTCCGTCCACGAGCGCATGGGCGCCATTCCTCCGGTGTCGGCGTTGGGCGCGGGCAACGTAGGCTCGCCGGCGCCGGCAAGCAACACCGGGAACGGGCGCTAGGAGGCCATGGCGTGGTCCTCTTCGTCGAGCCCGGCCGCGCGCAGCAACCGTCGCCGCAACAACCGGTCGTAGAGTTCCCACTTGGCTTGGCGCTCCGCCGGCGTGGCCTCGGGATCGGCCAGAAAGCCGACATCGATCTCGAACCCGCCGGAGCGGTAGCGACCCCCGCCGTAGGCGCGACCGGACGCGTCGCGGCCGAGGGCGCGCTTGAGGAAGCTGTCGACCCCGAGAACGTCGCTGGTGGTCCGCAGACTCCCGGCCACCACCTCGTGACCTTCGCCGTCCTCCACGATCCCCCAGGCGATGGCCGTGTGGACGTTCTCTTCCGTGAGCAGGAAATCGGCCGCCTGCGGGATGGCGTCGCGGTCCTCCCAGCGGACGTAGCCCACGCCGGCCAGGGAGAAACCGCCGCGCAGCAGACGGCGGGCCAAGGCGATCTGGATGACGTCCATGGTGCCGTGCGAGCGGCGCACCCCGAGGATGCGTTCCAACACCTCGGGATCCGCGAAACGACTGAGGAAGGCCGCCGCTTCGTACTCGGGCGGGGTGGCCCGCACGAAGTGCCCGGTCTCGCTGTGCAGACCGTGCAACAGCGCGGTGGCCAGGCGGATGTGGGCCGGCACCAGCCGGTCGAGCCGCAGGAAGCGCTCGCTGCGCAGGTACTCCGCCAGAATCGTGGCCGTGGCGCCCACGGGCCGGATGTCGGCAAACGCCGGCTCGAGCACGTGCTGCGGTTCGTGATGGTCGATGACCACCAGCACCGGCAGGCCCAGTTGCCGCACCCGCGGGGTCAGGCGGCTGGTGGTGCCCTGATTGTCGAGGAACACGGCCCCCTGATGGGCCGCCAGCTCGGCGTCGGTGAGGTTCGTGTGGAGGTCGATCTCCAGCAGGTTCACCAAGGCGCGGTTTTCCGGGTGGCTGACCAGCCCTTCGTGGGCCACCGTCGTGTCGATGGCGAAGGGGCGGACCATTTCTTGGTAGGCCAGAGCGGAGGCGATGGCATCGGGGTCGGGAAAGTCCTGCAGGACGATGAGGTGACGCTCGCCGCGATGGGCCTCCAGCAAGGCGGCCAGCTCGTCGGCCTTGGAGCGCACGTCGAGCGCGCCCACGAGGGCCGGCCGAACCGGCGGCGCGCCGTCCTCAGGCGGGCGCAACGGCAAGGGCACTTCCATCGTCGCCGCCGCCCGGGCGGTGGAACAGGAAGCCTTGCGCCAAGTGAACGCCCAACTCCCGCACGGTCGCCAGCTCCTCCTCGCGCTCCACCCCCTCGGCCACGACCTGGATGCCGTGCTCGTTGGCGAACTGCACGATCGTCTGCACCAGGCGCTGCTTCATGAAGTTCGCGTCGATGTTGGCGATCAGGGAAAGATCGAGCTTGATGAAGTCCGGCGCCAGGTTGGCGATCGAGCCCAAGCCGGCGTAGCCGGCGCCGGCGTCGTCGACGGCGAAGCGGAAGCCGCGCTGGCGTAGGTCTTCCAAATAGGTGCGAAACGTCGGGTAGTCGGTGATGGCCGTGCGCTCGGTGATTTCGATCACGATGCGGCGGGCGCGGTCGGCCGGCAGGGCCTCGAGTTCCAGAGCGCGGAAGGAGGGGTCACGGAAGTCGAGCGGGTCCACGTTGAGGAAGAGGAGCTGATCGGGAGCCAGAGCGCGGTCCATGCCCTCGAGGGCACGGCGGCGGCACAGGCGCGAGAGCTCCCAGAGAAGGTCGGCTTCCTCGGCCAAGGCGAAGAGCAGCTCCGGCGAGCGCAGGCCGCGTCGGGTGCCGCGGGCCAAGGCTTCGTAGCCGATGACCCGGCCGCTGGCCACCTCGACGACGGGGTGGTACTCGATGCGCACTTGCCCCTCGCGCAGCAGCGCCTTGAAGTCGTCGATGCGGCGGAAGCGCTCGCGGCTTTCCACGCTGCGGGCCGCTTCGGCCGCCTCGCGCAAGCCGCGGTAGATGAGGCGGGCGATGCGCACCTTCGGGTTGCGAAACAGCGTGGTGGCGCCGATGTAGATCTCGCACAGTCCGGCGATTTCCTCGCCGTGGCGTCGCTCCAACTCGGTGCGGAGGTGGTCTTCCAGACCGCGGATGAAGGCCGTCGGCTGCGGCTCGATCGCCTCCGCGGGTCCGGGCAGATCGAGGAAGACGATGAAATCGTCGTCGCCGGTGTGGGCCACCATGAAGTGCATCGGCGCCGGGGCATGGGCGCGGGCGTAGTCGCGCAGGGCGCGGGCGGTGGTCTCGAGGATCTCGTCGAGTTTCTGCCATCCGTAGATCTCCTCGAGCTTCGAGTAGCGCACGAAGCGGATGTAGAGAAGGGTCAGGCGGCCACTCTCTTCCAACAACCGCCGGCCGACGTCGAGCATCAAGGGCAGGGTGGGCAGGCCGGTAAAGCGGTCGTAGAGCAGCTCTTCGTAGCGGAGGCGGTCGAGCTCGTGGGCGGCGCGGGTCTCGTCGTGCGCCCGGCGGGAACGCGCCACGGCGGCGCGCAGCCGGGCCTCCACGTCGGTGGGATCGGCGGGCCACCGCATGCACTCGTCGGGGGCCACGGCCGCGATCGTTTGCGGGTCGGCGTCGGGAGGCAGGACCACCAGCAGGGCGCTGTGCGCCGCGCGGGCCCGCTCCCGCCATCGGGGCAGGTCCTCCACGGCGCGGGCGTCGAGCAGGAGGACGGTCGGCCGATCGCGCAACGCGGCTTCCAGCGCGGCGTCGTCGGCGGCCAGCTGAAGGGTGCGTTCCAGCGCCGCGGCGGCCCGGGCCGCGGCCGCGGCCAGGGACGGGTCCCGGGTGCGGGCCACGACGCTCACGGCTCCCTCCGCGCCCGATCCAAATTCCGTTGGATGGTCCGCTCCACCTCGGCCAGGTCGAGCGGTTTTTCGAGGTAGTCGTCCGCCCCGCAGCGGAGCGCTTCGACTTTGTCTTCGTACGCCGTTTTCGCGGTCACCATGACGACCCGGGTGCGCCCCAGCGTGGGATGCCCCTTGAGGGTGCGGCAGACCTCCCAGCCGTCCATCCCGGGCATCATGACGTCGAGGAGAACCACATCGGGTCGTTCGCGCTCGACGAGCACCAAGGCGGTGGGGCCGTCCCGGGCCTCCAGGACGCGATAGCCGCGCGCCTGGAGCAACGCGGACAGGATGCCGCGGTTGTCGTCGTTGTCGTCGACGACGAGGATGGTGGCAGGCTCGGACATCGGCGCGATGGCGCGTTCGCTCCAAGGTGGGGCAAAAAGCACGCCAGGGCAAGCACTTTCCCCCAACGCATGGCGCCCTCCGCGGCGCCCTTGACAGCCGTCCCGGCGGCCCCTATATGCGGCCGAACCCCATGCGTTCTTGGCCGCTCCTCCTGCTTTGGGTGGGCGCCGCCGGTTGCGGCCGCGCCGATGCGGTCGTCTTCGGCGTGGCGGCGCCGTTGGGTCGGGAGTACGGCCGCTCCACGCGGGAAGGAGCGGAGCTGGCGCTGCGCGAGATCCGAGCGCGCGGGGGCCGGCTCGCCTTGCGGTTCCGGGACGACCGACTCGATCCCGGCACCGCCGTGGCCGTGGCCGACAGCTTCTGGCGCGAACGCGACGTGCTCGCCGTGGTGGGCCACGTGACCAGCGGGGCGATGATGGCCGCGGGCCCGGTCTACAATCGCGGCCTCGTCGCCGTGGCCACGACGGCCACCAGTCCGCAGATCTCGCGGCTGGGGCCGTGGGTGTTCCGCGTGGCCGGGAGCGACGCGGCCAACGCCGTGGCCTTGGCGCGCTTTGCCGTGCGCTTCGGCCCGCGCGTGGCCGTCTTCTACCTCAACGACGACTACGGGCGCAACCTGCAGGCCAGCTTCCGCCGCGCGCTCCCCCGGCCGGCCGTGGCCGCCGATCCGTATCTCGAGACGACCAGCGACTTCGGCCCCTATTTGGACCGCCTGCGGCGCCGCGGGGGCGCCGATGTCGTGGCCGTCCTGGGCCTCGACCAAGACGCGGCCCGTCTCATCCGTCAAGCCCGCGCCCGGGGGATCGCGGGGCCGTTCGTCGGCGGCGACGGCTTGGAGCCGCTGGTGCCCCAGCGAGAATTCGACGGCGTCTACGTGGGCGTGCTGTTCCACCCCGACATGTCCCCGCGCGCTCGGGCCTTTGCGGAACGCTTCCGCGCCGCCTACGGCCACGACCCCGACGGCTCCGCCGCGCTCGCCTACGACGCCGTTGGGCTGCTGTGGCGGGCCGTCGAGCAGGGCGCGCGCAGCCGCGACGCCATTCGCCGGTACTTGGAACGGCTCGGGCAACCCGGCGGGCCGCCGCCCTACGAGGGCGTCAGCGGCACCCTCCGCTTCGACGCGCGCGGCGACCCCGTGGACAAACCCTTCGTGGTCGGCCGCATCGCCGGCGGCCGCCTGGTTCTCGCTCGCTAGCGCTCCCATGGCCGTGATCCTGCCCGATTCCCTCCGCCAGGCCTGGCGTTCGTTGCGCACCCGCATGATCGTCGGGGCGCTGCTGCTGACCGCCTTGGCGGCCGCCCTGGCCGGCCTCGGGGTCTGGTCCATCGATCGGATCCGCCACGAGACGGAGCGGCGGATGGCCGAGCTCGGTCAGGTGACACGAACGGCCAGCGCCTACGAGAGCCTGGTGTTCACTCAGAACGCGCTCGCCCTGCGCTACCTGCTCGCACCGGATCCCCAGGTGGCCCAACAGTTCGCGGAGTTGGGGCTACGGGCGCACGAGACGCGGCTGCGCTTTGCCGATCTGCCCGGTCTGACCGAGGAGGATCTGGCCGCGAGCGAGCAAATCGACGGTCTCCACTCCCGCTTGGAGGTCGAGTACGCGCTGGCGCATGCCGAGCGCGATCTGGGCGACCTCGCGGCCGCGCAGCGGCGCCTGGCGCAAATCCGCCCGCTGGCCGACTCCCTGCGGATGGCGATCGCCCGTTTTGCCGCGGCCCAAACGGCCAAGGTGGAACAGCAGGCCGCCCACCTGACGCGGTACGCGCGGCGGGAGCAGGGTCTCCTCTTGATGCTGGGCACGGTTCTGCTCGGCGTGGTCGTCGTCCTCATGGCGACGACGGTGCGCCACGCCACCGGGCCCTTGACCGCCCTGGTGAGCACGGCCGAGCGACTCGGCGCGGGCGATCTACGGGCCCGCGTCGGCGGCGACGGACGGTTGCTGCAGGAGTACGCCACCTTGGCCCATGCCTTCGACACGATGGCCGAGCGGTTGCGCGGGATCGTGGCCGAAGCCGTGGGCATGGCCGAGCAGCTGTCCCACTCGGCCGGCGATCTGTCGAGCATCAGCGAAGAGGTCACGGCCTCCAGCAGCGAAGTGGCCTCGGCGATGGTGGAGATCACCCGCGGGGCCGAGGCGCAATCGGCGGGGTTGCGGCGGGCCAGCGAGGCGCTGGAGGCGATGGGGGCGGAAACCGGGGAGATCGATCGCGCGGCGCAGAGCGTCAATCTCTTGATGGAGCAGATCCAAGCGACCGCGCGCAAGAGTCGGGAGGAAGTGGCCGCCGCGCTCGGGTTGTTGTTGGAAATCCGAACGGTGGTGGAGCGTTCGGGGACGCAGGTGGAGCAGCTCGCGGAAAGTTCGCGCAAGGTCGATCGCTTTGTCGAGACGATCGCCGGCATCGCGCGGCAGACGAACCTGCTGGCCCTCAACGCCGCCATCGAGGCGGCGCGCGCCGGGGAGCACGGCCGCGGCTTCGCGGTGGTGGCCGAAGAGGTGCGGAAGCTGGCCGAGGCGTCCGCTCGGGCGGCGCAGGAAGTCGCCCAGACCGTGGCCGAGATCCGCGCCCGGTTGGACGAGGTGGTGGGCACGATGGACCAAGGCCAGCGCCAAGTGGGCCGGGTGGAGGCCGTCTCGCGACAGGCGGACACGGCGCTGGAGCAGATCATCGCCGCGGTCGATGGGGTGCGGATGGCGTCCGAGCGGGTGGTCGAGGCGGTGGGGCGCAACCGCGAGGCGTTGGTGCAGGTGGAGCGGGTGGTGCAGGAGATTGCCGCCACGGCGGAGTCCCATGCGGCCAGCGCGCAGCAGGTCTCGGCGGCGGCCGAAGAACAATCGGCGGCCACCGAGGAGATGAGCGCGGCCAGCTCGCAGCTGTTGCAATCGGCCGAGCGGCTGCGGGAGTTGGTGCAAGGGTTCCGGGTGTGACGGCGAGAGCGGTCGTGGCGGTGGTCGGGCTGGCGTGCGCGGCCGCCGCGGCCGCGCAAGCGCCGCGGACGCGGCCGGAGCGCACCCGGTACGCCGAAACCAGCCGGGCGGCGGACGTGGAAGCGTTTCTGGCGGCGTTGGCGGCGCGCCACCCCGGTCGGCTGCACCGAACGAGCTTCGGATACAGCTGGGAAGGCCGACGCCTCCCCCTGGTCGTCTGGGGCGCGCCCGGGGCGTCGGCGGCCGCGGTGCGGGCGACCGGCAAGCTGCGGATTCTGCTGGTGGCCGACATCCACGCCGGGGAGGTGGAAGGCAAGGAGGCGGTGCAGGTCCTGCTGCGCGAGGCGCTGGCCGGCCGCCACCCGGCGTGGGCGCGGCGCTTGGTGCTCCTCGTCGTCCCGCTTTACAACATCGACGGCAACGAGCGCATCGCGTTGGGCAACCGCCCGCTGCAGTTCGGCCCGGTGGGGGGCGTGGGAATGCGCGCCAATGCCCAGGGCCTGGATCTGAACCGCGATCACACGAAACTCGACACGCCCGAAGCGCGCGCGTTGGTGCGCCTGCTGGCCGCGTACGACCCCCACGTGGTGCTCGACCTGCACACCACCGACGGCACGTTCCACGCGTACCAGCTCACCTACGCCCCGCCGCTGCACCCGAGCACGCCGCGGGTCGTCGACGAGGAGTTGCGGCGCCGCTGGTTGCCGGCGCTCAAGCGGGCGTTGGCCGCGCGCGGTTGGCGCCTTTTCCCGTACGGCAACCTACCCGAGCCCGGCGACACCGCCGCCCCGGCCTGGACGACGTTCGACCACCGGCCGCGATTCCTGACGAATCTCGTGGGCCTCCGGGGCCGCTTCGCGTTGCTCAGCGAGGCTTACAGCTACCTGCCCTTCGAGGCGCGGGTGCGCGTCACGCGCGATTTCGTCGTCGCCGCCCTCGACTACGCCGCCGCCCACGCCGACCGCTTGCGGGCCCTCGTGGCGGCCGTCGACGCCGCCCCGCCCACCTCGGTGGCGTTGCGCGCGCGCCTCGGCCCCGGGGACACCGCCACGGTGCTGCTCGCCGGGGTGGACACCGTGGCCCATCCGTACACCGGAGCGCCCATGCTTCGTCAGCGCGCCGAGGTGCGGCCGCTGCGGCTGCCGGTGCGGGACCGCTTCGAACCCACGGAAACCGTGGCCCCGCCCCGGGCCTACGCGCTGCCGCCCGACGCGCGCGACCTGGTCGCCCGTCTCGACGCCCAAGGCTTCGCCCTGGTGCGCCTGCCCGCTCCGCAGCGGGTGCGCGCCGAACGCTTTCGCATCGCCCGTCGCACCCCGGGCCCGACCTTCCAAAATCGGCAGCTGCAGGACCTCGAGGGGACGTGGGAGAGCGTCGACCTCGAGCTGCCCGCCGGCAGCTGGATCCTGCCCGTCCGGCCGCCGTGGGCCGCTCTGGCGGCCGTGTTGCTCGAGCCGCGCTCCGACGACGGCTTCGCCGCCTGGGGCCTCGTCGGCACCGACGGCGACGTCTATCCGATCCTGCGGTTGCGCTAGCGCCGTTTCCGTCCGCGGGCCGCTGGGGTATCTTTCGGCGGCCGCAACCGACGACGCTCCATGCGCGTGCACGACCTCGAGACCCTCGCCTCGGAGACCTTCTTGCCCCGCCACATCGGGCCCTCGGATGACGAGATCGCGGCCATGCTGGCGGAGCTGGGCTACGACTCCCTGGAGGCTTTCCTCGACGATGCGTTGCCGCCGCAGATCCGCACGGATCGCCCCCCGGCGTTGGACCCGCCGCGGCCGGAGCATGAGGTGCTCGAGGAACTGCGGGCGTTGGCGGCCCAGAACCGTCGCGTCCGCTCCTTCCTCGGAATGGGCTTCCACGACACGGTGACGCCGGCGGTCCTCCAGCGCCACATCCTGGAGAACCCCGGCTGGTACACGCCCTACACGCCCTACCAGGCAGAGATCGCCCAGGGCCGGCTGGAGGCGCTGCTCATCTTCCAGACGATGGTGGCCGACCTCACGGGGCTGGAGGTGGCCAACGCCAGCCTGCTGGACGAAGCCAGCGCCGCCGCCGAGGCGATGGGCATGGCGTACGCCCTGCGCGGCGGCGAGGGGCGGCGCCGCTTCCTGGCCGCGGCGGACCTGCACCCGCCGGTGCTCGACGTGCTGCGCACCCGTGCCTGGGCGCGGCGGATCGAGCTCGACATCGCCCACCCGGGCGAGTTCCGCTTTGCCCCCGACGTCTTCGGGGTGCTGCTGGCCTACCCCACGACCGAGGGTGCGGTGGAGGACTACCGCGACGTGGTGGCCGCCGCGCGCGCGGTGGGCGCCGTGGTGGCGGTCGACGCCGACCTGCTGGCGCTGACGCTGTTGCCGCCGCCGGGGGAATGGGGGGCGGACATCGCCGTCGGCACCACGCAGCGCTTCGGCGTGCCCTTGGGCTACGGCGGGCCCCACGCCGCCTACCTGGCCACCCGCGAAGCCTACGTGCGCCACTTGCCGGGGCGGTTGGTGGGCGTGTCGCGGGATGCCCGCGGCCGAGCGGCCCTGCGCCTGACGCTGCAGACGCGCGAGCAGCACATTCGGCGCGACAAGGCCACCAGCAACATCTGCACGGCCCAAACGCTGCCGGCCATCGTGGCGGCCATGTACGCCGTCCACCACGGGCCCGAGGGGCTGCGGCGCATCGCCCAACGAATCCATCGGCACGCGGCGGCCCTGGCGGCCGGGCTCGAGGCGGCCGGCTATCGCCTGGCGCACCGGGTCTTCTTCGACACGCTCCGGGTGGAGGCGCCGGGTCGGGTGGCCGCCATCCTGGAAGCGGCCCGGGCACGCGGCATCAACCTGCGCGCCTACGGCGACGAGGCCGTGGGCGTGGCCTTCGGCGAGCGCGTCGGCGCCCGCGACGTCGCCGACGTGCTGGCCGCCTTTGGTGTCGAGGTGGACGTTGACGCCCTCTTGGCCGAGGCGCCCGAGGCACCGCCCCCGCCGTTCGAGCGAACCTCGGCCTACCTGACCCATCCCGTCTTCCACCGCTACCGGTCGGAGACGGAGCTCATGCGCTATCTGGAGCGGCTGCGCAGCCGGGACTTCGCCCTGACGCACGGGATGATCCCGCTCGGCTCGTGCACCATGAAGCTCAACGCCGCCGCGGAGATGCTCCCGCTCTCCTGGCCGGAGTGGACGGACCTCCACCCCTTTGCCCCGGCGGAGCAGGCCCCCGGCTACCGACGCCTGTTCGCCGACCTCGAAGCCTGGCTGGCCGATTTGACGGGCTTGGCCGCCGTCTCCCTGCAGCCCAACGCGGGGTCCCAGGGGGAGCTGGCGGGCTTGCTGGTCATCCGCAAGTACCACGAGGCGCGGGGCCAGGGTCAACGCGACGTGTGCCTCATCCCCCAGTCCGCCCACGGGACGAACCCGGCCAGCGCGGTGCTCGCCGGCTTGCGGGTGGTGCCGGTGCGCACCGACGCCCAGGGCAACGTCGACGTCGACGACCTGCGCGCCCAAGCGGCCGCGCACGCCGACCGCCTGGCCGCCGCGATGATCACGTATCCGTCCACCCACGGGGTGTTCGAAGAACGTATCCGGGAGATCTGCGCGATCGTGCACGAGCACGGCGGGCAGGTCTACCTCGACGGGGCGAACCTCAACGCCCTGGTCGGCTGGGTGCGTCCGGGGGAGTTGGGCGCCGACGTAGTCCACGTGAACCTGCACAAAACGTTCTGCATTCCCCACGGCGGCGGGGGGCCGGGCATGGGGCCGATCGCCGTGGCCGCCCACCTGGCCCCCTACCTGCCCGGGCGCCCCGAGGGGATCGGGGCCGTCGCCATGGCCCCGTGGGGCAGCGCCTCCATCCTGCCGATCTCGTGGGTCTACCTCCGGCTCATGGGGGCCGAGGGGCTGCGGCGAGCCACGGCCGTAGCCATTCTCAACGCCAACTACCTGGCCCACCGCCTGGCCGCCTGGTACCCCATCCTCTACCGCGGGCGCCACGGCCGCGTGGCCCACGAATGCATCGTCGACCTGCGCCCCTTGCGGGCCCGCGCCGGCGTCGAGGCCGAGGACGTGGCCAAGCGCCTCATCGATTACGGGTTCCACGCCCCCACGGTGGCCTGGCCCGTGCTCGGCACCCTCATGATCGAACCGACCGAGAGCGAGTCGAAGCGGGAGCTTGACCGCTTCGTCGAGGCGATGCGCCGCATCCGGGAGGAGGTGCGCGCCATCGAAGAGGGGCGTTGGGATCGGCAGGACAACCCTCTCAAGCACGCCCCCCACCCGGCCCTCGACGTCGTCGCCGACGACTGGCCCCACCCCTACAGTCGCCGCGAGGCCGCCTACCCCGCCCCCTGGTTGGAGGAGGCGAAGTTCTGGCCGGCGGTGGCGCGGGTGGAGGGCGCCTGGGGCGATCGCCACCTGGTGTGCGCTTGCCCGCCGTGGTTTGGCCCGACGGATGCCGAGACGCCAACGGCCGCGGCGTCCTCGGCGTAGATCTGTGCGGAGGCGGCGAGCGGTGTGCCAAGCGCATGACGGTCGGGCCAGAGGCGGGCCCCAGCGACGCCGAGTTGGCAGTGCGCGCCCGCGCGGGCGACCTGGCCGCCTTCGATCGGCTGGTGGAGCGCCACCTGCGCCGGGCCTACGCCCTGGCCTACTGGGTGCTGGGCGACCGCGAGGACGCCGAGGACGTGGTGCAGGAGGCCTTCGTGCGCGCGTACACGAACCTGCACCGCTACGACGGCCGGCGCCCGTTTGCGCCTTGGTTCTACCGCATCTTGCTCAACCGGGCGTTGAACTGGCGCCGCAGTCGGCAACGCCGCCGCACCGAAGCGTTGCCGTTGGAGCAGCCGGCGTCGGATCCGCCGCCCGATCGGGCGGCGGAGCGTGCCGAAGCGCGGGCCCGGCTCGAGGCGGCGCTGGCCGCCCTGACCCCGGTGCAGCGCGCCATCGTCGAGCTGTTCGAGCTCGAGGGGATGACGAGCGAGGAGATCGGGGCCGCGTTGGGCCTACGCCCCGGCACGGTGCGGTGGCATCTGCACCGCGCCCGCGCGCTGCTGCGGGCCCAGTTGGGAGAGACGAACGATGAGGCTGCGCCCTCCGCTGGATCGTGATCCGCCGCGCGACCCGCGGCTGGCCGCCCTGCTGGCCGAACTCGCCGCCCCCGAACCGGATTGGGCGGCCCTGCGCGCCGGCATCCGCCGCCGCGTGCGGGCCGCGACCGATCCGTGGGGCTGGTTGGCGCGGTGGTGGCGGCCGCTCCTGCCGCTGGCCGCGGCCGCGGCCGCGGGGTTGGCCCTGTGGCTCGGCGCCCGCCCCGGGCCGGCGCCGCGGCTCGAGGAGGTGCTGCGCGCGCCGCTCGCGCAAGAAACGGGGCAGGCCTTGGAAACCCAGCCGGACGTTCTCCTGCGCACCGCGCTGCTGACGCCCTGACGTCCGATGCCCTTGCCTGCCCTTGGCCCGCGGGCGACGGCGGCGATCCTCCTGGCCCTGACGTTCGCCGTCGGGATCCTGACCGGCGTGGCTCTCGACCGCGCGTGGTTGTTGCCCGCGGGGCCGCACGCGCGCTGGGAACGGGAGGAACGGGTCCGCGAGCGCTACCGCGAGCGCCTCGCGCGCGAGCTCCGGCTCACTCCCCGGCAGCGGGCCCAGATCGACTCCATCCTCCGAGAGCAGCAGGCCCAGGTACGGGCGCTGCGCCGACGCGTGGCACCGGAATTCCGGCGCATCTTCCAGGAAACGCGGCGGAAAATCGAAGCCGTCCTTACTCCGGAGCAGCGGGCTCGCTTGGACGTGCTGCGCGCCCGTTGGGAGCGGGAACGCCGCGATCGCGCTCGCGACCGCCGCCGCGACCCCCCGCCGCCTCAGCGGCCCTGAGCGGACGCGGGCGCGGGGGGCGCCGCCGGTGGACGGGTCAGCGTGTCCAGGCGTTCGTCGCGCGCCTCGCGCGGCGAGAGGAGCCGGGCGAACACCTTCGCCACGTAGCCGTTGTCCGGGTCGGCGCCGCGACCGAGCAGCCGGTCCACCGTCCCGGGGCCGCGATTGTAGGCGAGCAGGGCGAGGCGCAAGTCGCCGCCGTACTTGTCCACCAGCTGGCGCAGGTAGCGAAAGCCGAGGCGGAGGTTCGTATCGGGGTCGTAGAGGTCCGAGGGGCCAACCGAGGGATCGAGCCACCGGGCGGTGCCGGGCATGAGCTGCGTGAGCCCCAGGGCGCCCACGGGGCTGGGAGCGCGCGGGTCGAAGGAGCTTTCCGCGTGGACGAGGCCGAAGGCCAGGTCGGGGTCCAGGCCCACGGCCGTGGCCAGATCGACGATGCGTTCGGCCAGGGCCCGGGTGAGCGGGGTGTCGCGATAGCGCTCGAGGTTGCGTTCGATGGCCGCCTCGCGCGCGCGGGCCTGGGCCGCCTGGCGCTGGGCCCACCAGCGCGCCAGGTAGCTTTCGGTCACGGGCCGGTGCGGTTGCGGCTGGAGCACCCGTTCGTGGCTCGGATCGAGGCGTGGGAAGCGGCTGAGCGCCAGGGCCCCACCGGCGCCGAGGGTGGCGAGGCCGACAAGGCCGTGGGTGAACGGATGGGCGCGCGCCCGCGCCCAGAGGGCCTGCAGCACCCCTGGAGGGGAACGGCGGGGCCGGCTCGGGCCGCGCGATGCGGCGAGCGGCGGTTGCGGGGCGAACGGGGGACGAGGCGCCACCATGCGCGTGCCGGTCAGACGTGGATGACGATCCGCTCCACCCGCGGGGCCGGCGGCGACGCGGTCGGCCGGGGCTTGGGCCGTGGCCGCGAGGCGGCCGTGGCCGCGTCATGCCAGTCGAGCAGGAGACCCAGCACGCCGGCGGACGTGAACAACAACGGTGTCAACGACACGGGGGATCGCCGCCGCGCGCCCGCGACCGCGCTGCGCGCCAGTTCCGCGGCGGCTGCCCCCGCCGCCGCCGCGCTGAGCAGCTGCGCCGCCCGACGCGTCGCGGCCGTGGGGCGTCGCAGCCGCGCCAGCTGCGCCGCGGCCGCCGCGGCCCCCAAGGCCGCCCCACCCCAGACCAGGGGATCGACACCGCGCCGATCCTGCCAGGGGTAGCGCGGCGACGGCCGGTGCCGCCAGGCGTCCAGCGCGGTGGCCGCTGCGCTGCCAAGCAAAAGCTCCGCCGCCAGCCAGCGCAGCGCCGAGACGGGCGGCGGGGGCGCCGGCCGCCCACGCCGCGCCGCGCCCGGCAGGTGCCGCAACCAACGATCCCAGAAGTGTCGAGCCATGACCCCGTCGATGTCCGCGTGTGCGGCCACCCCGGGGTGCAAAAGGCGTTCCTCTAGGTCCGACCGGCGCGTCGCTTCGCCCACCAGCCCCACGGCCCCAGGAGCGCGAGCATCGCGGCACCGACGGTAGCGACCGCGATGCCGGGCCCGCCGCGCGGCACGTAGATCGGTGTGCGCCGGAGCTCGCTGAGGACGGCCCGCTGCCCGTCCAGCAGCCAAAGGCAGAAACCCAACGCCACCAGCCCCAACGCACCCAGCGGCCGCCGCAAGTCCGGCAGACGACCCACCGCCATGCCGGCGCCCACCAACGCCACCGCAAGCCCTGCCACCACCAAGGCCCACCCGTAGGAGCCCTGCGTGCCGGGCAGCCGCTGCAACCCCGCGAACAACGTCAACCAGGGCAGCCGTGCCCCGACGATCAAGAGGGCGCCGTCCACGAGGGCGACGCCCCCGGCCAGGCGCCGATCGCTCATGGCCGCGCGATCGGATCGATGCGGAAGAACAGGAACAGGTTGCTCGGCACGTCCTGCGTAATCCCTTGCCCGCGCTGCTGCAGCGAGCGCACGTTGGCCAGGGTCGGGTTGGTGGCGATCTGGTTCCAAATGTTGGGATCGGTCACCCCGATCACCCGGATCTCGAAGGCGCTAAACTGGTTGCCCGCCTCCGTGTCGAGGATGTGGCTGTGCGCCGGCAGCTGGGCGTTGGCCGCCGACGCCCCGAACAACCGGGAAAGGTCGACCGTCGTGGGGTGCGCCACGCAGTTGCCCACCGTCGGGCAATGGAGCGTCGCGTCCGCGGGCCGGAAGCCAATCGGCGTCATCACGTAGAGAATGGGGATGGGCCGACCCTGGTTGTCCGGGCGCTGCGTCGCCGCCTCGCCGACCTCGCAGCTCGACGAGGCGCCCGAGGTCGGCGGCGTTCGGCAGAAAAAGTCCTGGTTGTACGTGATCGAGCGCACTTGCCCGTTCACCCAGGCGGCCGTGCTGCCCAGGAGTTTCTCCGGGGCGGTGGCGGTTTTGTTGTTCTCGCAACCCGCCACCCACCCCAGCAACGCGATCGCACTCCAGCTGCCGATCCTGCGCCAGGCTCCCATCGAACGATCCTCTGGTTTGCGGAGTCGGGAACGCCCTTCCGGCGTCCGCCTTCGATACGCCGCCGCCGGCGCCGTCGGATTTCCGCCGCGGCCTCCGACGCCGAGGGATCCTTTCGGCCCGGCGGCGGCGTAGACCCGATGGAGGGCGACGGCGGAGGGTCCCACGCGCCCCGTTGCGGCGGCATCGTCCTTGCGCCTACTCTTCGTGCCCCATGCGGAACGCCGAAGAGTGAAGGACCGGCGCACCGACGACGCTGCTCTGGCCGCGCGCCTGGCCGCCGGCGACGAGGCCGCCTTGGCCGAGGTCTACGACCGCCACGGCCCCGAGGCCTATGCCTTGGCGTACGCCCTCGTGCGGGATCCGGAAACCGCCGAGGATGTGGTGGCCGAGGCCTTCTGGCAGCTGTGGTGCGGCGCCCACGCCTACGACCCCAGCCGAGGCAGCCTCGGCGCCTGGTTGTGCACCTTGGTGCGCAGCCGGGCGCTCGATCGGCTCCGTTCCGAGCGGCGCCGCAGCGCCCGCCAGGAGCGGGCCGGGCCCGCGCCGCCGCCGGTGGATCCGCCCGAGGAGGCGGTCGAACAAAGCGAACGGGCCGAACGGGTGCGCGCCGCCTTGGCGGCGTCGCCCGAGCCCCAACGGCGAGTGATCGAATTGGCGTATTTCGAGGGGTTGACGCAGACCGAGATCGCCGCGCGCCTGGCGGCGCCGTTGGGCACCGTCAAAACGCGGTTGCGCTTGGCGCTCGAAATGCGTCAGGCGCTGGGCCGGGGCGACGGCGGCCCGACCTAAAACACGACGAATGCCTGAAGAGCACCTTTGGGCCGAGCAGGTGGCCGCCTACGTGCTCGACGCGCTCGACGAGGACGAGCGCCGAGCGTTCGCGGCGCACCTGGCGCAGTGCCCGCGCTGCCAAGCCGACGCGGCGACGCTGGCGCCGGTGGTGGCCGACCTGGCCGCCGCCGTGCCGCCGCGCCGCCCGCCCGAGCGGCTGCGCGCCCGGGTGCTGGCCCTCGCTCGCATGGCACCGGGCGGCCTCGCGGCCCGGCGGCGCCGCCCCGGGTGGCCGTGGGGTTGGCTCGCTCTGGCGGCGCCGTTCTCCTTACGACCGTCCTGGCCTTCGCCTACGCCGACACGCGGGCGCGGTTGCACGCCCTCGAAGGCGAGGTCGAGCGGTTGGGCCGCCTCACCCGTGAGCAGCAGGCCTTGCTGGCCGCCGCCTTGGATCCGGCGGTGCGCCGCGCCGCGTTCGAAGGGCCCGCCCGCGGGCAGGCGCTCTACCATCCAGGCCGGGGCCTGGTGGTCGTGGCCCTGGAGGGGCTGGCCCCGCCACGGATGCAACGAACGTACCAACTGTGGGGCTTGCCGGCCCGCGGGGCGCCGATCAGCCTCGGCATCTTCGTGCCCGATGCGCGGGGCCGCGCCCAGGTGGTGGCCCGGGTTCCGCCGGGGGTGGAGCTGGTGGCCGGCGCGGTGACGGAGGAGCCCGCGGGGGGCTCGCCGCAGCCCACGCAGCCGCCGTTCTTGGTGGGCCGCTGGGGCGGCTAGCGACCCCGGTCGGCCGGTGCCCGAGCCTGGGGCGACCCGCCGGCGCCTGGACAGGGCCACCTCCGCGCGGCACCTTTCCTCCCAACGTGACGCGGAGGTATCTCGTGCGCCTCTTCGCCCTCGTCGCGGCCGCCCTGGGTGCGGCCCTCGTCGGCGCGGCGCCGGTGCGCGCGGCCGCTCCGCGCGACACGGTGGCGCGGCCTCGGCTCGTGCTTCTCGTCGTGGTCGACCAGTTCCGGGCCGACTACCTGACGCGCTTCGGCGACCTGTTTGGCCCGGGGGGGTTTCGGCGTCTGCTCGCGCGCGGCGCCCTATGGACGGACGTCGCCTACGATTACGTGCCGACCGAAACCGCGCCCGGCCACGCCGCCTTGGCGACCGGCGCCCCACCGAGCGCCACCGGCATCGTGGGCAACACTTGGTACGACCGTGCCTTGGGCCGTACGGTGACGAGCGTGGAGGACACCGCCGCCCCGCGGCTGGCTTCCGGCCGCCCCGGCGCCAGCGCCCATCGGTTGCTCGCCTCCACGTTCGCCGATGAGCTGCGCCTGGCCACCGGCGGTCGGGCGAAAACGATCGGCGTCTCGTTCAAGGACCGCTCCGCCATCCTGCCCGTCGGGCGCACGGCCACGGCCGCCTACTGGTTCGACCCGGTGGCCGGACGCATGACCACCAGCCGCGCCTACGCCGCCGCCCACCCGTCCTGGGTGGAGGCGTTCGCCGCCGCCTATCCGGCGGCGCGGTACGCCGGCCGCCTCTGGGAGCGGCTGCTGCCCGAGGCCGTCTACCGGGACCGTGCCGGGCCCGACGAGCCGCCGTGGGAGCGCGGGGCTCCAGAGCCGCGCTTTCCCCACCGGCTCCCGGCCCGCGCCGACTCGACCCTGTTCGAGGAGCTGGCCTACACGCCGTTCGCCGACGAGCTCGTGGCCGCCTTCGCCGCCGCCGCGCTCCGGGGCGAGGGTCTGGGGCGGGACACGATTCCCGACGTGTTGGCCGTCAGCTTCTCCGCCGTCGACTACGTCGGGCATCGCTACGGCCCCTACAGCCAGGAGCTGATGGACGCCGTCCTCCGCGTGGACCGCTCGCTGGCGGCGCTGCTCGACAGCGTCGACGCCGTGGTGGGGTTGGACCATACGCTGGTCGCCGTCTCAGCCGACCACGGCGTGGCGCCGATCCCGGAGCACGCTGCCGCCTTGGGGCTACCCGGACAGCGGGTGGGCCGGGCATCGTTGCGAGCGCCGATGGTGGCGGCGCTGCGGGCGGCGACGGGGCGCGCCGACGCGGAGCGCTACCTCCGCGCCTTCGTTGGCGGGCAGATCGTGCTTGATCGCGAGGCGCTGCGGGCCGACGGCGTCGACCCCGACCTCGCGGCCCGAGCGTTGGCGGCCGCGCTGGAACGGGTGCCGGGGTTGGCGCGCTGCGCCGCCGGGGTCGACTTGGCCCGCACCGGCGATGGGGACCCGCTGCTCCGCAAGCTGCGCCGCGGCTATCACCCGGCGCGCAGCGGCGACGTGCTCTGCGTGGCCGCGCCGTACGTCTTGGTGACGGATTTGCCGTTGGGGGCCAGCCACGGATCACCCTACGCCTACGACACGCGGGTACCGTTGCTGTTGGCCGGACCCGGCGTGCGGCCCGGGCGCTACCCTGAGCCGGCCACGCCGCTGGATCTGGCGCCCACGGTGGCGGCGCTGCTGGGCCTCCCCATGCCCAGCAGCGCCGAGGGGCGGATCCTGCGCGAAGCGTTGTCGGCCCCCTGACCGCCATGCGGCCGCGGCCTCGACCGCCTTGGCCCCTCCCTCAACGGCCCATCGTCGGCTATCGGCGAGACGCCGACGGCCATTGGGTGGCCGAGTTGGCCTGCGGCCACACCCACCACCTGCGCCACCGCCCGCCCTGGGAGGTGCGCCCGTGGGTCCTCGACCCCAAGGGGCGAGCGGCGCACCTGGGCACGCTGCTGCCGTGCCCCCGCTGCGCCGAGGGAGCCTAGGCGCGCGTCGGTGCCTCGCTCTCGGCTTCCGCCACCAGGTGAAAGAGCCGCTCGCCCAAGGCCGCCAACTCGCGCACCCCGCTGGCGAGGCTTTCGACCGCGGCCAATTGCTGCTCCGTCGCGGCGGCGGTTTCTTCGGCGGCGGCGGCGTTCTCCTCGCTCAGACCGGCGACGTGGTCGACCGCTCGGCCCATGGCCACCGCCTCCTCCTGCACCCGAGCCATTTCGGCGGTGACGGCGGCGATTTGGGCGCGCAGCTCGCCGACGCGAGCGACGCTGTCGCGCAGCGCGACTCGAGCTTCGTCGACGCCACTCGCGGTCGCGGCGATGGCCCGCTGCTGCTCCCCCAAGGTGTCGGCCACATGGGCGATCTGCTGAAGCACGCTGGCGACCAGCTCCTCGATGCGAGCGGCGTCCTGCCGAGTGCGTTCCGCCAGGCGTCGGACTTCGTCGGCCACCACGGCAAAGCCGCGGCCGGCCTCGCCGGCGTGGGCCGCCTCGATGGCGGCGTTGAGGGCTAGGAGGTTCGTCTGCTCCGCCACGTCCCGGATCGTGGCGGTGACGTTGGCGATCTCGCCGCTGCGCTGGCGCAGGCTCTCCACGCGCTCGACCAAGGCGGCCGTGCGCGCCGCGCCCTGCTGGACGCCCGCTAGCAGCCGCTCCACTTCCACGCCGGCGCGCTCCGCGTGCTCCAACGTGGCTTGGCCGGCCGCGTCCGCGCTGCGCAGGCGCGCGGCCACGGCGTCGGCGGCGGCGCGCACGCGCCCGAGGGCGTCGAGCAAGCGTCGGAAGGCCTCCGTTTGCTCCACCGAGTTGCGGCTGACCTCCTGCGTAGCGGCGGTGATGCTCTCGCTGGTCGTCCGCACCTCGGCGGTCATTTGGTCGACCTCCCGGGCGAAGGCCCGCATCTCCTCCACCGCCACGCGGACGCGGTCGTCGAGCCGGCGCAGGTGCAGCCCCAGGGCCAGCGGTTGCTCCAGCGCCTCGAGGTACTCCAGGTGCTCGGGCGAGAAGGGTTCACGGTGGGCGCGTTCCAACCAGAGGACCGCCTCCACCCGGCCGGCGTAGCGCAAGGGCCAGCGCAGCCGCGGGGCGCCGTCGGGGGCGGTGTCCGTCGTGCGTTCGCCGTCGTGCAGGAACGGCTCGACGGCGTCGGCGCGTCCGTCCTCGTCCCCGCCCAACCGAGCGGGCAGGCCGGCATCGTCGAGAGCCCAGAGGCTGAGGTGGCGCAACTCGAAGTCGCGCCGCAGGGCCGTCAACGCCGTCTGGACCAGGTCCGCCACGTTGCGCGCCAGCAGCAGCTGGAGCGCGACCTCGCTCGCCCGGGCGCGCATGCGCGCGCGGTAGAGGTTGATCGGCAGCAGCGCCGCCAGGAAACCGAGCGGCAGCAGCGCCCACAGCAGGGCGTAGAGGGGCAAGCGCGGCAGCACCGGTTGCGCCAGGGCCGCGAAGCCCGGCAGCCGCGCCAGCCACTCCGGTAGCAGGCCGAGCGCCAGCCCGGCCAGGGCGATCCCGGTGGCGCGGCGGGCGCGCGCCGTGGGCGCGCGCCGCGCGCCGGCCGCGAAGCTGACGATGCTTAGCAGCAGCACCGCGCCGTCGAGAACGTACGCCCGCAGGGTCGCGTCCAGCAGGCGCGGGAGGGCCTCCACGCCGGCCAGCGCGCCGGCCACGGCCAGGAACCCTAGCGCCGCGCCGCCCAGGTAGAGCGCGCGCACGATCGGCCATAGGCGAAGGAACTGCTCCCAGGGCGCCAAGCCGAGGGCGAAGTGCGCCAGCGCGAGAATCCGTACCCAGGCCCCTACGGCGTAGAGCGCGTACAGCGCCGTACCCGATGGCTGCCCCTGGGTCGCGGGAAAGGCGGCCAGCAGCAGCAGCCAGCCGGCCGTGTGGAGCAGAAAGGCCGAACCGGCCGGAAGCTCGGCCGTCTGCCGGAAGAGCACCCAACCCACGGCGGCGAACAGCGCCGCGACCAGCAGCAGGACGAGCTCCGCCGCCCGCAGCCCGAGGTCGGGCGTGGTGGCCAGCGTGCCCAGGCCGACGAGCAGGCTCAGCCCCGCCGCCACGGCGTAGACGGGGACGGCGATGCGGTTGAGGGAACGCGCAGCGATCGCCACGGGTCGACCTCCCAACGATGGGTGACGCGCAAGAGTCTAAGCGGGTAGCGCGTGCCCCGCCAGGCGACGGCGCCACGCCACGTGGCGATCCACGCCGAGCGCCAAAGGACGAGAAGCAACAGACCGGCCCACAGCGGCAGAGCGGCCAGAAGCGGGCTGCGGAGGCCTTGCCGGTGCGCGAGGTGGCTCACCAGCAGCGCCAGCCCCAGGGCGACGGCGGCGTGGGCACCGGCCGCGGGCCCGTCGAGCAGGAACGGCGCCAGGAACGGCCAGATCCACACCGCCGTGGCCGCGGCGGTGGCGGCGAGCACCAGGCTCCAACGGTAGCCGAGGATGGCGAAGGCGTTTTTTTCCAACCCGCGCATCATGGCGCGGAGGGTGGGATACCAGTCCAGCGCCACGAGACCGTGCCCGAGGAACAGGCCCTGACGGAAGCCGGCGGCGCGCAAGCGCTGCCCCAGGGCCACGTCGTCGACGACGGCCCAGCGCAAGGCCGCGTGCCCGCCGATCGCCTCGTAGGCTCGGCGGCGCACCAGGTTGAAGGCGCCCACCCCGATGCCCGGCCCTCCGCGCCAGGGCCGCAGCAACAGGAGGAAGAAGAGCCCGAAGACGGCGAAGGCCGCTCGCAGCGCCAGCGTCCGCGCCCGCAGCTCGGGCAACAGAGTGAGATGATCGAGGCCGCCGTCTTCGAGCGCGCGCACCGCGCGGCGCAGCGTGGTCGGCGCGAACACCACGTCGGCGTCGGTAAACAACAGCAGCTCGCCGCGAGCGGCGCGCACCCCGCAGGCCAGGGCGTGCGGCTTGCCCAACCAACCGGGTGGCAAGCGTTCCACGCGCAGCACCCGCAACCGAGGATCGTCCACAGCGGCGGCCAGGGCCGCGGTGGCGTCGCGGGAGCGGTCGTCGACGAGAACGATCTCGAAATCCTCGTAGTCCTGGGCCAGCCAGGAGGCCAGCGCGGACGGCAAATGGGCCGCCTCGTCGCGCGCGGCCACGACCACGGACACCCGCGGCCCCGGCCCCTGCCACGGCGACAGCCCCGCCAAGGAGGGCAGCCGCACCCGACTCGCCTCCACCAGTAGCGCCGCCAGCAGCAGCAGGAGCAGCGCCGCGCTCAGGCTCCCCACCGTCGCCTCCGCGCGGTGGTACGCGGCTTGCCCCCTCGGACCGCGCCGCTGCACGGACCGGAGGGTGCGATGCACATTGCCATGATCTCAACTCCGTTCTTGACCGTCCCGCCGACATCCTACGGCGGAACGGAGCTGGTCGTCTACGACCTCGTCGAAGGCTTGCTCGACCGCGGCCATCGCGTGACGCTCTTCGCGCCGGCCGAGTCCCGCACGCGCGCGGAGGTGCGCGCGCTTTACCCCACGGCTCAATGGCCGCCCGACCCGATGCCCGACATCAACCACGTGGCCTGGGCCATGGAGCAGGTGCGCGACGGCGACTTCGATCTGGTCCACGTGCACTCGGCGATGGCGTTGGCGCTCCACCGCTTCGCCCCGCGCGTGCCCATGGTCTATACGCTCCACCACGAACGCGACCCGCGCCTGTCGGACTTCTACCGGTTCTATCCGGATATCTGGTACGTCGCCATCTCGCACGACCAGAAGGCACGCGAAATCCCGCTGCCCCGCTGCACCGTCATCCACCACGGGCTGGACGCGCACCGCTACCAGTGGACCGACCGACCCGGCGACTACCTCCTGTTCCTCGGGCGGCTGGCTCCGGTCAAGGGCCCGCACACGGCCATCGACGTGGCCGAACGCGCCGGCCGGCCGATCGTGGTCGCCGGTGAAATCCATCCGGTCGATCGGGAGTTCGGCGAGCGGGAGGTCAAACCCCGGCTGGCCAAGCCCCACGTGCGCTACGTCGGTTTGGTCGACCAGGCGGGCAAGGTCCCGCTGCTGCGGGACGCTCGCGCCCTGTTGGCCCCGATCGAGTGGAACGAACCCTTCGGGCTCGCCTTCATCGAGGCCATGCTCTCCGGCTGCCCGGTGGTGGCCTTCCCTCGCGGCAGCCTGCCGGAGTTGGTCGACGAGGGGGTGACCGGCTTCCTGGTGCGCAGCCCCGAGGAGATGATCGAGGTCGTGCGCCCCGGCGGGCCGGTGGACCGCTTCGACCGCGCCCGCTGCCGCGCCCGCGCCGTGGAGCGCTTCGACCGCGCCCGCATGGTGGCCGAGCACGAGCGCTGGTACGCCGAGGCCCTGGCCTCTTGCCGCGCCGCGGCCGCCGGCGCATCCTAGCGCCCATGCCGAACCCTCGCGGGGCCCTCGCGGAGCTGGCGCCCGCGACCATGGGAGCGGTCGTGGGGTACGACCGGCTCCGCTGCGTGCAAACCTTCGCGTTGGAGGCGGTCCACGTGCTCAAGCACAACCGCCTCTTCCTCGTGCTCGACCCCATGGGGCAGATCGCCCCGCCGGGCCACTGCGGGCTGGGGCTGTTCTTCGACGATACGCGCCTGCTCAGTCACTACGAGCTCCACCTGGCCGGCGGGCCGCCCTCCCTGCTCAGCGCCCAGGTGCCGCAGACCTTCTTCGCCCAGATCGACTGGGCCATCAGCGACCGCGCCTTCGGCGGCTCGACGTGGGACCCGAAGAACGCCGTCCACGTCCGCCGCGAACTGGCCCTCGAGGACGAGCGGCTGCTGGAGCGCCTCACCCTGACGAACTACCTCCCCGAGCCGATCGACTTTTGGATGCGGCTCGACGTGGCCAACGACTTCGCCGACATCTTCGAGGTCCGCGGCTGGCAGCGGGAGGCGCGCGGCCAGTTCTACGCCCCACGGGCCGAGCCGCAGCGCCTGGTCTTCCTCTACCGCGGCCGCGACGGCCAGCTCCTCGGCAGCGAGGTCCGCTTCCGCCGGCCGCCCACGCGCGTGGAAAGCCACCTGGGCCCCGCGGACGAGGAGCACCGCTGGCGCGAGCGGTACCTCGGCTGGCCGGAGACGACGCCGCGTCACTTCGCCTATTGGCAGCTCACCCTGCCCCCGGGCGAGCCGCAGGAGTTCGAATGGGAGGTGCGACCCTTGGCCGACCCCGAGGCGGAAGCCGAGGCGCAGGAGCCCGTCCCCGAGCTCCGTTCGGTTCTCCACCGGCTACGCCGGATTTACGACGGCTGGCGAGCGGGCTGCAGCCGTTGGCGCAGCGACGTGGAGGAGTTCGACGCAACCCTCCAGCAGGCCATCCACGATTTGCGCGCCCTCTACTTCACCACGCCGGAGGGCGAGACCGTCATCTCCGCCGGCATCCCTTGGTACTCGACCGTCTTCGGGCGCGACAGCCTCATCGTCAGTCTGCAGACGCTCAGCGTGCAGCCGCGCATCGCGGTCGACACGTTGCGCTACCTGGCCCGCCACCAGGGCACGAAGGAGGATCCCTTCACCGAGGAGCAGCCGGGCAAGATTCTGCACGAGCTGCGGCGCGGCGAGATGGCCCGCGCCCGCGAGATCCCTCATCTGCCCTACTACGGCACCGTCGACGCCACCCCGTTGTGGCTCATTCTGCTCCACGAAACCTGGCGGTGGACGGGGGACCTGGCCCTGCTGCGGGAGCTCTGGCCCCACGCGCTGCGGGCCCTCGAATGGATCGACCGCTACGGCGACGTCGACGGTGACGGGTTCGTCGAGTACGCCGGCACGTCGCCCAAGGGGCTCGTCCACCAAGGCTGGAAGGACTCCTCCGACGGTGTGCCCTGGCCGGATGGCCGGCGGCCCGAGCCGCCGATCGCCTTGGTCGAAGTGCAAGGCTACGTCTACGACGCCAAGATGCGCGTGGCGCAGCTGGCCGACGTGCTCGGCGAGGCGGACCGGGCCGCGCGCCTGCGTCGCGAGGCCGAGCGTCTGCGCGAGGCGATTCTGGGTCGTTTTTGGCTCGAAGAGCTGGGCACCTTCGCCCTGGCCCTCGACGGCCGCAAGCGCCCCCTGCCCACGGTGACGACGAACGCCGGCCACCTGCTGTGGAGTCGCGTGCCCGAGCCGGCGCAGGCGGCCCGCATGGTGCAAGGGCTGATGAGCCCGGCGATGTTCTCCGGCTGGGGGATCCGCACGTTGAGCGCCCAGCATCGGGTGTTCAACCCGATGAGCTACCACAACGGCTCCGTGTGGCCGCACGACAACTCCCTGGTGGTCTTGGGAATGTGCCTCTACGGCTACGCGCGCGAGGCGCTGCCGGTCGTGGCCGCCATGCACGAAGCCGCGGTGCACATGCGCAACCATCGGCTGCCGGAACTGTTCTGCGGGATGCAGCGCGGGGAGGGGATGCGACCCGTGCTCTACCCGGTCAGCTGCAGCCCGCAGGCGTGGGCGTCGGGGGCGTTGTTCCTCATGCTGCAAGGCGTGCTGGGGATCTTGCCCGACGCGCCGGCCGGGGTGCTGCACCTGCGGGAGCCGACGCTCCCATGGTTCCTGCGGGAGCTGGCCATCGCCGAGTTGCAGGTGGGCGGTACGAAGGTGGCCTTGGAGTTCCGGCGCCATCACGACCGCACGCTCGCCAACGTGCTCGCGGTGGAGGGAGCGCCGCTGCAGGTGCGGGTCGAATTCTCCTGATGCGGCTGCTGGCCATGGCGCTGTTGGGGGCGGCCGGGCTGGCCGCCTTCGCCTTCGGCTCCTTCCTGGTGCGTCGGCCGTTGTGGCGCGACCGCGACTGGGGCGCCACCGGCCGGGTGCTGCAGATCGTGGGTTTGGCGCTGCTGGTGCTTTCTCTCCTGATCCGGCCCCCGCACCCGGCCACGCGAGCCTTCCCGCCACCCGAGGACAGCGCCACGGCCGGCCCATGATCGTCGCCCTGTTGACGGACTACGGCACGCAGGACCACTACGTGGCCGCGCTCAAGGCCGCGCTGCTCGCCCGGGCGCCCCACGTGCACCCGGTCGACATCACCCACGAGGTGCCGGCCCAGGCGGTGGCGTCGGGAGCGTTCCTCCTCTGGGCTTGCTACCGGGAGTTTCCGCCTGGCACGATCGTCGTCGGTGTGGTCGACCCGGGGGTAGGCACGGCGCGGCGCGGCCTGGTCGCCCAGGCGGGGCCGTACTGGTGCGTGGGGCCGGACAACGGACTCTTCAGCCACGTGCTGGGGCAGGAGGAGCCGGTGCGGGCCTGGGCGCTCACCGAGGCGCGGCACTGGCGTCACCCCGTCAGCACCACCTTCCACGGGCGGGACATCTTCGCGCCGGTGGCGGCGGCGCTGGCGCGCGGGATCGGGCCGGAGGAGTTCGGCCCGCCCGTGGACGATTGGGTGCGGCTGCCGCCGCTGGGGGGACGGCCGATGCCCGGCGGCGTGCAGGGCGAGGTCGTCCACGTCGACCGGTTTGGCAACTGCATCACCAGCCTTCGCCCCGAAGCGTTGGAGGGGGCAGCGGAGGTGACGATCGGGGGGCGCCCGGTGCGCCGCCGCGTGCGCACCTATGCGGAAATTCCGCCCGGGGAGGTGGCCCTGCTGGTGGGCAGCACCGGTCTGGTCGAGGCCGCGTGCCGCAACGCGTCGGCCGCCGACGCGCTGGCCGTGGGCGTGGGGGTGGAGGTGCAGGTGCGGCGGGGGCCGTCCGGCGTCCGAGCCGCGGCGCCGGATTGAGCGGGCGACGCCTCGCGGCGGGTCGGCCGGCGGTCGGGGCGAGCGCCGCGACGTCGGTTTCGAGCGGGATCGCGGTCCGCCGGCCGGCACCGCGCGGGGCATCGAGCTCGCCTCTCGGGCCCGGGAAGCGCCGCGCGCCCCGCGGCGGCCCGCACGCGGGTCGGCGCCGAGCGACCGCGGGCTAGTCGTCGGCGTCGTGGAGCGCCGCTTCCGCGGCCGTCAGCAGGTCGGTCAGGACGTCGTCCAGGGGCCGATCTTCGGCGAAGGCGCGTCGCTGGGCGTCGAGCCAGGCGCGGCGTTCCAGCCAGGGCAGCGCCGCGGGCCCGAGGCCGGCGGCAGCGCGGTGCAGCTCGGCCAAGCGCTCCAGCTGGGGGCGGAGAGCGGGGGGCACCTCTTCGCGGGGGTACCAGCGTTCCGGGTGCAAGGTGTAGCGCGGCCGTTCCGGCGGTGGGGGCGGCGGCGGCGGGATGGCCAGCGGAGGCGCGAGCCGGACGGCCAGGCTGGCGGGGCCGAAGGGGCGCCATTCCTGCACCACCCGGGGCCGCAAACGCCCCAGCAGGGCTAGCACGGCGCTCCAGACGCGGGGCGCACGCTCGCGCGCGGGCAGCTGCAGCAGCAGCGCGGCGCCGGGCCGTTCCTGCGCTTGGGTCTGCAGCCAGCGGCGGGCACGGCGGTACGCGGTCTCGGGGCCCTCGCCTTCCAGGTCCAACCGGCACGAAGGCGGGAAGTTCAGCGCTTCCCAACGACGCCCGCGCGAATCATGCCGTTGCATCGCCCCTCCCGGCGGAACGCGGCTTGCAACCGCGCCACGCCGTTCTACCCAAGGGCGGCGCGGAACGCTCCCGCCGCCCCGCAACCCGAGGACCGCGAACCGTGGCCCGAACCGACGCAATCCCCGCGCCGCGGCTGCTCGTCGGCGACGTCGGCGGCACCTGGACCCGCCTGGCTTTGGTACGCCCGCGGGGCGACGGCGGCTTCGACCTGGTGGTCCAGCGGCGCTATCCCAGCCGGTCCTTGCCGGACCTGGAAACCGCCCTGCGACGCTTCCGCACCGAGACCGGCGAGGAGCCGGTGGCCGCTGCCGTCGTGGGCGTGGCCGGCCCGGTGGCGGAGGGGCGGGCGCGCATCTCCAAGCTGCCGTGGACGGTGGAGGCCGCGCGCCTGGCGGCGCTGTTGGGCACCGCGCGGGTGGAGCTCGTCAACGACTTCCAGCTCGTCGGCCACGCCTTGCCGCACCTCCGAGGCGAGGATCTGGCCCCCGTCCAGGACGGCGAAGCCAACCCCACGGCCGTGCGCCTCGTGCTCGGCCCGGGCACGGGGTTGGGCCACGCGTTGGTGCTGGCCGATGGGCGGGTCCTGCCGTCGGAGGCGGGGCATGCCGACTTTGCCCCCCGGGGGCCGGAGGAGTGTGCCCTGCAGGCCTTTCTGGCCGAGCGCCACGGCCACGCCTCGGTGGAACGGGTGCTCTCCGGCCCCGGCCTGGTGGATCTGTATCGTTTCGCTCGCCACGAGGGGTACCCGGTCTGCCGCGAGGTCGAGGCGGCCCTGGCGGCGGGCGACGACGCCGCGCCGCTGATCTCCGCCCACGGCCGCGCCCGGCGGGACCCCGCCTGCACCCGGGCCGTGACGATCTTCGTCGAGGTGCTGGGCCGCCACGCCGGCAACATGACCTTGGCCGCATGGGCCGTGGGCGGGGTCTTCCTCGCCGGCGGCGTGGCGCCACCGCTGCTGCCGCAACTGCGCAGCGAAACCTTCCGCCGCGCCTTCGCCGCCAAGGGGCGCTTCGAGCCGGTGCTGCAGCGGGTGCCGATCGTCGTCATCGTCCACCCGGAACCGGGGCTCCTCGGCGCGGCGGCGCTGGCGGCTCGCCTGCTGGCCTAAGCGTTGGTCCGGCCCTCGGGCCACCAGGCCCGCCCAGGGCCCAGCAGGGCGGCGGCTTCCGGCGGCCCCCAGCTTCCGGCCGGGTACGGCCGGGGCTCCTCCGGCTGAGCCGCCCAGGCGGCCAGCAGGGGATCGACGATCGCCCAAGCGGCCTCGACCTCGTCGGCGTGGGTAAACAGCGTCGCATCGCCGAGCATGGCCTCAAGCAACAGACGCTCGTAGGCGTCCGGGCCGAGGACACCGAACGTCTGGCGGTAGGAAAAGGTCATCGCCACAGGGCGCAGGCGCGCCTCCAGCCCCGGGACCTTGGCCTCGAACTGCAGCTCGATGGCCGGATCCGGCTGCAACTGCAACACCAACCGGTTGGGCGCAGGGCGATCCCCCTCCACGGGGTCGGCCGGCGGATGGGGCGCGGGGCGGAACTCCAGGACGATGGCGCTGAGGTTTCGCGCCAGGCGTTTGCCCGTGCGGAGGAAGATCGGCACCCCTGCCCAGCGCCAGGTGTCGACCTCCAGACGCACGGCGGCGAAGGTCTCCGTGCGGGAGTCGGGCGGCACCCCTTCCTCCTGGCGATAGCCCGGCACGGATTGCCCGTCGAGCTGACCGGCGGCGTATTGCCCACGGACCGCGTCCGCCGGGCCCAGGGGCCGAACGGCCCGCAGCGCTTTCGCCTTCTCGTGGTGGATAGAGGCGGCGTCGTAGCTCACGGGCGGTTCCATCGCCACCAAGGCGAACAGCTGCAGCAGGTGGTTCTGGATCATGTCCCGCACGGCGCCGGCGCGATCGTAGTAGCCGGCGCGACGGTCCACGCCGAGGGTCTCGGCCACGGTGATCTGCACGTGGTCGAGGTAGAGGCGGCTCCAGAGCGGCTCCCAGAGGGCGTTGGCGAAGCGGAAGACGAGCAAGTTCTGGACGGTTTCCTTGCCCAGGAAGTGGTCGATGCAGAAGATCTGGTGTTCGCTGAGGTGGCGCCGCAGCTGAGCGTTGAGGGCGCGGGCGCTGGCCAGGCTGTCCCCAAACGGCTTTTCGACGACCACTCGATGCCAGGGCCGCTCCTGCGGATCGAGCTGGCGGCGCAGGGCGCCGACCGTGGCCAGGCGCTCCACGAGGGGTCCGAAGGCCGCCGGCGGGACGGCGAGGTAGACGAGGCGGTTGCCGCCGGTGCCGTGGCTCGCCTCCAGCTCCTCGAGGCGGCGGACCAAGGCACGGGTGTCGTCGCCAAGGGAGTGATACGAAGACGCGGCGCGCCAGTGCCGGCCAATGGGGCGCGGCCGCCGGAGCCAGCTCGGCCAAGGCGGCGGCCATCTGTCGGCGGTAGCCTTCGTCGTCCAGGCGTTGGCGCGCCGCGCCGAGGACGACGAAACGCTCGGGCAGCAGCCCGGCGCGGTCGAGGGCGACCAAGGCGGGCAGGATCTTGCGGCGGCTCAGGTCCCCCGTGGCGCCGAAGAACAGCAGCGCCAGGGGCTCGCGGCAGGGGGTGGTGGGCCGCAGCCGTGCGCGCTCCGGACTCATTCGGGCGCCGCCTCCGGGCGGAGGGCGTGACCGCCGAATTCGTGGCGCAGGAGCGCCAGGATCTTGGCGCCGTAGGGATCCTCCTGGAGGGAGCGGAAGCGGGCGAACAGCGCCGCCGCGAGGGCGGGCACGGGTACGGCCTGGGCGACGGCCGTCTCCAGCGCCCAGCGGCCCTCGCCCGAATCCTCCACCCAGCCCCGCAGGTGCGGCAAGTCCTCGCCCTCGCGCGCCAGGGCCGCGGCCAACAGGTCGAGCAACCAGGAGCGCACCACGCTGCCGTGGCGCCACAGCTCGGCGATGGCGCCGACGGGCAGGGGCCAGGGGGCGGCGCGCAGCAGCTCCATCCCCTCGGCGTAGCCTTGCATGAGGACGTACTCCACCGCGTTGTGGACCATTTTGACGTAGTGCCCGGCCTCGCACGGGCCCACGTGGGCCCAGCCCCCCGGCGGCGCCAAGGCGGCGAAGAACGGCTCGAGCCGGGCCACCGCCTCGGCCGCCCCCCCCGACCATCAGGCAATAGCCCTCGCGCTCTCCCCAGACGCCGCCGCTGGTGCCCGCATCCACGAGGTGGAGACCTCGCTGCGCAAAGCGCTCGGCCCAGACCACGGTGTGACGCCAATCGGAGTTGCCGCCGTCGACCGCGAGATCACCCGGCGCCAGCTCGGCGGCCAGCTGCTCGAGCACTGCCGCCGTCGGCGCCCCGGCGGGTACCATGATCCACACCGCTCGCGGTCGCTCCAATCGCGCCACCAACGCCGTCAGCGAAGCCCCCGCCTCCAGCCCGGTGGACGCGGCCACCGCTTGCGCCCGGGCCGCATCGCGGTCGAATCCGACGACGGCGATCCCGGCGGCCCGCCAACGCGCTGCCAGCCCGGCGCCCATGCGCCCCAAGCCCACCAAACCCATCGTTGCCATGCCATGCGCCTCCGTCCGCGCACCGAGCCGCCGCGCAAGTCCGGGCCGACGCGCCGTCGGCCGGCCGCCGTTCGGGGCGCTAGAAGCGACGGGAGGCGTCCGCGGGCGCGTCGCCGTTCGCCCGGTCGGTCTCGACCCAACGGAAGACAACGCCCCCGAGAGCGGTGCGCGCGTCGATGACGACGCGTCGTTTCGCCGACGACCAGTTGGCGGAGCGATAGGCCTCGCCCGCGGGCCGAAGATCGGCTGCCTCGACCCCACCAAGGGCGGCGCGGGCGCGCAATTCCACCGCCAGATCCGCGCGGCGCGGCATCCGCACGGTGACGCCCCCCAGGTTCGTGCGCACGTCGACTCGCGTCTCCGGGGGAGCGCCGTCCCAGTCGCCGTCGAAGTCGAGCTCGGCACCCGCCAGGCTGGCATCGACGACGATCGTGCGGGCGTGGGCGAAACCCAAGCCGCGCGCCTTGAAACCAGCGGCGTTGGCGGCGATGGCGATCTTTTCGGCCACGAGCGGGTTGGGGCGGTCGAACCGGAGCTCGAAGCCGGCCGCGTTGCTCTGGATCTCCAGCCGCCGCAGCGAAAGCCCGCCCAAGCGCAGCTGGGCACCAACGGCGCCGATGGTCAGGCGGAGGTCGAGCGGTCGACGCGGGTTGAGCTCGACCCGAAGGCGACGCTCGCCTCCGCGGCGCACGGAAATCGCCCCGCCGTGCCGCGGTCGGTCGGAGCGCGGCAGCGCGATCTCCAAGCGGGCGGCGGCCGAGTCCCAACGGGCGTGGAGCGCCCGGCCGTCGGGCTCGAGGCAGGCTTCCAGCCGGTACAGGTACCGCGCATCCGCCGGTTGGACGACGAGGCCGCCGGCGGCGTACGTCACCTCCACCGTCCAGGGGCGCGCGTCGGTGGTGGCTTGACGTGCCAAGAATTCCGGCTGGCACGGCCGGCCGGCGCGGGTCGAGCAGGCAGCCACCAGCACCGTTGCGGCGCCGAGGCCCCAGGCCCGGGGCGTCATGGCGTTGCCTCCGGGGTGGCGGCGGCCCGCCGCTGCCAGGGCCGCGCTTGCAGCACGGCCACCAACAGCGCGCCCATCCCCCAGGCCGAGGCAAGCAGCAGCGCCGCCCCGGCGGCCATCACCAGCAGTAGGGCGAGAGCGTCGAGCAGCCCGTGGCCGCGGCCGAGGATCTGGGCCGCCAGAAACGCGCCGAAGAAGACCGCCAGGCCCACCAGGGTGGCGCGCAACGGGGCGCTGCCGGGCAGCAGCCGCTGGCCGAGCCAGGCGGCCACGCGGATGAGCCCGGCACCGGCCAAGCTCAGCAGGGCCAGTGGCGCCAGGAGCAAGTAGAACGGCAGCGCGACGATGCCGACGATCGACACCGCCAGCACCACGATCCCCAACAGGAACATCGGCAGCCAAAGCACGGCGATGGCCAGTCCCAGCCCCAAGGAGCGCCAAGGATGCTGAACAAGCGCCGCCCCGGCTTGATTGAACCAGACGGGATCGAGCCGCAGCCACAGCCAGGCGACCGCCGCCGCCAGCAGGTACCCGATCACCGTCTGCAACAAGCCGATGCTCCAGGCGATCCACTCCACGCCGGGGACGACCACGCGCACCTCCTCGCTTCCCTCCGAGGAGGTGCGCCCGCCCACGACGCGGATCTCCCCGCGGACGTGGCCGCCTTCGTCGGTCACGGCGCCGTTGACGACCGTCACGTCGCCATCGACCACGGCGCCTCGCCGCAGGACGAGGTCGCCGCCTTGCACCCGGACGTTGCCGCTCACCCGCCCGGCGATGATCGCATCGCCGCTCTGCACGTTGACGTCACCGGTCACCTCGCCGAGCACGGTGAGGTCGCCGTCGCGCAGCCGAACGTCGCCGCTCACGCGCCAACCGCGCGGCACGGTGTAGTTCTCGCCCTGCAACGAGCGGCTGCCCACGACGACCACGGCGGTGTCGGCGAGGGTGTCGCCGCGAAGGGTGTCGGGTCGCGCGGTGTCGCCGCGGGCGAGAGACGGGCCCTGCGCCGTTGCACCGGTTGCAAGCAGGGCGGCGCCCAACAGGAGCGCCGTCCGGGCGCGGCTTGGCAGTCGCATCGAAAGTCGGTCAAGCCCCATGGCCCCACCCTTGGTGGAGGGTTCGGCGCCCGAGCGCCACCACCGTGGCCACGCCCAGCGCGCCCAGCACCATCGTGGTGAGTCCCCAGGCGAGCCACTCGGTCCAGGGACGGGCGGCCAGCCAGGCGACGGCCTGGCCCCAGGGGCCGTCGCGCAAGGTCACGAGCAGCCCCTCGGCGGCGAGGGCGACGGCGGTCTCGGCGTCGCGGATCAGGCGCCCCAGCGTGCGCAGCGCGGCCGCCGTCGTCGCGGGCGCCATCGCCGCCGCGCTGACCAGACCGACGACCGCGAGGGCCCACGTCAGCAGCGGCAGGACCGCCCACGCCCACCACGGGCGCCGCGCCGTCGCCGGGCGCCAGGCGGTCACCACCCGGTCCGCGAAGGCCGGCGAGGGCGAGAAGCGCGGTAGGCCGGCCAGGGCCGCAAAAAGGTGGCGGTAGCCTTCCCACTCCGCCCGGCACCGCGGGCAGGCCGCCGCCTCCGGGGGCAGCCTTCCCGCCTCGGCCCAGCTTTGCAGCGCGTCGTCGTCGAGGTGGCGGTGCATCGGTCCCATTCCTTCCGACCCTACGAGGCGGTGGCCACGAACGTTTCAGGCGCGCAGGTGGGCCAGGTACGCTTGCAGTTGCCGCCGCGCGCGGTGCAGGTGCGTCTTCACGGTCCCCACCGGCACGCCGAGAATCTCGGCGATCTCCTCCTGGCTGCGACCTTCCACGTGGCGCAGCAAGACCACCGCGCGGTACTCCGGCCGCAGGCGCGCCAACGCCGCTTCCAGATGGGCCCGCAACTCGCTGGCCGCGGCGCCAGCCTCGGGGCTCGTGGGCGCCGTTGCCGTCTCCGGCAGGGGCTCCTCGATCGGGGCCGCGCGGCGGCGTCGCAGCTCATCGAGCGCGGTGTTGGCGGCGATCTTGAACAGCCAGCTCGCGAAGCGGCGCTCGGGGTCGTAGCGGTCCAGAGCCCGCAGGGCCTTGACGAAGGCGTCCTGCGCCAGTTCCTCGGCGCGCTGGGGATCGCCCACCAACCGTCGCACCAGCGAATAGACCGGACGTTGGTAGCGCTCCACAAGGGCGCGCACGGCGGACTCGTCACCCGCGCGCGCCTGCGCCACCAGGTCTTGGTCCGTGGCCACGGCCCAATCGAACGGTTCGAGGTCCACTGCGTAGTCCGTCGGCGTCTACGCAACCCTACGCGTCGGCCGGTCGTCGCGTTTCGCCGCGTTGCCCCCGGCGGCGGCGCCCGGTTAGCTTCCAGCGGCGATGGGCCGTCCCGAGGAGAGCGTGCTGCCGCCGCCCGAGGCCAAAGCGGGCTACGTGCGCGGCCTGTTTCAGGCCATCGCCCCGTGGTACGACGCGCTCAACCATCTGCTCTCCCTCAACCGCGACCGCGCCTGGCGTCGCCGCGCCGTGGATCGGCTCGATTGGTCGGCGCATCCCGACGGATTGTACCTCGACGCGTGCACCGGGACCTTCGACCTTGCGCTGGAGTTGGCCCGCCGCCCGGGGTTCCACGGCCGGGTGGTGGCCACGGACTTCGCCCCGGCCATGCTGCGGCAGGGTCAGCCCAAGATCGGGGCCGCCGCGATTCGCCCGCTGGCGGCCGACACCCTGCGGCTGCCCTTTGCCGATGCCACCTTCCACGGCGCCACCGTGGGGTTCGGTGTGCGCAACCTGGCCGATCTCGATGCCGGGCTGCGCGAGTTGGTGCGCGTCCTGCGCCCGGGGGGTCGGCTGGTCGTGCTCGACTTTGCCCTGCCGCCCCGCGGGCTGCTGCGGGCCGGCTACCTGCTCTACTTTCGGCGGGTGCTGCCGACGATCGGGCGGCTCGTCTCCGGCCACGCCTCGGCCTACCGGTACTTGCCGGAGTCCGTGCTCCGTTTCCCCGAGCCGCCGGAGCTGGCGCGCCGGCTGGAGGCGGCCGGCCTGAGGGGGGTCGGTTGGGAGCTGCGCACCGCCGGTGTCGTGGCCATCCATTGGGGTCGGCGCCCCGGCTAGGGGGTCGGGGCGGCCGGTGGCGGGGCTTCCTCGTCCTCGAGGGGCAGGTCGATCAGCGCGGGGTCCGCGAGCGCGGCCTGGGGGTAGTCGGCCCCGTCGAGAAAGCGCGCGGCGTACAGTTCCGCCAGGCGAGCGTAGCGCTCGCCGCCGGTGGCGGCCACGGCGTAGAGGGCGGCCACCTGGGCCGCGTCGGCCAGGCGGGCGGTGGCGGCTTTGGCGTAGGCCTCGGCGTCCTCCGCCGCCAGGGTGGCCAGGGCCTCGTCGAGCGCGGCCCGCGCGCGCCGTGCCGCCGCCGTGCCTTGGGCCAGATGGGGCGCCAAGGCGGCGCGCAGCGGGTCGGCGGCGCCCTTGCGCCGGACCGCCTCGCGTAGGTCCAACGCCTGGATGTTGGCGGGCCCCTCCCAAATCGGGGTGATGAGCGCTTCGCGATGCCAGCGGGCCACGGCATACTCTTCCAAGAATCCTAGGCCGCCGAACAGCTCCATGGCCAGGCGCGTCACCTCGGCGGCGTGGTCGGCGGTGCGGTTCTTGGCCGCATGGAGCAGCGCCCGGGCTCGCGCGGCCTCCGGGCCGTCCGGATCGGGTTGGCGCCAGATCCGTTCGAAGGCGTCGACAGCCAGGAAGGCCAGCGCCCAGCCGCCGGCCATGCGGACGGCCAGCTCCAGCAGGTCCCACCGGACGAGGGGATGGTCGCGCAGCAGGCGGCCGAAGGCGCGCCGTCGGCGCACCCGCCAGCGCACCTCCAGTTCCGCCTTGCGCGCGAGGCCCATCGCGCCCACGGCGTTGGCCAGGCGGGCGAGGGCCAGCATCTCCAGCGTGCGGTAGAGGCCGCGCTCCGCCGGCGGCACCAGCACCGCCCAGCTGCCGACAAACTCCACCTCGCCGCTGGGCACGGCGCGGGTGGCGCTTTTGTCTTTGAGGCGGCGCACGAAGAAGTTCAGTCGTCCGTCGGGCGCGCAGCGCGGCACGAGGAACAGCCCCAAACCCTTGGGCCCCGGCGGCGCCCCCGGGGGCCGGGCCACCACCACGGCCAGATCGGCGTGGCCGGCGCCGCTGCAAAAGTACTTCTCGCCCCACAACCGCCAGGCGTCGCCGTCGGGTTCGGCACGCAGGGCGGTGGCCCCCAGGTCGCTGCCGCCCTGCGCCTCCGTCAGCCAGGTAGCGCCCCACCATCGGCCGGCGAGGAGGTGCTCGGCCCAGACGTCCCGGTCAGGAAGGTACTTGCGGATCACGTAGATCGTCTGGTTCGTGATCGTCGCCAGGCAGTAGAGGCCTGGGTCGGCCAGCAGCCCGCCCAGCGCGAAGTGGTGATGCCACGAGCCGCCCTCCTGGTACGGCGGGCGGTTCATCGCCGCCAGGCGAGGCAACAGCGCCTCTTGCGCGGGGCTGAAGCGCACGCGGTCGATGCGGCGGCCATCGAGGTCGTGAGCCACGAGCACCGGCCGAGCCTCGTGGTCGACGTGGTAGGCGACGGGCAGCGCCTCGGCCCCGACCCAGCGGGCGAAGGCGTCGAGTTCGGCCGCGTGGGCGCCGTGCGCCGGCCAAAACGCGTCCAGGACGGCGCGTAGGTCAGGGTCGAGCCGGTAGGCGTTGCGGCCGACGAGATAGCTGAGGGCGTGCATCGCCTCCATGGGGGCGGCCTCCGTGTCCGCGAGCAAGTTCGTCCGGCAGGCGCCGCGCCGAAAGCCCGCTGGACGTCGCCGGCGCTGCCGTGTAGCGTTGGTCGCCATGCCGCCGCGCGACGAGGCCCGCGATCTGCGCCGCGCTCGACCCGAGAGCGAGCTTCGCGCCCGCCTGGCTGCCCTCGACGGCCGGGGCTACCCCGCGTACCGTGCCCTGGCAGGCCTTTGGCGCCTGGGGCCGTGGGTGCTGGCCGTCGAGCACGTCCAGGGCGATCCGTTCGCCGAGCCGAGTCGGGTCCGCTTGCTCGCCCCGGCGACGGTCGTGGGGCTTCCGCCCTGGGCCTACGAGACGGCTACCCGCCGCGTGGCCGCGGCGGACTACCTTCACCGCGCCCTGGCGCGGGCGCTGGCTCGCCACAGCGCCGTGCGCGGCAGCGGCCACAGCGGCCAGCTCCGCGTGCCGCCGCCCAGCCAAGCGGTGCTCCGTCGCAGCGCCGTCCTCATCGGCCCCGACGGCGACGTGGAGCTGCGGCTGCGCGTCGGGCTGCCGGCGCGCGGCCGGCGCATTTCGGCGAGCGAGGCGTGGGCCACCCTGGGCGAGGCATTGCCGGCCGCGCTCCGCGAGGCCACCGCCGCCCTGGGCCGTCGGGAGGCCCTGCGAGCCCACGTGGCCACCGTCGAGGACGCCCAGGCCCTGCGCGCCGCCCTCGAGGCCCACGGGCTGGTGGCCTTCGTGGCGGATGGCAGCGTTCTTCCCCGGCGCAGCGGCGTCGACGACCGTCCGCTGCCCTCGCCTCCGGCCGTCCCGTTCCGGGCCCCGCCCACGCTGCGCCGCACCTTGCTGACCCCGCACGCCGGCGCCGTCGCCGGTCTCGGCGTTCCCCGCGGCGTGACGCTCATCGTCGGGGGCGGCTTCCACGGCAAATCCACCCTGCTCCGAGCCTTGCAGGCCGGCGTCGTGGACCACGTGCCCGACGACGGCCGCGAGCGCGTCGTCACCGACCCCACCGCCGTCAAGCTCCGCGCCGAGGACGGCCGCGCCGTGGCGGGCACGGATCTCTCGAATCTCATCGGCCCGCTGCCCGGCGGCGTCGACACCCACGCCTTCGTCACCCAGAACGCCAGCGGCTCCACCTCCCAGGCCGCCTCGCTGCTGGAGGCGCTGGAAATGGGCGCCCGCGTTCTGCTGCTCGACGAGGATACCTCAGCCACCAACCTCCTGCTGCGCGACGCGCGCATGCAGCGCCTGGTGCCCGACGAGGACGAGCCGATCCGCCCCTTCGTCGATCGGGTGCGCCGCCTTTACGAAGAGCACGGCGTCTCCACGGTCCTGGTCGTCGGCGGCGCCGGCGACTACCTCGACGTGGCCGACACCGTCATCGGTCTCCGGGCCTACGACGCGCAGGACCGCACCGCCGACGCCCGGGCCGTGGTGGCCGCCCTGCCCTCCCAGCGTCGGCCCCAACCGGGGCCCTGGGCTCCCCCGCCACCGCGCGCCCTCGATCCCACCTCGCTGCCCAGTCCCCGCGCCAAGATTCGGGTGCGCTCCCGGACCCGCGTGGAGATCGGCGGGGAAGAACTCGACCTGAGCGCCCTGGAACAACTGCGCGAAACCGCCCAGACCCGCACCTTGGCCCTGGCGCTGCGAGCCCTCGGCCGCTACACCCGGCCGGACCGGCCGCTGCCGGAGGCCGTGCGCGCCCTCCTCACCGACCTGGCGCGCTCCTGGGAAGCGATCGCGCCGGAACGCTTGGGGGAACTGGCCGAGGTCCGCCCCTTCGAGCTCGCGGCCGCCTTGCTGCGCTGGCGCCCGTTGCGCACCCGCCGTCTGGACGCCGAGCCCGGCGCCGCCGAACGAGCCCGCCGCCCCGGCGGCGACCCTTAGGGAATCACGTCGCTGACGATGTAGTTGAGCGGGTCGACCTGCCGGCCGTCGACCATCACCTCGTAGTGCAGGTGGGGCCCGCTAACCAAGCCGGTGGCGCCGACCTCGCCGAGGATGTCACCGCGCTCCAACACCTGCCCGACCCGGACGCGCACCCTGGACAGGTGGGCAAATCGCGTCACGTAGCCGTAGCCGTGCACCAGCTCCACGGTGTTGCCGTAGCCGCCGCTCTTCCAGCCGGCGTAGCGCACGACGCCGCGGGCGGGAGCGCGCACCGGCGTGCCCACCGGGGCGGCGATGTCGATGCCCTTGTGCGGGCGCGAGATCTTTAGCACCGGGTGGTAGCGGCTGCGGCTAAACAAGCTGGACAGGGCGCCGTAGGAGGGCGCGATCGACGGGGTGGCCGCCAGGCGCTCGGTGTTGCCGCGCATGGCCACCAGCGCCTGGTCCATGCGCACGCCCAAGGTGCGGGCGCGTACCATCAGCGCGTCGAGGTCGGCCGAGGCGGCGGCCACGCGCCGCCCGAGGGTGGGGTTGAGGCGAGCGAGCGCCGCCATGGTGTAGGAGCGACGGCCGAGGAAGACGTCGGGCCGAGGCTCGGCGGTCGTGTCCACGGGCCCGTCGACCGGGAGGCCGGCCAACAGACGGTACCGGCGCTCCTTATCGGAGAGCGTGGCCAGCGAGCGGGAGAGCTCGTGCAGGCGGCCGCGCATCTGCTCGACCTCCGCGGCCAGAAGCCGATTCTCCCGCTCGAGCTGCGCCGCGCGCCATTGCTGGCGCGCCCGAAGGAGCAGCGCCCCGGCCAGCCCGAGGCAAACGAGCACCAGCGCGCCGAGGGCGACGAGGAGTGCGCGCACGGTGCGAAGGCTCAGCTGGAGCGTGCGCACGCGGTCGCCGCGATGCGGCACGACGACGACCGTCCACGCGGGTTGCGCCATGGGTCCCCCCTCTCCCGTCCCGAAGGCTGCGGCCACGCCGCCCACCCCGAGCCGCCCTGCCATGCAGGGTCGCTCGGGGTGGGCCGGGAATGCGCGGCAACCTAGGCCGGGGGGGAGGAGGTGTCAACCCCGGCGGCGGGGCGGCGTTTGGGGAACAGGGGCGGGCCGCGGCGGACGCGCCAGCCGGTGGGGTCCCAAGCGGCAAGTTCGTCGCGGCGGGGCAGCAGCCGGTCTTCCGCGCCGAGGGCCTCCCACAGGGTGACGGCGGTGCGGGGCAGGAACGGCTCCAACAGCACGGCCGCCACGCCCAACGCCCGCACCAGGGCGTGGAGGGTGCCGGCCAACGCCGCGCGCTCCCCGGCTTTGGCCAGGGCCCAGGGAGCGCGGGCGTCGACGAAGCGGTTGGCTTCGGCCACCAGCTCCATGGCCGTGGCCAGCCCCTCGTGGAGCCGCCAGGCGTCCATGCGCTCCTCGTAGCGCGCCCGCAGCGCCGCCGCCGTAGCCGCCAGCCCCTCGTCCCCGTGGGCCGGCGGCACGCGGCCCTCGGCGTATCGCTCCACCATGGCCAAGGTGCGGTGGACGAGGTTGCCCAAGTCGTCGGCCAGGTCCTTGGCGTAGCGTTCGTCGAAGCGCTCCAAGGAGAACGTCCCGTCGTCGTCCCAGGGGATCTCGCGCAGCAGGTAGTAGCGCAGCGCCTCGGGCCCGTGACGCGCGATCGCCTCGCCCAGCTCGAGCCGCACCCCGGCGCTCTTGGAAATCTTGCCGCCGCCCAAGGTCATGAAGCCGTGGGCCCAAACGGCGCGCGGCAACGGCAGGCCGGCCGACAGCAGCATGGCCGGCCAGTACACGCAATGGAAGCGGACGATGTCCTTGCCGATGACGTGGAGGTCCGCCGGCCAGAGGGCCTCGAAGCCGGGGTCGGGGAACCCGGTGGCCGAGAGGTAGTTCGTCAGGGCGTCGATCCACACGTACACCACGTGCTCCGGATCCCCGGGCCACGGGATGCCCCAACGCAGCCGCGCGCGGGAGACGGAGATGTCGCGAATGTCTTCGACCATCTGCCGCACCTCGTTGCGGCGGCTTTCGGGCTGGCAGAATTCCGGGTGCTCGTCCAGCAGGCGGCGCAGCGGCTCCCGGTACGCGGACAGGCGGAAGAACCAGTCCTCCTCTTCCATCCACTCGATGGGTCGGGTCGGGTGGACGGGGCAGCGGCCGTCGACCAGCTCGTCGGCGGTTTTGTAGGCCTCGCAGCCGACGCAGTAGTAGCCGGCGTAGGTGCCGCGGTAGAGGTCGCCGCGCGCAGCCATGCGGCGGATCATCGCCTCCACGGCCCGGCGGTGCCGCGGCTCGGTGGTGCGCAGGAAGTCGTCGTAGCCGATCGCCAGCGCGGCCCACGCCTCGCGGAAACGCGCGGCGACGCCGTCCACCCAGGCCTGCGGCTCCAGGCCAGCGGCGGCGGCGCTTTGGGCCACCTTCTGACCGTGCTCGTCCATGCCGATGACGAAGTGGACCGCGCGGCCGCCGCGGCGCAGGTAGCGGGCGATGGCGTCGGCGCCGACTTTCTCCAGGGCGTGGCCCAGGTGGGGCGGGCCGTTCGCGTAGTCGATGGCGGTGGTCAGATAGAACGGTTTCATTCCGACGGCGATGAGCGGGCGACCTCAGCCTTGAGCTCGGCCAGGGAGACCGTGCGGCGGTGACCCTCGGCGTCGACCAGCGTGAGGCGCTCGCGCCAGACGTCGATGGCCAGCACGCGCTCGGGGCCGCGCGCGGTGACGATCGTCTTGCCGACGCGGGGAAAGCGCCGGCGCGCCTCCACGTAGGCGTCGTGCTCATAGGTCAGGCAGCAGAGCAACCGACCGCAGAGCCCGGAGATCTGCGGCGGGTTGAGGGCCAGCCCTTGATCCTTGGCCAGCTGCAAGGACACGGGCCGGATGCCGCGCAGCCAGGTGCTGCAGCACAAGGGCCGGCCGCAGACGTCGACGCCGCCCAGGCGGGCGGCCTCCTCGCGGGCGCCGAGTTGCCGCAGTTCGACGCGGGTGCGGAAGGTGCGGGCCAGGTCGCCGACCAGGGCGCGGAAGTCCACCCGGGTTTCCGCGGTGAAGTACAGGAACAGGCGGGCGCGGTCGAAGCGCCACTCGGCGTCCGCGATCTTCATGGCCAGGCCGTGCCGGGCCACGAGGTCCCGGGCGATGCGACGCACCCGCGGCTCGTCGGCGCGCAGCACGGCCAGCTGCGCCACCTCGTCGGGGCTGGCGCGCCGGCGCACCGTGAGCGTGGGTTCGGCGCCGCAGCGGTGGGCCGCCGGTGGGCCGACGAAGCGCACCTGCCCCAGGTCCTCGCCCCGGTCGGCGTCGACGACGACCCACTCGCCGGGGCGCAGATCGTCCCACTCGGCGGTGTACCAGCCGCGACGGTTGGCTTTGAAGGCCACCTCGACGACGGGCCGGCTCGTGCGCGCCGGCAGCTGCAGCACCGGCAGCGGTCGGTTCATGGCCCCTCGCGCCAGACGCCGATGGCCCGGTAGCGAGCGCGTCGCTGTGCTCGCAGCTCGGCCGGGTCGAGCTCGCGCAGCTCGGTCAGGTGGCGGCGCAGGGCCGCGCCGACGGCGGCCGCGGCGCCGTCCCAATCCCGATGCGCGCCGCCCAACGGCTCGGGCACGACCTCATCGATGACGCCCAGCTCCCGCAGGTCGGCCGCCGTCAGCTTGAGCGCCGCGGCCGCCTTCTCCCGTTCGGCGCCGCTCTTCCACAGGATGGCCGCGCAGCCCTCGGGCGAGATCACGCTGTAGATCGCATTCTCCAGCATGAGCACCCGGTCGGCCACGCCCACCGCCAGCGCCCCACCGGAGCCCCCCTCGCCGATGACCACGGCCACGACGGGCACCCGCAGGGCCGCCATGGCGCGCAGGTTCCGGGCGATGGCCTCGGCCTGACCGCGTTCCTCGGCGCCGATGCCCGGGTACGCCCCCGGTGTGTCGATGAAGGTCACCACCGGCCGGCCGAACTTTTCCGCCAGCTGCATCAGCCGCAGCGCCTTGCGGTAGCCCTCCGGGTGCGGCATGCCGAAGTTACGCCGCAGGTTCTCCTTCATGCCCCGCCCTTTCTGATGGCCGACGACCATCAGGCTGGCGCCGTCGAAGCGGGCCCAACCGCCGACGATGGCGGCGTCGTCGCGGAAGAGACGGTCGCCGTGGAGCTCGACGAAGTCGGTAAAGAGGCGCTCGATGTAGTCGAGCGTGTAGGGCCGCTGCGGGTGGCGGGCCACCTGGACGCGCTCGATGGGGCTGAGGTTCTGGTACACGTCACGCTTGAGCTGTTCGAGCTTGCGCGTCAGGCTGCGCAGCTCGGCCGCGACGTCGACGCCGCGCTCGCGCGCCAGCTTCTCCAGCGCGGCGATTTGTTCTTCGACTTCGGCGATGGCGCGTTCGAACTCCAGCGGGGCAACGGCGGTCGTCATGGTTCGCGTCCGTTCGGGGAGCGCCAGGCCCAGGCGACGGCCTCGGGCCCGAGGCGTTGGCGGAGGCGGTCGACCAGGTCGGGGTGCGGCCGCACTCGCAGGCGCCGGCTCTCCAGCAGCAGCTCGCCCTCGGCGTCGCGCCAGCGCACCCGCAGCGGCACCGGCCCTGGGTAGTCGGCGCAGAGGCGGGCGACCTCGGGCAGGAGGGCCGGATCGGCGCCGGGGGCGAGGCGCAGCTCCAGGGCGACGGCGCCGCTGGCCAGCCAGTCGTCGAGGGGCTGGGCGTCCTCCACGTAGAGGGGTGGGGGCTCGTCGCCGTCGCGGTTGCTGACCGTGCCGGTCAGGACCACAGCGGTGTCGGGCTGGAGCCGCTCGCGCAGCCGCTGCCAGGTCTCGCCGAAGACGAGGGCGGTGGCGCTGCCGCCGAAGTCCTCGACGGTAAGGCGCGCCCATGGCGTGCCGTCTTTCTTCGAGATCTTGACCTCGACCTCGGCGAGGAAGCCGGCCAGCTGGATGCGCCGCTCCCGGTGGTCGGCCAGCTGGGCGCAGCGCACCGGCCACAGGGCCAGCAGCTCGCGGTACTTCTCGAGCGGGTGGCCGGAGACGTAGAAGCCGAGCGTCGCCTTCTCGCGCTGCAGCCGCTCGCGGTCGCTCCACGGGGGCGCGTCGGGCAACGGCGGGGCGGACAGGGCCACCCCGCCCTCCAGCGCGCCGAAGAGGCTTGCCTGGGCGCTGGCGCGCTCGCGTTGGGCGCGTTGCGCCGCCGCCAGCGTCGCGTCCACGGCGGCGAACAGCCGGGCGCGGTGGCCGCCTAACCCGTCGAGCGCCCCGGCGCACACGAGCGCCTCGATCACGCGGCGGTTGCACAGCCGCAGATCGATGCGCTCCAAGAGATCGGCCAGGGAGCGGAACGGCCCGTCCGCGCGCCGCGCCGCCAGGATCGAGGCCACGGCCGCCTCCCCGACCCCGCGAATCGCCCCCAGCCCGACCCGGATGCGGCCGGGCGCCTCGCCGACGACGGCGAACTTCCAGTCGCTCTCGTTGACGTGGGGCGGCAGCACCTCAATGCCCCGGCCCTCCAGGCGCGGCAGATAGCGCCCCAACTCGCGGCAGTGCGCGATGTAGGCAACGACGTCCTCCGTCTTGTCCATCACGGAGGACAGCAGCGCCGCCATGAACTCCGCCGGGTAGTGGCACTTCAGCCACGCCGTCTGGTAGGCGATCAGGCTGTAGGCGGCCGCGTGCGCCTTGTTGAAGCCGTACCGCCCAAAGGCCCGGATCTGGTCGGCCAGCGCCGCCACCGCCGCCCGGTCGTGCCCCCGGGCTACCGCCCGCTCGACGAACCGCTCGAGCTCCTGGGCGATGAGCTCGGCGTCCTTCTTGCCCACCGCCTTGCGCAGCACGTCCGCCTCGGCCAGCGAATAGCCCGCCAGCACTTGGGCGATCCGCATGACCTGCTCTTGGTAGACGATCACCCCGTAGGTGGGGGCCAGCACCTCGGTCAGTTCGGGCAGCGGGTAGGCGACCTCCTCCTGGCCCAGTTTGCGCCGGATGTAGGTCAGGTGCATGCCCACGTCGAGCGTGCCCGGGCGGATCAAGGCGTTGGTGGCAACCAGATCGTCGAAGCGGTCCACCCGCATGGCCCGCAGCGTTTCCGTGGCCACGCTCGACTCGAACTGGAACACCCCGGCGGTGCCGCCGCGGGCGAGCATGGCGTAGACCTCCGGGTCGTCGAGCGGCAGGTCGTCGAGGTGCTCGAACTCCTGGCCGGTTCCCGGATGGCGCAACGCGCCGTAGCGCGACCGGATGGCGGCCACGGCGTCCTGGAGGACGGTCAGCGTCTTCAGGCCCAGGAAGTCCATCTTCAACATCCCGGCCTTCTCCAGCGACGCCATGTCGTACTGCGTGACGATCCCCTCGGCTGGGCTGTTCTTGCCCGGGGGCAGGGTCACGGGGACGTAGTCGTCCAACGGGCCCGGGGCGATCACCACCCCGGCGGCGTGCACGCTGGCGTGGCGCGCCAGCCCCTCCAGGGCGCGGGCGGTGTCGAGCAGCCGCTGCACCCGTGCGTCCTGCTCGTAGAGGCGGCGCAGCTCGGCAACCTTGTCCACGGCTTCGGCGACGCTCGGCGCGTAGGCGGGGCTGCTGGGAATGAGCTTGGCCAGCCGGTCCGTCTCCGCCGGAGTGAAGCCGAGCACCCGCCCCACGTCCCGCACCACGGCGCGGGATTTCATCGTGCCGAAGGTGATGATCTGCCCCACCGACGCCGCCCCGTACTTTTGGCGCACGTAGTCGATCACTTCGCCCCGGCGCTCGTAGCAGAAGTCCACGTCGATATCCGGCATGGACACGCGCTCGGGGTTGAGAAAGCGCTCGAAGAGCAAGTCAAAGCGCAGGGGATCGAGGTTCGTGATCCCGAGGCAGTAGGCGACGATGGACCCCGCCGCCGAGCCGCGGCCCGGGCCCACGGGGATGCCTTGCGCGCGCGCCCAGCCGATGAAGTCCGCCACAATGAGGAAGTAGCCGGCGTAGCCCAGGCGTTCGATGGTGCGCAACTCGTAGTCGATGCGCTCGCGCACGGCCGCGGGCAGGGCGTCGCGCGGGGCCCCGTAGCGCCGTTCGGCCCCCTCCCAGACCCAGCGACGCAACAACGTCGCCTCGTCGGGGACCCCCGCCGGCAGCGGGAAGGCCGGCACGTGGATCTGCTTGCGAAAGACAAAGTTCACTTCGTCGGCGATGCGCAGCGTGTTCGCCACGACGTCGGGCCGATCGGGGAAGAAGGCTCGGATCTCCTCCGTGCTCTTGAAGTACAGGCCCCGGTCGTAGCGGAGGCGGTTGGGGTCGTCGAGCGCCTTGCCGGTTTGAATGCACAGGAGGACGTCGTGGGCGGCGTGGTCCTCGGGGCGGAGGAAGTGGGCGTCGTTGGTGGCCACCACCGGCAGGCCGAGCTCGTCGGCCAGGCGGAAGACGGCGGCGTTGAGCTCCGCCTGGCCCGGGGTGTCGTGGGCTTGGACTTCGAGGTAGTAGCGGCCCGGAAACCGTTCGGCGTACCAGGTGGCCAGGGCGTGGGCCTCCTCCCAGCGGCCGCCGCGCAACGCCGCGGCCAGCTCCCCGGCCAGGCAGGCGCTGGTGACGATCAGGCCACCGCCGTAGCGCTCGAGCAGCTCGCGGTCGATGCGCGGGCGGCCGTAGTAGCCTTCCAGGTAGCCCAATGAGCTGAGCTTGACCAGGTTGCGGTAGCCCTCCTCGTCGCGCGCCAGCAGCACCAGGTGGTAGGCGCCGCGTTCGCCCGCTTCCTTGCGGCGCTCGTGGCGGCTGCGCGGGGCGACGTAGGCCTCCATGCCGAGGATGGGCTTGATCCCGGCGCGGCGCGCCAGGTCGTAGAAGGCCAGGGCGCCGTGCAGGGCGCCGTGGTCCGTCAACGCCAAGGCGGGCTGCTCGAACTCGGCGGCGCGGCGGACCAGGTCCTCCAGGCGATTGGCACCGTCGAGCAGCGAATATTCGGAGTGGCAGTGCAGATGAACGAAGCCCATCGCCCGCGTGGAGGTCTGGTCGAATATGGCCGCGCCCGGCGACCTCGGGCAACCGGGCCGAGCCGCGCGGCCCCGGGCGGGACGCCGCCGGCCCTCAAGGCAGGCGGGCGCCCGGCCGCTCCGGTTCGAGCACCAGCAACCCCAGCGGTGGCAGCGTCAGCGCCAGGGAGTAGGGGTAGCCGTGCATGGGCACCGGCTGGGCCTCCACCCGGCCCAGGTTGCCCAGCCCGCTACCGCCGTAGTCGAGCGCGTCGCTGTTGAGCCGCTCGCGGTAGGCGCCGGGGTCGGGCACGCCGACGCGATAGCCATGACGCGGCACCGGGGTGAAGTTGGCCACCACCACCAACCGCTCCTCCGGCGAGGCGCCCTGGCGCAGGAAGGCCAGCACCGTGTTCTCCGCGTCGTGGAGGTCGATCCAGCGGAACCCCTCCCCGCTGGCGTCCCGGGCCCAAAGGGCCGGGTGGGCCCGCAACAAACCGTTGAGATCCCGCACCCAGCGCTGGACGCCGGCGTGGAGAGGATCGGCCAACCGCTCCCAGGGCAGCGCGCGCGCCTCGCTCCACTCCTCGGGCATGCCGAATTCCCCACCCATGAACAGGAGCGGCGGGCCGGGGTGCGTCCATTGCCAACCGAGCAGAAGCCGCAGATGAGCGAACCGCTGCCACCGATCGCCCGGCATCTTCCCCAGCAAGGAGCCCTTGCCGTGCACCACCTCGTCGTGCGACAGCGGCAGCAGGAACCGCTCGTGGAAGGCGTACACCAAGGAAAAGGTCAGCAGGTTGAGATGGTACTTGCGGACCCCGGGGTCGAGGCGGAAGAACCGCAGCGTGTCGTTCATCCACCCCATGTTCCACTTGAAATCGAAGCCCAGCCCGCCACGCTCGACCGGATGCGTGACCCCGGGCCACGCGGTCGACTCCTCCGCGACCGTGAAGGCGTCGGGCACGCGCTCATGGAGCGTGCGGTGCAGCTCCTGAAGGAAGGCGATCGCCTCGAGGTTTTCCCGCCCACCGAACGGATTCGGCACCCATTCGCCGGGGGCGCGCGAGTAGTCGAGGTAGAGCATGGAGGCGACCGCGTCGACGCGGAGGGCGTCGATGTGGTACTCCTCCAGCCAAAAGAGCGCGTTGGCCAGGAGAAAATTGCGCACTTGGGGACGGCCGTAGTCGAAGATGAGGGTGCCCCAGTCGGGGTGGACGCCGCGGCGGGGATCCTCGTGCTCGTAGAGGGCGGTGCCGTCGAAACGGCGCAACCCGTGGGCGTCGGCGGGAAAGTGGGCCGGCACCCAGTCCAGAATGACGCCGAAGCCGCGCTGGTGCAGATGGTCGACGAAGAACTTGAAGTCGTCGGGCGAGCCGTAGCGGGCCGTGGGGGCGAAGTAGCCGGTCACCTGGTAGCCCCAGGAGGCGTCGTACGGATGCTCGAGGATGGGCATCAGCTCCACGTGGGTGAAGCCCATGGCCTCGAGGTAGTCGGCCAGCCGGGGCGCGAGTTCGCGGTAGGTGGCCCAGCGGCCGTCGGGGTGGCGGCGCCAGGAACCGAGGTGAACCTCGTAGATGCTCATCGGCGCCTGGCCCTGACGGACGGCGCCGCGGCGGGCCAGCCAGGCGTCGTCGTGCCAGCGGTAGCGCCCCAGCGCGTGGACGATGCTGGCCGTGCCCGGGCGGAGCTCGGCGCGGAAGGCCACCGGATCGGCCTTCAGGAAGGGCGGCCCCTGGCGGGGCAAGATCTCGTACTTGTAGAGCGCGCCCTCCCCGAGGCCAGGCAAAAACAGTTCCCACAGGCCGGCCCCGGGATGGAAGCGCATGGGATGAACGCGGCCGTCCCAGCGGTTAACGTCGCCCACCACGCTGACGCGCCGTGCATGGGGCGCCCAGACGACGAAGCGCACGCCGGGGACGCCGCCGATCGTCCACGGGTGGGCGCCGAGCTTGCGGTACAGCTCGCGGTCCGTGCCCTCGGCCAGCAGGTGCCGGTCCAGCTCGCCGAGGGTGGAGGGGAAGCGGTAGGGATCCTCCAGGGCGCGGGTCGTGCCGTCGGCCTCCTCGACGAGGAGCAGGTAGGCGTCGCGGTCGACCTCGCCGGGCAGGAGGGCTTCGAAGACGCCGTCCGGGTGCAGCCGTCGCATCGGTACCCGGCCCACGGCGCGATGGAGCACGTGCACCCGGAGCGCGGTCGGCTGCACCGTGCGGACGGCCCAACGCCCGTCGCCGCGCCGGTGGGGGCCGAGCACGCGGAACGGGTCCGGATGCTCGCCCTGGGCCAGCGCGGCGACCTCCTCGGGCGGCAGGTCGCCGCCGGCCTCACCCGACGACGCCGCACGCGATTCGTGCTCCGGAGTTGCCGGCGGGGTCGGTTCGGTAGTCGTCGGGTTGCGCATGGAGGACCAGGGCGCGGCCGCGCACGGAGTGAGGTCGCCCGGGCGCCAAGGTCCGGCCCGGCAGCCGCGCGCTGTAGCGTCCGCGGCCGTCGGGGCCGACCTCGAGGTTCCACAGATCGCCCAGGTGGTAGCCGCGGGGGTTCTCGAAGCCGTGCTGACGGCCCAACGGATTCCAGTGGGGCCCGGCGCTGGCGAAGTCGGGGCCTTGGCAGACGCCGACGGCGTGCAGATGGATGCCGTGAGCGCCCGGCGGCAGGCCCTGGACGTCGAGCTCCAGCAGCACGCCGGCGACGTCTTCGCGCCAGCGGGCGCGGCCCACCTCGCGGCCCTCGGCATCGCGCAGCACGGTCTCCAGCGTCGCCGTCGCGGGCGGCGGAGGCAGAGCCGGAGCGCAAGCGGCCAAGGCGACCAACGACAGCCCGACGAGCGTGGTGCGCATGCGTGTCCTCGTGGCAGCGTGGGATCTTGCGGCCGGCAGCGCTTGCAAGTACCGTGCGCCGATCGTCCGCCCCCCAACCGGGAGCTTGCTCGCATGCCCAAACGCTTTCGGGGTTGGCTGGCCCTGCTCCTGACGCCGCTCGCCCTCGGCGCGCAGGAGCGGCCGCTGGTGTTCCGCGGCGCCACCCTGTACCCCATCGCGGGCCCGCCCATCGCCGACGGGGTGCTCGTCGTCCACCGGGGCAAGATCGTGGCCGTCGGCGGCCCCAGCACGCCGATTCCCGCCGGCGCCACCGTCGTCGACGTGCGCGGCAAAACGATCCTGCCGGGATTGGTCGACACCCACTCCCACATCGGCGGCGCCGAGGGCGGCGATCGCTCCGGCCCGCTGCAGCCGGGGGTGCGGGTGCTCGACGCCCTGAATCCCTTCGACGACTCCTTTGGCCGTGCCCGCGCCGGCGGCATCACCACGGTGAACGTCATGCCCGGGTCCGGCCATTTGAGCAGCGGCCAAACCGTTTACTTGAAGCTGCGCCGCGCTCGCACGATCCAGCAGATGCTGATCTGCCAGGACCCGCTCCGCGAGATCTGCGGCGGGCTGAAGATGGCCAACGGCACGAATCCCCGCGGCGAGCCCCCGTTCCCGGGCACCCGGGCCAAGGCGGCGGCGCTGGTGCGCGAACGCTTCCTGGCGGCCCAAGCCTACCGCGAGCGACGCCGGCGGGACCCGACCACGCCGCGCGACCTGGACCTGGACGCCTTGGTCGAGGTGCTCGAGGGTCGTCGCATCGTCCACCACCACACCCACCGCGCCGACGACATCTTGACCGTGCTCCGCCTGGCGCAGGAGTTCGGTTTCAAGGTCGTCCTCCACCACGTCAGCGAGGCTTGGAAGGTGGCCGACGAGATCGCCCGCGCGGGCGCCCCGGCCTCGATCATCGTGCTCGACAGCCCCGGCGGCAAACTCGAAGCGGCGGAGATCCGGCTCGAAAACGGGGCCGCGCTGGAGCGGGCCGGCGCCCTGGTGGCCTACCACACGGACGACCTCATCACGGATTCCCGCTTCTTCCTGCGCGCGGCCGCCCTGGGGGTGCGAGCCGGCATGTCACGCACGAAGGCGCTCGAGGCCCTGACGCTGGCCGGCGCGCGCATGCTCGGGCTGGAGCACCGGATCGGCTCCCTCGAGGTGGGCAAGGACGCCGACTTCCTCGTCCTCTCCGGCGACCCCTTGGCCACGACCACCCGCGTCGAGCAGACCTGGATCGAAGGCCAGAAGGTGTTCGATTGGGCCGATCCGCGCGACCGCCTGCTGGCCACCGGCGGTTTCGGCGCCTATCGACCGGGCCAAGCCCACGTGACCGAGGAGGACGAGGATGGGAACTAAGCCACGCGGCGGGGCCGCGCTTGTCTTGCTGGTGGGCGTGCCGCTGAGCCTGAGCGCGCAGCGCCTGGCCGTGCGCGCCGACACCGTGCTGCCGATGAGCGGGCCGCCGATCCCCGACGGGGTCGTGCTGGTCGAAGGGCGACGGATCGTGGCCGTGGGCCCGGCCAGCCAGGTGCGCATCCCCGAGGGCGCCCGGGTGCTGCGCGGGCGCATCGCCACCCCGGGCCTGATCGACGCCCACGCCACCGTCGGCCTATCGGGCCTCTACAACGTCCCCCACGACCAGGACCAGCTCGACCGCACCGACCCCATCCAGCCAGAGCTGCGCGCCGTGGACGGCTACAACCCGCACGAGGCGTTGGTGGCTTGGTTGCGCTCCTTCGGGGTGACGACCGTCCACACCGGCCATGGCCCCGGCGCCCTCATCAGCGGGCAGACGATGGTCGTCAAGACGGTCACGCCGCTGCGGCCCGAGGCCGTCCTCGACAGCGCCGCCATGGTCGCCGCCACGTTGGGCGCGAGCGTCGGCCGGACCTTTCGCTCGCCCGGCACGCGGCCCAAGGGCGTGGCCATGCTGCGCGCCCGCCTGTTGGAGGCCCAGACGTACCTCCGTCAGCCGCGCGAGCGCAACCTCCGCCTGGAGGCCCTGGCGGCCGTCCTGCGCGGAGAGATGCCCCTGCTGGTGACCGCCCACACCGCCACGGACATCGCCAACGCCCTGCGCCTGCAGCAGGAGTTCGGGTTCCGCCTCGTGCTCGACGGCGCCGCCGACGCCCCGCTGATGCTGGAGGAGATCCGCCGCGCCGGCGTCCCCGTCATCCTCCACCCGACGATGATCCGCCCCGTCGACGAGGCGATCAACGCCAGCGTGGAGACCGCGGCGCGGCTGCGCCAGGCGGGCGTGCTCTTCGCCTTGCAGAGCGGGTACGAACCGTACGTACCGAAGACGCGGGTGGTCCTCTTCGAGGCCGCCATGGCGTACGGCTACGGCCTGGCGCGCGACGATGCCCTGCGCGCCATCACCCTCGACGCCGCCCGGATCCTCGGCGTGGCCGACCGCATCGGTTCCCTCGAGGTGGGCAAGGACGCCGACATCGTTCTCTTCGACGGCAATCCGCTGGAGCAGACGTCGCACGTTTGCGCCGTCGTCCTCAACGGTCAGGTGGTCAGCGAAACCTGCCGCTAGGCCGACGCGCCCTTCGCCGCCTCCTCCGGCGGGACGGGGACGGCGAAGGGCGCCAGCGCCTCGGCGAAGGCCGCGACCAAGGGCGGCGGCGCCGGCACCTTTCGCTCGGCCAGCAAGCTGGCCAGCATCAGGGCGTTGGCCAACCCTTGGCCGCGGGGATGGTTGTTCGTGACCACGTACACCTCCTGCACTCCGGGCCGGGCGGCCAGGGCGCGGGCTCGCGCCGCCCAGGGGCGCAGCTCCTCGGCCGTGTAGAAGTAATCGTAGCGCGCCATGCCGGCGTCGGCGCGCCACCAGTCGGCGGCGTTCCGGCCGTGGAGGCGCACGTAGGCCACCGGGGCGGTGGCCAAGGCCGTGGGGCCGAGGTGATCTTCGAGCCCCGGCTGGTCCACGTTGACGAAGCCGACGCCGCGCCCGGCCAGGGCGGCCAAGAGCTCGGGGGCCAGCCAGTCGCGGTGGCGCAGCTCCACCGCCAAGGGCAGATCGGCGAAGCGATCGAGCACCTCGTTGAGCCAGGCGAGGTTCTCCTTCGTCGGCCGGAAGGACCAAGGGAACTGCACGAGCACCGCCCCCAGCCGACCGGCCTGGCGCAGCACGTCGAAAGCGGCGCGGGCCTGGGCCACCTCGGCGCGGGTGGGGGCGGCCTCGCGCTCGTGGGTGAAGCGACGCCACAACTTCGCGGTAAAGCGGAAGTCCGGCCGGTCGGCCACGCGCCGCGCCCATCCCTCGGCCGTGGCCGACGCGGCAGGGCGGTAGAAGGTGCTGTTAATCTCGATCGTGGTGACGTAGCGCGCCAGGTACGCCAGCGGGTCGAACCCGCGACCCGGGCGCGCGGGGTAGACGATTCCCGCCCAATCGCGGTAGCTCCAGCCCGCGGGCCCGACGCGCACGACGGCGGCCATCGCTGGCCACGAGGTGGCATGCCGCGTGCCGGAACCGCGGGCGCCGCGCCGCGGGTAGACCAACCGACGACCGGAGGTGGCGATGTTCCGACCCCAGGTGCGCGCTTCCTTCGGCCGCCGCGAGGCGGAAGCCCTGGTGGCTTTGGCCGGGCCCGGCGGCGAGGACCGCTTGCGCGACGAAGGCCTCGACGCCCTGCTCGACGATCCCCAAGTCTTCCGGGCGTTCCTGCGCCGGCCCACGCTCTCCCTGGTGCCCGCGCCCCTGGCCTTCTACCTGTTCGTGCGCCACGCCTTCCTCGCCCGGCAGATCCGCGCCCGCGAACTGGCGGATTACGTGGCCGCCGTGCTCCTGGAGTTCGGCTCGTTGGGCCGCGCCCGCGACCCCGACGCCGAGGCCCTCTGGCAGCTGGGCCGCACCGCCCGTGGCGTGTACCTTGTCGATGTAGCCCTGGCCCTTCCGGAGGCGGACGGCGAACGCGCCTTCTGGCTGTCCGTCCATTTGGGCAACCTGGCCCTGTGGGTGGCTGGGCTGTTTCCCGACTACGTCACTGCCCGGGTGCGCCGCCGCGGCGCGCCGGGCTTGCCCTACTTCGACAGCCTGGGCGCCGCCGGCTTCCGGTCCGCCGCCGCGATGGCCTGGGCCGAACGGCACGGGCTGCAAGGCGTGCTGGCCACGGCGGCGGAGCGCTTCCCCGAGCTGCGCGCCGCCCTCAACGACTTGTCCGACGAGGTCTTTTTCCCTCGGCCCAGCGACGCCGTCGAGCGGCTTCTGCGCCAAGTGGAGGACGCCTTCCGCCGTGCCAACTGAGGGCCGGCGCGGTGGCTACGCCGGGGCGGCGTCCGCCGCCGCGGTGACCACGGCCAGGGCCACGCCGTCCCCCACGGGCAGCAGCAGGGAGAACAGGCGGGGATGCCGGGCCAGGGCCTCGTCGAAGCGGCGCACGCCCTCGGTGGTCGGGTCGCGGTCGGTGGGATCGAGGACGCGGTCGTGCCAGAGGGCGTTGTCGGCGACCAGCAGGGCGCCCGGGCGGGCGAGGGCGAGCAGCGCGTCGAGGTAGGCCGAGTAGTTCTCCTTGTCCGCGTCGAGGAAAAGAAAGTCGAAGCGGCGGCCCTCGCGCTCCAGGGCCGCCAGCACCTCCCGCGCCGGACCGCGACGCAGCTCCACGCGGTCGGCCACCCCGGCGCGCCGGAGGTTCGCGGCGGCCACGGCGGCGTGGCGCTCCTCCCGCTCGATCGTGGTCACCCGGCCGCCGGGGGGTAGACCGCGCGCCAAGCAGACGGCGCTGTAGCCGCCGAGGGTCCCCACTTCCAGCACCTCGCGGGCGCCGGTGGCGCGCACCAGCAGGGTGAGCAGCCGGCCCACCAGCGGGGGCACGGTGATGGGGGGCAAGCCGGCGTCCTCGCTGCGGCGGCGCAGGTCGGCCAGCATCGGATCCTCGGGCCACAGCTGGGCGAGAAAGGCGTCGCGGTCCATACGCGGGATGCTCTTGCTCGGTGGCCATGAATACCCCATCGTGAGGCCCATGGTCGCCGAAGCCTTGCCCGAGGAGCTGCAGCGCGCGCTTTTGACCGAGGCGGAGGCCGCCCGGGCGCACGCCTACGCCCCCTACAGCCGCTTCGCCGTGGGCGCCGCGCTCCTGACGGCGGACGGGCGGATGGTGCGCGGCGCCAACGTGGAGAATGCGTCCTACGGGCTGACGATCTGCGCCGAGCGCGTCGCCGTGGCCGCGGCGGTCGCTCAAGGCGAACGATCCTTCCGGGCCGTGGCCGTGGTGGGGCCCGCGGGCGCCAACCCGTGCTGGCCGTGCGGCGCCTGCCGCCAGGTGCTGGCAGAGTTCGCGTCGACGCTGTGGGTGGTCGTCCGCGACGCCGGCGGCCATCCCTGCGCGCGCCGCCTCGACGAGCTCCTGCCCGAGGCCTTCGGCCCCCACGCGCTGGCGGAGGCGCGCTGAGCATGGCCGCCCCCACGCCCATGCTCGCCCTGCTGGAGCGCACCAAGCGCCGCCGACCGCTGTCGCGCGCCGACTTCGACCTCGTCTGCCGCGGCGCCGTCGACGGCTCCGTGCCGGACTACCAGCTGGCCGCCTGGCTCATGGCCGTCTGGTTCCGCGGCCTCGACCCCGACGAGACGCTGGCGCTCACCCAGGCCATGGTGGCCACCGGCGCTCAGCTCGACTGGACCGACCTCGATCGGCCCACCGTCGACAAGCACTCCACCGGCGGCGTGGGCGACAAGACATCGCTCGTCCTCGTCCCGTTGGTGGCCGCCGCCGGCGCGGCGTTCGTGAAGATGAGCGGCCGCGGGCTCGGGCACACCGGCGGCACGCTCGACAAGCTCGAAGCCATCCCCGGGTTGCGGGTGGAGCTGTCGCTGGCCGAGCTGCGTGCGCAGGTCCGCCGCATCGGCTGCGCGCTGGTCGGCCAGAGCCCCGAGCTCGTGCCAGCCGACGCCGCTCTCTACGCCCTGCGCGACGTGACCGCCACCGTCGATTCCCTGCCCCTGATCGCCAGCAGCGTGATGTCGAAAAAGCTGGCCGCCGGCGCCGGGTCGATCGTCCTCGACGTCAAGTGGGGGGAAGGGGCCTTCCTGCCCGAGCGGGCGCGCGCCCAGGAACTGGCCGACGCGCTGGTGGCCCTGGGCCGGGCGGCAGGCCGGCGCACGCGCGCCGTCCTCAGCCCCATGGAGCAACCGCTGGGCCGGGCCGTGGGCAACGCCCTGGAGGTGCGCGAGGCGATCGACACCCTGGCCGGCCAGGGTCCGACGGACCTGTGGGCCTTGGTGGAGGCCCTGGGGGCGGAGCTGCTCGTCCTGGCGGGATTGGCACCGGACGCACCCAGCGCGCGCCTCCGCCTGCGCGCGCTGCGCGACGACGGCGCCGGCCGCGAGCGCTTCCGCGCCCTGGTGGAGGCCCAGGGCGGCGACCCGCGCGCCGTCGACGACCCGGCACGCCTGCCCCAGGCACCCTGCGTGCGCCCCTGGGCCTGGGAGGGGCCCGGCCCCGCCTGGGTGGCCGCCCTGCCCGCCCGGGCCCTCGGGGAAATCGCCCTGACCCTGGGTGCCGGCCGCCAAAAGAAGGGCGACCCGGTGGACCCGGCCGTCGGCCTCTGGCTCGATGCCAAGGTCGGCGAACGCCTCGAACCGGGTCAGCCCATCGTCACCGTCCACGCCCGCTCCCCCGCCGACGTCGAGGCCGCGCTGACCCGCCTGCGCCAGGTCGTGCGCCTGGCGCACGAACCCGTGCCGTCGCCCGCCTTCGACCTCGAGGTGCGCGGCTGAGCGCTTGCGGGGCCGCACCGCCGCGGTGCACCTTCCCCGGCGGCATGGCGCGCGTCTGCGACAATCTCCAGGAATTCGTCGCGGCGATCGAGGCGATCGGCGAGCTGGTGCGCGTGCGCGAACCGCTGTCCGTCGACCTGGAGATCGCCGAGGTGGCCGACCGGGCCATGAAGATGCCGGGCGGCGGGCCGGCGCTGCTGTTCGAACAGCCGGTGCTGCGTGACGGCAGCGTCTCGCCCATCCCGGTGGCGATCAATTTGTTCGGCTCCTGGCGGCGCATGGCGCTGGCGTTGGGCGTCGACGACGTGCGCGAGCACGCCCGCCGCCTGGAAGCGCTGCTGACCCCCGCGATCCCCGACTCGCTCTGGGGCAAGCTTCAGCTGCTGCCCCGGCTGGCCGAGCTGGCCCGCGTGCCGCCGCACCTGGTGCGCGGCCAACCCCCCTGCCAGGAGGTCGTCCTCGAAGGCGACGAGGTCGACCTGACCCGCCTCCCCATCCTGAAGACCTGGCCGGGCGACGCCGGGCCCTTCATCACCCTGGGCACGACGGTCACCCGCGATCCCGACGGCGGCGCCCAGAATTTCGGCCTCTACCGCCTGCAGCTGCTCGACCGCCGCAGCCTGGCCCTCCACTGGCAGCGCCACAAGGGCGGCGCCGCCCACTACCACGCCTGGAAGGCTCGCGGCGCCAAGCGGATGCCCGTGGCCGTAGCCCTCGGCGGCGACCCGACGACGATGTACACCCCCTCGGCGCCGCTGCCCCCGGGCATCGACGAGGCCCTGTTCGGCGGCTTCCTGCGCCGCAAACCCGTGGCCCTGGCGCGCGCCCGCACCGCCGACCTGCGCGTGCCCGCGGAAGCCGAGATCGTCCTCGAAGGCTACGTGGACCTGGACGAGGAGCTCGTCGTCGAAGGCCCCTTCGGCGACCACACCGGCTTTTACACCCCGCCGGACCGCTTCCCCCGCCTGCACGTGACCACCCTCACCCACCGCCACCGGCCCCTCTACCCGGCCACCCTGGTGGGCCGCCCCCCCGTCGAAGACGTCTACCTTGGCGGCGCCACGGAGCGGATCTTCCTGCCGCTGATCCGGCTCAACCTGCCGGAGATCGTCGACCTGCACATGCCCCCGGAAGGCGTGTTCCACAACCTCGTGTTCGTCAGCATCCGCAAAGCCTATCCCGGCCACGCCTTCAAGGTGATGCACGGTCTCTGGGGCCTGGGGCTGATGGCGCTGGCGAAGGTCATCGTCGTCGTGGACGACGGCATCGACGTGCAGAACCCATTCGAAGCTTGGTGGTACGCGCTGGCGAACTTCGACCCGGTGCGGGATCTGCTGCTGGCGCGCGGACCGATCGACGACCTCGACCACGCCGCCATCCACCCGGCCTTTGGCGGGAAAATGGGGCTCGACGGCACCCGCAAGTGGCCGGAGGAAGGAGCCACCCGGCCTTGGCCCGACGTCATCGCCATGGACCCGGCGATCAAGGCCAAGATCGACGCCCTGTGGCCGCGGTTGGGCATCGAACGGCGATGAGCACCGTGGCGCGCGAGGGGCAAACGTTGCCGGGCCGCGGCCGTTGGGTGGCCTACGCCAACCTGGTGAAGCTGCCGCACACGGTCTTCGCCTTGCCGTTCGCGCTGGTGGGGGTGGTGCTGGCTTCGTACCATCACTCGGTGCGTGGGGTGGACCTGGCCCTGGTCGTCGTCGCCTTCACCGCCGCCCGCTTCGCCGCCATGGCCTTCAATCGCCTGGTCGATCGCGCCTACGACGCGGCCAATCCCCGCACCGCCGGGCGGGAGCTGCCCACCGGCCGCCTGACGCCCCGGCAGGCCGCGGCGGCCACCGCGGTGGCGGGGGCGATCTTCCTGCTCAGCGCAGCGGCGCTCAATCCCCTGTGCGCGGCGCTGGGGCCGCTGGCCCTGGGGTGGATTCTGTTCTACTCCTACACGAAGCGCTTCACCCGCTGGTCCCACCTCGTCCTGGGGCTGTCGTTGGCCATCGCCCCCGTGGGCGGGTACCTGGCCATCGCCGGCCGCTGGAGCGACCCGCCCGCCACCTTGCTGCTGTTGGCCGGCGCCGTGCTCGCCTGGGTGGCCGGCTTCGACACCCTCTACGCCTTGCAGGACGTCGACTTCGACCGCCGCGTCGGGCTGCACTCCCTGCCGGCCGCCCTCGGCCCGGCCAGCGCCCTGCGCGTCGCCCGCGCCCTCCACGCCCTGACCGTGGCCCTGCTGCTGGGCCTCTGGGCCGTGGCGCCGGAGCTCGACGGCGGCGCCCTGCTGGGCACGGCCGTGGTGGCCGCCCTCCTGCTGTACGAACACCGGCTGGTGCGGCCGAACGACCTCACGCGCCTCGATGCGGCGTTCTTTCGCGTCAACGGGCTCCTCGCCATCGCCTACTTCCTGGCGGTGGCCGCCGAGCGCCTCCTGCGGCCCTAGGATGCGCCCGCCGGACGTCGACGCGCCGCTCACGGTCGCCATCACCGGCGCCTCCGGGGCGCTCTACGCCGTCCGGCTGCTGCGCGCCCTGGTGGCCGCCGACGTGCCGGTGCGCCTGCTCGTCTCCCCGTACGGCTGGCGGCTGCTGCGCGACGAGCTCGGGCTGCGCGGCTGGGCGGCGCTGGAGGGCGCCACCGGGCCGTGGCGACGGGTCGAGCGCTACGACGTGGGCGACCGCGGCGCCACCCCGGCCAGCGGGTCCGCCCCGTCGCGCGGCATGGTGATCTGCCCCTGCTCGATGGGCACGCTGGCCGCCCTGGCCGCCGGGGTGGTGCGCAACCTCATCGACCGCGCCGCCGAGGTGACCCTGAAGGAGCGGCGGCCCTTGGTCCTGGTGCCGCGGGAAACGCCGTTGTCCCTCATCCACCTCGAGAACATGCTGCGCCTGGCGCGCGCCGGCGCCACCATTCTACCCGCCTGCCCGGGGTTCTACCACCACCCCCGCGGCGTGGAGGACTTGGTCGACAGCGTGGTGGCCCGGGTGCTCGACCACCTGGGCGTGCCGCACGAGCTCGTGCCGCGCTGGCGCCACGGCGAACGGGACCCGGGCGAACGGGCCGCGGAGCCCTGATCGAGACGGACCCAAGCGCCCACGGCGGCGCGGCGCACGGGGAGCCGCGGGAGGAAGACGTCGCTGCCGAGAACCAGGTAGGCCGAGATGGCCCGCTACCAATCGCGCCACCACCCGTACCCGTCGCTCGTGCGTTCACGGAAACGCTGCGGCCGTTGGTGGATCGCATCACGATGGGAATTCACGAATCCCGCGCCCTCGCCGCTCTGCGCAATGGGCTGCTTCCAAAGTGCATCTCCGGCAAGCTGCGGGTGAAAAATGCGGAACGTTCCTCACGAGGGGCTGGCACATAAGTGGGGCTCTCGGTTTCTCGGTACGCATCTTATCCTGTCGGGCGATCCCGACAGTTTGCGTATCGTCGAGAAGTCCAACTGGACAGGGCAGGGCTTGTCTTCCCGCGCGCCCAGTTTGCGGAGGCCCGCCAGCGGGAGGAACTGAAACGTACCGGGGTCTATGTGCGGTGGGGTCCTGGCGAATCTGGGCAGCTTCCCCGGGTCTATGTGGGCGAAGGTGATTCCGTCCTGTCGCGTCTGGACCAACACGCCAAGCAGAAAGACTTCTGGACCCACGCTGTCGTGTTCGCTAGCAAAGACCAGAACCTGAACAAGGCGCATGTGAAATACCTCGAGGCGCGGCTCGTGGCGCTGGCCGCTGAAGCCAAACGGGCCGAGCTCGACAACGGCAACGTCCCACAGCTTCCGGTGCTTTCGGAAGCGGACGCAGCAGATGCTGAGGCGTTTCTCGCGGACCTGCTCCTGTGTCTGCCCGTCGCGGGCCTGAACGTGTTCGAGAAAGCGAAGGCGGTGGGAGCGCCGTCCCGGGCTCTCATCCTAAGAGCCAAGGGCATCGAGGCCCGGGGCCAGGAGGCTGCCGAGGGATTCGTGGTGCGTGCTGGATCGCAGGCGGTCAAGCAGGAGGTGCCCTCGATCCATAGCTACCTGAGCGAGCTTCTGCGCGCGCTGGTGGCCCAAGGGGTTCTCGAGGACGCTGGCGACTTCTACCGCCTGACGCAGGACTACACCTTCAACTCTCCCTCGACCGCTGCCGGTGTGCTGTCGGGCAGGTCGGCCAACGGCCGCGAGGAATGGAAGGACGCGATGGGTCGCACACTGAAAGAGATCCAGGAGGCTGCGGCCACACGAGCGGACGGGGACTCGCTAAATCCACCGTCGAATCCGCCGCCCTCGCCTGGCTTGAAAGCCTCGGCTGGGCGGTCAAACGCGGCGCCAAGATTGCCCTCGGTGAGCTCGTCGCCGAACGCGCGGACTACGGGGGCCAGGTTGTTCTGGAGCAGCGCCTCTGGAATGCTCTCGCGCAGCTGAGCCCGAACCTCCCACCGGAGCCGATCGTGCACCGCCACAGACGCCTTCCCTTTCTGGGACGCCCCACCCTTCCTTGCCGCCCGTCCACCTGCATCCCCAGGAGAGACCAGGCGGAGGTAGGGAAGCTTCGTTCAGGGCCCGCTGGGCGTCCAAAACCCCCTTCGTCCGCGACGCCGAGGAGGCGGCCTGGACGTAGCTCCCTCTCGAGGCAGCGCTCCGCCGGCGTGACCGCTTCGCCGTTCATCAGCCGGATGAGGTGGTTGCCGACCGTCTCGGGCAGAAGCGGCGGATGGGAATCGTCGCCAATGAGCAGCTGCAACAGTTCCTCCTCCGTGGCTTGGCGCAGACGGTCCACGAGCTCGGGCGGCACGCCGAGATTGACAAGCAACGCCGGGTCTTGATCAGCCAGCGGCCGCAGGCCCTCGGATGGGGTGGGCCCGAGGGATTGCACAAGCCGTTCTTCGATGGCCTCTCGGGTGGGGAAGCGCTCCGGCAGACCCGTGGGTCCGCGGCCGTGAATCGTGTTACGTTCGGCTCAGCGATAGGCATCGTCGTGATGGCCTGCGTAGCTGACGATCCACGCGTTGCGAAGATCGTCGCGCGCGAGAAGGATGCGCAGATCGTCGGAGGCGGAAACCGACCACCAGCCGTTGCATGGAAGCTTGTGCAGCCGCAGGCTGGGATGTTGGGGGTTCCAAAGAAAACGGTCGATGGCGGTGAGCACGCGCTTGCCATCGGCTGGCGAATGGCGGACGAGCGTTTCGATGAACTCGCGCGGCGCGACGAGCCGGCCGTCGTCGCCGCCGAATATGGTCGTCTGGGCCATGGACCGTCCCTCCGCGTCGTCGCGTGGGGCCCTGGGGGAGGCACCATACGGCGGCCGCGGCGACGGGCGCTAGGCGAGGCGGTCGCGCGGGCCGGGGGGATGAGCGAGGTGGCCGGCGGCCGCGGGCGTGGGCGCGCCGTGGGTGGCCCGCGCCCGGTGGGCCGCGGGTGGGTGGGAAGCGCCGCCGTCGGCGATGGACGTGCGCGGCGCTGCCGGGGTACCGTTCCACCGATCCCCGGTGGGCCTTGCACCGGGGCGGGTTGATGTCCATGCCGCTATGCGTGCACCCGTATCGATCCGCCGGGGCGGCCGAGGGTCGCGCCGGCGAGCCCGCGTACGTGCGCCGCTTCTGCGCTCGTCTCCTGACGCGCGGCGCCCGCTGGGAGGCGTTCGTGCTGGCGCGGCCGAGCGGCTGGGCGCGCGGGGTGCGGCTGCGGCCGCCGGGACGGGTGCGGGGTCGGCTGCTCGTGTTCCACGGGGCGGGCAACGACCCTTGGTTCCCGCACCTGGAGCTTTACGACCAAGTGGTGGCCGCCGGTTGGGAGGTGGTGGCCCCGCCGCTCGACGGGCACGGGCGAGGCTCGACCACGCGGCTCGACCCGGCGGCGTTGCCTTCCCTGGTGCCGCAGGCGGTGGCGGCGGCATCGGCGCTGCGGCCGGCGGTGCCGCTGGCGCTGGTGGGCTACAGCTTGGGCGGGGCGGTTTTGGTGCAGGGGTTGCCCATGGTGCCGCCGGCGGGGGTGGTGGGTGCGGTGGGGCTGGGGGTGCCGGCGCGGTTGCGGGCCCGCGCCACGGCGCTGTGGCTGGAGACGCTCGACGTGCTGACCCATCCGCGCACGCTGGCGGCGGCGCTCCGGCGCTGTGGGCTCGCGGGCCTGCCCCCGGCGGTGGGGCCGTTCTTGCGCCGGCGCTACCCCCTGCGGCTGGCGCAGCCGCCGCGCTCGCGCTGGCGACGCCGGCTCGGCCTCGGCTATCTCGAGGCGTTGGCGCGCTTCTGGGACGAGGTCTTCCGTCCGCGACCGGCGCGAGTGCCGCTGCGGCTCGTCGTCGGCGGCCGGGATCGTTTCGCCCCCCCGGCGGACGCCGCCGCGATCGCGGCCGCCACCGGCGCCGAGGTGGAGCCCTGGCCGCACCACGGCCACTTCCGCCTGGCCCTCGATCCGGCGGTGGCCGCGGCGCTGCTCCGCTGGGCGGAGGATGCCGCGGGTTGACGTCCACGCCCACCTGGCCGGGGTGGGCACGGGCGGCAGCGGCTGCTGGGTGGCGCCGCGCTTCCGCCGCCGCTGGAGCTTCCTCCTGCTGCGCCGGCTCGTCGGCCTACGCGGCGACGAGCCCGACGCCGACGCCCGCTACGCCGCGCGGCTGGCCGCCCTCGTCCGAGCGGCCGGGCTCGACGCCGCCGTGGCCCTGGGCTTCGACGCCGTCGTCCGCCCCGACGGCACGGAGGACCCGGCGCGCACGGCCCTGGTCGTGCCGCCCGCCTGGGTGTTCGCCATGGCCGCGCGTCACCCGGAGTTGGTGCCCGGGCCGTCGATTCATCCCTATCGCCGCGACGCCTTGGCGCGCCTGGACGAGGCGATCGATCGCGGCGCCGTCTTGATCAAGTGGCTGCCCGCGACCCAGGGGATGGACCCGGCCGACGCCCGGCTCGCGCCCTTCTATCGCCGGCTGGCCGACGCCGGCGTGGCGCTGCTCGTCCACGTCGGGGGCAAGGAGCACGTCCTGCCCGAGCTGGAGCCGCAGCTGCACGACCCCGAGCGCCTGCGTCGTCCGTTGGAGCACGGCGTGATCGTGGTCGCCGCCCACAGCGGGGCACCGGCCTGGCCCGTCGACCCCGACCGGACGGACGCCCTCCGCCGCCTGCTGCGTGCCTACCCCAACCTCTGGCTGGACAACTCCGGCCTGGCGACGCCCTCGCGCGCGCGCCACCTGCTGCGCTTCGCCCGCGACGACGAAATCGCCGCCCGCACCCTCTACGGCAGCGACTACCCCGTACCCTCGTGGCCGCTGCTGGCCTGGCGCCGGCTGGGTCGGCGCGCCCTGACGCTGCAGCGCGACCCCAACCCCGTGCGGCGCGACCTCGCGCTCAAGCGCGCGCTCGGCTACCCGCCGGCCACGGAGACGCGCGCCGCCGTCGTGCTGCCGGCGCTGGCGCGGGCGCTGACCGGGCGCTAGTCAGGGCACGGCGGTGCCGTCGAGGTCGAGGATGAGCTGCCGGTAGAAGCGGATCATGCGGGCGTAGTCGTCCACGGCGATGCGCTCGTCGGTGCCGTGAACGCGGCGCAGATCCTCGGCCGTCATCGTCACGGGCAGGAAGCGGTAGACGTGCGGCGTCAGGCCGGCGTAGTGGCGGCTGTCCGTAGCGCCGAGCACCAGGTAGGGGGCCACCAGGGCGTCGGGCCGCACGCGCCGGATCGTGCGGGTCAGCCACGCGAAGACGGTGTCCTGCGGAGCCAGCGCCGAGGGCTCGGAGGCGAAGTTGTTGACGATCCCCAGGCACACCCCGGTGCCGGCGGCGGCGCGCTGGGCATGGGCCAGGACGGTCGCCACCCGGTCGCCCGGGGCGATGCGGAAGTTGACCACGATGCGGGCCCGCTGCGGCAGGACGTTGTCCTTGACGCTGCCCTCGGCCATCGTCGGGGCGATGGTCGTGCGCAGGGCGGCGTTGCCCGCGGGCGTGGCGGTCAGGCGCCGCACCACCAGGGGCTCGAAGAGCCACAGATTGGCCAGGGCGATCCGCGCCGTCAGCGGCATCGCCGGCGCCACGGCCAGCAGCATGCTGCGCGCGGGCTCCCGCAAGGAGGCGGGGAAGGGGTTCTGCTGCAAGCGATCGACCGCCTCGACGACCCGCCCCAGGGCGGTGCGCTCCGGGGGCATGGAGGAGTGGCCGCCCGGCGCGGTGGCCCGAAATTCGAGGCTGACGTAGCCCTTCTCGGCCACGCCCACCAGCGCCACGGGGCGGTCGACGGGCAGCAGCCCGCGACCGACGACGCCGCCTTCGTCGAGCACGAGCAGCGGTCGGACGCCGCGGCGGCGCAGTTCGGCGGCGATGGCGGCGGCCCCGCTCCGCCCGCCGATCTCCTCGTCGTGGCCGAAGGCCAGGAGGACCGTGCGCCGCGGGCGGAAGCCCTCGCGCAACAGCCCCTCCACCGCCTCCAGCTGGGCCATCAGGCTGCTCTTGTCGTCGAGGGCGCCGCGGCCCCAGACGTAGCCTTCGGCCACGACGCCGGCGAAGGGCGGGTGCGTCCAGCGGCCTTCCGTGCCGGTCTCGACGGGAACGACGTCCTGGTGGGCCAGCACCAGGAGCGGGGGCAGGGCGGGGTCGCTGCCGGGCCAGGTGTAGAGGAGGCTGAGCCCGCCGATCGCCTCCCGCCGCAGGCGGGTGTGGACGGTGGGGAACGCCTGGGTCAGGAAGGCGTGGAACGCCTGGAATTCCGCGTCCGCGCGCTGCGTCGTGTCCACCGAGGAGACGGTGCGAAAGCGCAGCGCCGCCCCCAGGCGCTCGGCGGCGGCGCGCAGGTCCAGCGCGACCGCCGGCGCGGGTTCGACCGGCGGCGGCGCCGCGGCCCGCAGGCGGACCGCGCGCACCACGACCACGCCGGCCAGGATCGCCAACGCCAGCAGCACCAGCACCGCCAGCCCACCGAGGACCCGCCGCATCGTCGCCTCCGCGTGGAAGGATCGCACCTAGAAGTCCTCCTCGTCGTTGGGACCGAGGCCGCTGGTCTCCTCCTCGAGGGCCTCGGTGAGCGCCGGCCCCCAGGCGCGCTCGAGCAGGCGGCGCACCCGGGGGAAGCGCTCGGCAATCTCCGCCATTTCGATGCTCACGAAGGCCTCGCGCGCCTGCTCCTCGGAAACGACGCCGTCGTCGACGAGGGCTTTCATCTCGGCCAACAGGTCTTGCAGCTCGGCCAGGAGCTCGCGCGGGAAGTGGCCTTCGTCGAGCGCGACGGCAGCCTCGATCCATTCCTGAAGTTGGGCCACCGCAGCGTCGAATCGGGGATCGGGGGTTGCGTTCATGGAAACCGTTCGGGTCCGTCGTCGGGGAATGGGCGCGGGCGCGCCGCCCGCGTGCGGGAGCGTAGAGGCGGGGATGTCGGCTTGTCAAGCGCCTTGCGAGAAGGCGGTCGGGCCACCAATCTGACGGCCGATTCTCCAGCCGGAGCGCGCCCATGGACCCGACGCTGCCGCCCCCCTCGTCGACGCCCTCGCCGCCGCCGGCCCCGCCGCGTCGCGCGCGCCGTTGGCTCGGGTGGGTCGTCTTCGGCGCCTTGGTGTTGCTGGCCGCGTGGCTGGTGGCGCGCCCGGGGCGCCGCGCGGCCGCTCCGACGGCCGCCGCGGAGCGCTGGCGCGAGGAGGTGCTCCAGGGCACGGGCCCCCACCGCATCGCCCTGGTGGAGATCCGCGGCGTGCTGACGGAGGACGGCGCCGCTCCCCTGCCGGAGTGGTCGTCGGGCTTTCGCTTGGCGGCCGTGCGCGAGCAGCTGCGCCGCGCCGCCGAGGGCTCGAGCGTGCGCGCCGTCGTCCTGCGCATCGACAGCCCCGGCGGCAGCGTGGTCGCCTCCGAGGAGCTCTACCAAGCCGTCAAGCAGCTGCGCAAACCCGTGGTCGCCAGCCTCGGGGAGACGGCGGCTTCGGGCGGCTACTACGTCGCCGTGGCCGCCGATCGCATCGTCGCCAGCCCGGGCACGATCACCGGCTCCATCGGAGTCATCGCCACCGTCCCCGACGTCGGCGAGCTGGCCCGCAAGGTCGGCTACCGCCAGACGGTGATCAAGAGCGGCGAATTCAAGGACATGGGCAACCCGCTGCGGGCAATCACGCCGCGCGAACGCGCCCTCTTCCAGGCCTTGGTCGACGATCTGTTCCAGGGATTCGTGGACCGGGTCGCCGAAGGGCGGCGGCTTCCGCGCGCGCGGGTGTTGACCCTGGCTACGGGGCAAGTGTACACCGGAGCGCAGGCGCTGCGTCTGGGGCTGGTGGACGAGGTGGGGGACCTCCAGCGCGCCATCGAGCGCGCCCGAAGCCTCGCCCGAGTCCCCACGGCCACGGTGATCCGCTACGTGCGACGCGAACCGCGCATCCGGCTGCTCGACCTGCTGCTGAGCGGCTCACCCCCGGGCTTGCAGGAGCGGCTCGACGCCGCCCGTGGCCGGTGGCTGCGGGCCCAGTTCTGGTACCTGGCGTACTTTTGACGTCGGCCATGGAAGAGGCGTCGACGGCGATGGCCCCGCCCCCGCCGGGCGTCATCTACGCGCGGCCGCTGCGGCGGTTGGCGGCCAGTTTCGTGGACGGCCTCGCCTTGACGGCGCTGCGGATCCTCTTGGCCGTCCTCGGCGGTCGACCCCTGGGCCCGAGCGCCGACGCGACGGCGGATCCGCTCGTCCGGCTGTGGCTGCTGTACGACCTCCTCGTGGCCTTCGTCTACATCGTCTTCCCCACCGTCGTTTGGGGTCAGACGCTGGGCAAGTACCTGCTCGGCATTCGGGTGGTGAGCGCCCGCGGGGAGCGTACGTGGGGCCAGATCCTGCTGCGGGAGACGATCGGGCGCTTGGTCTGCGTCGCCACCCTGGGGCTGGGCTACCTGGCCATCCTCTGGGATCCGGAGCGCCGCGGCTGGCACGATCGCCTCGCCGACACGCGCGTGGTGCGCGTCGTGGACGAGGCGGCCGTTTTCCCCGCTCGGGGGTAGCAGAGGCCAACGGGGCCGCCCGGCCCCGATCCACCCCGCAGGAGGGAAGCGGTGAACGACGATTCGAACACGCGGCGGGACGGCGACTACCTGGTGCGCGCGGTGGCCCGCGACGGATGGGTGCGGGCCTTCGCGGTGCGCGCCACCGATACCGTGGGCGAGCTGGCGCGCATCCACGGCACCACCCCACCGGCGACGGCGGCCCTGGGGCGCACGGCCGTGGGGGCGCTGTTGCTGGCGGCGGCCTCCCTGAAAGAGCCGCGCCACAGCCTCACCGTCGAGGTGCACGGCAGCGGTCCGCTGCGGCGCATCCTGGTCGTGGCCACCGGGGCGGGCGAGGTGCGCGGCCTGGTGGCCCAGCCCCAAGCGGACGCGCCCAGCGTCGATGGCAAGCTCAACGTGGCCGGGGTGGTGGGCCGGCACGGCACCCTGTCCGTCACCAAGGACCTGGGCCTGCGCGAACCCTACCGCGGCACGGTCGAACTCCAAACGGGCGAAATCGGCGACGATTTCGCCTACTACCTCTGGCGCAGCGAGCAGACCCCGGCGGCCGTGGGGGTGGGCGTGTTCGTGCAGCCCGATGGCCGGGTCGGGGCCGCGGGAGGGTACTTGGTGCAGCTGCTGCCCGGCCTCAGCGAGGGCGAGGTGGCCTCGCTGGAAGCGGCCATCCGAGCCCTCCCCCACCCGACGACGATGCTCCGCGAGGGAGAGACGCCGGAGCGGATCCTGGAGCGCATCTTCCCCGAAGGCTACGAGCTGCTCGATCGCTACCCCGTGCGCCATCGTTGCACCTGTTCGCGGGCGCGGTTCGAGGAAGCGATCGTCAGCCTGGGGCCGAAGGAGATCGAGGCCATCCGGGCGGCCGGCCCGGCGGGGGAACCGGTGGAGGTGGTCTGCCGTTTCTGCCACCGGCGCTACACCTTCTCGCCGGAGGAGATGGCGGCGATCCTGGAGGCGTCGACGGCCCGGTTCGCCGGCGAGGGCGCGGCGGAGGGGTAGGGCAATGCTGGCCGTGGGCGCACGCTGGCCGGAGGTGACCCTGCCGGCGGCCGACGGCGGGGCGGTTCGCGTGGGCGGGCGCGGCCCCGGCCCCGCGGCGGTGGCCTGGCTGCACGAGGCAGCCTGCGGGCGCTGCGCCGCGGCCCGCGCCGCCTGGGCGCCGCTGCCGGCGCGGTTGGCGCCCTGGGGCGGGCGGCTGGTGCTGGTGCTGCCGACGGCGGTGGGCGACGCTCCGGCCGGTATCGAGGTGGCCCTCGACCCCGAGGGCCGCTGGGCGGCCGCCGCCGGTGTGCCGGCGCCGGCGGCGGCCGTCGCCGACGAATGGGGCGAAGTGGCGGCCCTGTTCGTCGGTCACGACGCCCTGCCCACGGCCGCGACGCTGGAGGATTGGGTGCGTTTCCTGGCGATCCAGTGCCCGGAGTGCACCGGGGTCGAAGGCGCCTGGCGTTCGCTTTAGCGGCCGGTGGAGTCGGCCGGTGGGGGGCGCTCGCCGAGCCGCTCGGCCAACCGCTCCAGGGCCGGGCGCTGGGAGGGCAGAATGCGTCGCCATGCCTCCTCGAAGGGGAACCAGGCCCAGCGGTCCACTTCGGGAAACTCGATGGTGCGGCCGGAACCGCGCGGCCACTCCAACCGCGTGCGCGCCGGCGCATGGCCGCGGGCCGCGTCCGGCTCGCCTTCGAGCGCCCAGATGAGCACGCGCTTGCCGCCGCTTTGGCGGATCTCGCCCAAGGGCTGGGGCTGGGCGCCGGCGGCGGGGCGGGGCGGGGCACCGATCTCCTCTTCGAACTCCCGCAGAGCGGCGGCCAGGGGATCCTCGTCGGGGTCGATCTCGCCCTTGGGCAGCATCCAGGCGCCGGCGTCCCGCCCGGCCCAGAAGGGCCCGCCGGGGTGGGCCAGCAGCACTTCCCAGCCGCGCTCGGTGCGGCGATAGAGAAGCAGGCCGGCGCTGCGGCGGCGAGCCATGGGGCTGGCGCTCCGGGCCGCGGTCCGTTACGTTAGGGCGCTCACGTGACCGCACGACGGCATGGGATATCCGAAGAAGCACCGGGGTCGGCGCAAGATCGGCAGCAAAAAGCGGCGCATGCGGCGCAAGCAGCGGCTGCGCATGCTGTAGGCCGGGCGCGCGCCGCGGGCCTCAACGCGCCGCATCGCCCCCGCTTCCCCGCGCCGACAGCGTCCGCCGCAGGAACTCCACCGTCGCCTCGCTGACGCGCACCCGGTTGGCATACCGCAGCCAGTGGTGCGTGTCGTCGGGCACGAGCAGGACCTCGAAGGGCACCCCCGCCCGGCGCAGCCGTTGCACGAGGTCGACCGTCTGATCGACGCGGACGTTGCGGTCGTCGTCCCCGTGGACGAGCAGGACGGGCGAGCGCCACCGCGCCACCCAGGCCACGGGCGAACTCTCCCAGGCCACCCGGAGCGCACGATCCCGATCGGCCGGGATCTCCATGCCGACGAGCTGCAGGCCCAAGCGGCGACCGCTGTCGCTTGTCCAGTCGTGCACGCCGTGGAGGTCCACCCCGGCGGCGAACAGCTCGGAATCGCGCGCCAGGCCCAAGGCCGTCAGGTACCCGCCGTAGGACCCACCCCACAACCCGATGCGGCGGGGATCGACCTGGGGCAGCGAGCGGAGGTAGAGCCCGGCGGCCCGGATGTCTTGGTACTCGCTGGCGCCCCGCAACCCCCCGTTCGGCGGGAAGTGGAAGGCGTAGCCGTAGCCGATACCCAGGCGATAGTTCACGCTGAGGACGACGAATCCGGCCAACGCCAGGGCCTGGTTCACCGCGTAGGCGTGAGCGTAGTAGCTCGAGTAGTGCCAGCCCAGGAGCATCTGGCGCATCGGCCCGCCGTGGACGTAGACGACCGCCGGCTTTTTCGCCGGGCCGCCCGGCGCCTCGAACAGTTGTGCGTGGATGGGCGTGCCGTCGGGGGCGGGAAAAACGACGGGCCGGGGCACGACCAACCGCGCCGTCGGGAAGTCGGCGGGGAGGCGTTCGGCCTGCAGCCATCGGGGGGCGGCCCGCGGCCCCGCCTGCACGGCCACCAACGGCGGCCGTTGGGGCGTGGCGCCCAGGTAGGCGAACGTGCGGCCGTCGGGTAGCAGCACGGGGTTCCACTCGATCCCCACGCCCGGCGTCAGCACCTCGGGCGGTCCGCCGTCGAGGCGCACGCGCAGGATGTGGCGACGGTCGACGTCCCAGCGGTCGGGGCCCGTGTTGGCCGCGGCCAGCAGGCTGCGCCCGTCGGGGCCGAGGTGGACGTACTCGACCATGTACGGCCCCGGGGTGAGCAGTCGCGGCTCGCCGCCCCGCTCCGGCAGCGCGTAGAGGTGCGGCCATCCGTCGTGGTAGGAGAGGAAGACGATGGCCCCGTTGGCCCAGTGGAGGTTCGGCCCCCCGTGCGTGGTCGGCAGGTTGCCCTCGGGCCGCTCGGGGCTGCGCCAGAGCCGCTGGGCGCGGCCGCTGGCCACCTCGGCCACCCAGATCTCCCACGGTTGGGGCCGCGGCGCCAGGAGCGAGTCGGGCGGTCCGCCCCGGCCCGGGCGGCGGACGAAGACGAGCCGCGTGCCGTCCGGAGACCAGCGCGGTACGCCGTCGCGGTCGGGGGACGGGGCGATCCAGCGGATCGGTTGGTCGGCGCCCTCGTAGACGCCGATGAGGGCGTGGGGGCCGCGGTCGGCGACGAAGGCGAACCGCTGGCCGTCGGGCGCCCAGGCCACCTCGCCCAAGGCGCCGGCCACGGCGACGATTCGCTCGGGCGCGGCCGAGCCGTCGACGGGCACGAGCCAGAGAGCGCGCTCGCGCGCGAACACCACCCGCCGGCCGTCGGGGGAGAGGACCGGCTCGTCGCCCTCGGCGATGCGACGCGCCGGCCCGCCGTCGAGCGGTGCCGCCCAGATCTCCAAAGCCCGCGGGGGCAAGGGGCGGCTGGCGGGGTTGACGGGCACGCTCTCGTCCCAGTTCGATCCGTGCTCGCCGCCGCGCACCCACACGGCCCATCGCCCGTCGGGAGAGATCTGCAACTGGCTGATCTCCTGGCCGTCATCGTCCGGGTAGGCGGCCACGAGGCGGGGGGCGAAGTCGGGGCTCGAGGCCGTCCAGACCTCGCGCCGCCCCTCCTGCTCCAGCACCCAGGCCAGGCGCGGGGCGGTGCGGGCCGCCACCAGCTGGCTCGGGAACGGATAACGCAGCAGGGCGGCCACCTCGGCCGGCCCCTGCGCCGGGGCCGGCCGGACCAGCGTCGCCGCCGCCAGGGTCGCGCCCAGGAGCCGACGCATGGGCGTGGCCTCCCCGGCTAGCGCCCGCGCCCGAGCGCGCGGAAGCGCTCCCAGGGCACGAGCGTCCACACCTCCGTCGTGGCGTGGCCCAGGGAACGGATCACCTGGGCCGCCCGGGCGGCCACCTCCTCGTTGGGGGCCTCGAACACGTCGAGGTAGTCGCAGGGCCCCAGCACGGCGTAGCTGTGCAGCCAACGGGCCTCGGGCACATGGCGACGCAGCGCCTCGGCGACGCGCTCCCCCAAGGCGGCCAGGGCGGCGCCCACCTCGGCGGGGTCCTCGGTGCGCAACGAGGCTTCCGACAACCGGGTCAGCAAGGCGTAGAGGGGCATAGGGCGTTCCTCCGGGTGCGGTCAACCGCGAGCCGCGGGCAGGACTCGTTCCACCGCGGCGCGGATCTCCTCAAAGGGCGGCAGACGGCTCGGGTTCGGGTCGCACCAGACGTACCGGATCGTGCCGTCGGCGTCGGCCACGAACACGGCGCGCTCGGTCACGCCGCGCAGCCCTGGGCCCACCGGCGCGGTGCGCAACACGCCGAAGGCTTGGGCCGCCTCGCGGTGGAAGTCCGACAAGAGGGGGAATTTCAGCCCGAGCTCTTGCCGAAACTTGGCCAGCACGAAGGGCGAATCGACGCTGATGCCGACGACCTGGGCGCCGAGCGATTCGTAGGCGCGCAGGTCGGCGTCGAAGGTGCACATTTCCTCCGTGCAGGTGCTGGTGAAGGCCAACGGGAAGAACGCGAGCACGGCCGGCCGGCCGCGCAGTTCGGCCAACGGAAAGGGCCGGCCCTCGTGATCAATCAGCGTGACGTCCGGCACGCGCGCCCCCACGGGCAACGGCATGGGCCTCCTCCGCGTCGAGGTTGGGCCGGGAGGCGCCCCGGACCCGGGGGATCACCTCCGCGGCGATGCGTTCCATCTCTTCAAGCTGGGGCGAGCACTGCAGCAGCAGCAAGTCCACCCCGAGGCGTTCGAGGGTGGCGATGCGTTCGGCGATCTGCTCCGGGGTGCCGACCAGGCCGGTGCGCAGGCCGCGGTTGGAGACTACGTACTCCTCGAGCGGCAGCGGCGTCTCGAGCTGGGAGTGGCGGACGAAGTCCTGGTAGCTGGCGAAGGCGCGAGGGTTGGCGCGCAGGTCGAGGATGCGGCGGAGTTCGCGCTGAGCCTCCTCGGCGGTGGGGCGGCAGACGATGAAGGCGGCCACGCCGAAGCCCAGCGGGGGCAAGCCGAGGGCGGCACGGCGCGCGCGCAAGTCGGCGATCTTTTGCGCCAGGCGCTCGGGCGGGTCGCCGTGCATGAGGTACACGTCGGCGCGGCGGGCGATGAGCGCCTTGGCGGCGGGGGACTCGCCCCCGGCGTAGACGGGAATGCGCGGCGGCGGAGGCACGAGGAAGGCGTCCTCGACGCGATAGAAGCGCCCGGCGAAGTCGACGCGCTCGCCGGCCCACAGCCGGGTCACGATCTCCAACCACTCGTCGGTGCGGGCGTAGCGCTCGTCGTGGACGTCGAAGGGCACGCCCAGGCGCCGCGCCTCGGTGGCCCACCAGGCGGAGACGACGTTGATCGAAAGCCGGCCGTCGCTGAGGCGCGCCAAGTTGGCCGCTTGCTTGGCGAAGGGGCCCGGCAAATGGAACGACGGGCGCACCGCCACCAGGATCTCCAAGCGCTGGGTGACGGCCGCCAAGGCGGCGGCGGTCGTCCAGGCTTCCAGGGTGGGGGCGTCTTCGCCCTTGATGTCGTTGTAGGTCAACTCGGCGATCAAGGTCAGGTCGTAGCCGAGGGCCTCGCTGCGCTGCGCCAGCCGGCGCACGTAGGCCCAGCTGACCTCCATGTCCTCGTCCTCGACGCTGCGCAACCACCCGCCGAAGACGGGCAGCCAGTAGCCGAAGCGCATCAGCGGGCCTCCTGCAGCAGGTAGTCGACCAACCGGGGCCACGGGTCGAGCCCCACGACGCGCGGCGCGTCGGCCACGAAGTTCGACAGGGCGTTGACGTCGTAGAAGACGACCTGCCCCGTGCGCTCGTCGACGAGGTACTCGACGCCGCCGACCTCGATGCCGGCGGCGGCCATCAGGCGCTCCACCTGGGCGACGATCGCCGCCGGAGGGGCGTAGCCTTCGACGCGCAGGCCGCGGTCCTCGGCGTCGACGGGGCAGGCGGCGCGCTCGAGGGTGGCGCCGTCGATGCGACGGCAGACGTCGGCGGGGCAGAGGTTGAAGACGTCGGTTTCGCTGAGGTAGAGGCGGATGGCGTACAGGAAGCGGCGGCCGAGGACCTCCACGCGCACGATGCGCCGTGCCTCGGCCGGCACGGCTTCTTGCACCAGACCGACGCCGTCGAGGCCGAAGTCCAGCCCGTCGGCGGCGACGGCCGCCTCGAGTTCGGCCGCCGTGTCGAAGCGGCGAAGCCCCACGCCGCTGCCGCCCACGTTCGGCTTGACCACCACCGGGTAGCCGATCTCCGCCGCCGCGGCCACCGCCTCCTCCGGCCGGTGAAGGACCCGGGTGCGCGGGTGCGGCAGACCGAGGGCGCTCATCAGCTGCAGCTGGCGCACCTTGGAGATCTCCGTGCGGAAAGCGGCGCTGCCGTTGACCACCCGCACGCCCCGGGCCTCGAGGAATTCGAGCCACGCCAGCGCGTACCCCACGGCGCTGCCCAAACCCCGGGCATAGGCCGACGGGCTCATACGGTTGAACACCAGCGCGTAGGGCGGCCGCGGGCCGTCGGGGTCGAAGCGGTGGGTGGCGGCGTGCAGCGCCACGTAGGGCACGCCGCGTCGTTCCAGCTCGGCGAACAGCGGCCGAAACCAGTCGGGATGCTCGTAGAAGATCCCCAGCGGGCGATCCGGGCGCAGGACCATGGCGTTGTCGCTCCGAGTTGGCGGTTCGGAATCCCCAAAAGCGACGGGGCCCGACCCTCCTTGCAGGAGAGCCGGGCCCCGCACGGGACGAACGAGCGCGCCTGGGCTACCCGACGGCGCCGGCCGGGCTCTCCCGCAAGGAGGCCCGACAACAGCTGCGCATCGCCCCGGTGGTCGCGCGCATCGTTCCAGGTAACGCTACCGCCGGCCCAGCGCCGCCGTCAACCCGGGGCTACTGCGGGAGCGGCCGGCTGCGGCGCGGCCCCTCCCCCACGGGGAGGCTTCGCACCGGCCACGGCGGCGGGGCCTCGCGCAGCTCCCGCACGCCCGCGGGGGGCGCCCCGCCGGCGTCGCCCACGCGGTTGAAGCTGCCGCTAAATGCATCGGCCGCCTCGTAGCTGACCGTGTATCCGAGGTCGTCGAGGGCGCCGATCGTCATTCGGCTCAAGGGGTTCCGCACACCGTAGTTGTAGTAGCCGGTCATCAGCTCGTTGCCGAAGACGCTCTCCCGCCAGTGCGTGTCCCGCGTGCCGGAGCCGCCTTGGTTCTCCACGGCGACGGTGGTGTCGCGCCCGCCGATGGCGCGGTAGCCGGCCACGCCCTTGGGGCCGATGTAGCGCGGATCGGCGGTGCCGCGACCGCGCAGGAAGCCGAGCCGGTCCCAGAAACCGCCGCTGATGCCGAGGATGTGGCCGATCTCGTGGAGGATGACCTCGTAAAGCCCGCCGCGCTGCTCCATCGTCTCCAGGTCGGCCACGTCGAACCGCATGCGACCGATGATGGAATGGTAGCTGGGGGTGCGGATCCAGCAGGCGCCGGCGGAGCCCAGCACCGCCCCGGGCCCGTCGATGGGCACGAGCTCGACGAGGATGAGCAGATCGTCGATGCGGCGCGTCAACCGTTCCGTGTCGGCGCCGCAGGCTTGGTCGTTGAAGTCGATGTCGGGCTCGTCGCCGACGATGACCTGGGCCCAGCGGGCCACGGCGTCGCGGAAGGCGCGCACCTGGCTGGGGGAGGCCGGGGTCAGGAAGACGAGCTCGATGGCGTACGGGGTCGTTCGGGCGGTGGCGGTGGCGCTAAAGCGCACCGACCCCAGGCCGGGGGCCTCGGCGATCACGCTCTGCACCCCGACCTCGGGGCCGAGGGACCAGGCGCCGGCGCTGGCGCGGCCCTGCGCGTCGGTGGTGGCGGTGGCCAGGGCCACGCGGCCGCCGTCGGCGCGGAAGGTCACGGCCACGCCGGGAACGCCGTTGCCGAACCGGTCGCGCACCCGCACGGTCGGCGCCACCTCCACCGGCAGGCCGGCCGGCGCGGTCTGGCCGTCGCCCGCCTCGGGGGCGAGGCCGGTGGGCGCGTCGGGTCGCGCCACAGCGGTCAGGGTGGAGGCGAAGGTAGCGCTTTGGACCAGGAGGGTCTGCACCCCGGCGGTGGTGCCCAACGTCCAACGCCCCGGGCTGGCCCGACCGAGGGAATCGGTGACCGCGTCGGCGCGTTCCACCGCGCCGCCGGCGGCCGGAACGAACCGCACGGCCACCCCGGGCACGCCGTTGCCGAAGCGGTCCTGCACCTCGATCACCACCGGTTCGGGCAGAGCGGTGCCTACCGTGGCGCTCTGGTTGCCGCCGGCCACGGGGATGGCGGTCACCGGGGCGCCGGGTCGGGCCGTGGCCACGATCTCGCGTCGGAGCGTCGTGCCCGGCAGGGAGACGACCAGGCGCTGGCGGCCGCGACGCGGCCCGAGCGTCCACGCGACCCGAGCCACGCCGGCGACGTCCGCGGCCACCGCCACGGCCGAGTCCGAGGCCGCCGGGCCGAGGCGACCGCCGTCGTAGGCCTCGAAGAGCACGCGCGCCCCTTCGACGGGGTTGCCGAAGGCGTCGCGAACGGCCACGGCCACCGGGTCCGCCAGCGCCGTCCCCACCTCGCCGCTCGGCTCGGAGGCGCTGCGCAATTCGAGCTGGCTGGGCGCGCCGGCGCGGGCGCGTGCCGAAAGCACCACCGGCGCCAAGCCTTCGGCCTGCGCGCGCAAGCGCTGGAGCCCCACGGCGGGGCCCAACGTCCATCGAGCGCGGGCCACGCCCCGACCGTCGCTGGTCGACTGCGCCGGGCTGACTTGGCCGCCGCCGTCGACCACCTCCCAGCGCACCGTCACCCCGGGCACCCCGCGGCCGCGGCCGTCGACCACGCGCACGGCCACGGAATCCGCCACGGGCTGACCGACCTGGCCGAGGTAGGCGCTGTCTTGGGCGGGGCGGAGCTCCCGGGGGCCGCCGGGGCCGCTGGCGTCGCTGCAGGCAGCGAGGAACGCAAGGACGGGCGCGGCCCAGGCCGCGCGGCTGCGATGGAATCGGAGGCGCATGGCACCTCAAGCCGACGGGACGACGAGCACCGCGCCGGAGGACCGCGCGGTCGCCGTCACGTTAGCCGGTGCCCGCGTCGACCGCAAGGGCACGGCTACAGGAGCGTGCCGCGCAGGATCGTGGTGGCCACGAGGAAGTAGATCACGATTCCGGTGACGTCGACCAGGGTCGCCACGAACGGCGCGCTGGCGCTGGCCGGGTCAAACCCCAAGCGGCGCAGGAGGAAGGGCAACATCGAGCCGACCAAGGTGCCCCAGAGCACGACACCGAGCACGGCCAGGGCGATGGCCACGGCCAGGAGCACGGCGTGCTCCCCGTAGACGCCCGTCAGCACCCCCACGCCGGCCACGCGCAGGAAACCGATGGCCCCGAGGATCGCCCCGAGGAGGAGACCGCTCATCGCTTCGCGTCGGAGCACGCGTAGCCAATCCCGCAGCCGCACCTCCCCCAGGGCCATGGCCCGAATGATCAGCGTGCTGGCCTGGGAACCGGAATTGCCGCCGCTGCTAATGATCAGCGGCACGAACAGCGCGAGCACCACGGCCCGCTGGATCGTGTGCTCGAAGTACCCCATGGCCGTGCTCGTCAGCATCTCGCTGACGAACAGCGCGGCCAGCCAGCCCGCGCGCTTGCGCACCATCCGCGGCAGCGGGGTGTCGAAGTAGGGCGCGTCCAAGGCCTCGCTGCCGCCGATCTTCTGGATGTCTTCCGTGGCTTCTTCCTGGAGCACGTCGACGATGTCGTCGACGGTCACCAGGCCCTTCATCCGCCCGTCCTCGTCGACCACGGGGATGGCCAGCAGGTCGTGCTCGGCGAACAGGCGCGCCACCTCTTCCTGGTCCGTGTCTTCGCGCACGGTCACCAGGTCGGTGTGCATGATGTCGCG